>Ga0308175_100001546_pt1 | contig 15574 bp, 12 predicted proteins | sample PhyCR1_3_FD_203893 | JGI IMG/M metagenome (GOLD analysis project Ga0308175, IMG submission 203893) | Soil microbial communities from UC Gill Tract Community Farm, Albany, California, United States - DLSLS.C.R1 | ecosystem: Environmental > Terrestrial > Soil > Agricultural land | place: USA...
TGTGCGATCTGCGTGCGATCTGCGCGTCGCCATCGGGCGGATTTCGGCGAGGTGCCGATTCCCGGTGCTTCCCTCGGGGCGGTCGTGGCGTCCCTCAGGCGGCCCGCTGGCGCCGCGCCAGCGCCGGGAACCCGTAGTGCCGGCGTACCAGCATCCACAGGATCGGCGCGAACAGCAGCACCAGTACCAGGATGATCCCGGTCGCGTAGTTCGAGATGTTGAGCAGCTTGAGCGCCGACGCGAGTAGCACGAAGGCCAGTGCCCGCCGCACCAGGCCGCCTGGGGCACGCGCCGAGAGGTGCGCCCCGATCCACACGCCCGGGATGCAGCCCACCAGCAGGGACGTGGTGATGTCCATGTGAAAGTCGCCGAACAGCAGGTGCCCGACGGCGGCGGACCCGACCAACGGCACCGCCTGCACCAGATCGGTTCCCACCAGCTCGTTGGCCTTGAGCGAGGGATAGAGCGCCATGAGCGCGATGATGATGAGCGAGCCCGAGCCCACCGACGTGAGGCCCACCACGATCCCCCCGAGCAGTCCCACCATGATGGTCCACAACGGGCGGAGCCGCACCGATGGCGGGCCCTGAGGGAGCGGGGCCGCCCGCCCATCGCGTACCCGGGCATGCTCGACCAGGCGGAGGAAGGCCCGAACGATGAGGCCGGCCGCGGCCAGCAGCAGCGCGACACCCAGACCGACCCGAATCACCTGCTGCACGTCCTCGCCTCGGCCCAGCGAGCGCGCGATCAGCACGCCGCTGAAGGCGCCCGGGATCGAGCCGATGCAGAGCCATTTGACCAGCCCCAGGTGCACCGTGCCTTTCCGGAGGTGGACGAACGAGCCCACCGGCTTCATGACCGCACTCGCCACCAGGTCGGAGGATACCGCCGCGAGCGGCGGGACCTGGAAGAAGAGCACCAGCACGGGCGTCATCAGCGCTCCGCCGCCCATGCCCGTAAGGCCGACGACGATGCCGATGCCGAAGGAGGCGAGGGCAAGGAACGGATCGATGCTCATGGAACTCCCTGTTGAGTCGCGGGAATGGTACTACCGCAAGGGTGGCGGCATCAGCCCCCGATCATGGCCCCTCGGCCCTGGCGCGCTCGAGGAGGTCGGAGGCCCGGTCCAGCAGCGCTGCTTCCGCGCCGAGCGCCAGCGCCAGCACTTGGCCCTGCGCCTCCGCTTCGTCCCACCGCTTTGCCTCGATCGCTTCTCGAACGCCGGGCATCGTCTTGGGTGCATACCCCGTGTACCGGCCCGGCGCGGCGATGAGCTGGCGATACCACGGTCGTCCGGGCAGGCCGGTGGGAGGCGCCATCGCCTGCTCGGCCTCGTGCAGCAGGACGTTGAGACTGTCCAGCGTCGGCGGGTCGAGGATGGGGCCGTCGCCCGCAAAGGCGGCGGTGTAGGCGGTCTCGAAGCGCGCGGTCGCCGACTTGAGCCGGGTCGCCCCGTTCTGGATGGGTGCGAAGTTGAGGAACGGCGGCACCCGCTCGCGCCTCGGCGCAATCAGCGGGTGGCGCGGGTCGTTCATGGCCACGAAGGTGCTCTCGTCCACCTGCCGGTTCTGCTCTTCGATGGAATCCCGCGTGGTCCGCTGCAGGTCCTGCACCTCCCTGAGGTTCGTCCCCACCCGCTCGGACAGTCGGCTGAATTCGAACGGCAGCAGCTCCGCGCCCGCGAGACGCATGGTGGCGAGGCCCACCGTCCGGGCCAGCGCCTGGCCGTACACGAAGGCGGTGTCGCCGAACGTGGTGTACCAGCGGAAGGTGTCGTAGATCGAGTGATAGATGCCGCCATCGTCCTCGCCACCGAAGCCGAAGTGGACCGAGGGGATGCCGAGGTGGTGGTAGAAGGCGGTGTAGTCGGAGCCCGCGCCCATCGGCGACATCACGAGGTCGCGCCGCTCGCGTGCCTCGCGTCGGCCGTCGGCGTCGCGGGCGGCGGCCACCTCGCCCAGGTGCGAGCGCTTCCAGACCGAGAGGCCCGTCTCGGGATCGTCGAGCTCACGCGCCACATCGGAGACCAGGCGCGACAACGAAGGGGCGCCGCTCACGCCGAGCCGCCCGCGGCCGTTCCCGTCGGTGTTGAGGTACGCCACCGCGTGTCGGGCCAGCGAGTCGGCATGGGTCTCGGCCCACTCGGTAGATCCGAGCAGCGTGGGCTCCTCGCCGTCCCACAGGGCGAGCACGATGGTACGCCGCGGGCGCCAGCCCTGCCTGAGCAGAGCGCCGTAGGCGCGGGCTTCCTCCAGCAGGGCGACCGCGCCGGAGACCGGATCCTCAGCCCCGTTGACCCAGCCGTCATGGTGGTTGCCGCGCACGACCCACTCGTCCGGGCGCTCGGCGCCAGGTATGCGCGCGATCACATCGTAGGCGGGAACCATGCGCCAGTTGAACCGCAGCCGCAGGTGCACCTTCGCGGGCCCAGGCCCGACGTGATAGGTGATGGGGAGGCCACCCGACCAGCCCGCGGGCGCCGGCCGCCCGCCCAGCGCGGCGAGCAAGGGCCGGGCATCGGCGGCGGAGAGCGGCTGCACCGGAATCCTGGGGATGACCCGGGCCTCGGTCCGATCGAGGCGCTTGGCATCGCCGGTGGCACCGACGCCCGGTGTGAGCGGGTCGCCCGAATAGAGCGGCATGTCGAGCACGCTGCCGCGCTGCACCCCGTCGAGCGGACGGAACGGCCCGTCGGGATAGACGTCGCCGGCGTGGTAGCCGTCGTCATCGGGGTCGGAGTACATGAGGCAGCCCACCGCGCCGTGCTCCGCCGCGACCTTGGGCTTGATCCCGCGCCACGACCGGCCGTACTTCGCGATGACGATGGCCCCTTGCACCGAGATGCCCATCCGCTCGAGCCGGACGTAATCCTCGGGCAGGCCGTAGTTGACGAACACCAGCGGCGCCGTCACGTCGCCGTCCGGTGAATAGGCGTTGTAGGTAGGGAGCTGTTCGGAGCGCTGCGCGGTGGCGGGATCCTGCTTGACGGGCGGCTCCTCCAGCCGCGCCGTGTAGTGGCCCGGACCGACCAGCTCCACCAGCCGCTCGCGCGGGGTGGGGAACAGGACGGTAAAAATCTCTATGTGCGCGTCGAGCCCCCAGCCGCGGAGCCGCGCCAGCAGCCACGCGGCATTGGCGCTGTCCCGCGCGGAACCCAGGTGGTGCGGCCGCGCCGAGAGGTAGCGCAGGTATTCGCGCAGGGAATCGGGGCTTGGGCTGGCGATGAACTTTCGCTCCCACGCGCGCTCCGATCGGGCGGCGGACGCGGTGAATCCCCGGATCGGCAGATCGTCGGCCCGCCCCAGCGGAGCGAGCACCAGTGCGATCAAAAACAGGCCGCGAACCGGCATCATGTGATCCTCGAAGTGAACGCCAGAAGATATTCCAGCATAATTACTTACAGCATACATGTGCGACGGATCACCGCGCCGGGCCGCTGGGATGCGACCTTTGATGCGGTCATACGCCCAGGCACACGAACCTCGGAGACACGATGCGACGCACGACCGCGCTCGGGTGGACCGCGATGCTGACGGTGCTCGGCGCCTGTGGCGGCGGCGGCGACCTGCTGCTCCCGGGCTCCGCCGAGCCGGCAAACGTCACGATCGTCGGCAGCGGGCAAAGCGGCCGAGTCGGCGAGGCGCTGCCGCAGCCGCTGGTGGCGCAGGTGACCGACGCGAACGGCCGTCCGATCGACGGCGCCACCGTCGTGTTCGCGTTGACCGATCCCGCGCCGGGCGCCTCCCTCACGCCCGACACCGCACGGACCGATGCCGACGGCCAGGCCAGTGTCACGGTCACGCTGGGCACCCGTCCCGGTGCCCAGGAAGGTCAGGCGCAGGCGCTGGGCGCGAACGGGTCGCCTGCGGCGACTGGTAATTTCACCCTGACCGCGCTGGCCGAGAATGCCAACGGCATTGCCGCGGTGAGCGGACAGGATCAGACTGGGCCGGTCGGCAGCACGCTGAGCGCACCGCTGGTGGTCCAGGTGACCGATCCGTTCGGCAACCCCATCGGCGAGGTCACCGTCACTTGGACGGTCGACGGCGGCGGTGCGGTCAGCGCGGGCAGCAGCACCACCGCTGCCGACGGCACGACCTCGGTGCAGTGGACGCTGGGCGGCACGGCCGGAGCGCAGCACGCCTTGGCCACGGTGGACGGACTGGCCGGCTCGCCGGTCACCTTCACGGCCACCGCCACGGCCGGCGCCGCCTCGGGCGTATCCATCGTATCGGGCGACGGTCAGACCGGTCCGGTGAGCACCGAGCTGCCCAACGACCTCGTGGTCCAAGTGCTCGACGCAAGCAGCAATCCGGTGCCCTCGGTTGCGGTGGCCTGGGTGATCGGATCCGGCGGAGGCACCGTGACGCCGACGACCTCGGTCACCGACGCCAGCGGACGCACCAGCGCGGCCTGGACGCTGGGCTCGAGCCCCGGATCGAACACCGTGAGCGCCGTGGTGTCGGGCATCGGCGTGGTGGAGTTTCACGCCACGGCCACCGCCGGCGCGGCCGCGCGGCTCCGCATCGAGACGCAGCCGTCGACCTCGGCCGTGAGCGGAGTTGCGCTCGCTCGGCAACCGGTAATCCAGCTGCTCGACGCCCAAGGGAACGAGGTGAGGCAGGGCGGCGTCGCGGTGCAGGTGGCGATCGCGTCGGGCACCGGCGTGCTGTCGGGTGCCACCAGCGTCGGCACCGACGGCAACGGTCGCGCCAGCTTCAGCGGGCTCACCCTCACCGGCACATCGGGCACCCAGACGCTGCGTTTCTCCGCCACCGGCTTCGCCTCGGTCACCAGCCAGGCGATCAGCCTGGGGGCGGCGCCGACGACGATCAGGATCACCTCGGATACGCCGGATCCGTCGGCGCCCGGCGCGGACGTCACCGTCCAGTTCAGCGCCAGCTCCGGCGCCGGCACCCCGACCGGCAGCGTGACGGTGCAGGACGGGAGCGATGACTGCACCGGTACGCTCGCGAACGGCCAGGGCAGCTGCGTCATCCAGCTCCACACGGTGGGGAGCCGTACGCTCACCGCCAGCTACGGCGGCGCCGATGGGTTCGCCGCGAGCAGCACGACCGAATCGCATGACGTCGAGGCGCCGGCCCAGCCGGAGCTTGCCATCGCCACCCAGCCCGCCTCGAGCGCGACGGCGGGCACGGCGATGGATCCCCAGCCGGTGATCCAGCTCCAGAACGGCGATGGGAGCGCGCTCTCGACGCCGGGTGTGCAGGTGTCCGCCGCGATCGCGACCGGCGGCGGTACGCTGACCGGCACCACCACGGTGGCGACGGATGCGCAGGGTCGGGCGGCGTTCACCGATCTCGTGATCAACGGCGATCCGGGGACCCGCACGCTGGTCTTTACCGCCTCGGGATTCGGGAACGTCACATCCGCGAACATCGAGGTTCAGGCGCCGCCGCCGCCGGCGCCGGACGGATCGCAGTCGAGCGTCTCGCTCGACCCCGCCACGGTGCCCGCGGGCGGCACCAGCACCATCACCGTCACGGTGCGGGACGCGACCGGAGCGGCACTGGGGGGACGCAACGTCACGGTCGATGCGTCGGGCAGCGACAATACGATCACCGGCAGCCCGGGCACCACCGGGCCGGACGGCGTCGCGACCTTCACGATCAGCTCCGGGACGGCGGAAGCCAAGACGATCACCGCGACGTCCGACGGGGTGGCGCTGGGGGCGCCGCAGACGCTTACCGTGGAGGCGGCCCCGCCGCCCGCCGGGCTCCGCTCAAGCTGAGTCAGGCGTTTGCCTTGCCTGGCCGCACGGGGGCGTGTAAAATCCCGCTCCCAAGTGCCGGGCGATTAGCTCAGCTGGTTAGAGCGCGCGCCTCACATGCGCGAGGTCGGGGGTTCGAGCCCCTCATCGCCCATTCCCCGGTTCCGCCGCCCCCCTCGTCGGTCCCGCGTCAGCCCCGCCGGATGGCCAAGTTGGACCCTTGCCCCCAGGCGGCTTCCGCGGAAGTTTGATGGGCGCCCCGGGAGGGGCGCTGTGATTCGCGCAAGGAGAGCATGGCGAACACCTTATCGTCTCCACCGGTCGCCGACCTGGTCACCTTTGCCGGCGGTGCGGGACATCCTGACTTCCCCTGCCTGTCGCGCACCCACGCGCCGTCGAGTTGCGTGCCGTGCGCGGACTTCTCCCCCTGGCTGGCCGAACGGATTCGGCAGGGGGACGCCGAGGCGGTCGGCGAATATCTGTGGCGCCTCCGCGAGGCCAATCCGGGCCTCGGCGAGCCGCTCGATCGTTTGCGGCAACACTACACCGCGCTCGCATCCCGCATTCTGGCGGCGCCGCTGGACGAGCACCTGGCGGGCGGTGATGCGCAAGCCTACGTCGACCTCCGGGTTGCGCTGGTTCTGCTCGCCGTGCACGAGGGGTTCTCCGGCTTCATCATGACAGGCGAAGCGGCGGATTTCGTCGCCGCCGTGATGGCCCCTCACTCGCTCGACCTGGTCGACGCCGAGCGGCTGGTGGACGCGCGCAACGAATTCGTGCGCGAGATGGGACGCGAGATGAGCTACTGGGCCGCGTGGCCGCTGCTCACGCCCGAGGGCCTGCCGCCGCTCGCCGCGCCCGACGAGCCGTTGCTGTGGCAGCTGCGGGAAGCTCTGCTGGTTCTGCCGCTCGGCGCCCGCGCGCATGCGGTCGATTCGATCCGCCACCTGAGCGCCCATCCGCACGTTCCCAAGACCCTCGCCAGCCTGAGCCGCTACGAAACCCGGAAGCGCGGGCTCGAGGTGGCGGAGTCGTCCCGGCTCATTCTCGAGAGCGGCATCGCCGCGCCGTCGTTCGATATCGGCGCCTGGCTCGGCACGTGGACTCGACGCGACCTGCTGGGCTTCCTGGCCCAGTTCGGCGTCGGGGCCCGGAATTCATGGAGCAAGGAGCGCCTGGCCGAGGTCGCGCAGACGGAATGCGCCGAACGGCTCCGCCAACGCATGGCCGAAGCCGGCGTGATCGAGCTCGCTGAGCACCACCTCGAGGCGGGCCGCCTGCTCCGCCGGCATGTCGAGGCCGCGCGCGAGACGTGGCGCGTGTGGCTGGCATTCGGAACGGGGCTGACGGAGTAGGTAGGGACGGAAGGACAGAAGGACGGAAAGACGGGAGGACCGGCACACCGGTTGTCGTTCTCGAGCAACGCCCTCATCTTGAGCGACCGGCCTCATCCCGAGCGCGGCGAGGGACCTTCTCCTCGGGTTTCCGAAACTCGTGGAGAAGGTCCCTCGCTGCGCTCGGGATGAGGCCGGTGTGCTGGTCCTTCCGTCCTTCCGTCCTCCCGTCTGTTCGTCCCCTTAAATCAGCCCCCCCCGCCTGAGCCTTCCGATCTGGTCGAACTGCTCCTCGTGCACCGCCACTACTTCCTCGGGCGAGACCGTCGCCACGCCGGCCTTGCTCACTTCGACCCCCGCGGCATAGTTGGCGAGCTGGGCCGCCTCGCGCACCGAGGCGCCCGCGGCGAGCGCCGCCCCCATCCAGGCCGTGACGGTGTCGCCGGCGCCGGACACGTCGTAGATCGAGCGGGCGATGCTCGGGATGTGGGTAAGGCTCCCGTCCTTCATCACCAGCACCATGCCTTCGGCCCCCAGCGTCACCAGCAAATTGTCAACCTTGAGCCGCGCCAGCACCTCAGGGAGCGCGTTCCCGTTCTTGAGATCCACCGCGGCGCCGAGGGCGGATTCCAGCTCGCGCCGGTTGGGCTTGAAGACCGTGGCTCCGGCGTACTCGAAGAACTGGCGGAACTTGGGGTCCACCACGATCGGGATCCCGCGCCGCCGGGCCACCTCCATGACCGCCCCGATCAGCTTGGGCGGCAGGGCGCCCTTGTTGTAGTCCTCGAGCAGCAGCGCGTCCGCGTCGGCGAGGGCATCCCGCGCGATGCGGACCAGCTTGTCGAGATCGGAGCCGTCGAGCAGGGTCTCGACCTCATCGTCGATGCGGACGATCTGCTGCGAGCGGGAGATGATACGCGTCTTGGAGGTGGTCGGCCGGCCCGCGACCGCGAGGACGTAGCGATCCTCGAGCCGGCCCACCGCGAGCTCCTGGCGGATGGCGGCGCCGTCGGTGTCGTCGCCCACCACGCCGACCAGGAGCGACCGCGCGCCCAGCGCGGCCACGTTCATGGCCACGTTGGCGGCCCCGCCCAGCCGGGCAGTCCGCTCGCGCACGGTCACCACCGGCACTGGGGCCTCCGGGCTCAGGCGCTCGGCGTCCCCCACCAGGTAGCGGTCGAGCATGATGTCGCCCACGATCACGACGCGGCTGTCCCGCATGCGCTGAATGAGATGCAGCAAGCGGTCGCGCGTGAGCGGCGCCGGAGGCGGCCTCATCGCAGCACCCCCTCGCGGCTGAGACCGATGGTGGCCTGCAATCGTCCCTCGAAGCGGTCCACGGTGTGACCCTCCAGATGGTCCGCGTTCACGACGTGGTGAAAACCGGCGTTGAGGTGAAGATCGAGCGGTCCCTGCGTGCCGCTGACATCGACCGCGGCGCGCCAGGTGCGCTCGACCACGCCGATGAAGAGCTGCGGGAGCCGGCCCGCTTCCTCCGGCGTCGCGGGGAAGGGGGCGTCGATCGCGCCCTCACCCTGACGCAGCAGCGTAAGCTCGGGCGTGAGGAGCCAGCGGGTGCCGCGCGGCACTCCGACCGTCAGCGTGAGCTGATCCATATCGTCGAAGTTGCGCCCGATACCGACCCCGGCGTCGGTAAAGTTTTCGAACGGGTTGGCCGTGCGAAAGGCGAGGCTGGAGGCCTGGGTATAGAAGGCGCGCCAGCCGAGCGCCCGGCCCAGCGGGCCCGAGGCGGCGAGCGTGAACGCCCACCGGTTGGGATAGCGCGTGGCGCCGCTGGTGCCCTCATACTGCAGGTCGTCGATTCCGATCTGGGTCTCGAGCGTGGTGCGCCCGCGCACTCGCCAGGTGGCATCGAGCCCGATCATCACGTTGCCGTCGGAGCCCAGGCCGAACTGGTTGGCGAATAGCAGCGCCGTGAGCGGATTGCGATAACGGCCGTCGAATTGACGGTCGACCCCGGACAGCACGGCTGTCTCCCACAGCCCGATCCGCAGACGGTTGCTCAGGCTGACGGCCGCCCGGTGAGCAAAGAAATACCGGTGGACCACGTTGCCCAGCGAATCCCGTTCATCGTACAGAGTGCGGGCCAAGGCCTCGAGCTCGAAGGTTCGAGTGCCGAGGCGGAAGCCTCCTTCGACCTGCGGGTACCCGTAGTTGCTGACCCCGATGCCGGCCACGCCCACCGGGCCCCAGTTGCGATCGATCTGGCCGTAGAAGACGCTGCCATACTTGAACTGCGCACTCGCGTACGCGTGCGGAAAGCGCCACGCCAGGGTCAGGTCCTTGCGGCCCGGCCATTCGGGATCATCCACGATGCGTGGCTCGGCGGCCATCCGGCTCGCGAGCGCGAACGGCCCGAACACCGCCTCGCCGGTGAAGTCCGCATAGGGCCGGACCCCGTCGGGGCCGAGCGGATGCAGCACGTCGCGCCGGACGTGGCTGTAGGCTTGGGCGCCGGCGCGCGCCGCCAGCCGCCAGCTCTGACCGCCGGGCACCGCCTCGAGCGCCGTCCGGAGCGCCGTCACCAGGCGCGGCGCGCCGGCGCTGTCGGCGCGACCCAACACCCGGACGGCATCGCTCCGGCGGAACGGGCGCACCATCGGCGACGGATCTTCGATGTCGCCCCGATCGATCAGGAGCTCGAGCAGCGGCAGCCGGGGATCATCGAGCGTCAGATAAGGGGAGCCCTGGGCCTCGGCACGACGCGGCGCGAGCACACCGGCGAACGCGACGGCGGCGAGGAGGGCGGTACGGGCGGAGGCCATGGGTGAGGTAAGGTATGAAGGGCGGTGCCCGGCGGTAAGCGGTGCTCACCGCTTATCGCTCGCCGCGTACCGGCTCCTCCCGTCCCGCCGGCGAGCGGGGCCAAGTATCTTCCGCCCATGCCAGCCCCGACCCCATCCGTGCCAACGCCACTCCCATGACCGAGCTGCGCATCGAAGCCACCCGCGGCGACCTGATCGAATCGGTCCACCGGGTGTCCGCCGCGGTCGTGCACGCCGATGGCCGGTTGGTGGCGGCGGCGGGCGACCCTGCGCGGGTGGCCTACTGGCGGTCCGCGGCCAAGCCGTTTCAAGCGCTTCCCCTGGTGGTGGACGGGGCCGCCGATGCGCTGGGCATGACCGGCGAGGAGCTGGCCCTCGCCTGCGCGTCGCACTCGAGCGAGCCGCGTCACCTCGAGGTGGCGGGCGGCCTACTGCGCCGGATCGGCGCGACCGAGGCCGAGCTGGCGTGCGGGCCGCATCCGCCCATCTCGGCCGAGGTGGCGGAGCGCGTGGTCCGGGAAGGCCTCACGCTCACGCCGCTCTGGAGCAACTGCTCCGGCAAGCACGCCGGCATGCTGGCCCTGGCGCGGCACCATGACTGGCGGTGGGCCGGCTACGAGCGGCCGGGTCATCCGCTGCAGGATCGCATTCTGGCCGAGGTGGCGCGCTGGACCGGCGTGCGTGGGGAGGCGATACCGATCGCGACCGACGGGTGCGCGGCGGTCACCTTCGGCCTCCCGCTCTCGGCGATGGCCCTCGCCTGGGCTCGGTTCGGCGCGGCCACGGACCCCGCCCCCGTACGGCTCCGGGCCGCAATGAGCGCGCATCCCGATCTGGTCGCCGGCACCGGTCGGCTCTGCACCGAGCTGATGGGCGCGCTGCCCGGACGAGTCGTGGCCAAGATCGGCGCGGCGGGCATCTACTGCGCGGCCCTGCCGGAGCTCGGTCTCGGCGTGGCGCTCAAGGTGGCCGACGGCGACAGCGAGGTCAGTCCGCCCGCGCTGCTGGCGGTGCTGGCGGCAGTGGTAGAGCGGGCGGGCCTGGCCGCGCGGTACGATCTGGCGCCGGTGGCGCATCACGGCACCCAACCGATTCTCAATACCCGAGGCGTGCGCGTCGGAACGCTGCGGGCGGCCGGCGTGCTGCGTTTTCATGACTGACGGCGTCGGCAATTCGGTGCAGCCGGCGCCCTCACCCGAGGTAGGATGGATGGCGAAACAAGACAATCTCGATCCGCAAACGCGCGACCTCGTGCGTTTCGCGGCCGCCATCGCGCAGGGATACGAGCCCGAGCTGCGCGAGCGGGTCGGTCCCCTCCGCTCGTCGCAGGTGCCCACGCAATGGGTCGAGGAGCTGTTGCTGCAATCGGTGCTGATGGTCGGCTACCCGCGCGCGCTCATCGCGTTCGGCGTCTGGCGCAAGTTCAGCGGCGTGCCCGCACCGCAGTCCGACGAGGGGCAGGACTACGGCCACATCGGGGAATGGACCCAGCGCGGCGAAGGCGTGTGCGCCACGGTGTACGGCGAGAACTACCGCAAGCTCCGGGAAAGCGTGCGCATCCTGCACCCGGCCATCGACGCGTGGATGATCACCGAGGGCTACGGCCGTACGCTGGGCCGTCCGGGGCTCGATCTCATGCGGCGGGAGCTCTGCACGGTCGCTCAGACCGCCGTGCTGGAGGCGCCCAAACAGCTCCACTCGCACCTGCGCGGCGCGCTCAATGCCGGCGCCTCGTTTGGCCAAATCGAGGGCGTGCTCTCGATCGTCAACCCGCTCCTCTCGTTCGACCAATGGAAAAAGGTGAAGGAGCTGTGGCGGACGGTGCGGGAGGGATGGGCGCCGGGGAACTGATGTTCATCGATCGAGCGGTCGTCCGGGTTACGGCTGGCACCGGCGGTTCGGGGGCCAGCTCGTTCGCGCGGTTCAAGTACCGGCCCAAGGGTGGTCCCGACGGTGGAGACGGAGGAAACGGCGGCAGCGTCTACGTTCGCGGGGCGGGCAACCTGGCCACGCTGCTCGACTACCGGTATCGGACGGTGTGGCAGGCCGGCCGGGGCGAGCACGGCAAGGGCAAGACCAAAACCGGGGCGTCCGCCGACGATCTCTACCTTCCCGTGCCACCCGGCACCATCATTCGAGACGCCGACACCGGCGAGCGGCTGGGCGAGGTCCTCCGCGAAGGCGATACGCTGCTGGTGGCCCGCGGCGGCCGCGGCGGCCGCGGCAACGCACGGTTCGCCACTTCCACCCATCAGGCCCCGCGCGAATGGGAGCCCGGTGAGGAAGGGCAGGACCGGCAGATCGAGCTGGTGCTCAAGCTCATCGCCGACGTCGGCCTGCTGGGCGAGCCCAACGCCGGCAAGAGCACGCTGCTCTCGGTCATGTCCGCGGCCCGCCCCAAGATCGCCGACTATCCCTTCACCACGCTGGAGCCCCATCTCGGCGTCGTCCCGCTGTCCGATCATCGAACCTTCGTCCTGGCGGACATCCCGGGCATCATCGAAGGCGCGCACGCGGGGAAGGGCCTGGGCATCAAGTTCCTGCAGCACGTGGAGCGCACCCGCGTGCTCGCGTACCTCGTGCCGCTGGACGCTCCCTTCCCGCAGCAGGTGTACGACCGGCTCCGCAACGAAGTCGGACACTACAGCGAGGCGCTCACGGGGACGCCGCACGTGGTGCTGCTTACGAAGCGAGACCTGCTCCCGGCCGGGGACGAGCTTCCGGCCCTGAACGCGCCCGGCGCGGCGGGGGTGCTGGCGCTGTCGAGCGCGGCCGGTACCGGCCTCGAGGAAGTGAAGGAGTTTCTCTGGAAGTTCGTCGAGGCGGCCAAGGCCGTCGCGGGCGATCTGGACCCATCCGAGGAATCGGTGGTCGACGCGCCCGGTTATTGGGAGTTCATGGACGACGAATAGATGGATCGCCAACGCCTCGCCTACCTGGCGCTCACCCAGGTCCCCGGACTTGGGCCAGCGCGACTCAAAGCCCTGCTCGACCGATTTCATACCCCGCTCGGCGCCCATTCGGCACCGTTCGCGTTTTTATGCTCCGTTCCCGATATGCCACTCGATTGCGCCACCGCCATCAAAGCCACGCCGCTGGACACGGGCCGCCAGCTGGCCCAGGCGTGCGAGCGCATCGGCGCCCGCATCCTGCTGCCCGACGATGCCGAGTTCCCGGTCCCGCTCCGCGTCATTCCGGAGCCGCCGCCGGTCCTGTTCGCCCTGGGCGACCTCGGCCTCCTCAAGCGCCCGGCACTCGCCATCGTGGGCAGCCGGGATCACTCACCCTACGGCCAAACGGTGGCCCGAGCCGCCGCGGCGCTCGCTGCCCGCGCCGGCCTCGTGGTCGTCAGTGGGATGGCGCGCGGGTTGGATGCCGTGGCGCATGCGAGCGCGCTCGACGCGAACGGCGGCACGATCGGCGTCCTGGGCAACGGCCTGGGGGTCATCTATCCGGCCGCCAATCGGAAGTTGTATCAACGTGTGCAGCAACACGGCCTGCTGCTGAGCGAGTTTCCGCCGGGCGAGCGCCCTCACGCGGGCAGCTTTCCCCGCCGCAATCGGCTGATCAGCGGCCTTGCGCGCGTTACGCTGGTGGTCGAGGCGGCCATCGGCTCCGGTGCGCTCATCACCGCCGACACCGCCATCGAGCAGGGTCGTGAGGTCATGGCCGTTCCTGGCCCGATTACCAGCCCGCTCTCCACCGGCTGCAACCGCCTCCTCCGCGACGGCGCCATCCCGTATCTGGAGCCGACCGATCTGGCGCAGTTGTATCCTGACGTGGTGTTTCCCGCGGAGCAGCCGCCCGACCCGGCCGGTCCCAAGCCACTGCCGCGCACGCTGTCCCGCGCCGAGCGGACCGTGGCCGAAGCCCTCGGGGTCGAGCCGTTATCGGTGGACGCTCTGGTGCAGCGGGTCGGCGGACCGGTGGGACAACTGCTGGCGGTACTGTGCGGTCTCGAAGTACAAGGCGTGGTGGAGCAGCGCGCAGGTAGGATGTTCCGCCGAGTCTAGCACCTCCCGCGTGCCGCCCGGCCCGCGTGCGGAGCCGCGGACCCGACCAGGGTGCATATTTCGCCGATGCACCTGTACGTCCACGTCCCGTTTTGCGCCCGCCGCTGCAGCTACTGCGACTTTGCCATCGCGGTGCGCCGCGTCGTGCCCTCGCGCCGATTCGTGGAGGCCGTGCTCCAGGAATGGGGCGGCTGGCAAACCCATCCCGTGTGGGCGTCCTCGCCACGGCTCGACACGGTGTACCTGGGTGGCGGGACACCCTCCCGGCTCGAGCCCGAGGCCGTCGGCGCGCTCCTCGCCGGCCTCGCGCGCGAGCGCGCCATCGCGCCGGACGCCGAGATCACCCTCGAGGCCAATCCCGACGATGTAACGCCCGCCGGCGCCGCGGCCTGGCGGGCGGCCGGAGTGAATCGGATCTCGCTGGGCGTGCAATCGTTCGATCCGGGGGTGCTGACATGGATGCACCGAACCCATACCGTTGGCCAGGTGGGCACCGCCGTCGAAGTGCTTCGCGCCGCCGGCATCCACGACCTCTCGCTGGACCTCATCTTCGGCCTGCCCGAGGCGCTGCGGCGCGACTGGAGCCGGGACTTGGACAGCGCCTTCGCGCTCGGTCCGGATCATCTCTCGCTGTATGGCCTCACCGTCGAGGATCACACTCCGCTCGCCCATTGGACCGCGCGAGGCGAAGTGGCTCGAGTGGACGAGGTGCGCTATGCCGCCGAATTCCTGGCCGCGGACGACGCGCTCCGCCGGAACGGCTTCGAGCACTATGAGGTCTCCAATGCCGCGCGGCCCGGGCGGAGGGCTCGCCACAACAGCGCCTACTGGCGGCGCGCTCCGTTCATCGGGCTGGGGCCATCGGCCCATAGCGGGCTCAACCGCGAGCGTCGCTGGAATGTCCGGGACTGGGCTGCCTACGATCGTCTGGTGGGGAACGGAGCGGCGGCGATCGAAGGCTCGGAGCAGCTGAGCGAAGATGCGGTGGCGTTGGAGGAAATCTACCTGGGCCTCCGCACCGCGGACGGGCTGCCCGCCGGTCGGCTGGGAGCGGAAACGGTGGCCCGCTGGGTCGATGCCGGCTGGGCTCTGCAGGGGCCCACGGGGCGGGTCCGTCTCACGCCGGAAGGATGGCTGCGGCTGGACGCGCTGGTCGCCTCCGCCGCAGCCCTGACGTCGGGGGCTTAGGCGGAGGCCCCGGCCATTTCGGCGCAGCTCAGCGCGCAGCGCCGGCAGATCTCGGAGCATGCCGCCATGTAGGGATCCTCGCCCATCCGGTCGCACTCGTCGGCGCAGCGGGCACATACGGCCGCGCAGGCGCGGCAGATGTGCGAGTGAAGCTCGGAGCCCCGGATCATGAAATCAGCGCTGGTGCGGCAGATCTCCGCGCAGTCGAGCAGCAGTCGGACCATCCCCTCTTCAAGCTGAGGTGAGCGCTCTCCCCGGAAGTGCCTCGCGGCCGTTTCGAGGCAGATCCGGTGGCAGTTGGTACAGTTGTCGATGCACTGTTCCATCGTGAGCCTGCGTTGCGTCGTCGGCATGAAGTGCCTCCAGTGATGCGATATCGGCTGCCGGTCCCGGCCTTTCCCCAGGCCTTGGCTCACGGTAGGCGCGGGGCGAGAAGCGGTCAACCCGAATAGATTTACCGCGTCATGCCCAGTCCTGACCAGTTGAGCGAACGGGAGCTCAAGGTCCTCGAGGCGGTCGTGC
>Ga0308175_100001547_pt1 | contig 15573 bp, 18 predicted proteins | sample PhyCR1_3_FD_203893 | JGI IMG/M metagenome (GOLD analysis project Ga0308175, IMG submission 203893) | Soil microbial communities from UC Gill Tract Community Farm, Albany, California, United States - DLSLS.C.R1 | ecosystem: Environmental > Terrestrial > Soil > Agricultural land | place: USA...
CTTCATCGGTCTTGGTGGCGCGCGCGTCCATCCCGCTCCCTTGCGAGCGATGGTCCGAGCGCTAACGGCTGTAGACGAGCCGTGCTGGACAAGGGAAGGGTCATGCCGCTCTCGGAACGGTCGTTGCCCGCGCGGGTTAGTAAAAGCCAATGAGCGCGCGGCGGCCGAAAGAACAGGGGACGTGCCGTGCCGGATGATACCGGCCCGACCGTCGTTGTGCGCCGTACGCGCTGGGGCCGGATCGCGATGTTCGGCGCGCTCGCGCTGCTCATCCTGCTCGCGATCGTCATCGCCGTGGCCTGGGTGCAGCGGCGGCCGATCGCCACCCATTTCCTGAAGCGCGAGTTCGAGCGGCGCGGAGTCACCGCGAGCTATCACCTCGACCGCATCGGTTTCCGCACGCAGGAGGTGAGTAACCTCATCATCGGCGATCCCAAGCGACCGGATCTCGTCGCGCGTCACGCGATCATCCAGATGCGACTCAAGTGGGACGGCAATTTCGAGGTGTATCGCGTCGTCGCACGCGGGGTGCGGCTGCGCGGCCGGCTGGTGCATGGCAAGGTCAGCTGGGGCCAGATCGACAAGCTGCTTCCGCCGCCGAGCAACAAGCCGTTCGCGCTGCCCAATATCGTCCTCGATGTCGCTGACAGCAGCATTGCCCTGGCAACGCCGTTCGGGCCGGTCGGCATCGCCGCGGACGGCACGGGACGCCTCAGCGGCGGGTTCAAGGGGCACCTTGCGGTTTCGAGCCCGAAGATGGCGCCGGGCAAATGCGCGGCGCTGAACCTGCGAGCTTATCTCGCGGTCGCGGTGGTGGCACGGCATCCGAAGGTTGAAGGACCGCTGACGCTCGGCCGCTTCACCTGCCCAACGAGCCACTTCGACGTGACCGCGCCGCGCTTCGACGCAAAGACGAGCTTCAACGAATCCTTCACCCGCGTCGACGGCAGCGGGCGGATGGCCATCAACACGCTCGTTGCGGGCGCGAACGGGCTCGCGGCTTTCAATGGCGAGCTCACCTACAAGGGTTCGCTGGAACGCGTGAACGGGCGGGTCAAGCTGTCGGCGCAGAAGTCGCGCATCGGGACCATCTATGCGGACCGGACGCGGCTCAACGGCGGTTATCACCTCGGCATATCGGCGGGCACCTTCGCCCTGATCGGCCAGTTCGCCGCGGACAGCGCGGCGCTCGATCCGTCCATGATCCGCGGCGTGACGCAGCCGCTGCAGGCCGCGGCCAAGACGCCGATCGGCCCGGTGGTCGCGAGCATCGGCGATGCGATCAGCCGGACGGTGCACAACTTCAACGCCGCGGGCGCGATCCGGCTCGTGAACTTCCCCGGCGGCGGTGCGGTGCGCATCCAGGACGCGGACGTGATCGGTCCCGGAGGCGCTCGCGCGCGGGTCTTCGGAGGAAGCGGCCTGACTTATTACTGGCCCGCCTACGCGCTGCGGATCGACGGCTCGATCGACATGGGCGGCGGGGGACTGCCGAACGGTCGCGTGACGCTCAGCCAGCCGAGACCGGGCGCGCCGATGAGCGGCGTGGCCGACATCGCGCCTTATGCCGCGGGAGGACAAAGGCTGGCGCTGACCCCGATCCGCTTCGGCCCGGGTCCGGGCGGCTCGACGGCGCTCAGCACCGTCGCGCAGCTCGACGGCTCTTTCCCTGGCGGAAGGGTGCAGGCGCTGCGGCTCCCGATCGACGGTCGGATCGGGCAGGGCGGAAGCTTCGCCTTCGGCACCAGCTGCGCCGTCGTCAGCTTCAATTATGCGCAGTTCAGCTCCGTCCAGCTCGGCGCGGCGCGGCTGCCCGTCTGCCCGATCGGGCCGGCGATCGTGTCGAAGAGCCCGCGCGGCTCGGTAACGACCGCGGCGCGGGTGAACCGGCCCGTGCTCAATGGCCGCGTCGGAAGCTCGCCGCTGCACCTCGCCGCCGCGAGCGGCCAGATCGTCGGCAGCAAGTTCGGCTTCGACCAGCTTGCGATGCGGCTCGGGAGGCCCGAGTCTCCGGTCGTATTCGATGCGGCGCGGCTGACGGGAAGCTTTGCCGGATCGAACCTGCGCGGCGATTTCGGCGGCGCGAAGGCGACGATCGGCAACGTGCCGCTGCTGCTGAGCGACGGCACCGGAAGCTGGACCTTCCGCAACAGCAACCTGGCCGTCCAGAGCGCGCTCACCGTCTCCGACCGCGATGCCAACCCGCGTTTCTACCCGCTGCGGAGCAGCGACGTGCGCTTCACGCTCGCGGGCGATTACGTCCGCGCCAACGGTATCCTGCGGCACCCCGGCACCGGCACCGAAGTCACGGACGTCAGCATCGAGCACCGGCTGTCGACCGGCGCGGGACATGCGACATTGGATGTGCCCGGCCTGACGTTCGGCCCGAACCTGCAGCCCGACGAGCTGACGCGGCTCACCGAGGGCGTGATCGCGCTCGTCAACGGCACGATCAGCGGGCAGGGACGGATCAACTGGAGTCCGTCGGGCGAAGTCACCTCGACCGGCGATTTCTCAACCGCCAATCTCGACCTTGCCGCGCCGTTCGGGCCGGTCACTGGCATGCGCGGAACGGTCCATTTCAACGACCTCCTCGGCCTCACGACACCGCCGGGGCAGGTGATGACCGTCCAGTCGATCAACCCCGGCATTCTCGTCGAGAACGGCGTGATCCGTTACGAGCTGCTGCCCAATCAGCTGGTGAAGATCGAGCGCGGCGAATGGCCGTTCATGGGCGGCCGGCTGGTTCTGCAGGAGACGGTGCTCAACTTCGCCAGGCCGACTGCCAAACGGCTGACCTTCCAGGTGATCGGCCTCGACGCCCACACGTTCGTGCAGTCGCTGGGCTTCAAGGAGCTCGACGCAACCGGCAAGTTCAATGGCGTCCTTCCGATGATCTTCGACGAGAACGGCGGCCGGATCGTGGGCGGCCGACTGGATTCGCAGGAGGGCGGCGGCTCGCTCTCCTATGTCGGCACGGTCAACAAGGCCGACCTCGGAACGATGGGGAACATCGCCTTCAATGCGCTGAGGGACCTGCGCTTCAAGTCGATGATCATCCGCCTCGACGGCGACCTTGCCGGCGAGTTCGCCGCGCGGCTCGACATCCAGGGTGCCGGCATCGGACAGTCGACGCAGACGCAGCGGCTCATCCGCAGCCTGCTCGCCAAGATCCCGCTGCACCTCAATGTCACCATCACCGGCCCGTTCCGCGCACTGATCGCGACCGCGAAGTCGGTCAGCGACCCACGCACACTGATCAAGGACGTGCTTCCGCGTCCGCTCGACGACGTCCCCGGGATCACGACCGAAGTCCGCCGGATCGAGGAGCAGAAGCAGCAGACCCAGACGCCCGTCACCGGACAGGTCAACACCGCCCCGCCACCGACCACGAAGTGAGACAAGAGATGAGGAAATTGCATTTGGCCCGTCCCGGACTGCTCGCGATTGCGGCACTTTCTGCGCCCCTGGCGAGCTGCATCTCATTGAAAGCGCCCGAAAAGCCGATCGACATCAACCTGAACGTCACCATTCGGCAAGAGGTGCTGGTGCGGCTTCAGCGCGACGTCGAACAGCTGATTAACCAGAACCCGCAGGCCTTCCCCGAGCAGAAGAAGCCGTGAGAAGGATTCTCCTCGTCCTGGCGTTCCTCGCCGTTCCAGCGGCCGCGCAGACGCCCGCCGTGGACGCAGCCCGCGCGGCCGGCCAAATCGGCGAGCGATACGACGGTTATCTCGGCGTCGCCTCTCCGGTGTCCGCAGCGGTGCGGAGTCAGTTGGCGTCCATCAACATCCGCCGCCGCTCGCTATACAGCAAGCTCGCGGCGAGCCGCGGCGTCAGCCCATCGGACGTGGGCATCACCGCAGGCTGCCAGCTGCTCGCGCGGGTCGGCGTGGGCGAGGCGTATCTGTGGACGGACGGCGGATGGCGCAGGCGTGCGGCGGGGCAGGCCGCGCCGGTCCCGAATTACTGCCGCTGACGGGCGAAGGAGTTGCGGTATTCGGGCTTGATCGCGGCGATCAGTTGTGAGGTGACGGGCAGGCTGATTGCATATTCGCCCTCGACATAAGGGCCTGCGGTGTAGGGCGAAGCGACGAAGGCGATCGTGTCCAAGCGGCCATCCTTGTTCTTGTCGAGAGGCGCGATCGCGAGATCGCTGAACTTGGGGCATTCCGCGAATTCGCCCTCCAGCTTCTCCCCTTGCCGCCGCTTGCTGCGCTCGGCGTCGAGCGCCGCGCAGTAGCGGGTGCGGGTGAGCGCACCGAAGGCTTCGGAGCGGAGGAACAGGTCGGTAATCTTGACCGGCCTGCCCGAGCGCCGGTCCCACAGCAGCGCGCCGTAACTCGTGTTCGGGTGGGCGCCGCCGGTGAAGCTGCCGAGCTCGTATTGCAGCGAGAGCAGCCGCTGCGTCTGCCCGGCAGTCGTCCACTGCTTGGAATAGAATTCGGGATTGTAGTCGCGCTTCTGCTGCTCCGCGAGCTTCTGGTCTCCCGCGGCGATGGCGAGCGATTGCTGGTACGCCTTCTGCGCTTCGCTCCGGAACTGCCGGCTCAGCGCCGGCACCGCCGCCGCTTCCCTTGGCCATTCGTAGGTGAATTCTAGCGCCGTGCTGTTGCGCACGATCTTGACAGGTTGCGCTGCCGCGTTCCCGGCGAGAAGCAGCGTGGCTGCAAGCAAAAGCCCCCGTTTCATGTCAGCGCCCTTACAGCCGTAGGCTGCGGTTGACTATCTTCCGCCCCGTTCATAAAGGGGCCGCGCCTTGGCGGTTTCGCTTTCCGCCATGTTTCTTTGCCCCTAGCTCGGCCCTTGAAAATCAGCAGGGGCGACGCACAGGGAAGACGCATGGCAGAGGACGAAGACGCAGAGGTCCCGAAGCTTCCACCAGACGCACGGCTCGAATCGCTCGATCAGCGGCTCGACCGTTTGCAGCAGGCGGAAGCGAAAAGGACGGCGAAAGCCAAGCCTGATGGCAGCTATCAGGCCGGCCAGCTGGTGCTGAGTCAGCTCGTCGGCTGCCCGCTCGGCGGCGGGATCGTCGGATGGCTGCTGGATCGCTGGTTCGGGACCAAGCCTTGGCTGATGTTGGTGATGCTGTTCCTCGGCTTCGCGGTCGGCATCTGGAACGTCATTCGGATTTCAAACGAGGCCTCGCGCAAAGCCCGGGGCAAGCAGGATTAGGGAACGATAGTGGCGGCCGAAGGCAAAATCGACCCGATGCACCAGTTCGTGATCCAGCCGATCGCGGGGTCGTTCCAGCATGGCAATCCGTTGGTCTTCACCAACAGCGCGCTGTGGACGCTGATCGTCCTCGGCGCGATCTGGGTTTTCATGTTCGGCGGCATGAAGCGCGAGCTGATCCCGGGCCGCTGGCAGGTCGCGGTCGAGGGCCTGATCAAGTTCGTCGACGACATGGTCAATGTGAGCATCGGGCCCGAGGGACGGAAGTACCTGCCATGGGTGTTCACCTCGTTCGTCTTCCTGCTGTTCGCCAACCTGATGGGCAACATGCCGTTCGGCGTCGTTGCGGCGGCGCATCCGTTCACCGTCACCAGCCAGTTCACCTTCACCGGCATCATGTCGATCATCACCTTCGCCATCGTGCTCGGCGTCGGCTTCTGGAAGCATGGGCTGCACTTCTTCTCGCTGTTCGTCCCCAAGGACGCGCCGCTGATCTTCAAACTCTTCATCGCGCCGATCGAGTTCATGAGCTTCCTGGTCAGGCCGTTCAGCCTCGGCCTCCGGCCTTTCATCGCGATGTTCGCCGGCCACGTCCTGCTCGACGTGTTCGGCAATTTTGTCGTGCAGGCGCTCAACAGCCATAGCGCAGGCGGGATCGGCATTTCGATCCTCTGCTTCTTCTTCATCGTCTTCGTGAGCATGATCGAGCTGCTGGTCGCGGCGATCCAGGCTTACGTCTTCGCAATCCTCACCTCGCTGTACATCAGCGAAGCTGTAAACCTCCACTAACCCACGGATTTTCAAAGGAGTTCAATCATGGATGTTGCTTCTGCAAAGCTTATCGGTGCGGGTCTTGCCGCGATTGGCGTAGGCGCCGCTGCCGCGGGCGTGGGCTTCGTGTTCGGCTCGTTCCTCCAGAGCGCGATCCGCAACCCGGCCGCTTCGGACGGCCAGCAGGGCCGCCTCTACATCGGCTTCGCCGCCGCCGAGCTTCTCGGCCTGATGGCGTTCGTCGTCGCCATGCTCATCCTGTTCGCTTTCTAAGCAACGGGTGAAGGAGCTCAGCTCCGCGGGAGCATAAGATGCCACAACTTTCGCAGCTGTCCGAAGTCTATCTGTCGCAGTTCCTGTGGCTGGCGGTGGCGCTCGGCTTCATCTTCTTCGTGATCGCGCGAGGGATGGTGCCGAAGATCCAGGCCACCGTCGAGGCGCGCGAGAGCAAGATCGCCGGTGACCTCGAACGGGCCCAGGCGGCGCGCAAGGAAGCCGACGAGACCGAGGCCGCGTGGCGCGCCCGGATGGACGTCGCGCGTAGCGAGGCCGCACGGATCGCGCAGGAGGCGAAGCAGTCGAGCGCTCGCGAGACCGAAACCAAGGTCAAGGCGGCGGCGGACAAGATCAACCTGAAGCTTGAGTCGGCCGAGGGGCGGATCCGCGAAGCCGTCGTAGCGGCGCGCGCGGAGATCGAGGCAGTTGCCGCCGACGCTGCCCAGCAAATGGTCGCTCGGATCGCGGGCATCAATGTGGATCGCACGGATGCCGCCAGTGCGGTGAAGGCGGAGCTCGATGTCTGAGATGCAAACGCACGCCGGAACCGAGGTTCCGCAGCAGCATGAGGCGGAGCCGACCTTCTTCGGGCTGAACCCGGGCGGCTGGGTCGCGCTCGCGATGCTGGTCGTCTTCGCGATCCTCATCTGGAAGAAGGTGCCGGGCGCGATCGGCAAGGCGCTCGACGCGAACATTGCACTGATCCGCGATCAGCTCTCCGAGGCGGAGAGTCTGCGCCGGGAGGCCGAGGTGCTCAAGGCCGAGTATGAGGCCAAAAGCGCGTCGGCGGACAAGGACCGTGAGGCGCTGCTGGAGCGCGCGCGGCACGAGGCGGACGAGATCGTCGCCAAGGCGAAGACGGACGCCGAGGCATTGGTCGAGCGCCGCACCCGCATGGCCGAGGACAAGATTGCCGCCGAGGAGCGCAGTGCGGTGGAGCAGCTGCGTGCTGCCGCTGCTGACGCTGCGGCCAAGGCGGCCGCGCGACTGATCGCCGAGCGCCACGACGCCAAGACCGACGCGCAGCTCGTCGACCGCGCGATCAAGGAAATCGCGGGGCGTTAAGCGTCATTGCGAGCGTAGCGAAGCAATCCAGGGGCACCTGGATTGCCGCGTCGCTGCGCTCCTCGCAATGATGTTGAAGCTTCTTACTGCTGGTGCTGCCCCCCAGGCTGGCTGACGCCCTCCAGCGCCTGTTCGGCCGCGTCGTCCGAGCACCTCTGGCTGAGATCGCCGAGGCTGACGATGCCGCACAGCCTTTCCTGATCGTCGAGGACCGGCAGGCGACGGACCTGCGCCTCGCTCATGCGCGCCGCTACGTCGTCCGTATCATCGTCCATGCGTGCGGTGACCATGTCGTTGGTCATCAGGTCGCGCACCGGCGTGTCGGGGCCATGACCCTCGGCAACGCCGCGCACTGCAATATCGCGGTCGGTAATCATGCCGAGCAGCCGGTCGCCTTCGGTCACCGGGATGGAGCCGGCATCGGCGCGCAGCATGAAGCTGGCCGCTTCGCGGGCGGTTTGGTCCGGACGCACGGTCTGCACGTCGCGAGTCATGACTTCGCTGATTTTCATCGTCGCTCTCCTTGGAAATCGGGTTGGAAAACGAACGGCGGTTCAGCGGGTTGCGGCCTCAGGGAACGTTCTCGGTCAGGAGGTCATAGGTCGCGACCAGCTCGTCGCGCTGGTTGAAGACCTCGACCGCCCAGCGGACTTGCCCCGTTTCCTCCGACTTGATCGACTTGGCACGGACGGTGAGCTCCACGCGCACGGAATCTCCGGGATAGACCGGCGTCAGGAAGCGCAAATTCTCGAGGCCGGTGTTGGCAAGCACCGGGCCCGGGTCGGGGTCGACGAACAGGCCCGCGGCAAAGCTCAGCAGGAGGTAGCCGTGTGCGACGCGGCCTTCGAATATCGGAGAGGCTTTCGCCGCTTCCTCGTCCATATGGGCGTAGAATTTGTCGCCGGTGAATTCGGCGAAATGCTCGATGTCCTCGAGAGTCACGGTGCGGCTCGGCGTCTTCCAGGTGTCGCCGATGTGGAGCTCGCTCATCTTCAGCCGAAAGAGGTGGACATGGATGATGTGCTTGGGCGCGCCGGGCACGTACTGCTCGGTGATTGCGGCGATCATCGCCGGCGAGGACTGAAGCGCGGTGCGCTGCATGTAATGCTTCACGCCGCGCACCCCGCCCATCTCCTCGCTGCCGCCGGCGCGGCCCGGGCCGCCGTGAACCAGTACGGGGAGTGGTGAGCCGTGGCCGGTCGATTCGGCGGCATTGGTGCGGTCGATCACCAGCATGCGCCCGTGATAGGCGGCCGCGCCCTGAACGAACTCGCGCGCCGCCTCGGGCGAATGGGTGAAGAGCGAAAGCACAAGGCTCCCTCTCCCTCGGTTGGAGAGCGCGATGGCGTCGGCAATGTCCTTGTACGGCATGATCGTCGAGACGGGGCCGAAAGCCTCGCAATCGTGCACCGCGTCCGTGCCCCACGGGTCGTCGGTGCGCAGCAGCACCGGCGGAAGGAACGCGCCGCCCTTGATCGGCGGCTCGGCATTCGGATCGCCAGCGACAATGCGTGCACCTGCAGCCTCCAGCTCGCGGATGCGGTCGCGGACGTTGTCGCGCTGGCTGATGCTGACGAGAGCGCCCATCCGCGTGTCCTCGGCGCGCGGATCGCCCACCCTGGTCTTCGCCAGCCGTTGGGCGAGCGCTTCCTCGACCGCGTCGAGATAGTGCACGGGCGCCATGGCGCGGCGGATGGCGGTGCACTTCTGGCCCGCCTTGACCGTCATCTCGGTCGCGACTTCCTTGATGAACAGGTCGAATTCAGGCGTGCCCGGCGCCGCGTCCGGACCGAGCAGCGAGGCATTGAGGCTGTCCTGCTCCGCAACGAAGCGGACGGACTCGCGGATCACGGTCGGATGGGTGCGCAGCTTGAGCGCCGTATGCGCCGAGCCGGTGAAGCTGACGATGTCTTGGCCGGTCAGATGGTCGAACAGGTCGCCGACGCCGCCGACGATGAGCTGGATCGCGCCGGGCGGAAGGACGTCCGCCTCGACCATGATCTTGAACGCCGCCTCGGTGAGATAGGATGTGGCCGAGGCCGGTTTCACGATCGCCGGAACGCCCGCGAGCAGCGTGGGCGCGAGCTTTTCCAGCATGCCCCAGACGGGAAAGTTGAAAGCGTTGATATGCACCGCCGCGCCCTGGAGCGGTGTGTAGATGTGCTGGCCGACGAAGGTGCCGTTCTTCGACAGCCCTTCGAGCTGACCGTCGAGCAGGACATGTGCGTCCGGCAGCTCGCGGCGACCCTTTGAGGAGAAGGAGAAGAGCGTTCCCGCGCCGCCCTCGATGTCGATCCAGCCGTCCTTGCGCGTCGCGCCGGTCAGATAGTTGAGCTCGTACAGCTCCTCCTTGCGGGCCATGATGGCGAGGCCGAGCGCTTTGATCATCCGCGCGCGCTCGTGGAACGTCAGCTTGCGGAGCGCCGGGCCGCCGACTTCACGGGCGTGCCGAAGCATGCCGCCAAAATCGAGGCCGCCGGAGCCGGTGGTCGCTACCGGAGCGCCGTCGATCGCGCTTGCAATTTCGGTTGGTGCGTCGCCAGCGACCCAGCGGTCGCGTTCGTAATTGAGAAGTTGTGGGGTCTTCATTGCTTCACCTCGCCGTCGTCATTGCGAGGAGCGGAGCGACGAAGCAATCCAGTTTGCGTCGCTAGATTGCTTCGCTACGCTCGCAATGACGGCGAGGTGTGTCAGAGAGCAATGCGATGATTCCACCGGTACGGCCGATCTCAATCGGCGAAATTGAGGAGGCGCGGGAGCGGATCGCCGGGACGGTGCTGCGGACACCCCTCGTGCGGTTCAATGAACGCATCTGGCTCAAGCTCGAGAACCTCCAGCCGACCAACGCCTACAAGATTCGCGGCGCAACGAACGCCGTTGCTTCCCTGTCCGACGAAGAGCGCGCGAAGGGTGTGTGGACGATCAGCGCGGGTAATGCGGGGCAGGGTGTCGCTTATGCGGCGCGGCAATTCGGCATCCCCTCGACGGTCGTCGCGATCGAGACAGCGCCGCAGACTAAGCTCGACCGGATGCGCGCACTCGGCGCGACCATCGTTCCTGTGTCGTACGACGACGCGTGGGTCGCCGCGGAGACGCATCGCTTCCCCGGCCTGGACGGGACGTTCGTGCATCCCTTCGACAATCATGATTTCATCGCCGGCCATGGGACGATGGGACTGGAGATCCTCGAGGATTGCCCCGGCGTGCGCACCGTCATCTGTGCGATCGGCGGCGGCGGACTGATCACCGGCGTCGGCAGCGCGACCAAGGCGAAGAGCCCGGACGTGAAAGTGCTCGGCGCGGAGCCGGAGACGGCCGCGCCCTATGCTTTGTCGCTGCGAGAAGGCAGCCCGCGCAAATTCTCAGACTGGGAGGCGTCGTTCGTCGACGGTGCGGGCGGAAAGAGCGTCACCGAACGGATGTGGCAGCGGATGCGTCCGGTCACGGACGGCGCGATCACGGTCACGCTGGAGCAGACGCGCGACGCGATGCGGCTGATCGCCGAGAAATCGCGGACGATCGCCGAGGGCGCGGGCGCGCTTGCGCTTGCGGCCGCTCTGACGGGCGAAGCGGGGGAGGGGCCGATCGTCTGCGTGGTGTCGGGCGGCAATATCGACCTTTCCAAGTTCGCCGCACTTGTCGAAGGTCAAGACTAGAACTGGCGCTACGGCTGAAAGCTGCGGTTCACGTTCGGCCGATACATTTGGCGCCCTCAGATCCGTGCAACCATGGAGAACGCCTGATGCGAAAAGCTCTTGCGATGGTCCTGGCTGGTCTGGGGGCCGTAGCGCTTACGGGTGCCGCGGCCGCCGCGAGCCGGGACACGCACGTCATGAACGTACCGCTCCCTGACGGCTCGACCGCGAGGGTCGAATATGTCGGCAATGTCGCGCCAAAGATCACCGTCGCGCCTGCGCCGATGGCTTCGATCTTCGCGCCTTTCGGCATGTTCGACCGCAGCGCCTTTGACATCCAGCGGCAGATCGACGCGATGATGCGCCAGATGAACGACATCGCCGTGCGCCCGGTTACCGGCGTGCCGGGCCTGAATGTCGCTGCCTACGGCAATGCGCCTGCGGGCACACAGAGCGTCACGATCGTGACCACGAGCGACGGCACGCAGACCTGCACCCGTAGGACCGAGGTGACGTCTGAGGGAGCGGGCAAGGCCCCGAAGGTGCTGTCGAGCCTGAGCGGCGATTGCGGCGCAGCCGCTACGGCGCCTGCAAAGCCGATCAATCGAAGCTAGAGCATCCGCAGGTCGAAGCGCCTGGTCGTCGGATGGCTGCTCGAAAGACCACCGTCGACGACCAGTGCGGTGCCGTTGACGTAGCTCGATTCGTCCGAGGCAAGGAACAGGGCCGCGCGCGCAATCTCCTCGGGCTGACCGCCGCGCCGCAGCGGGTTGAGTTCGCCGATGCGGTGCCCTTGGCCACTGTCCCGCGCCATGTCGTACATCGGCCTGGTCATGCCGGTCTCGATGAGGCCAGGGCAGATGGCGTTCACGCGAATGCCTGATCCGGCGAGCTGCTGGGCGGCCGTCTGCACGAGGTTGATCACGCCTGCTTTTGATGCCGAATAGGCCGCGCCGCCGGCGCCTGAGCGAAGGCCCGCAACGCTTGCGGTGCAGATGATCGAGCCGCCGCCGCGCAGCTTCATCAAAGGCGCGGCGTGCTTGATCGCGAGAAACGGGCCGATCAGGTTGACGCGGAGGATCTCGGCCCAGTCCTTGGCCGTCTGCTCAGCGATGGTCGCCCAGCCGCCGGAAATACCCGCGTTCGCGAAGAAGATGTCGAGCCCGCCTTGCTTCCGCGCGACCTGCTCCACCAGCGCGTGCACTTCAGCCTCACTCCCGGCGTCGAGCCTCATGTCGGCGCCTTCGGTCACGTCAGCGCCGACGACCGTTGCGCCTTCCGCGCGGAACAGCTCTACCGTGGCCTTGCCGATGCCCGAAGCGGCGCCGGTGACGATCGCCACCTTGCCTGAAAGCTTGTCCATCCGCCGCTGATAGCCAGCGCCGCGCCTTCCTGATAGGCGGCTCAAAATGGATTTCAGCCTTGGGCCGGCAGAGACCGAGTGGCGCGACCGCGTCCGCGCTTTCATGGACGAGCATGTCCGTCCCCGCACCGCCGACTATGACGCGCAGCAACGCGAGGGCGAGCGCTGGAAGGTTCTCCCGGTCGTCGAGGAACTCAAGGAGAAAGCCCGCGTCGAGGGGCTGTGGAACCTGTTCATGCCGCCGTCCCACGGCGCGACTCCGGTCGACGGCAGCTTCGACTTCGAAGGGCCGGGGCTTTCGAATCTGCAGTATGCCTTCTGTGCTGAGGAGATGGGGCGAATTCCGTGGGCGTCGGAGGTGTTCAACTGCTCGGCGCCGGACACCGGCAACATGGAGGTGCTGCACCGCTATGGGACGCGGGAGCAGAAGGACGAGTGGTTGAAGCCGCTGATGGACGGCGAGATCCGCTCGGCCTTCCTGATGACCGAGCCCGATGTCGCCTCGTCCGATGCGACGAACATCAAGTGCAGCATCGACATGCGCGGCAACGAGTACGTCATCAACGGCCGCAAATGGTGGTCGAGCGGCGCCGGCGATCCGCGCTGCAAGGTCGCCATCCTGATGGGCAAGACCGACCCGTCGGCCGAGACCCACAAGCAGCAATCGATGATCCTGGTGCCGCTCGATGCGCAGGGCGTCACGATCGAGCGGCATTTGCCGGTGTTCGGCTATGACGACGCGCCCCATGGGCATATGGAGATCGCGCTCGACGACGTGCGGGTGCCGCCGTCGGACATGCTGCTGGGCGAGGGCAGGGGCTTCGAAATCGCGCAGGGCCGGCTCGGGCCGGGGCGAATCCATCATTGCATGCGCACGATCGGCGCGGCCGAGGAGGCGCTCGACGTGATGGTGAGGCGGCTGATGTCGCGCACCGCCTTCGGCAAGACGCTGGCGGAGCAGGGCGTGTGGGAAGAGCGCGTCGCCAATGCCCGCATCGACATCGAGATGACTCGGCTGCTCTGCCTCAAGGCGGCGGACATGATGGACCGCGCCGGCAACAAGGCAGCGCAGGGCGAGATCGCGATGATCAAGGTCGCCGCGCCGATCATGGCTTTGAAGGTGATCGACGATGCGATCCAGGCGTTCGGCGGCGCGGGTGTGTCGGAGGACGTCGGCCTCGCGCGCGCTTATGCTTCCATCCGCACGCTGCGTCTGGCCGACGGGCCGGACGAGGTGCACCGGCGTGCCATCGCGCGGCTGGAATTCAAAAAACACCGATGAGTGAGCCGCTGATCGACGAAGATGCGCTCGGCCGCTGGCTGGAAGCGAACGTCGAAGGCTTCCAGCCGCCGTTCGAGCTGACCAAGTTTTCGTCGGGCCAATCGAACCCGACCTATCGCGTTCGCGCCGCGTCCGGCGATTATGTGCTGCGCCGCAAGCCGTTCGGGCAGCTGCTCCCCTCCGCGCATGCCGTGGATCGCGAATATCGTCTGCTTTCCGGACTTCAGCCGCTCGGGTTCGCCGTGCCGCAGCCGCTCGCGCTGTGCGAGGATCCCGACGTCATTGGCGCGATCTTCTATGTCATGGAGCTGGCGCACGGACGCCCCTACGCGAACGGCGCACTGCCCGAGTTCGATCCCGAAACGCGGCGGAGCATGTATGAGCAATTGGTCGACACGCTCGCCGACCTGCACCTCATCGATCCGGATGCGGTCGGCCTTGGCGAGTTCGGCAGGTCCGGCAATTATTTCGAGCGGCAGGTCGCGCGCTGGACGCGCCAGTACCGCGATAGCCAGACCGACTATATCCCCGAGGTCGAGCGGCTGATCGCGTTCCTGCCGGAGACGATCCCCGAGCAGTCGCGGACGTCCATTGTCCACGGCGACTATCGCATCGACAATGTGATGTACGACGGCGACGGGACCCTCACCGCCGTGCTCGACTGGGAGCTGGCGACGCTCGGCGACCCGGTGGCGGATTTCTCCTATCTTGCGATGCAGTGGATGATGCCTGCGGATGGCGGCGCGGGCCTCGCCGGGCTGAGCCTCGCGCAGCTCGGCATCCCATCGCTTGAGGAGGTCGTCAGCCGTTACTCCGACCGCTCCGGCGTGCCGGTCGCGGGCAAGCTCGACTGGTATTTCGCCTACAATCTGTTCCGCCTGACGGGCATCGTCCAGGGCATCAAGAAGCGGGTGATCGACGGCACGGCGTCGCACGCGCGGGCGCAGGAAATGGCAGAGCGCGTGCCGACTTTAGCCGCGGCAGCCTGGACGTTCGCGCAGCGCGCCGGAGCCTAGATCCGACCCATCAGCAGCAGGATCACGACGACGATCAGGATGACGCCCAGGATCCCGGACGGGCCGTAGCCCCAGCCCCTGCTGTAACCCCAGCGCGGCACTGCGCCGATAAGCAACAGAATCACCAGGATGATCAGGATGGTGCCAAGCATGCGCGGCTCCTCAATGGTGTTGTTTGCTCAACGTAACGATGAAGGCGCGGGAGAGTTGCAGCTTCAGATGATCGTAAAGGGCACGCCCGCGTTGAGCGAATTGCCGATCGTCGTGACGGCTTTGGCCCGCTCGACCAGCGGTGCGGCGTCGGATCCGTCGGCGAGGGTGCATTGGACGTCCATGCGGACGCTCGTCGCGCGGCTCGGCGTGCCATTAAACTCGATCGTGACGCTCACGCCCAGGTCGGCAATCTCGAGCCTCATCTCGTCCGCCAGTGCCTGCAGGTCGTTGCAGAAGCACCCGCCGACGGCGAGCGCCAGCAACTCGCCGCCGTTGAACCCCAGGCCCATACCCCCGGATCGACCCGTCGGGCGGTCGGCAATGACATGGTGATTGCCCGATCGGCCAACGGACGCGCGGGTGCCGGGCAACAGCCGGTATTCGATCGTCGTGGCGCCCATGCTCGCCTACCTCCCGGTGAACTTCGGCTGGCGCTTTTCGAGGAACGCCGCGACGCCCTCGCGATAATCTTCGGTGGACCCGAGGCGCCGCATCGCGCCGGCCTGCCGATCCAGCTCCTCGTCCAGGCTGTATTGCCAGCTGGACCGGATCATCTCCTTCGTTGTCGCGAGGCCGAGCGGCGGGAGGGACGCGAGCTTGTTGGCGATGGCGTCAACCTCCGCGTCCAGCGCATCGTCCCCCACCGCCTTCCAGATGAGGCCCCATTCGGCGGCCTTCTCCGCCAGAAGCGGCTCGCCGGTGAGAGCGAGGCCCAGCGCGCGCGCCTGGCCGGCGAGGCGCGGCAGGTGCCACGTGCCGCCGCTGTCGGGAATG
>Ga0308175_100001548_pt1 | contig 15564 bp, 17 predicted proteins | sample PhyCR1_3_FD_203893 | JGI IMG/M metagenome (GOLD analysis project Ga0308175, IMG submission 203893) | Soil microbial communities from UC Gill Tract Community Farm, Albany, California, United States - DLSLS.C.R1 | ecosystem: Environmental > Terrestrial > Soil > Agricultural land | place: USA...
CACGGGTGTTGCCACTGCGATGATGGCGACGCTCGACGTGCTGAAGAAAGCGGCCGCGGAGAACGCGAACCTGGTGATCACGCACGAGCCGACGTTCTACAGCCACACAGATACGACGGAACCGTTTCAGGCAGCGAATGATGCGGTCTGGCGTGAGAAAGAGAAGTTTATTCAAGAGCACCACATGGTTGTGTGGCGGTTCCATGACCACTGGCACAGGATGAAGCCGGATGGCATTTTGCGCGGCGTGGCGGACGCGCTGCAATGGGAAGGCAACGAGAGCGTGACGGATCCGAATCTCTTCGTGCTACCGCGCACCACGGTTCGAGACCTGGCGAGAACCATTCAGCAACGGATCGGTATTAAGACGATACGCGTTGTAGGGGATCCGAATCTGCAAGTCAGTCAGATTGCCCTCATGCCGGGGGCGGCCGGCCCCCAACGTCACCTGCCGATGCTCAGGCGCGATGACGTGGAGGTCCTGGTTATTGGCGAGGTTCCCGAGTGGGAAACAATCGAGTACGTTTCAGACGCGGCCTCCGAAGGGCGGCACAAGGCGCTGATTTTGATGGGGCATGTGCAGTCGGAAGAGGCCGGTATGGCTTACTGTGCGGCATGGCTGAAGACGTTCATTCCGGATGTGCCCGTTCGTTTTGTCCCAACTCCTGACTTGTACTGGCAACCGGCACAAGCGCCGAGCGTTCCGTAAGCACGAGGAGACTGCTTCGGTGGAGTCAGCCGATGCCAAGCACCTTTGCCAGCGCAGCTTGCGCAACCATAACATCCTGATCGCCAGTGCCACCGCCTGCGCCGATTCCGCCAATGACGACCCCACCGACGGAGATGGGCAGCCCGCCGGGTAAGAGCGTTACGTGAGGCGTGGTGGTGAACGAGGCGATCTGGGTGGGCAGATCCTGGGACCGCTGTGCCAGGGTCTGCGTGGGCGTACGGAACGCGGCGGCCGTATAGGCCTTGTTCCGGACGATATCTACAGTTGCGACTCCGGCTCCATCCATACGATTGAAGGCTTTTAGAATGCCGCTCTCGTCGACCACGGCGACCGACATCGCAACGCCGAGTTCAGTAGCCTTCGCTACTGCAACGGCAACGAGGAGATTCGCACCGGCTACCGTAATCGAGCCTTTTTGCGTGAAGATGATGCCCGACTGAGCAGTAGCGGACCCTTCTACCGCTCCCAAGGCTAGACCCGTCCCTAAGAGACGAGTCAGTAAATTTCTCCTGCTGGCCGGAGTGGCCGACGTGCTGTTTCCCATCACACTTACCCCCTTTGCAGTGGCGATCCGGGCCGCTTGGCAGCCCGTTTTGACTACTTATCGCCGCTTGATCCTGATAGTAAGTGCGGCCGCGGTCAGAGCGGAGGACAATCGTGTGAAGTTTTGTCAAACGGAACTGTAAGTTCGTTCTACGAATGTGTGGGCCAGTTGAGCTGGCCTCCGCGCTTCATAGCTAAGTTGCCGATGTGTCCAGCGCGAGCAGCGGCGATGCCGGCTTCGACCGGGGCGTTCGGTTCCTTGCGAGTTTTGATGCACTCGAAGAAGTTGCCCATGTGGTCGATGGTGCCGTCCTGATAGGCCTTTTCGCTCATTACCGGGTTGCCCTTGGGAACGGCCTCACGATAGAGATCGAAGCCTGAGCGCGTCAGCTTGATGGTTCCATCAGTGCCGCGGAATTCCAGGCCGCCGTCGTCGACCGACGAGACCATGGTGCCCTCGTACACAACATCAAAGCCCGGATAACGGAAACACGCCTGCACGGTGTCGGGACATTGCCACTTCTCGAAGAAATACTTGTCGCCGATCATCTGGGCGAGACTCGGCTGGGGCGTTTTCATGGCCCACTGGACGACATCGATCCAGTGAGAAAAGAGATCGGTCATGGCGCCGCCGCCGAAATCCCAGAACCAGCGCCAGCGCCGGAACTTTTCGTCGCTGAAAGGCTGGTCGGGGGCCGAGCCGAGCCAGCGCTTCCAATCCAGCGCTTGTGTATCGACAGGATCGGCGGGCCAACTGCGCTGATAGTTCTGATACCAGTAAGTACGGACCTGGGTTACGCGGCCGATGCTGCCGCCCTGGATCAGTTCGACGGCGCTGCGGAAGTGGGGCCAGCTGCGCTGCTGCATCCCGCATTGCAGAATGCGCTTGTTTGATGCACGAACAGCGCGCGTCAAGACGTCGGCTTCTTCGACCGTGTGGGTCACTGGCTTTTCGAGATAGACGTCTTTCCCGGCGGCCAGTGCGTCGCAGGCCACCTTCACGTGCCAGTGGTCGGGGACGGCGATGATGACGGCGTCGAGTTCCTTGTTATCGAGCACTTCGCGGTACTCGACATGAGTAGTGGCAGTGTTGTTCGGGCGCGACTTCACCTTGTCCAGATTCGGTGCATAGACATCGCAGGCGGCGACCAACTGCCAAGGCGCGGATTTATCGGCGGAATGGAGCAGGGTTTTCATCCGGCCACCGGTACCGATGACTCCCACCCGGAGTGTGTCGTTGGCGCCCATTACGCGTGAGGCGGTCAGCGCGGTCACACCACTAGCCATCAGAAAGTTGCGACGGTTGCTATTGCCTGGCAATTGTTCCCTCCTGTCCGGTCGAAATGTCGCCCTAAAGCGGATTTGAAACGGAAGAAGTTGATTGTATCTCGCTCGGGCAGAGGTTAGTCCCCGGAACCAGCGGACAAGACAAGCCAGTCCCGGAGATCAAGCGGACGAAGCTCTGCGGAAGGATTTGAGCGACCAGGTGTCGGAGGCTGACATATGTCGAAGGATGTAGATGTTTCCGTCGCCGGCACGCAGTTTGAAATAGGTATCACTCTGACCGTACCAGCGATCCAGAAGTTCTTCCACGTCATAGTTGTGATCACCCAGGGTGAAGCGATCCGGATAGTCCAGGTCGTTCCCTCCCCAATAGCACTGCACCTGCACTGTTTCACTGTAACCAGCCCGGTGTTCCACGCGCCATCGCGTTATTGGGGATCACACCCCTCGCGTTACCATTTCGAGCAGACGGACCGCACGCGGATGATTGCGGCCGGCAACGACGGACATGAGCCATCTAAAGACGACCATCCTGGCCGCGTTTCTGCTCATCGGAGCAGTCGGGCCCGCCCGAGCTCAGGACAACTACGAGATACAGGTTTACGGATCGGAAACCGTTGCCCCGGGCCGCACAATGGTAGAACTGCACAACAACTACACGATCTCGGGATCAAGGGACAAAGTTGGAAGTGTGCTGCCAACGGACGGAGCGTGGCACGAAACGGTCGAGATTACCCATGGATGGACATCCTGGTTCGAGACGGGATTTTACATTTTCTCGAGCGTTCCGCGAGGCCAAGGGTGGATGTGGGTAGGCGACCACATCCGGCCGCGCGTTCGAGTTCCGCCATCGTGGCATTGGCCCGTTGGCGCGAGCGTGTCATTCGAGTTCGGGTACCAAAGACCGGCGTTTTCGCAAGACACCTGGTCGCTCGAGATCCGGCCCATCATCGACAAGCAGATTGGAGGGTGGTATCTGTCCTTCAATCCTACGCTGGACCGCTCGTTTCATGGACCGGGCGTGAGTGAGGGCGTTGGCTTCTCACCCAATTTCAAGGCCGGTTATGATGTGACGCGCCGCATTAACGTTGGGCTGGAATACTATGGCGCGCTCGGACCAGTGACCGGTTTCGATCCGTTTCGCGATCAGGAGCAACAGATTATACCGGCCTTTGACCTGAATCTTGGGGCGGATTGGGAGTTCAATGCCGGAATCGGAGTGGGGGTCACACATAGCACTGACCATCTGATCTTCAAAATGATTCTCGGCAGGCGATTCGGATTCGGCACCGCACGGGCAAGGGCAAACGGACGAGACGAGAAGCGGGCCAAGAAAGCGCCTGATTCTCCGGACGGGCCCAGGTTGTAAACTTCCAGCCATCGGCAACCGTAAGTGGAGTGCAGAATGAGGCGTTTCCCTCCCTTCGCTGCGATCACGATTTTCGTTCTGGCCCGGACCTGTATGGCCCAGGAGTTGGGACAATTTAGCCGTCCCGCGAACAGCAAGCCGATCATCACACCGCAAAAGGCTACTTTCGAGGATCCCATCCTGCGAAAGGCAGTGCAATGGGAAGCGCTACACACCTTTAACCCGGCTGCCGTTGTGCGCGACGGAAAGGTCTTCCTCCTGTACCGGGCGGAAGATACCAGCGGATCGATGAAGATCGGGATGCACACTTCGCGCATCGGGCTGGCCGAAAGCAGCGACGGAATTCATTTCACCCAAGGTCCAAAGCCGGTGTTTTATCCAGACCGGGACGCAGAACAATCACGTGAGTGGCCGGGCGGGGTTGAGGATCCGCGAGTCGTCGAATCAGAAGACGGCACTTACATCCTGTGTTACACGCAATGGAATCGCATCACGTATCGCGTGGGCATTGCAACTTCGCGCGACTTACTTCATTGGACCAAACACGGTCCAGCCTTCGGGTTGGGTGGTAAGTACGAAGGGCTCGCTTATAAGTCGGCCGGTATCCTTACTCGTCGGGCAGGTGACCGGCTGGTGGCGGCACGAGTAAGTGGCCGGTATTGGATGTATTGGGGCGAGATCGAAGTGCGGTTAGCCACGTCGACGGACCTGATCCATTGGTTTCCGGTGGAAGGGCCAGACGGGGACCCTTTGGTTTTACTCGCGCCAAGGCCGGAACGATTTGATAGCGCCCTGCCGGAAGTGGGACCGCCGCCGGTTCTCACGGACAAAGGAATCGTGATGCTTTATAACGGTAAGAACGCCAAAGGAGGACGCGATACGAATCTCTCGGCGGGCACCTATGCGGCGGGCCAGGCGATCTTCGCAGCGGACAATCCCGCGAAGTTATTGTCACGCTCCGAGAAACCATTTTTCCAGCCGGAGATGCCCTGGGAACGGAGCGGCCAATACGCTGCGGGTACTACGTTTCTGGAGGGACTGGTGCGATTTCGCGAGAAATGGTTTCTGTACTACGGTTGTGCGGATTCCTTCGTCGGCGTTGCTTTGACTGAGCATTGAAACGGCCCAAAGCACCGGGACCGTTCAAGCAACTCGAGCAGATCACATCACCGTTTCCATCGGCCGAACGGAGTGACGGAAAAGAGCGCCACCTGCCACGTGTGATTGTGCTCAACCATCCGTCCGTTTCTTTGCGCGACGTATTGATGGAGGTAGCCGAACTCGAGCCGGTTTGTTTTCGTGACTTTATACGTCAGCGCGCCGTAAGCACGGTTCTGGTCGAGATAGCGGGCGCCACGGTTAGCTCCGAATTGATAAAACACTTCGTCATAGAGGCCGATTCCCCAACGGCGATTGCCCGGGTTTCCGATGGGCAGCGGGATGTCACCACGGAGCATGTACCGGAAGCGATGGCGTGTCTCCCAGCTTTCGACATCGAATGCGGGCGCGGGAATGCTGCCGACGAGCCTCTGCTCGAGACGAAGACGGTGCTGCATTCCGATCTTGCCCACCTTGTGTTTGACCAGCGCCTGCTCGAAGAAGCGGTTCTCGGGAAAAGCGGCGACCGCAGGATAGTCACCATACCGTGAAGTACGAACATAAGCGTAGCCGCCCGTGAGCATCAGGTGCGGGTTGACGGTGAAATTCACGGCTGGACGCAGAAGCAGCTGTTGGGGAGCAAGGCCGCCGTTCGTACGCCGGAATTGCGCTTCGAGATGAGCGCCCCAGCGATCGGTAACCGGGTGGTCGCCGAAGTACATCAGCCAACCATGGAAGTTTGAATCCGTTTGGGCGCCTGCAGGAAGCGGCAGACTCACTGAGAACAGAAAAGCACATGTGGCCGCCGCGCCAATGGGCGCGAATGCAGCGCGCGTGCGCCGCGGTCGAAACAAAGAAAGCATCCCCATTGCTTATGCACGTTAACGGACAATCTCCGTATTGCTAGCCGGCGTCGCGGATGGCATTCGAAACGGGGAAGTTATCTCAGACGCCGCTCTCACCATCGCGACGTGCCGAGCTGCTCGATAGCCGCATTTCAGCCGACCCTTGGCCGAGAAGGGCTAAAGCTTGAGGAGCGTCGCGCGTACCGGTTAAGCTTGCGGAAAGCATGATGCCTTGGGTACATCGAAGTTTCTGGCTTGGCCCCTGCATTATTGCGGCCCTTTTAGGCTCCCTGGTGTTGTTGTTTTCCAGCGGCCGTTTGCGGCGCGTTTACCAGGGGCGTATTGAAGCAACGGGCCGCGAGCGACCGTTCCTGGCTTCGGTTGGATTTTTCGTCACGGCCATTGTTGTGAGGACGATAACGATTGCGATCCATCACCACGTTCCGTTGTTTCACGATGTGGAAATGCACGGGCGCCACATCCACCACATGGTGTGGGGAATCTTGTTGCTTCTTGCGGTCGGATATGCGTGGCTCATGGGCATTGGGACAGGCGTCCCCACGAATGGAGTGGGACGGCTTACCTCGATGCTGTACGGGATTGCTTCGGCGCTAGTCCTGGACGAGTTTGCTCTCTGGCTCAACCTGAAAGATGTTTACTGGCAGCGCGAAGGTCGAGAAAGCGTGGAGGCCATGGTGCTGTTCGCGAGTCTCCTTGCCGTGACACTATTCGGCGCTCCGCTATTCGAAGGTCTGGTGCGGGAATTTCGGTCCGGTTCTCGCCGCACGAAGGTCGGCCGGACAGATTGAGCCGTCCCGCGCAGGTGTTCAAAAAACGCCGGGGATAAGGCGCTTCGTGGAGCGGCAGTAACTCCGGTACTCTTCTCCGAAAGCATTGCTCAAGGCTGCTTCCTCAACATAGATGCGGTAGAGAAGTGCAAGGGAGATCGGCACGATGACGATGGCAGCCCCGATCCAGGAGCGCGTATTCAATGCAATGCCAGAAAAGATGATGAGCAGTCCCGTGTAGGAAGGATGGCGCACAAAACGAAAGAGTCCGCTCGTTTCAACGCGCTGATCTCGCTGGATCACAACGTTGGCTGTGAAGCGGCGGCCCAATTTGAAGATCGCAACCCAGCGGATGACCAGTCCGATCACCAGAAGAGGGATGCCGACGCGCGCGGCGTCTGAACGGTTAGAGAAGAAATCCGGCGCATGAGCCTGACCATACCAGGTACCGAACGAGATGGAAGCGAGGATGACGGGCCAGAGGATGAGGAGCGACCCGCGATCGTGATGCTGATGTCCGGGTGTAGCACGGCGGCTGCGGGTGAAGAGTGAGATTCCAATCTCAGAGATAACCCAGGCTGCGTATAGTGCTTCCCACATACAGATCGATCTTCGCAGGCGAGTGTCGAGTACCGGCCTTGTTATCGGAAAGCGGCACCGCGTTGTGCCAGCAGTTTGCGGAGAACGGATCGATGACAGCGCTCTTCGCGCTCGCAGTAGCAGCCGACCGCGAAGTCAGTCGTATGAGACAAGGCGGCCAGCAGATCAAGAACGTGGGCTGCATCGGGTCTCTTCATCTCGGCTGTGAACTTGCGCTCGAAGGTTGCCCAAGTCTTTCCGTCTTCGGCCGAAAGGGCCAGTTTGACTAGCTCCTGCGTGGGCGAGAGAAGTGGGAACCAGAGATCGTAGTAGTCGAGTTTCGCCCAATCCGTTTTCGCAACTCCGCGAGGCGGTCTGCGAACTGTGCCAATGCGCAGACCTTCACCGGCCATTCTTGGTGATCCAAGCCGTACAACTGAGATCGGCATCCCAGAACCAGTTTAGAGACTTTCGCGCAATTGGGCGATCATCAGCAATGATGACGAGGAGACAATGGCTGTGGGCGTACGGTGGAGGTGTTGCGTACTCGATGGCAACAGGTCAGGAACAGTCGGACAGAGTACGTGCGCGCGAGCTCGGTTTAGCCCCAGGCGTTTTTCCGCCAGGATCTCTGAACGCCATTACTGATGTCGCAGGAGTGCGGGTGGGGCACACGACGCTGATACGCGGCGATGAGATCAGAACCGGAGTGACAGCGGTTGTGCCGACGGATGGCAACCTCTTCCAGGACAAGGTTCCGGGCGCGGTGTTCGTCGGGAACGCGTTCGGCAAACTGGCGGGATCAACACAGGTCGAAGAGTTAGGCACGATCGAGACTCCGATCATTTTGACTAACACGCTGAGTGTTGCGGCAGGGCTTGAGGGCGCGATCGCTTATACCTTGAGCCAGCCGGGAAACGAGAAAGTTGTTTCCGTAAATGCGCTCGTGGGAGAGACGAACGACTCGCGACTGAACGACATTCGCGGCATGCACGTCCGTAAGGATGACGTGATCAGCGCCATTCGCAACGCGAAGTCCGGGCCGGTGCCGGAAGGTAGCGTGGGTGCGGGAACCGGCACGGTCTGTTTCGGATGGAAAGGCGGCATTGGAACGTCTTCGAGACGGAGCACGGCAGATCACGGTGATTACACCGTCGGCGTTCTCGTGCAGGCAAACTTTGGTGGCAATCTGACGATGGGCGGCGTCCCTGTCGGAAAATTGCTCAGGAAGAATGCCGAGGGATCGGGCCACGGTTCTTGCATGATCATCGCCGCGACGGACGCACCGCTCAGCGCACGAGACCTGAAGCGTTTGGCATCTCGGGCGGTATTCGGATTGGCTCGGACCGGCTCGTCCTATAGCAATGGAAGTGGGGATTTCGCCGTCGCGTTCTCGACTGCCGAGTCGGTACGAGTGAAGGGTGGAACCGCACCGGCAACTTACACGATCTTGCCGAGTGAACAAGCATCGCCTCTGTTTGAGATGGTGCTCGAAGCGACGGAAGAAGCGGTCTATAACTCGCTGTTGCAAGCGACGACCCTCGAATCTAAGTTCGGGAGAGTTGAGGCGATTCCGATCAATGAGGTAAAAACGATTCTGGGCCGTTTCGGCAATAGAGCAAAGCACTAAGCCTGGCGGACGTAAGTGGCTTCAGGGCATGTGTACCAACCTGAACTGTGAAGGTGAGACTCGCATGGCGGACGAAATGTAAGCTTCCGGCACTAGCACGGCCGCCGCACAGCCTTGAATCCTCGCTGCATCGAATTAGGTGAGGTTATTGAAACCGACGATGAAAACACTGAACGGCGTTCACCACGTGACGGCCATTACGAACGATGCGCAGAGGAATGTGGACTTTTACACCGGTTTACTCGGGCTGCGGCTGGTGAAGAAGACTGTCAACTTCGATGATCCGCAGAGCTACCACCTGTACTACGGGGACGGACGGGGCACGCCGGGAACAATCCTGACGTTCTTTGTCTGGCCGGGAGGGAGCAAGGGCAAAGTAGGTTCGGGTGAGCCCTCCAGAGTAGCTTTCGAAGTTCCTGCCGGTTCCCTACCCTGGTGGCGCCAGAGACTTTCCCGTGCGGCGATCGAAGTGAACGAGGGCGGAAAGGTATTTGGGGCCGAGACGATCTCGTTCGCGGATCCGGACGGGATGGAACTGGAACTCGTGGAATCGAGCGCACTACGGGATGTGCAGATCTGGACGGGCAGCGGAGTGGGCCAGGACTCGGCGATTCGCACGATTGCAGGCGTTACACTGACCCGGACAGGATTGGCGAGTTCGGACGAACTGTACACCAAGCAGCTTGGGTTCCGGGAGACCGGGACAGAGGAGAGGCGCCGCCGGTTTGCTACGGGCGACGGTTCGGCGATCGGGTTCATCGACGTGGTTGAGCCAGCGGCCGGCGGGCGCGGACGGATGGGTGCCGGCACGATTCACCACATCGCGTTTCGCACTCCGGACGACGCGACACAAGGCGAGTGGCTGCGCAAGTTGACCGGCCTCGGCCTGCACGTTTCGCCCGTGATGGACAGGAACTACTTTCACTCGATCTATTTCCGCGAACCTTCCGGAATCCTGTTTGAAGTAGCGACGGATGGTCCGGGATTTGCCGTGGACGAAGCGCCGGAGACGCTCGGAGAGGCGTTGAAACTTCCCGCTGAATACGAAAGAGCCAGGACACAACTCGAAGCGATTCTTCCTCCGATTCACCTGCCCGAGCGTGTGAACGGGAGCACAGGGGAGGTGAGAGCGTGAGTTCGCAAGCTTCTCCCCTTAACACCATTCATCGCTTCGTACCCGGAGCAGACTCTTCGGCACCGACGCTGCTCCTGCTACATGGGACGGGAGGCAACGAAGACGATTTGTTACCAATCGGCCCAATGATCGCACCTGGTGCGGCATTGCTGAGCCCGCGAGGCAAGGTGCTCGAGAACGGCATGCCGCGGTTTTTCCGGCGGTTTGCCGAGGGCCAGTTCGATCAGCAGGATCTCGCGTTCCGTACGGAGGAACTGGCGGAGTTCGTGCGATCTGCCGCCGCCCGGTACGGGTTCGATCCCAAGCGGCTTTTTGCCGTGGGCTTTTCAAACGGAGCCAATATCGCATCCAGCCTGATGCTGCGGCATCCGGAGGCGCTGGCAGGCGCGATTCTGATTCGCGGGATGGTCCCGTTCCGGCCGGCTGAGCCTCCGGAGCTTGCCGCCAAGCCGGTTCTGTTGCTGAACGGGAAGCAGGATCCGATTGCGCCTCCGGCAGAGGCGGAAGCTCTGCAGTCGATCTTTCGCGAAGCCAAGGCCCAAGTGCAATTGCACTGGGAGGATGGTGGACACGGATTAACTCAGGGCGACCTGTCGGCAGCCCGACGCTGGTTCAGCGAGCAATGGCCGAAAGTGCCAGTTGGACAAACGAGCGTTGGACAGTAAACTGAACTGCAGAACGGATTGGCAACGCATATCAAGAATCTCTCACCGTTCGAGCGAGCCTCGTCCGAGAACCGCCGCGTGGGGCGAGTTGCGGAGCAGAAGCCGTTGCTTGAGGCCTCCCGGTGGCTTACGCGGGAGCGATCGTCGATCAACGAGCAGCATCTGCAAATTTGCCGTATTCCCGCTCCGACGTTCTTTGAGCAACAACGGGCTGAATGGCTGCGCGGCCAATTCGAATCATGGGGCTGGAAAGCAAAGCTGGACCGTGCCGGAAATGTGATTGCCAGCTTCGGAGAGAACGACGGGACGCGGCCGTTTGTGCTTTCAGCCCACCTGGATACCGTTTATGCGCCGAGCCGTCCGGAAGAGGTGTTCCTTTCACCGGATGGGCGCTTCATCGGTCCGGGAGTTTCCGACAACGGAGCGGGGCTGGCGGCCCTGATGGCGTTGGGCCGGATCCTGCCCGAGATTCCTGACCTTGGACGTCTGGCCGAATCTACTTTGCTGGTGGCAAATGTCGGTGAAGAAGGAGAGGGCAACCTGAGCGGGATGCGTTATCTTTGCCGGCAATCGGCTTCCCTCGGGGGCATCCGCGCGTTTCTGGTTTTGGACGGGCCTTCAACGGACCACATTACGACGCAAGCCCTAGCGAGCCGGCGGTTCGAGATTACGTTTACAGGACCGGGCGGCCATAGCTGGAACGACTCCGGAACGCCGAATCCAGTGCATGCGATCAGTGCCGCCATTTCCGCGTTTTCGCAGTTTGTCGAAAACCGAACCGCGCCGGAACGAAAGGCGAGATTGGCGTACAACTTCGGCATCATCGAAGGCGGCAGCAGCATCAACTCGATTCCGGCGGCGGCACGCGCCAAGCTTGATCTGCGGAGCGAAGACTCGCTGGTGCTTGAAGATCTCAGCGCCTTCTTGAGTTCGGCTGTCGAGGCGGGGCTTGAACGCGAGAACCGCGGTGCTAGGGGTGCGCGACTGAGCGCAAAGATCAAAGAACTCGGTGCCCGTCCCGGAGGAGGCTTGCCGCAGGACTCTCCGCTGCTTGCCACCATCCGGGCGGTGGATTATCACCTGAACATCCGGTCGAAAGCCGATTGCGCTTCAACGGATGCCAACATTCCGTTGTCGCTGGGGCTCCCAGCCGTCTCAATTGGAGCGGGCGGACAGGGCGGCGGCGCACATACGCGTGAAGAATGGTACCAGCCGGAAGGACGAGAAGCGGGGCTCAGGCGAATTCTGTTGATTCTCGCGAGTTTGCTCCACACGGACGGCGTGGAGGTCAGCGCGCGAGTGTAACGGGCGCTCCGGCCCCGGTCTCCTCCCGCGCTGTCATCCCAGGTGAGTTCGACTTCGCAAGCGGAGCGTAATCGCGCACCGTCACGGTGGCAGGCGGACCTGGTGCTTGCGTTTGCAGCATTCATCTGGGGAACGACGTTTGTCATCACTAAGAACGCGCTCGCAGACATTTCCACGCTTTACTTCCTCGCGCTCCGATTTGGCTTGGGCACCGTTTGTATGCTGCCGTTGCTGTTGCGCGGGACTCGATCAGCAGGGGAGTCTTTGTGGCGGGGCCTTGCCAGCGGAGCACTCCCAGGCCTTTTCCTCTGGCTCGGGTTTATTCTTCAGACTTTTGGGTTGCGCAGTACGAGCGCTGCGCATTCCGGATTTCTGACGAGCCTCTACATTGTGCAGGTGCCTCTCGTCAGCGCTCTGCTTTACCGGAAATGGCCGCAGCGTTTCGAGTTAGTCGGCGTCATTTTGGCAGGCGCAGGCATTGTCTGGCTTACCAAGCCGCCCGGTAGCGAACCTTTTCGTCTGAACGGGGGAGACCTGCTGACGATCGGTTGTGCGGTGGCTTTCGCGTTTCAGATGGTTGTGCTTGGGCATGTCGCTCAGAGGGCGAGCGTGGCGGCGGTTGCGGTGGGGCAGATTGCCTGCGCGGCGGTACTGTCGGCGATTTCCCTGCCGTTTGAGCCGACCCGGGTGAGATGGACAGCGAACGTGATCTGGGGAGTGCTGATTACGGGCATTCTGGCCACGGCCGCGGCCTTCGCGCTGCAGACTTGGGGTCAGAAGTATACGTCCGCCACCCGAGCGGCTCTTATCTTCTCTCTGGAACCCGTTTTTTCGCTATTGACGGCAACGGCGGTGGGCGGCGAACCCCTGACACTCGGAATTTTGGGCGGCGGCGCGCTGATTCTGGCGGGCATCGTTTGCGTCGAGGTCAAGCCCGGCGGCAAAGCGCAAGAGTTCGACGAGACGCAATAGGTCCGCCGTTTCGGTACACTAGAGGTTACCTCGATTCCACAGGATTGTAATGGCAGACGAACAGAAGCAGACGACTAAGGTTCCCCACGCGACTTCCCCCAGCATCAAGCAGAAAGAGAATACCTACGAAGCCGAATACCTGGGAAGCGGAACATTCCGCATTGTGAAGCCGAAGCGGAAGAGCCAGAAACGCCGCCAGTCTGCGCTCAAGGGCACGACAGCCGGCGCCCGCAAGTAAGTATCCGTCCGCCAGACTTGTCTCAGATTGTCTGCGTGACCTTGCTAAGGGTGCGCGGGCGATCAGGATCCAGACGTTTCACTTCGGCCAGGCTTGCGGCAAAAAGTTGCGCCGGAATGATGTAAGGAATCGGCGTAAATACATCCTCAGGTAATCCAGCTTTTCCGCTGATGTCGACCGGGATGACGACGCTTGCTCCTTTGGTGGCCACGATTCTGCGCGCCGCTTCCGGGTTCGACCGATCGGTAATTAGAAAGACCTCCGCCTTAAGCGTTTGCAGTTTCGCCAGCAGCTCTTCTGTCGATTTCCAGGTGACACCAGCCGGGCAAAAGAGAAAAGCCGGGAACGCATTGCCGAGCATGGCGATGGGGCCGTGCAGCAGGTCGGCAGACGAGAAGCGTTCGGCGACCACATAGCAGGTCTCCATCAACTTCAAGGCGAATTCGAACGAGTTCGCGTAATTTAGCCCACGGCCGATGCAGACAGCGTGTTGCATGAAGGCGTAGCGTTCCGCGCGGCGGCTGATTTCGTCTTCGGTGTCAAGCGCGGCGGAGGCCCAAGCCGGGATATGCTGGAGATCCTCACGCACGACCGATGCGCCCATAGCGTGCGCAAGAAGATAGAAGCAAAGCAGCTGTCCGGTGTAGGTCTTGGTTGCGGCTACGCTTTGCTCCTTCCCTGCCCGGACCAGAAATGTGTGGTGAGCCAGGCGCGCCAGTGTGCTTTCCGCTTCGTTGGTGATGCCGACCGTAAAGGCGCCGGCGGCTTTGGCGCGCTCCAGAACCATGTTGGTGTCAGTTGATTCACCCGATTGCGAGATGGCCACCACTGCTGTGTTCCGCAGCTGTACAGACGAGGTGTAGAGCGTATAGACCGACGGCGCCGCTAATGAGACCGGGATTCCGGTGCAGATTTCAAGCAGGTAACGTCCAAATTGCGCCGCGTTATCCGATGTTCCGCGCGCGACGAGGATGATGAGACTGACTGGATGATCCTGAAAATAGCGGCGTAGCTGTTCGGTCCGGGGCCATTCTTCCGCGAGCGTGCGCTCAAGGGCATCGGGCTGTTGGCGAATCTCTTCGCACATCAACGACATGCTTGGACGATAACAGAGAGGGCGGTTGCTTTTGTCAAATCGGCGAGTCCGGCTAGAGTATCTCCGACCTGAGGTAAGTCCGTGTTTACCCGCTGTAATACATGGCATCTGATCTTCGATACGGCATTCGCCAATGGAAGCGCCACAAGGTGCTTGCAGGGATCATTGTGTTGCAGCTTGGGCTCGAGATGGGCGCGGCGCTACGGACCGAGTAGCCTATTTGGTGCACATCCCGAGGTCTCGGCGCCCAAACGATAGCATGGATTTGTGGGACGCTGGATCGCAATACTCGGCTTTGCGGTGTTGGTAGCCGGAGTAGCAGTCTCCGACTATGCCGGTTATCGCAGCTTACTCGAGATGCGGGGCGAGTTGCGATCGCTTCGGCAGGACGTCAATGAGGCGACCAGGACCGCGCAAGAGGAGTCGGCAGCCGTGGCCGCAGCCAGCCACAGGGCAGAAGAAGCCGCGGCCAGGGCTGCGGTCTCCGCAGATATGCGCAAAGAAGCGGAAACCGGCAGACACCAGGCCGAGACTGTCGCACAGCAAGCTCAGGCAGCCGCGCAACAGGCGGCCGACCAGAGCCGTGCAGCAGAACAGAAGATGGGCGAAATGCAGCGTGAGAGGCAGGCAGAACTCGATCAGATGCAACAGGCCCTGAACCGGGTAGTGGAGACGCGACGCACGCCTACTGGCATGATTATTTCCCTTCCGAATTCGGTGTTCCGATTCGATTTCGATAGTGCTGACCTGAGCGCGCACAATCGAGAACTCCTCAGCCGTATCGCCGGCATTCTTCTGGTTTCGAAGGGTTATGGGCTGTCGATCTTCGGCTATACGGACGACGTTGGCACAGCGGAATATAATCAGCAGTTGTCACTCCGGCGCGCCAATGCCGTTAAGGACTACCTCGTCCAAGCCGGCATGGATCCGGCCATCGTGAACGTGAAAGGGTATGGGAAGACGAGTCCTCTTATCCAAAACACATCGGATGAGGGGCGCTCGAAAAACCGGCGCGTCGAGATTGCGTTAACGGATAGCTCGATCCGCTTTCAGTGACGGATGACGATGGCGCCTACCGGACATTCAGTTCGTAGCCGCAGAACACCTCGTCGCGCTTCCAGCCTAGAGATTGGTAGAGTCGTTGCGCGGTAGCGTTCGTTAATTCTGTCCGTAAACTAAGGCGCAGGGCACCTACAGCTTTGCCGTATTCAGCCGCCTTTTGAAGCAAGGCCGTCCCAGTTCCGTGTCTGCGAGCTTCCTTTGCCACGAATAAATCATTCAGGACAA
>Ga0308175_100001549_pt1 | contig 15561 bp, 15 predicted proteins | sample PhyCR1_3_FD_203893 | JGI IMG/M metagenome (GOLD analysis project Ga0308175, IMG submission 203893) | Soil microbial communities from UC Gill Tract Community Farm, Albany, California, United States - DLSLS.C.R1 | ecosystem: Environmental > Terrestrial > Soil > Agricultural land | place: USA...
CGGGCGGTTCTGCCGAGCCCCCACCGCCCTCGTTCCCGCCCCCAGACGGATTCTTGGCCAGAGCCCGGACCTGAAAGGTTACCAGGAGGTCCTGCCCTGGCGTCACGACCTGAGCCTGGATCGGCTGAGCCCCTGGAACGGTGCCGAGTCGAGCGCTGGCCGTAGCGCGGCCCGCGGAATCGGCGGTCGGCGCAACCGGGTCCACGACCGCGTCAGGGAACGCGTTGCTGAATTGGAAGCCCACCGTTGCGCCTGCGACCGGCAGACCATTGGCGTCGGCCAGCTGGACCACCAGAGGGGCAGGCAGCGGTTCGCCGATGGTGGCGCTCTGGTCGTCGCCGCTCACGATGCTGAGGGTGGTGGGAACGCGCTCTCCGGCGCTCGGCAGCGTCAAGTCCTCGCCGCCGCAGGCGAGGGCAACCATTACGCATGACATAGCGACCGAGCGTTCCCACATAGCGGCGCAGAGTAGGAGACCGCCGCGCCCCGAGCTAGGGCGCCCATCACATGACGGAGACAGTTGAGACAGCCAGGGAGGAGCGGGCGCTGGCCGGACGCCAGGCAGGCGCGGCTAGCCCGTGGGTCGCCGCCGGCCGGTGAACAGCCCGATGGCGCGCCGCGGCAAGACGTGAAGCATGGCCACGAGCAGCTTGTACTGCAGGCCCGGCACGCACACCACCGGCCCACGCCGATCGATCTGTCGCAGCGACGCCCGCACCACCGCTTCGGCCGTCAGCCACATGAAGCGGGGGCGAATTCCGCCGTCCGGCCCCATGCGCTGATGAAACTCGGTGTGGGTGAACCCCGGGCAGAGCGCCTGCGCCGCCACGCCGGTGCCGGACAGCTCGAGGGCCAGACCTTCCGTGAAGGTGGTGAGATAGGCCTTGCTGGCGCAGTAGTTCACGTTGCCGGGCGAATACAAAAAGCCGGCCACCGAGGACACGTTGATGATCGCGCCCCCACGGCGATCCAGCATTCCGGGCAGCGCGGCGCGGGTCAGGCGCATCGGCGCCAACACGTGCAGCCGGAGCATGGCCTCCTGCTGCTCGGGCGGCGCCGTGGCCAGGCGGCCGACGGTGCCGAAGCCGGCGTTGTTGACCAGCAGCGCGAGTGCCGGCTCGTTCCCGGCGCGATGCGCCACACGATCCACGTCGTCGTCCCGGGTGAGGTCCGCCGGCAGCACCTCGACCCTCACGCCGTGTGCCGAGCCCAGCTCGTTGGCGAGCGCGGCGAGCCGCCCCGCATCCCGGGCGACGACGACGAGATCGTGGCCGCGGGCGGCGAGCTGGCGGCAGAACTCGCGGCCGATCCCAGCCGAGGCGCCGGTGACCAGCGCCGCCCCGGGGATCATCAGCGCTGCAGGCCGCTCTCGAGCGCGGGCTCCGCCGCTCGCGCGCTCGTCGAGCCTGCACCGGAGGCGATGCCGTGCAGGCCGTGGAGTCGGCGCGCGGCCTCGGCGAGAATCTCCTCGGTCTTGCAGAAGACGAACCGGACCATCGAGCGCCCGCCGCCCTCCCGGTAGAAGCTCGAGCCCGGAACCGGCGTCACGCCGATCTCCCGGCTCAGCCACACCGAGAATTCCGTGTCGTCGCTCGCGCCTAGCGAGCGGACGCCGCTGAAGTCGGCCAGGATATAGTAGGCGCCTTCGGGAGCGCGACACTGGAAGCCGGCGTCCAGCAGGGCCGTGTGGAGCAGGTCGCGCTTGCCCCGGTACATCGCCGTGAGGCCGTCGTAGAAGGATGCATCGAGTCCATCGAGCGCGGCCGCGACGCCTTCCTGGAGCGGCGCAGGCGCGCCGACGGTGAGAAAGTCGTGCACCTTGCGGATGGCGTCGGTGAGGCCGGCCGGCGCGATGACCCATCCGATCCGCCAGCCGGTCACACTGAAGGTCTTCGACGCCCCGCTGATGGTGACGGTCCGCTCGCGCATCCCGGGCAGCGTGGCGATGGGCACGTGGTGCCCTTCGAAGCGGATGTGCTCGTAGATCTCATCGGTCACCGCCAGCGCGTCGTACCGCTGGCACAGCTCCGCGATCGCCCCCAGCTCGGCACGACTCAAGACCCGGCCCGACGGGTTGCTCGGCGTATTGACGATGATGGCCCGGGTCCGGGGCGAGAACGCCGCGGCGAGTCGCTCGAGATCCAGTGCCCGGCCGGGTTCCAGGGGCACGTACACCGGCCGCGCGTCCGCGAGGATGGTGTCGGGCCCATAATTCTCGTAGAAGGGCTCGAACACGATCACCTCGTCACCCGGATCCACGACCGCCAGCAGCGTCGAGATCATGGCCTCGGTGGCGCCGCAGGTGACGGTGATCTCCCGTTCCGGATCGGCCGTGAGCCCGTACCAGCGCTGGTATTTCCGCGCGATGGCCTCACGCAGCGTCTGCGCGCCCCACGTGATCGCGTACTGATTGATGTCATCCCGAATGGCCCGCGCCGCCGCCTCCTTGAGCAGCTCCGGCGCCGGGAAATTGGGAAACCCCTGCGCCAGGTTGATGGATCGGTGCTCCTTCGCCAATCGGCTCATGCCGCGGATGACCGATTCGCGAAAGCCGTGCGTGCGGCGGGCGGGCAAGGCGGGGCTCCGGTGTGAGAGTGAGTAAGCTTAACAGGACGATAAGGCGATAGGACGAGGCGGCGACAGGGCGGCCGCCAGCAGCACCGCGGTCCGCGTTCCCACGCACCCAGCGTCGGCTGCCCTATCGACGTATCATCCGACGTATCGTCCTGGCGTCCTTCTGGCCCGAGGCTTGCCGCACCCACCGACTATGCCCTTCACCGACCTTCACAACCACCTCGTCCCCGGCGTCGACGACGGTGCGGCCACGGTGGCCGAATCGCTCGATGCGCTCCGCTCCCTCCACGCCGAAGGGGTGCGGACCCTGGTGGCCACGCCCCACCTGCTCCTGCCGCGCCTTGCCACGGATGGAGCGGTCACCCGGGAGCTCGATCTCCAGCGGCGGGCATTCGAGCGCCTGCTGGCGGCGGTCGAGCGGGAGCCCGACTTGCCGGCCCTCGGCTTGGGGCAGGAGATCTGGGCTCCCGATGCCGCCACACTGCGTCGGGTGGTGGAGCGCCGGGACGTGGGGCTCGACGGATCGATGGCGCTCCTGGTCGAATTCGGGTTTGAGCTAGTAGGGACTCACGACGAGGTCGTACAGACCGCCGTGGACGGTGACCGGCGGATCGTGATCGCTCACCCTGAGCGATACCGCTACCCGAAGGGGCGCGATCCGATTCAGGTCATGCGGCACTGGCGGGAGCTAGGCGCGCTGCTGCAGGTGAACGCGGGGAGCTTTACCGGACACTATCGCGACCACCGGCCGGAGTCGCAGGCGGTGGCGTGGGCGATGGTCGCTGAAGGTATGGTGGACATCGTGGGTACCGACCACCACGGGCCGCGGCGGGCCGGGGTGTCGCTGCTCGAGGCGTTCGAGGCGCTCTCGGCGCGCGGGGAGCGCGCTCTGGCCGACCGGGCGATGGGCGAGCGGCCCGCCGCGCTGCTGCGGGACGAGCCGGTCATCTCGACCGAGCGCCCCGCCCCACTCAGGAAGCGATCGGCAGGCGCGTAGCACCGATGGCTTGCAGCAGGTAGCTCATCGGGCCGGGGCGATCGGCACCGCCAACCGCCCGCGCCGAATCCATGGTCACCACGATCCGCTCCCGAAGCGCCATGTAATCCCGGGCCGCTGACGGGTCCTCGAACCGGATGGTGTTCTTGGTGACCGCGTAGGATCCCGCCTGGGCATCCAGCACACCGAACAGGCTGTCGATCACCGTTACCAGCGACGATGTGAGCGCCGCTGCTTCCGGCCCATCGGTTCGGGCCGGCTTGGCGTACCACTGACGAACGTCCGCCGCCCCCCAGTTTCGCGTCTTGGCGGTGGTGGTAAACGCATCCTGGAACCGTTGCTCGATGGCGGTCTGCTGCTCGCGGTAGATCCGAATGAAGTTGGCCAGTCCCGCGAGGCTCATGCGGGTCTCGGTGACGCCCCCGCCCGGGCTCAGCCGCGACGACGCGAACAGCTGGTTGAGCCGCGCTACCCGCACGCCGCTGGCCAGACGCGCCAGCGCCGAGTCATGCGCCGCGGCCCAGCGCGCCATGAAGCCGTTGACCGACGCCGCCGCCTTGGCCGCGGCGGCGGGGGCTCCGGCAGGCGTCGTCGGCGTAGTGGTGGAAGCCGCAGACACGGTTGACGCCGAGACGGCGCTCAACAGCATGCCCTTGGTTCGAATGCGCGGGGCGGCAGGCAGCGCCTGCGCCGGAGGTGCCGGCGCCTCGGCGACGGGCGCCTCGTCCGGAGCGTTGCTCGATCCGGCGGAGGACACGTAGGCGCGGCTGAGCTCGGTCCAGCTCGCGCCGCTGCTCACCAGCGAGATCGTGGGCCTCGATGAAGCCGGCGCCGGCGCGGCCACCGGAGCCGGCGCGGGAGGCTCGTCCTCGGGCACCGCGGGAGCGGCCGCCGGCAGAGCGGGAATTTCACGCTCGGCGGGCGTCGTGGCGGAATGGGACGCCCACGGCGGCTTGGGCCCCGAGGCCGCCAGCTGCAGCCCCAGAATCAACAGCCCGCCGGTGATGCTGAGCGCGAGCGGCCGGCGCCACGGATGATTGGGGTCACTGCCCTGGCCATTGTCCTCGTCGCGATCGGCGTCGTCGTCGGGCGACGGATCATTGGCGCCAGCGAGCGAATCCGCCGAGTCGTTGAAGAAGGTCCAGTTGGTCCGCTCGAGCGGGGAGTGCGAGGGAGACGCGGGGCGCTCCGCCACGATCGCTTTGTACTGCGGATGCAGCGTCACTGAGATCCACTTGGACGTGGCCCGGTGATAGATCCGCGAGTGCCCGTCGACGTCACCCTGGCGGATGGCGGCGGCCAGCTCCTCCGTCGTCCGGTAAAGCTCTTCCTTGCCGGGTCTCAGTTCGACGAGGTACATGGCGACACTCGATTCCTTCATGGGGCCCGTGGCCCGAGGCTAATGCGACCAGCGAGACCGTGGTGACGTGGGGGTGGACCAGCGACCGTCGGCCTCGAAGTAGCCAGAACCGTGCTCTCTGGCTTGTGAGCAGGTACTCGCATGAATGAAGTCCTGAGACGAGACCTGAACCAGTTGGGCCGGAACAGCTTGCACCTCCGGCTCGCGGGAGCGAGGCACCGAGGACCCTCTGACCGTCCGGCCACTTGACCGGCGGTGGTCGGGTGCGTTTTCCCGCTGGCGCTGGTGGAATGCAAGATGTTTCGCTCCACCCCGCGATTGATTAGAGTCACTGGTATCCCCGTGTCCGGATGTCCCGGACCGACAGGACGGAACCCATGTCGCCGCCGGGTGGCGGCGGTTGGAGGCTGCATGAGCTCGGACGATCGCGGGAGCCGGGGTGGCCGGCTCGGGACGGCGTTGCTGGCCACCGTGCTGGGAGTGGGTGTGGGACTGCTGGCGGCGCCGCACACCGGCAGCGAGACGCGGCGCACCTTGCGCAAGCGGCTCGACGCGGCGCGCGAGGGCCTGGAGGACGAGCTCGAGGACCTCGAGGAGCGGAGCCGGCCGGTGCGCCGCGCCGTTCGCGCCCGGGCGGAAGAGCTGAGCCGGCGGGGGAGGAAGCGATACGAGGAGGCGCTCGAGGCGCTGCAGGATGAGGCCGACGAGCTGGAGGACGAGGACACCGACGAGGGCTCCAGTGTGCTGGGCCCCGCGCTGATGATCGGCGCCGGCATCGCCGCGGCGACCTACTTCTTCACCAGCGAGCGCACCGCGACCGCGCGCGAGCGGGTACGCGAGGCGGCCGCCACCGTGCGCGATGAAGCCGAGGCACGCTGGGATCGGTTCCAGGAACGCCGCGGCAACGGCCACTTTGCCGACCGAGGCACGGGCACCGACGCCACCGGGTCCGCGCCGACCTCCAACTGAAACTGTCGCTTCCCGCCGGGCGCCGCGTAGGACTCGCGGCGCTCGCGCTCTTCACCCTGCTGATCCTGGCCGCCGGAAGCTGGACGCTCACCTGCGGCTTCGAAGGTTGTCCGTCCACCGCCGACATCCAGACGTTCCGGCCCAGCCAGGGCGGCCGAGTGCTCGATCGGGGCGGCGTCCCGCTGGGCCGGCTCACCTTCGTCCGCCGGGTCAATGTCCCGCTCTCCCGGGTGCCGCGCCACGTGCGCGCGGCGTTCATCGCGGTGGAGGATCGGCGGTTCTACTACCACCACGGGGTCGACTGGCGGAGCGCGGCACGGGCGCTGGTGCGGAACCTCAGACGCGGGGACGTGAGCGAAGGCTTCAGCACCATCACCATGCAGGTGGTGCGCAATGCGTTCGTGCCCCAGCTGGCCCAGCAGCGGACGTTGCGGCGCAAGCTGATCGAGATCTACCTGGCCCATCGGCTCGAACGCTCGCTCACCAAACAGCAGATTCTCGCCCTCTACCTGAACGTCATCTATCTGGGCAACGGCGCGTACGGCGTCGAGGCGGCCAGCCGCGACCTGTTCGGCAAAGGCGTCGATCAGCTCACGGTGGTCGAGGGCGCGACGCTGGCCGCGCTGGTCCGCGGTCCGTCGGTCTACTCGCCCCGTCGGCATCCCGACCGCGCGCTGGCCCGCCGGAACCTGGTGCTCACCGTCATGGCGCGCGAGCACTACCTCGGGGACTCGCTCGCCGTGCGACTGGCCCGGCAGCCGCTCCGGCTCTCACCCGGTGAGTGGCGGGCGCGGGAGGATCGCTCCTTCGCGATCGACCCGGTACGCGCGAAGGTGGATTCGCTCCTGGGCGAGGAGCAGCAGGGCGACCTGATCGTCTACACCACGCTCGACGCCCGCGCCCAGCGCGCGGCCGAGCGCGCCGTGGCCCGGCAGGCCGACGCGATCGAGCGGGTAGGCCAACGCGGCCGCGACACGCTGCAGGGTGCGCTCATCGCGCTGGACCCCCGGAACGGCGAAATCCGCGCACTGGTCGGCGCCAGGCGCTACGTCCCCGGCGGCTACAATCGGGCGCTGGCGGCTCGACGGCAGCCCGGCTCCGCGTTCAAGCCGTTCGTGTACGCCGCCGCGCTGGCGCGGGGCTACACCCCGGCCGCCGTGGTGATGGATACGCCGGTCGCGATCGCGGCACGCGATCAGGTGTGGCGACCGGTGAACTTCGACGGCCGCTACGCGGGGCCGCTGACGCTCAGGCGCGCGCTCATGCGATCCGCCAATGCCGCGACCGTTCGCCTGAGCGAGTCCGTGGGCGAGCGCCGGGTGGCGGCGCTGGCGCGCCGCGCGGGGATCAGGAGCCCGCTCCGGCCGGTGCCGGCGCTCGCGCTGGGCGCGGGCGAGGTGACGCCGCTCGAGCTCGCCGCCGCCTACGCGCCGTTCGCGAACGGCGGCCTCAGCGTCACCCCGTCGCTGATCCGCCGGATCGAGGCCGGCGATGGCACCGTCCTCTGGCGGGCGCCGCGGCCCAGAGCCGAACGGGTGCTGGGCGAAGCCGAGGCATTCCAGCTCACCTCGATGCTCGAGTCGGTGGTGGACGGCGGCACCGGCCGAACGGTGCGCGACCTCGGAGTGCGTGGCGCGGTGGCAGGCAAGACCGGCACCACCAACGACGGCGCCGATGTCTGGTTCGTCGGCTATACGCCATCGGTGATCGCCGCGGTGTGGTTCGGCTATGACACACCGCGTCCCATCGCCGCGGCGGCCTCCGGCGGCCGCCTTGCGGCGCCGGCCTGGGCCTCGTTCTACCTCGATGGCTGGCTGGAGCGGGACCCGGCCGACTGGGAGCCGCCGGCCGGGATGGTGAGCCGTACGATCGATGCCTTCAACGGCGATCTCGCCAACCAATGGTGCCCGGTGACCCAACGCGAGTGGTTCAGGGCCGGCACCGAGCCCACGCACACCTGCACCGAGCATCGGGCTCCCCTGGTCGAACGGCTGGCGGACTTCGGGCGGAAGCTTGGGGAGGCGTTGCGCGATTTGCTGAGGGGGAAGTAGGGACGGGAGGACGGGAAGACGGGAGGAGGGCGTAATAGCGAGAGGCTTCCTACTGCTGCTGGCCCTCCGTCCGTCCCACTGTCTGACCCCCGGCCTGTCCCACCGTCTGCCCGTCTGCCTGCGCATCGGCCTGGTCCCACGCCAACAGGTCCCGCCTCACTTGCCTGGCGGCGCGGAACACCTTCGACGGATACCGATGACAGTTGGGCGTGTTGGCGCTGACCACGCAGCCGTTGTACCGGAGCAGCGCGCGGTGAACATTGCCGGTGCGCTTGAGGTATTGGCCGAATACCCGCGCGCCGTGACAGATGTTGGACTCCACGTCTCTCAGGTCACCGGACCCGCAGTCGAACTCGCCCGCGTGGAAGTGCATCACCTGCATGAGGCCGATGGCCCCTTGACTGCTCACCGTGTGGGGCTCGAGCTGCGGATTCTCGGTGAGCAGTACGCCGGTGAGCAGGCTGGGCGCGACCTTGAGGCGGCCAGCCTCCTTGACGATCGCGCGCGCGATGCGATTCACCGTCACCTGGTCGTCGCTGTGGCGGCCCAGCAGCCGGGCAAGCGGACGGTAGTTGTACCGGAACACCACGTCGCGCTCGAGGGCGGCACTATCCACCGGACGCGCCGCAGTGCGCTGGAAGTGCATGCCGGCGCTGGTGGTCGATCCGGCCACCACGAGGGCGGAGATCGGGGGTGTCTCCACCGCGCCCGAGGGGGTGAACTCGAGCGCCGCCAGCATCATGGACGCCGCCAGCGCCACCAGGAAGGGGCGGCGTGGCATCCGAAACGGGCGCAGCTGGTTGGGGGGCGCCGAGTTGGGGTTCAGGCGTCGCTCCCAGCAAAGGGTTGAGGTCGATTTCTTCCGGGTCCGGCTGCCCTTTGCAAGAACCGGGCACATCCCGGCAAACCCGCGCGGCCGTAAGCCCCCGGCGTCCGGCGCGCGGGGCCGGGCCGGGACGCCCGTGTGGCCGGCCACGGCTCGACGAACCTCCCCATGGCCCGTACGTTACCTGTGACCACCTCATCGGGATTCTCCATGCCGTCCCTGCACCGTCTCGGCACCGAGGCCGAGCTCGTGGAGCGCGCGCCGTTCGCGCTGAAGGTCGAGCGGCACCGCATCGCGATCTTCCACCACGATGGCCGACTGCACGCGATCTCCGACATCTGCAATCACCGCGGGGGCCCGCTCTCCGAAGGCCGCCTGCACGGCGAGTTCGTGATGTGCCCGTGGCACGCGTGGGAGTACAGCGTGATCACCGGCAAGGGTCCCGAGGGATACGACGAGGAGCAGGTACCGGTGTACCGCCTGGAGACGCGCGCCGACGGCGTGTACGTGGAGCTGCCGCCGGTGATGCCGCGTCGCCTGCTCAAGCACAAGCCGTCGCACCTGTTGGAGCCGCATCCCAAGCCGGCCGATGCCCCGCCCCGCGTGCTCGGGCTCTCCACCACCGCGATGGATGCGGTCAATCCGCGCTTCTCGACCTCGGACTGCCTGCTCGATCACGCCATTGGACACCTCGCCGCGCAAGGCGCGGACACGAGGAGCATCCGGCTCCGCGACCTCGCGTTCCGTCACTGCGAGGGGAACTACTCCAAGGCCTCGCACGCGTGCACCTGGCCTTGCGCCATCACCGAGCGGGACCCGGGCGACGAGCTCACCGAGGTGTACGAGGGTCTGGTGCATTGGGCCGACGTGGTGCTCATCGCGACGCCGATCCGCTGGGGCGCCGCCTCGTCGCTCTACTTCAAGATGGCTGAGCGGCTCAACTGCATTCAAAACCAGCTCACCATTCACAACCGCCGGCTCATCATGAACAAGGTCGCGGCGCTCATCATCACCGGCGGGCAGGACAACATTCAGGGCGTGGCGGGCGGGATGCTCACCTTCTGGTCGGAGCTGGGCTTCGTGTTCCCGGTGTTTCCCTTCATCGCGCATTCGCGCGGATGGGACGCGGAAGACATGCAGAACAACGTCCGGCAGGTGCGCGAGAGCCAGCCCCTCCGCACCGCGGCGGCGGAGCTCGCCGAGCGGGCGCTGGGCACCTGGCGGGTGCTCGATCGCCATCGCGCCGAGATGGAGGGTCCGATGGCACGGGCGGGGCGGAAGGCCAATCCCGTCGTGCCGGTCGAGCAGGAAGAGCCATGAGCGAGCGCCTGCGCATCGCGCGAGAGTACGAGGCGTCGCTCTTCGCCGGCCGCATGGAGGAGGTGGCCGCCGCGTTTACCGATGACGTGGTGTACTGGGTCGCGGGCAATCCACCGATCGGCGGCGAGTGGCGCGGCCGCGACGCGGTGGTGCGCTCGATGGCCAACCGGGAGGCCGGCCTCGGCGCGGCCGACTGGGGCTACGAGGACGTCTGGCGGGTGTGGTGCGAGGCCGACGAGCGGGTCATCGTCGAGATCCGCGAGCGGAGCTGGCTCCGTTCCGCGCCCGACGACGTGATGGATCAGCGCACCTGCGTCGTGCTCCGGTTCCGCGGCGACCGCATCTGCGAGCTCCGCGACTACACCGACGCGGGCATCTACGAGCGCTTCCTGGGCCGCCACCGGGGCGAGCTGCCTAAGTTCACGCCGCGCTGAGGCTCCGGAGCAGGCTCACCATCCGCTGGTCCCACGGATCGGCCGAGGCGTCGTCCTCGGCGACCTCCGCCGTGGACTGCGGCGTCTCGAGGATCAGCGGTACGTCCTGGCTCCTGGGGTCATGCAGCAGCCAGCCGAACGGCGCGGTGCCGATCTTCCCTTCCCCGATCAGCATGTGACGGTCGCGGTTCGAGCCCAGCGCGCCATCGCTGTCGTTCAGGTGGAAGAACGAAGGCGGCTCCCCGGCCGCGGCCTGGAACTCGTCGAGAATCCGCGCCAGCGCCGCCTCGGACTTGCTGATGTCGTGCCCCGCCGAGAACAGGTGACAGGTGTCGAGCCCGTAGCCCACCCGGTCCCGCAGCGACTCGGGGATGCCAAGCAGTATAGCCCCGATCTCATCCGGGGTCTTGCCGATGGTCGTGCCGGCCCCGGCGGTGTTCTCGACCAGGAGCCGGGTCTTTCCGGGCACCCGCTCCAGTGCCTGGGTCATCGCCTGAGACACCCGCTGCACGGCCGCGAGTCGGTCGCCGTCCACCCTTGCGCCGGGGTGAAAGCAGACGCCACCCGCGCCCACCGCGGTCGAGCGCTCGAGCTCCTTGACCAGTCCCCCGGCGGCACGGGCCCACTTCTCGTCATCGTCTGTCGCGGTGTTGAGCACGTAGGCCGCGTGCACCACTACCAGCTCGGCGGCGATGCCGGTCTCGGCCAGCGCGGACTTGAACCGCGCCACCCGCTCGGGGCGGATCGAGGACTTGTCGCCGTAATATTTGGGGATCGCGGTGAAAATCTGGAGCGCGGTGCCGCCGGCAGCGGCCGAGCGCCGCGCCGCCATGTCGATGCCACCGGTGTCCACGGCGTGGATGCCGAAGTGATGGGTCATGTCCAGCTATTCCGATCGGTCCGGGTACGCGTCATTCCCGTGCGACGCGAGAGGGGCAGCCCGAGCCGCCACAAGACGACGCCGTGGCGACTCAGGCTGCCCCTCCGCATAGCTCAGGGATGACGCGGCGGCTATTTCGCGCCGCTCCCGCCGGCCGCGACCTGCGCCTGATAGAGATCGAGCCGGCGCTTCGCGATGTCCTGGTCGCGCGAGGCCAGGTCCTTGGCCGCCTCGGCACGCTCACGCTGCGCCTCGAGCGTCTTCCGTTCGAGCTCGCGGATCACGGCGTCCTGACGCAGCGCGCTGGTCGGATCGCCGGCCAGGCGGCTGCGGTCGTCGCGGCGGGACGCGAGCTGCTGCTCCATCTCGAGCGCCTTCTGCTCAGCCACCGCCACCCGCTTGGCAGCCTTGGCCTGATCCTGCTCGGCTGCGTGGAGTGCCTCGCGCCGGTCGAGGAACTGCTTCTGGCTCTCGACGACTTTCTTCTCCGCCTGATTCGCGGTCTTGTCGGCGTCGTTCTTCTGCTTGTCCGCCAGCTTGATGCGCGCGTCGATGGTGGACAGCTCCTGCTTCTTGACCTCGGCGAGCGCCTTGGTCTCGGCGCGGCGCGAGCTGGTTTCCGCAATGCGCGCATCGGCCTCGCGCTCGGCCGACTTGGCCGACTCGAGCTCGCTCCGGATCCGCTCCTGGCTCCGAACCGGGATGACATCGATGAAGCCGAGCGCCTCGGCGACGCTCTTCCCCGCCGTGGCGGACGCGGGAACGGCCGCGGCAGGCGCGGGGGTCACCGAGGCTGCGGCGGGGGCGGGTGCCGCGGCCGCGGGTGCAGGGGTCGCGGCCGGTGCCACGGGCGGCGTCGCCGCGGGCTGAGCGGCCGCCGGAGGCGCGGCGGGCGGCGTTGCGGAGGGGGCCGCCGGGGCATAGCCCTGGGCGGTCGTATCGGTCGTCTGGGCCGCCAGCGACGCGGTCGCCAGGGCCAGCAGGGTGGCTAGGGCCAGACTCTCACGACGGACGTTCACGGCCACATCCTCCACGAAGAAGTGCGGGATTGTCGAGGGGGCTTCGCGACAACTTACCCCCGAATGCCGGGCCCCGGAATACCCGGCACTTATGGCCGGCTGACCCAGCGCGTGAGCTCCCCCGCTGGGCGGCGGCGCCGGGGAATCTCTTCGGCTTCGGGATAGCCCAGGCTCACGATGCCGACGATCCGGAAGCCAGGCTCCAGCCCGGCCAACCCCGTGACCTCCGGGTCCTGCATGATGCCTCCCGTCCGGAGGTAAGTGCCGAGGCCAAGCGAGGCTGCCGCAGTGAGGAGGTTTGCAGTCGCCATCATCGCCGCGGCGTAGTCTTCCTCGCGCGTCTTGGGATCCGGGCTGACCGCGCACATCACGACGATCAATGCCGGAGTATGTTCGGTCTCCTTGCGGATCTTGTCCGTAACCGACTTCGCCTCCGCGCTCGCCGGGTCGGGGAACTTGGTGAGGCGCTGGCGGGCTCGAAGCTCGGCGAAGCGGTCGCGGGCGGCGTCGGTCAGCACCGCGAAGCGCCACGGCTCGGTCAGCTTGTGGTTCGGAGCTCGGACCGCTGCCTCGAGCAGGGTCTCGATCGTTTCCCGGGGAACGGGATCGGGGCGGAAACGCCGAACCGAGGTTCGCCGTCGAATAGCGGTGATGGCATCCATGGCGGAAATCTATCCTCTCCCAGGATATGGTTCCGTCTTCTTGATGCCCGTTGCCGAAAGCTGACCTTCCTAGCGCCTGTCCGCCTTCTGCAGAACCGCGAACGTCGCGCCCTGCGGGTCTGTCACCACGGCGTAGCGACCCACGCCCGGCACGTCGAGCGGAGGCACTCGGACCGAGCCGCCCAGCGACTGCGCCAGCGCCACCTGGCCGTCGCAGTCGCTGACCGCGAAGTACACCAGCCAATGCGGCGGCACCGGGCCACGCGAGGCATCGATCGGCAGCATCCCGCCACATGGCTCTCCGTCCCGAGCGAAGGTGGTATATCGCAGGCCGACCAGCTCGCGGGTCATCGCGCTCCAGCCGAACAGGGCCGCGAAGAATGCTTCGGCACGCGCGGTATCGGTCGTGGCCAGCTCGTTCCAGCACATGGCTCCGGTTTCGCCGATGATCCCCGCCCCGACATGCCGTCGCGGCTGCCACAGCGCGACAACGGCCCCGGTCGCGTCCTGCACCAGAGCCATCCGGCCCACATCGAGCACGTCGAACGGCTCCACGACGACGGCGCCGCCCAGCTCCCTCGCGCGCCGAGCCGTGTCGTTCGCGCTTTCGACGGAGATGTAGCTGAGCCAATGCGGTGCCCCGGCTCCCGAGCCGGGATCCTGCTGGTAGAGCGCCGCTATGGCGCGGCCCTGGTGGGTGAGCATGGTATAGAACGCGCCCGGGGCCATCGGGCGGTCGTCGGCCGTCCAGCCGAACAAGGCGGTATAGAACCGCTTGGCATCGCCGGCGTCGGAAGTGCCGAGCTCGGCCCAGCAGAACGTTCCCGGCGTGTACGACTCCATCACGGGCATGCGAACCCCTCCTGGTGTGTCCCTCACGGTAGGAAGGCCGGCAGCCCCGACCTTCTCTAGAGGACGGACGAGGTGGGGGTCGGTTTCACGCGGAGGAGGAGTCGGAGCGCGATGAAGTCGTACAGAGCGTGCGCGAGGATGGGGACCAGCAGGTTCCCCGAGGCGAGGTGCAGCCAGCCGAGATACCCGCCGACCAGCGCGGCGAGGACCGCGTAGGTGAGCGTGAGCGCGTGCGCCAGCCCGAACGCCGCGGCCGTCACCGAGACGGCTGCCCAGGCCGGAAGGTGAGCCAGCAACGCGGGCTGCATCGTGCCGCGGAACAGCGCCTCTTCGCCCAGGCCGGCGAGCCCGGCGACCAGCGCGATGGTCGCGCTGGTGCTGCCCGCGAACAGTGGCGCCGCCCGCTCTTCGACCGTGCGCACCAGCCGCGCGATCGGACCGAACCGGGTGCGCAGGCACCACCCCAGCAGCAACAGCAGAGGGGCCGTAGCCGCGATGCCCGCGGCCAGGCCCCTCAGGTTCCAGGTGAGCGTTGCGAACGGCGCCACCCGCACCAATGCGCCCACGGCGAGCGCCAGCAGCACCAGTCCGCCTTCGGCCAGCGCCGCGAGGAGCGCCGGCCTCGGGGGGCGAGCTACTTGGCGCGCTCCAGGTAGACCCCTTCGCGGGGGTTCACCCGCACCCGCTCGCCCTCGTTGATGAACTCGGGCACCTGGATGGTGACGCCGTTGCTCAGCTTGGCGGGCTTGGTGCTGGCGGTCTTGGTGGCCGTCTTCATGATCGGGGCGGTCTCCACCACCTCGAGCTCGGCCGTTGCCGGCAGCATGATCGCGATCGGCCGACCATTCAGCCACTCGGTCTGAAACGTCATGCCGGGCTCGAGCCACTGGGCCTGGTCGCCGGTCACCTCGTCGTCCAGGGTGTACTGGTCATAGCTTTGCGCGTCCATGACGTGGGTGCCGTTGCTGTCGCGATACATCACCTGCATTTCCTTGGTGTCCATGCGCGCGTCCTCGACGAACTCGGTGGCGCTCAGCCGAGTGTCGAAGGTGTTGCCGCTGGTGAGGTTCCTCAGCCTGAGCTGCACGAACGCGCGCAGGTTGCCCGGGGTGCGGTGCTGGAAGTCCATCACCCGGCACGGCTGGCCGTCGATGATGAGCACGTGGCCGCGGCGGATGTCGCTTGCCTTCATCGGTCAGAAGCTCCAGAGAACGGTCGGTCGGCGAGCGCCACGGTGGCGTCGCGGAGGTGGAAAATACACCGTGGCGGCCCAAGCGACAGTCACCGGTGACCGCAGTCACCGCCTGGACCGCTAGCCCGCTGGTACGTTCCGCCGCACCGGGACGGCGGTTCGTCCCCAGGAACCACCACCAGCCGCGAGCCTGCATGCCTCGAAAGGGCCCTCACCACCCGCAGCCGCGCCCGTTCGATGGCTAGCCCGGCGTCGGTGCTCGGTAACATCCCGGTCTCGCCGTGGCGTGGTCTCCAGGGGCGGGATCGACTGTCCGCGTGGCGATCCAACGTGGGCGAACCGGTGGCGCTCGACCTGGCCCCGCCGGCTGCCGGGTCGGCGGTCAGCAGTCTGGCGATCCTGAGCTGGAACCTGTGGATCGGTCG
>Ga0308175_100001550_pt1 | contig 15550 bp, 10 predicted proteins | sample PhyCR1_3_FD_203893 | JGI IMG/M metagenome (GOLD analysis project Ga0308175, IMG submission 203893) | Soil microbial communities from UC Gill Tract Community Farm, Albany, California, United States - DLSLS.C.R1 | ecosystem: Environmental > Terrestrial > Soil > Agricultural land | place: USA...
TGTGCGGGCCGAAGTTGCCGTCGACGCCGAGGGGCGGGGTCCAGCCGAGCTCGTTCAGGCGCTGCTGGATGTTCTTGACCCCCTCCGCGATGACGCCCTGGTGGGCGAGGGGCTGGTCCGCCGCCGTCCGTTCCGGACGGCTCGGGTGGTCGACCAGCCACTGCGCGACATCGTCCGGCAGGTCGTCGGGACCGTGCGCCTCTCCGGACCGCCAGCCCTCCACCCGCCGAATGGCGTCGGCGAACACGGTGATCTGGTCGTCGTCCAGGGTGGCCAGGGAAGTGTCGGGCGTGACCCCCAGGGCGTCGGCGACCTGCTGGGCGTATCGCTGGGGGTCGTTGGACCCGTGACCGGCCGGGGCGTACGCCCTCATCACCTCGAAGACGGTCAAGTTCCGGCGTTTTCCAAGGTATTGGCGAACGGCCTGGAAACCCGTCTCCTCGTCGGGGAAGACGGCGAAGATGTCATTGTGCTTTCCGGTGTACGCGCCGTAACCCACGGCCTCGCCGGAGCTGATGATGTTCCCGGGGTTCTGGTCGTTCCAGGCGATGCTGCCCTCCCGTGCGCATCACGTCGTCGTAGAAGACGTGGTCGACACCGAGAATGCTGATGACGTCGCCCGGTTCCATGTCGGTCGCGCTGGTCCAGGTCATGACGGCCTCCGAGAGGGAGAACTTCTTGGACGTCGGCCTTGGGGGTTCGCCATCGAGGGGAGCGGGCACCTGGGCGGCGCGCTGAGGCGCCTCGTGCCCGCTGACCGGCGGTGTCACGGTCTCGAGCCTCGGCGGAACGGTGCCGCGCCCCCGATGGAAGGCACGTTCCCCACGCTACTCCCGACGCGTCCCACCTGCCCGTTCTGCTGATTCGCGAGGACGGCGGGGCCGCTGTCCCATCCCGCGTACACCCCTCGTCGGACAGTCCTGCGCCCGGAGACCGGGAGAACCCCTGATCCCGCACCCTCCCTCACCACAGCGCCAGGAATACCCCCCGGGGTACCCGTGTTACGGTGGAATACATACCCGGGGGGGTAATCTCCGTGGAAGGGGCATCTCCGTGTTCTTCATCGACACCATCGAGCTCGAGGGGCTGGGCAACCGCCACTACCTGGCCGGCGGCCGCGACACGGCCGTGGCGGTGGATCCGCCGCGCGACTTCGATCAGGTCATGGCGGCGGCCGCCCGGCGCGGGGTGCGGATCTCGCACGTGGTGGAGACCCACATCCACAACGACTACGTCACCGGCGGTCTGGAACTGGCCCGGGTCACGGGAGCCGCCTATCTGGTGCCGGCCGGTGCGGACGTGTCGTTCGCCCGTGTGCCGGTGGGCGACGGCGACACGGTCACCCTCGACAGCGGTCTCGAGCTGCGGGCCGTCGCCACGCCCGGCCACACCCCGCACCACACCTCCTACGTGCTGCGGGAGGGCGGCGTGCCGGTGGCCGCGTTCACCGGCGGGTCGCTGCTGATCAGCACGGTGGGCCGCCCCGACCTGGTCGAGCCCCGTCTGACCGAGCGGCTGGCGCGCGCCCAGCACGCCTCCGCCCACCGTCTCGCGGCCGAGCTGCCGGACGAGACCCCGGTGCTGCCGACGCACGGCTTCGGCAGCTTCTGCTCCTCGGCGCAGGCGGAGGGCGACGCCACGACGATCGGCAAGGAGAAGACGGGCAACGCGGCGCTCACCCAGGACGTGGACTCCTTCGTCGCCCAGCTGCTCGCCGGTCTCGACGACATCCCCGCCTACTACGCGCACATGGGTCCGGCCAACGCCGGCGGTCCGGCCCCGGTCGACCTGACTCCCCCGGCCGTCGCGGACGCGGACGAGATCGCCGCCCGGCTCGCGGCCGGTGAGTGGGTGGTGGACCTGCGCAACCGGGTCGCGTTCGCGCGGGGCCACGTCGCCGGGTCGTTCAACTTCGAGGCGGACGGCAAGATCGCCACGTACCTGGCCTGGATGATCCCGTGGGGGAAGCCGGTCACCCTGCTCGCCGAGTCCCCCGAGCAGCTGGCCGCCGCGCAGCGGGAGCTGGTCCGGGTGGGCATCGACCGGCCCGCCGCCGCCGTGACCGGGACGCCCGGGCAGTGGGTGCCCGAGGGCGGCCGGCCGGCCTCCTTCGCCCGCTCCACCTTCGCCGGACTGGCCGAGCGCGGTACGGACGGCGTCGTCGTGCTGGACGTGCGACGGGGCTCCGAGCGGGCCGCCGGCCACATCGAGGGCTCCGCGCACATCCCGATCCATGAGCTGCACAAGCGGCTCGCCGAGGTGCCGGCGGGCACCGTCTGGGTGCACTGCGCCGGCGGTATGCGCGCCGCCATCGCCGCGTCGCTGCTCGACGCCTCCGGGCGGGACGTGGTGGCCGTGGACGACGGCTTCGACGCCGCCACCGCCGCCGGGCTGACCGTGGTCACCGGCTGAACGCCCTTCGCCCCTTCCGTTCCGAACCAACGAGAGGTCGTGTCATGTCCCTCTTCCGTCGCGGCGAGGACCGCGTCACCGTCGACGAGGCCCGCCTGCGCGTCCAGGACGCCGGCGCGCCGGCCGTCCTGCTGGACGTGCGCGAGCGGGACGAGTGGGACGCCGGGCACGCGCCCGGCGCGGTCCATGCGCCGCTGTCCCGCCTGGCCGCCGAGGCGGTGCTGCCGGACGCGGCCCGGGGGCGGCCCCTGGTGGTCATCTGCCGCAGCGGGAACCGCTCGCGGCAGGCCGCCGAGCTGCTCGCCGGCCGGGGCGCCGAGGCGGTGGACGTCAAGGGCGGCATGAAGGCGTGGGCCGCCGCCGGGCATCCGGTCGTCGACGAACGCGGGAACCACGGCTCGATAGCATGACCGCTCTGCTCCTCGCGCTCGTCGCCGGTGCCGTCGTCGGCCTGGCCCTCGGTGGGCTCGGCGGTGGTGGCAGCGTCCTGGCGGTGCCCGCCCTGATCTACCTGCTCGGCCTCACCCCGGCGGAGGCGACCACGGCCGCCCTGGTCATCGTCACCCTGACCTCGGTCACCGCCCTGGCCGGACACGCCCGGGACGGCAACGTCGCCTGGCGCACCGGTCTGCTCTTCGCGGCGGCGGGCATCGTGCCCGCGATGATCGCCGGGGCCGCCGCCGGACACCTGCCCCAGACCGTACTGACCGCCGCCTTCGCCGTCGTCGCGGCACTCGCCGCGCTGCGCATGCTGCGTCCCGCCCGGACCGGTACCTCCGGCGCGGTGAGGCCCGGGAAGGCCGGTGCCGCCGGTGCCGGCCTCGGCGCGGTGACCGGGTTCCTCGGCGTGGGCGGCGGCTTCCTCGCCGTGCCGGCCCTGGTCGGTGTGCTGAGCCTGCCCATGCGCCGGGCCGTCGGCACCAGCCTGCTGGTCATCACGATCAACTCGCTGGCGGCGCTCGGTGCCCGGGCCGGCAGCGGGACGCGTCTGGACTGGGCGGTCGTCGCACCGTTCACCGCGGCGGCGGTCCTGGGCGCCTGGGACGGCAAACGGCTCTCGCGGAAGATCAGGGGCCAGGCCCTGCAGCGCCTGTTCGCTTGCGTGCTGCTCGCGGTGGCCGCGCTCATGCTCCTCGACGCGCTCGTCTGACACGGCGGCGGCCCGGTCGGCCCGCACGAAAACGCCTCACAACTCCAGCAGTCCCCGCTCGGGGCACCTCCACACAGAAGGATGAGATCACGATGACCACCCCCATCACCCTCGATCCCCAGCAGGCCCGCTCCCGGCTGCACGAACTCACCGTCATCGACGTCCGCACTCCCGGCGAGTACGCCGGCGGCCACATCCCCGGCGCCCTCAACATCCCGCTCGACCAGCTCGGCCGAGCGCTGCCGGAGATCCGGGCCGCCGCCGAGCGCGGCGAGGTCCTCGTCGTCTGCGCCTCGGGTGCCCGTTCGGAGAACGCCTGCCGGACGCTCGCCGAGAACGGCGTCCACACCGCCTCCCTCGCCGGCGGCACCGGCGCCTGGGCCGCCCAGGGCAACGACCTCGACCGCCCCGAGGGCGGCACGCGGGCGACCTGGGGCATGGAGCGGCAGGTCCGCCTCACCGCGGGCTCGGTCGTCCTGCTCGGTCTGGCGCTGGGCGAGTTCGTGCACCCCGCCTTCCGGCTGCTGTCCGCGGGCATCGCCGGCGGCCTGGTCTTCTCGGCCGTGACCAACACCTGCGGCATGGCCGCCATGCTCGCCAAGCTCCCCCACAACCGGCCCCGCCAGGCCGACCTGGAGGCGACGCTGACCCGTCTGCGCGGCAACTGATCCGGAACCATGGCGGGCGCGGTGCCGCGTGCCCGCCGGTGCCGGTGCCGGTGGGCGGTGAACGCGGTGCCGCACACGGCGGAGGGGTGACCCCGGGATCCGGGATCACCCCTCGCGCGTCTGTGGTCGCGTCAGCCGAGGTCGCGCACCCTGATGGCGTGGATGCCGCGGCCGTGCGTGGCCGCGTACAGGGTGCCCCCGTCCGGGCTGAACTTGAGCTGCAGCACGGCGACGGCCGGGAGCGAACCGACGCGCTGCCACTTCGTGTGACCCGGGGCGCGGTAGAGGACGCCGAGGTCGGTGGCGAGGGCGAGCCCGCCGTTCGAGGTCACCACGGCGGAGTCGGCCGGCACGTCGGGCAGGTTCGCCGAGACGTCCTTCCAGGTGGTGCCGCCGTCGGTGGACTCGAAGACGTGGCCGGTACCGGCGCCGGGGCCCTCGGTCCAGTGCCGCGAGAAGCCGTTGACCGCGAGGAAGACGTGGTCGGCGTTCTTCGGGTCGACGGCGAAGCCGCTGAGGTAGCGGTTGGGCACCGTGCCGTCCGCCCCGGTGTCCGGCAGGCTGATGTCGTGCCAGCCGGTCCCGTCGGCGTTGCCGACTGCGATGCCGCGGGCGAACCCGTTCTCGTTGCAGGGCCCGCACCAGGCCGCGTACACCTTGCCGCCCGAGGCGGCGACGGCGGTCGCGCTGCGGCCCGCGCCGAGGTCGTGGACGCTCCTCCACTCGGAGCCGCTGCGGATGGCGTAGCCGTGGTCCTGCACCCAGATGTGACGGCCGCCGGCGATCCAGGTCGCGCTGTTCCTCATGTCGGCCGCGAGCGGGGCGATGAAGCGGGCCTCGCCGGTGGTGTTGTCGGCCGGAGCCACGTTGTACGAGGTCGCCTTCGCGGGGTCGGTCATCCAGGAGCCGTCGTTCACCGCGCAGTTCTGCGTGACCTGGACGGCGAGGTAGACGTACTCCTCGGCGAGGTTGCAGCCGTTGGCCGGGTCGGTGAGGGTGTCGCCGCCGTCACCGCCGAAGTTGGAGCCCATCACCTTGTCGTCGCTGCGCAGGATCGACTGGCCGTTGTCCTGCAGACCGCCGGTGACGGACACACCGTGGTGGCCCGGGTCCTTGCCGACGCCCACCGAGTAGTACTGGAGGGTGTCGATGGTGCCGTCGTTGAGCGAGGCCCAGTCGGTGGCGTGGCCGGAGGAGTCCTGGGAGCCGTGCACGGGGCGCCGGTAGGCACCGCCGTCGTTGCCGACGTAGACGTAACTCCTACCGTGGTAGCGGCCGATCGCCACGCCGTGCTGGTCGGAGTGCGTGGTCTGGCCGCAGCTTCCGGTCTGCCGGGCGGGGTCGATGCTCCAGCAGGGGAAGTTGAAGTTCCAGTACGGGCCGACGGTGGACCAGGTGGCGCCGCCGTCCCTGGTCTCGTAGACCTCTTCCAGGCCGGCGTACACGTGCCTGGGGTCCGCCGGGTCGACGGTGAGGAACTGGTTGTACCAGGCCTGCACGCCCGGCATGTATCCCGCCGTGGTCAGCGCGGAGCCGTCGGCCGCCAGCTGCTTGTAGTCGGCGATCTTCGTCCAGGGGCCGAAGGGCGAGGCGGCGCTGAAGATGCCCTGCAGGCCGCTGTCCGGGTTCGTGGCCATCTGCTCGGGCGACTGGTCGATCGCGTAGTAGCGCGAGCCGTCGGCGGAGCGGGCGAAGGTGACCGTGCCTACGTTGTCGGCGTCGGTCGGCAGCTCACCGAAGCCGCTGGTGATCCGCTGCCAGCCGCCCGCGGTCCTGGTGTAGAAGCCGTTGTAGTCGTCACCGCTGCGCCAGCCGACCGCGAGGATCACCTTGGCGGGGTCCTTGGGATCGATGGCGATGTCGTTGGTGATGTTCTTGTAGGCGGCGCCTTCGTCCGTCGCCTTCGAACCGCCCGGCAGATAGTCGGGGTTGGGCGCGAACTCCAGCTTCCAGGGGCCATGGAGGTTCTTGGTGGAGTGGCTCCACACGCCTTCGCTGGTCGCCGCCCACACCTTGCCGCCGCCGAACCGCAGTTGGCGGACGGTGGTGCCCTCCAGCTCGACGCCGCCGACCCGGCTGCGGGTGGTGAAGGCGCCGTGGTGCGGGTCGGACAGCACGTACACGCCGCTGCCCAGGTAGGCGTCCGCGTTGGTGTTGGCCTCGCCGGTGCCGAGCCACAGCCGTCCGGTGCCGTCGACGGCGAGCGCTCCGGTGGACTGCGAGGGCAGCCGGTCACTGATGGACCGCCAGTGTCCGCCACCGGTCCGCGAGCGCCAGACTCCGCCGCCGGCGCTGCCCGCGTAGACGTAGCCGTCGTCGTCCGCGGCGATCGCGGCCATCCGCCCGGTGACGTTTCCGGAGCCGCCGCTGGAGTTGGAGTCGATGTCGCGGTAGCGGGAGTCGTCGGAGTTGTACGTCAGCCCGGTGACGTGTCGCCAACTGCCTTTGGTCTGCTTGAGGTTGTTCAGTCCTTGCCAGGCGGCACCATAGGCGCCCGGTGCGACGATGCCGGGCGCGGTACGGGCCTCGGCGTACTGGTCGGCACCTTCGGCGATCTCGTCGGCCTCGTTGCCGTCGTCCCCGTCCTCCGACTTCGCCCGGGGGCCGATGTTCCCCACCGAGTGCTCGCGCTGGGCGGCGAGCCGGTCGAGGGTGCGGACTCCGAAGGGACTGACATGGCGACCGGGCGCGGCGCTCGCGGGTATCGCGACGAGCCCTGCGGTTGCGGTGATGGCGCAGATCGTGAGCCATCGTCTTCTGCGGGTTGGTGCTGGCACCGGATCCTCCAGAACGGGTGTGGTACAGCCGTCGCAGGAGACCCGATCACGAGCGGGCGAGGAGGTCCGGCACTTGGCCAACTCTTTGTCCGGAACCTGTCACTTCTACGCACGCGCCCGGCGGGGACACGTGCGCGGATCACTCCTCGGCCTTGGGTGCCCAGCCGGGTGGCCCGAACAGATACCCGGCGCGCTGGCGCCAGTTCCGGGCCGTGCGGACGTCGCGCCAGGCGGCCGTGTACTCGTGGAAGGCCACCCGCACCGGGTTGTAGGTGCCGATGTTCTTCGTGAGGCCGTACACCGCACGTGCGCCCTCCGGTTCGAAGGTCCCGAAGAGCCGGTCCCAGATGATGAGAATGCCGCCGTAATTGCGGTCCAGGTACTCGTTGTTCGATCCGTGGTGGACGCGGTGGTGGGAGGGCGTGTTGAAGACCCGTTCCACCGGACTCCACAGCTTGTCCACCCGCTCGGTGTGCAGGAAGAACTGGTAGACGAGGCTGAAGGCCTGCTGGAGCAGGATCATCCACGGCGGGATCCCGAGCAGCGCAAGGGGCAGCCAGAACGGCAGGCCCGTCATCGGCGTCCAGCTCTGGCGCAGAGCGGTCGAGAGGTTGAAGCGGACGCTGGAGTGGTGGACCACATGGCTCGCCCAGAGCACCCTCACCCGGTGATGGGCACGGTGGAATGCGTAGTACGCCAGGTCGTCGGCGAAGAACAGCACCAGCCACGTCCAGGCCGAGGACGGCGAGAGCTGCCAGGGAGCGACGGTGAAGAGGACCGCGTACAGCACGACCGTCACCGCCTTCCACGGCACCGCGACGACCTGGCTGCCGGCACCCATCGACATACTGGTCATCGTGTCCCGCAGCTCGTAGCCGCGTTCGTCGTCGTCCGGCAGGAAACGGTAGGACAACGCCTCCACGACGACCAGGAGCACGAACGCCGGTATCGCGTAGACCACGGCAGGGATCATTTCAGCGAGCCGCCTTCCGGGGCGTCGTCGGCACGCTGCGGGACAGCAGCTCACGCGCCAGCCGCTCGGCCGCCTCCGCCTCGCGTGCCTCGATGTGCGACGCGAGCCGGAGGCGGGCCGGCACATCGAGGAGTTCGGCGGTCCGCAGGTCGCCGGGCACGTCGGCGACCGGCAGCGTGCCCTCGACAAGGCTGTTGAAGGCCAGCAGATAGGCGACGTTCCCGGAACCCTCCACGACCAGCCGCCACCAGGCGATGTCCGCGGCGCCCAGTTCGGCCAGATCGGGTCCGCCGCGCGCGTAACGTCCCGCGGCCTCGACGATCTCGCCGGCGGTCCCCTCGGAGCACCGGATCGCGCACAGGCGGGCCGCGTCGGCACCGACGCACGCCCGCATCTCCAGGGCGTCCCGCGCGAGGTCCTCCACCGAGGGACCGGCGTCGGTCGCCGCGATACCCATGGCCAGGTCGAGGCCCGCGGAGCGCCGCCAGTCCTGGACGAGTGTGCGCCCGCCGTGACTGACCCGCACGAGCCGTGCCTGCTGGAGCCGTTTGACGGCTTCACGGACGGCGTGCCGGTTCAGGCCGAACTCGGACGCCAGCTCCCGTTCGGCCGTGAGCGCCGAGCCGGGCGGCAGTTCACCGTCGAGGATCCTGTCGCGCAGGACGGCGAAGAGCTGGTCGGAGACCGCTTCACGCCGGATGTTGTGCCGTGTCATGGCGAGCAGGGTGGACCGGCCGCGGCGACTGGTCAACTGGTTGGACCAGCTTTCCCGAGAGGCCGGGCGATTGACCGAAACCGCACCGAGCCGGGTGATTGTGACGGGTCGTGCGGGAAAGCACGCCCCAGGACCAACGCCTTGACGCGCTGGCCGCGCCGCCCCGCAGTCCGCGGATCCACGCGTGCACTGCCGACCGAACGGAGATCAGGTAATGGTCACCAAGCCAGGCACAGCCCCGCCGCTCACGGCGGAGCCCAGCAGTCTGCGGTTGCCGGGGATCGTCCTGGGCGTGGGGCTGGGAGGGTTCGTCGACGGCATCCTGCTGCACCAGCTCCTGCAGTGGCACCACATGCTCACCAGCACCAACCACGACCGCATCGGGGTGAAGTACTACGACCCGCACACGGTCTCGGGTCTGGAGATGAACACGGTGTGGGACGGTGTCTTCCACGCGGTGTGCTGGGTCGCTGTGCTCCTGGGCCTGGCCGTGCTGTACTCGCGGATCACGCACAACCGGCGGGCGGTGTGGACCTCACGGGTCCTGTGGGGCTGGATCCTTTTCGGCTGGGGCCTGTTCAACCTGGTCGAGGGCATCCTGGACCACCAGGTTCTGGGGATCCACCACGTCCACGGAGGTCCCCACCAGGCTTGGTGGGACACTGGTTTCCTCGTACTGGGCGGCCTTTTCATGCTCGCCGGCCACCTGCTCCAGCGCGGCGGGACACTCCTCGGCCCCGAGGCACCCCGAGGCGCCGAGCGAGCCGGAGACCAGGCCTGATGGAAGACATGCACCAGCACGGCGGGGGCGGTGCGCCGGCAGCGGCGCCGACCGCGCTGATCCTGGCGGTCCTGCTCGCCGCGGCCGGCTGCTATCTGCTCGCCGCGCACCGCGTACGGCGCCGCAACCCCGCACGGAGCTGGAACCGCCGGCGGTCGGCGTCGTTCCTGGCCGGGCTGTGCCTGCTCGCCGTCGCCCTGCTTCCGCCCTTGTCGCCCGCCGCGCACTCCGACTTCCGTGGGCACATGGCCCAGCACATGCTCATCGGCATGTACGCCCCGACGGCGCTGGTGCTGGCCGCGCCGGTGACACTCCTGCTGCGAGCGGTGCCGGCGGCCCGGGCCCGCAGAGTCTCGGCGCTGCTGCACAGCACCCCGGCCCGGGTACTGGCGCATCCGGCGGTGGCGCTCGTACTGAGCACCGGCAGCCTCGCAGTGCTGTACTTCACGCCGTTGTACAACGCCGCCATGGGCCACCCCCTGGGGCACTGGCTCATGCAGGCGCACTTCCTGGCGTCGGGCTGCCTGTTCGCCCACGTCATCGCCGGCCCCGATCCCGCGCCCACCCGCCCCGGAGTCCGGACCCGCCTGGTGTATCTGGGCGTCGCGATCGCCGCGCACGCCCTGATTTCCCAGGCCATGTACGGCGGGTTCTTCGTCGACATCCGTGCCCCCGTCGAACAGGTCCGGCAAGGCGCGGAGATCATGTACTACGGCGGGGACATCGCCGAACTCCTGCTGGCCGGGGCGCTCATGGCGACCTGGCGGCCCGAGCGCCGCGCCAGGACCGTCCCGCGGCCGGAACGTCCTGGAGCAGCCGCGACGGCAGGACACTGATCCCGGCCGGGTTTGACCCTCGACCTGGTCGAGGGCCCAGGGTTCCGGGTGTGGAGAGCGAGATGCGCAGTATCGGGGAGATGGCCCGCGCCAGCGGACTGGGCGTGAGCGCCCTGCGGTTCTACGACCGGGCGGGCGTGCTGGTGCCGGTCCGGGTGGACCCGGTGAGCGGGTACCGCTGGTACGGCCGGGAGCAGTTGGCGGAGGCCCGGGTGCTGGCACGCCTGCGCCGGGCCGGTATGCCGCTGGCGGACATCAGGCTGGTGCTGGCCGCCTGGTCCGGTGCCGACACCGGCCTGGTCCGCACGTTGCTGAAGGCCCATCTGAGCCGACTGGAGGCGGGACTGTCCGATGCCCGCGGCGAGTTCTCCACACTCCGAGCCCTACTCGACCAGAGGGAGAACCACATGTCCCCGCTCCACACCGCCCCCGTCCACCTGTCCGTCCCGGCACCGGCACTGGCGGCGGCCCTGGACTCGGTGCGTTTCGCGGCCGGAACCGATCCCGAACTGCCCATGCTCGGCGGCATCCTGTTCGACATCGACGGCGACGCACTGCACACCGTGGCCACCGACCGCTACCGGATGGCCGTCGCCCGGGCGGCGGTCGCCGGGCATGACGGTCCGCGCGTCCAGGCCATCGTGCCCACCCCGCTCGCCGACGCCATGCGCGCGCTGCTGAGGGGCGAGGAGCCCGTCCAACTGGGCCTGGACGGGGGCCGGGTGACGCTTGAGGCCGGCGACCGTCAGGTGGCCGGGCGGCAACTCGACCACGAGTTCCCCGACTACCGCCGCCTGGTCCACCTGCCGACGGGCCGCCGCGCCCTCGTCGATGTGCCCGCCTTCCGCAAGGCGCTCGAGACGGGCCCGATCCACGAACAGGGCGACACTTCCGTCGACTTGAGCGTGCTCCAGGTGACGGACGACGGCACGGTGACCGTCCGCGAGGACGCCGAGGCCGGCCAGGACCGCATCGCCGTCAACCGCGAGTTCCTCCTCCAGGCCCTCGGCGCCACGGCCCACGGCCACCTCGTCCTGGAGTCCACGTCCCCGACGGCCCCCCTCGCGATCCGCCGCCCCGACGACGAGCACACCTTCTCTCTGCTGATGCCGGTGCGCTTGGAGGACTGACGCGAGGGGGAAGTGAGAGCTGGGGGAACTTGGATCTTGCGTGACATGTGCATGCTGGGCGTAGGATGACCGCGCTGGACGGGTGGACTAGACCAAACTTCGGTTCTGTGTCGTGAGCGTACGACACCAGCGGGGGCATTCACGGGGGCTGTCGCGTGCCAGAGGGCGCGCTCGGCTGTCATGGGTGGCCATGAGGGGGCTCAACACGTGTCCGAGACAGCTCTGTGGCGCCGCTGTGCCGGCCGTAGGCCACGGAACTCTTCGATGAGCAGCGCGACTTCATGAACCGCCGGTGACAGGGCGGCCCGCGGCGACACCGATCCCGCGGTCCGCTTCCTGCCCGACTCCACCGGCCGGCTCCCCAAGTTCCCGCCCGGCCCACGGGCTCCTCCCGGGCCGGGTCGTGCCCTGACACGGGCGCGGGAACCCCACCGAGAAGCGAGGACAGTCTTCTTGAGACCCAACAGACGCATACGCGGGCGGCTCGGCGCCGTGCTGGCCTGTACCGTGCTGGCCGGCGGGCTGCTGCAGAGCGCGACGGCGCTCGCGGCGCCCCACGCCGCGCCGAGGCCCACGAGCACCGAGCCCGGCGGTACCGGGTCCGGCAACGCCACGACCGTGCCCGGCGGACGGGTCACCAGCCCGGACAAGAAGCTCGGAAAGGGGTGGCGGAGCAGCAAGGACCGGGCCGTGACCGCCGCCGCGGACGTCGACGGGCTGCACGTCCTGGTCGCGGACAGCGCGCGGGCCTACGACTGGAGGACCGCCGCCGTGCTCAGCGAGCCCGGCATGCCGGCGGACTCGTGGCTCGGCAACGAGTGCGTCATGGACCGCGACCACGCCGCCGTCGTCTACGCGCCGCGCACCTTCACCAACAAGCCGGACCTGATGCAGGGCGGCGCCTTCGCCGCCGTCGTGAACCTCACCACCGGCAAGGTGACGAAGCTGCCGTTCACCGCGTCGCTCGCGTACTTCGACCCGTCCTGCAATCCGGCCGCCCACACCGCCGCGTTCACCGCCTTCCGCGGCATGAACGACCCGGCCGCCACCCGGACCCGGGTGGTGACCGTGGACACCACCGGCAAGACCGTGGGCGAGGCCGCCGCACGCGGCGAGGTCACCAGCGCGGTGCCCGTCGAGGGCGGCGCGGTCGGTGCCCTGGGCCACAGTGTGGTCAAGCTCGGCCACCGCACCGGCAAGGTCGAGAAGCTGTTCACCGCGGGCGGGGTGCCGTACGACATCCACCCGGTCGGCGGCGGGAAGATCGCCTTCGTGGAGCGGCGCGGCAGCAAGGTCGCGCGGGCCCGGGTGTGGGGCGGGCACGGCGAGCCGGCCACGGTCGCCACCGGCAAGCTCGGCGATCTCGACCTCGAACGCGGCGGATCCGCCCGGGTGTTCCTCACCGGACGCCCGGCCGGCGCCACCCACACCGCGGGCACCGGCATCACCCGGGTCGGCGCTCCGGCCGACACGGTCATCTCCAGCCAGGGACGGCTGGCGGTCGACCCGGTCCTCGCCCCCGGCGTGCGGGCGGGACTCGACCACATCGCGAACGCGGGCAAGGGCTTCACCACGGCCGAACCCGCAGCGCGCGGCGAGGTCACCCAGTCTCCGGCCACCGTGGCGGCGAACGCGCCGGTGAAGGTGACCTCCACGGCCACCGGTACCGGCGCGAGGATCGAGCAGACGGTCACCAGGACCGACGACTCCGCCGGGAAGAGCCGGCTCTCCCCAGCCCTGACCGGCGCGAGCGTGCCGGACTCCGGCGCGGGCGAGCCCACGCGGTCGGCACGCTCCGCCGCGGCGGCCGTCGCTTCCCAGGATCCGACGGACCCCGACCGCTGGTGCTCCGTCTCCCGCAACGACGTGAACGCGCAGGCGCTGCAGCCCACGCCGAACCAGGTCGAGTGGGCCGTCGACATGGCCGTACGCGGCCAGTTGCGCTCCCAGTACATCCGCCAGGGCGGGTACCGCAACCAGACCGGGATCGGCACCATCGACCCGCAGGGCCTGTTCCCGCCGCCCACGCTGACCGGTGGCGGGCGGATCCCCGCCAATGTGATGCTGGGCATCATGGCCCAGGAGTCCAACCTCTGGCAGGCCGAGTCCGGTTCCATCCCCGGCCAGATGGGCAGCCCGCTGGCCGCCGTGGACGGCTACTACGGGCACAAGGCCGACCCGAGCGATCCGGACGCGTACTGGCGCATCAACTGGGACAAGTCCGACTGCGGTTACGGCGTCGGCCAGGTCACCGACGGGATGCGGCTCGCCGGGCACGAGAAGACCGGTGAGACGAGTCTGTCGCCGGCCCTGCAGAAGGCCGTCGCCGTCGACTACGCGACGAACATCGCCGCCTCCATGAAGATCCTCGCGGACAAGTGGAACGAGGTCCACACCGACGGGCAGAAGGTCACCGTCAATGACGACGACGCCTCCCGGGTGGAGAACTGGTTCACCGCCGTGTGGAACTACAACCTCGGCTTCAACGCCCCCACCCCGCACACCACCGGCCCCTGGGGCCTGGGCTGGTACAACAACCCGGCCAACCCCATCTACAAGAAGAGCTGGGGCCACCCGTTCATGGACACCGACGTGGACGGCACGGAGGCGAACAAGGACGCCGCGCACCCGCAGGACTGGCCGTACGAGGAGAAGGTGATGGGCTGGGCCGCCTGGTCCATGGACACCGGCTACTCCTACGCCACGTCCGGCCGCCAGGACTGGCCCGGTGAGTCCGGGTTCTCCTCGGCCGGCTTCCGGCCCGCCTGGTGGGTCACCAAGGAGCAGCGCAGCCAGGTCTCGCCGCCCCTCAGCACGTTCTGCAACGAGTACAACTACTGCGACTCGACCAACCCGCCGGACTGCGACACCGAGGCGTGCTACTCGCAGTACTGGTGGCACGCGCCGAACGCGACCTGGAAGGACGACTGCGCTACCGACTGCGGTCACGAGAGCATCAAGTACCAGACGCTGGTCTCCGAGCCGGGACGCGGCTCCCGTCTGCAGCACGGTGCACCGGTCTGCTCCGGCGCCCCCGGCACCCATGTCGTCGCCTCCGTCGCCAACGGGACCGAGTCATGGGGCGACTGCGGGCAGGTGACGTCCTCGGGCAGCTTCCAGTTCGACTTCAACGCCGACACCGCGAACCGCTACGAGGCCAAAGCGGATCTGCACCAGGTCGGCGGCGGCTACGGCGGTCACTTCTGGTACGCCCACACCCGCGACTCCGGGCATCTCGGCGGCGATTACGGCCCCATGACCATCACCGGTACCTGGACGCTGGGCCAGAGCCTGGACTGGGCACGGGTGTTCGTGCACGTCCCCGACACCGGGGCCCACACCCAGCAGGCCCACTACGTGGTCGAGGGCGTCGCGGGCGGTGACCGTGACCGCTACATCAACACCCACTACGGCAAGAGCACCTGGGTGGAGCTCGGCGTCTACCATTTCACCGGCACGCCCCGCGTGCGGCTGACGAACACCACGGACGACGGCACGGCCGACGAGGACATCGCGTTCACGTCGATCGCCTTCCAGGAACTGCCGGGCAAACCGAAGGACATGGTCGTCGTGATGGGCGACTCCTACTCCGCCGGCGAGGGCGCGGGGGCCTACTCCCCCGAGTCCGACCGGGACAGCGAGAAGGAGACCTGGAACGCCTGCCGTCGCAGCGACAACTCCTGGTCGCGCAAGGCCACCCTGCCCGGCCAGTCCTCCACCCTCGGCCAGATCGCCGACCAGCACACCACCTCCGCCGACTTCCTGGACGTGGCCTGCTCCGGCGCGCTGACATGGAACGTGCGCGGAAAGTCGACGGACGACCAGGGCAACGACTACGACACCTGGCCCGTGTCGTGGGACGACCGGAGCAAGTACGCCAAGGCCGACGGGCAGTTCCACGAGATGGGCCAGATCAAGTCCGGCGTGCTGAGCACGGACACCACCCTGGTCGCCCTCACGGTCGGCGGCAACGACGCCGGCTTCCCGGGCGTCATGCAGTCGTGCGCCACCACGGGCTGTCCCGCCGAGGACGATGTCAACCGGGACATCGACAACACCATGCCGAAGATCGAGAGGACCCTGCGGGAGATCCACGACCAGGCGCCGA
>Ga0308175_100001551_pt1 | contig 15548 bp, 19 predicted proteins | sample PhyCR1_3_FD_203893 | JGI IMG/M metagenome (GOLD analysis project Ga0308175, IMG submission 203893) | Soil microbial communities from UC Gill Tract Community Farm, Albany, California, United States - DLSLS.C.R1 | ecosystem: Environmental > Terrestrial > Soil > Agricultural land | place: USA...
AGCGCCAGCCCGCGCGCCGTTGCCAGGCCGAGGCGCAGCCCGGTGAAGCTCCCAGGCCCGGTGCCGACCACGATCCCGGTCAGCTCCGAGCGCTCCGCGCGACTCGCGCGCAGCAGCTCGTCGGCGTCGACGAGCACGGTGACAGCCCGGGAGACTCGCTCTCCCAGCACCTCCCCGTCCCGGACGAGCGCCGCAGTCGCCGCGCTCGTCGCGGTGTCAAACGCGAGTGTCAGCACCCCCGGACAATCGGTCGATCAGTGACAGTTCCGGACTGGCCAGCGCGATCAGCCTGTGAGCGCGATCCATATGCGACAAACGTACCTCGACTCGCGCGGGCGGGAGCGCATCGGCCGCCGCCTCGGGCCACTCGACGAAGCAGATCGCGTCGTCGAAGTACGGCTCGAGGTCGCCCCACTCGGCCGCCGAGAAGCCCTGGAAGCGGTAGAGGTCGAGGTGCGACACGTCCACCGGCTCCGCCGGGTAGCGGTGGCCGATCGTGAACGTCGGGCTCGTGACCGGAACCGCCACGCCGAGCGCGCGGCAGGCGCCGCGGACGAAGGTCGTCTTGCCGCTACCGAGCTCGCCGGAGACCGTGACCACGTCACCGGCCCGCAGCTCGAACGCCAGCGCCGCCGCGACCGCCTCCGTCTCCGCCGGCGAGGCGGAGATCGTCTCCATCGCCTAGAACAGTCCGAGCTGAACGGCCGCGGGCTCCGCGGCGACCGGGGCTAGCAGCGGTTCGACCGGCGCAGGCTCGGCGGGCGGGCGGCCGAGCAGTTCCGGCAGCCGGGCGAAGTCCTCCTCCAGCACCTGCAGCATCCTCGGCGTGTAGAGCGCCGCGGCCGGGTGGTAGAGCGGGTAGAGCAGCACGCGGCTGCCGCCGAGCGTGACCTCCTGCTCGGCGCCGTGCACGCGCGTGATCCCGGTTGGCTTGCCCGAAAGCAGCTTGGTCGCGAAGTTGCCGAGCGTCGCCACGACCCGCGGCACGATCAGCTCGATCTGGCGGAAGAGGTGGCTCTCGCAGGCCTGGATCTCATCCGGGGCGGGGTCGCGATTGCCCGGCGGCCGGCACTTGAGTACGTTGGCGATGTAGACGTTCCCGCGCTCGAGCCCGATTCCGGCGAGCAGCTTGTCGAGCAGCTTGCCGGCCTGGCCGACGAACGGGTAGCCCTCCTTGTCCTCGTGAAAGCCGGGCGCCTCGCCGACGAACATCAGATCGGCCTGCGGGTCGCCGACCCCGAAGACGACCTGCGTGCGGCCCTCGGCGAGTCGGCAGCGCGTGCAGCCGGAAACCTGCTGCTGGAACTCTTCGAGCGGCGCGTGGCGGACCGCGGCTTCCACGAAGAGCAGTCTAGGCCGGTGCGCGGATGGACGCGCACCGGCCCGAATCCGCCTTACCCTTGGCCGGGCGAAGGCGAGTAGGCGCCGAGGAAATCAGCGCTGATGATCTTCTGCTCGACCGCCGCGCGGCCCAGGTAGCACGTCCACGTCAGGCCGTCCGAGGCCAATGAGCGACAGCCGCCGTTCACGTGCTTGGACGCATCGACCGACGGCTCGACAGTGCCTTTCCAGTCCGAGACCTCAGGCGCAGGCGGCCGCTCGAGCGTGCAGCGGTATTCGACACCGTCCTTGACGGCAGTGCAGGTGGGATGCGTGCCGATGAGGGCCTTCGTCCCGGCTGGAAGACTGGCCGCGACCGAATGCGAGTCGATCAGGTGACCAGCCGCAATCGCGATGCCGCTGCCGAGAACGAGAGCCAGGGCGGCCGCCACGAGCACGATTCGTGGCGAGAGCCGCCGGCGCCGCTTGCGCACCAGGTCTGCTGTGGTCGCTCGCTCGAGCTCGTCGCCGAGCCAGGCGAGCCGTGAGTGTGCGCTCATCCCGCTGCCTCCGTTCGTTGGGTCAATCGGTTGCGAAGCTTCGTGAGCCCGCGGTGCACGCGGACGCGGGCCGCCGCCGGGGTGGTTCGCAGCTCGCGCGCGACCTCGTCGTACTCGAGGTCGCCGAGCACACGAAGGCGGATCGCGTCGTGCTCGCCCTGGGTCAAGCCCGCAAGCGCCTCGTCGAGCCCCTCGAGCCATGCCTCGGTCGGTTGCACCACCTCGGGCTCACGCGGCAGGAGCAGCCCGAGTTTTTCGCAGGCTGACCGCTCGATCCGGCGGCGGCGGACCGACGCGGACAGGACATGACGGGCGATCGCGAAGAGCCACGGGCCGGCCGAGCCGCCCGCTTCGTCGCGGAACCGCCGCCGCGCCAGCCAGGCCTGCGCAAAGGTCTCGGCTGTCAGGTCGTGCGCAGCATGAGGGTCGCAAGCGCGAGCCAGGTGGAATCCGTGCACCCGCGGCGCATACCGCTCGTAGAGCTCGCGGAAGGCCGTTGGGTCGGTTCGTGCCGCAACCAGCAACTCGGCGTCGGTGGACATCGCTTAGGAAATGGCGCGAAGGCCGCGGGGCGTTACAGGCGCAGGCTCAATGGCCGCAGCCGCAGCTGCCACCACAGCAGCCGCCGCCGCCTGTCGGACCACCGGAGCTGGGCTGCTCGGCGGTGCCGTGCGTCGCGAAGACCGAGAACTGCTTGCGCACGTTCGCGGAGGCGCAGTCCGGGCAGTCCGGCTCCTCGCCGTTCCGGACGAGCTCCTCGAAGTGCGACTCGCACTCCATGCAGACGTATTCGTAGATCGGCACCGTGTCAGACCCTAGCAACGGGTCCGCGCCTTCGACTTCGCACCGGACGTCAAGCTGCCGGCAGTTGGAACCAGAAGGTCGAGCCTCCGCCGGGGCGCGAGCGGACACCGATCGTCCCGCCCATCCGCTGCACCAGCTCGCGGCAGATGTAGAGGCCGAGGCCGGTGCCGCTCGGCGCCAGGCGATGCTGCGGGTCGGCCCGGTAGAACTTCTCGAAGACGGCCTCCTGCTCGGCCGGAGGGATCCCGATTCCCTGGTCGGCGACCTCGACCCGCACACTCGCGGCGGCCGGCACGGTGCTGACGACGACCTCGCCGCCGTCGGGCGAGTACTTGACGGCGTTGTCGATCAGGTTGACGAGCACCTGCTCGATCCGGTCGCGGTCGCCGATCGCCTCGGCGGCGCCATTTGGTGCGGCGCTGAGTGAGATCGACTCGGGCGCGTCGTTGCGCATCGTCTCGACCGCGGCGCTGGCCAGCTGCGAGAGGTCGACGCGCTCGCTGTCGATGCGCAGGTCGCCGCGGTCGAGGCGGTTGGCGAGCAGCACCTCCTCGGTGATCTGCGTGAGGCGCGTGCCCTGCGCACCGATCATCTCGAGCAGCTGCTGACGCCGCTCGGGGCTGAGCGCGATGTCGTCGCGGAGCAGCGTCTTCGCCGCTCCGAGCACGGCCGTCATCGGCGTGCGCAGCTCGTGGGAGAGCGTCGCGATGAAGTCGCTCTTCGCAGCCTCGAGGCCGCGGTCGATGGTCAGGTCGCGGAACGTGTAGACGATGCCGTTCGGGCTGCGGACGGCGACGAACGAGAGCCAGAGCTCGCTGCCGTCCACCTCGACCGGCAGCGTCACAGGGCGGGCGAGCTCGGCCTTCTCCGAGATCGGGATCTGGGCGGCGACCGCCTGCCAGCCCGAGAGCACTTCGCCGGCCTGGCGGCCGACCACGTCATCCCGCGAGCGCCCGGTGACGAGCTCCGCCGCGCGGTTCCAGAACCGCAGCGCGCCGTCGGCGTCGACCATCATCACGCCGTCGGCGACGGCCTCGAGCACCCGCGCCGCCTGCTCGCGCGCGGCAGCCGTCGCCTCGGCCCGTGCCCTCGCAGCCGCCTCCGCCTGCGCCTGTTCGTGGAGCCGCGCGTTGCGCACGGCCGCGGCCATCAGGCCGACGAGACCCTCGGCCAGCTCCAGCTGCTCGTCGTCGTAGCGCTTGGTCTCGTGCATCAGCTGGACGACGCCGACCACGTCGCCCTCGAGCTTGACAGGGACCATCAGCGCCGATTGCACGCCCGGCGGCTCGTCGTCCGGGAGCTTGCGCATGCGGCCCTCGCGGTCGACGTCGTAATAGACGCCGGCCGGATCCTTGACCTGCTCCGGCACGTCGTTCTGGAGCAGCGGCTCGCCGCTCATGATCACGCGGCTCTGCATGCCGCCTTCGTGGTTCAGCGGCAGCAGCGGCAGGATCGCGGGATCGAGCTTGCCGCCGTCCACCCAGGCGTAGTCGCAGCGGATCAGCTCCGTCTCCGGGTCGAACGAGGAGACGATCACGCCGTTGTGCGGCACCGCCTCGGAGAGCAGCTCGTGGAAACGGTCGTACACGCGCTCCAGCTCGAGCGTCTCGTTCAGATAACTCGCGGCGGCGAGCAGCAGCTCTGCCTTTTCTGCCCCCCGTTCTCGGCCCACTTCTCGTTCATCATGCCAGCAATGTTCGAGAACCTCGCAACGCGGCTCGACGGGCGGCTGGTCGTGCTGGAGCCGGTCGGTCCCGAGCACGAGAGCGGTCTGCGCGCGGCCGCGGCCGACGAGCGCACCTGGCAGTGGATGTGGACGCGGGACATCGACGTCTGGGTCGAGGACGTGCTGCGGCCGCAGCCGGATCGCCAACCGTTCGCCGTGCTCCGCGATGGCGAGGTGGTGGGGTCGACGAGCTACCTCGCGCTCGCTCCCGAGCACCGCCGGCTCGAGATCGGCAATACCTGGCTCAACCCATCGGTCTGGGGAACCGGCGCGAACACGGAAGCGAAGTACCTATTGTTGCGAAACGCGTTCGAGGAGCTCGGCGCGCTGCGGGTCGAGTTCAAGACGGATGCGCTGAACCAGCGTGCCCGCGCTGCGCTTGCCGCGATCCCGTCCGAGTTCGAGGGAGTCCACCGGCGTCACATGGTCGTCCGTGACGGCGAGCGGCGCGACTCGGCGTGGTACGCGGTGATCGTGGACGACTGGCCTGAGGTTCGCGGGCTGCTGGAAACCCGGCTCTCGGGCTAGACTTCGCCGCGCCCGGTATCCGCTACGGAACTGGAGCTTTCGATGGTGAAGAGCGTCAACGTGATTGGTCGCGGCCGCGCTGGTTCGGCGATTGCAGCGCGCCTCGAGGAGCGCGGCGTCGAGCTGCGCGCCGAGGACGCCGAGCTGACGCTGCTCTGCGTGCCGGACGCGGCCATTCGGGACGTGGCCCAGGGACTGTCCCCCGGGCATGGCTGGATCGGACACGTCTCGGGTGCGACGCCGCTGTCCGCGCTCGACCCGCACGAGCGGCGCTTCTCGCTGCATCCGCTGCAGACGTTCACGCGCGCGCGAGGGCCGGAACAACTCGACGGAGCCTGGGCCGCGGTCACGGCCGAGACGGACGAGGCCCGGGGACAGGCCCTGGAGCTCGCGCGGACGCTCGGGCTCGAGCCCTTCGAGCTCGACGACGCCGACCGGCCCCTCTACCACGCCGGCGCGGCGATGGCGTCGACCTTCCTCGTCACGCTGCACGAAGCGGCGGCCTCCCTCGTCGCTGCCGGCGGCGCGCCGCCCGAGGCGCTCGAGCCGCTGATGCGGCGGACGATGGAGAACGGCTTCGAGCCGACCGGCCCGATCGTGCGGGGCGACTGGGCGACGCTTGAGGCGCACCGCGAAGCGATCCGCGAGACTCGACCCGACCTCGAAGAGCTCTACGAAGCGCTCGCGGAGGCGACGGTTCGATGAAGGTTGCGCGCTCGGCCGCCGAGCTCCCGCGGGAGGGCGAGATCGGCCTCGTCCCGACGATGGGCGCCTTCCACGAAGGCCACCTCGCGCTCTTCCGCGCTGCGCGCCAGGAGAACGAGCTAGTCGTCGCGAGCCTGTTCGTCAACCCGGCCCAGTTCGTCGACGGCGAGGACCTGTCCCGCTACCCGCGAGACGAGGCGCGCGACGCCGAGCGCGCCGAGGAGGCCCGTGTCGACGTGCTCTACGTCCCCGAGGCCGAAGAGATCTACCCGCCGGGCTTCGAGACCTGGGTCGAGGTCGAACGGCTCGGCGCCCTGCTCGAGGGCGAGCACCGGCCTGGCCACTTCCGCGGAGTGGCGACCGTCTGCCTGAAGCTGTTCAACCTCGTCCGGCCGCACCGCGCCTACTTCGGCCAGAAGGACGCGCAACAGGTCGCGGTGGTCAAGCGGATGGTGCGGGACCTAGCCGTGCCGGTCGAGATCCGCGTCGTGCCCACCGTGCGCGACGCGGACGGCCTCGCGCTCTCGTCGCGCAACGCCTACCTCTCGCCGGAGGAGCGCGAGCGCGCCCTGGCACTCCCCCGCGCCCTTGCCGCGCGCGACCGCAGCAAGCTCGACGGCCTCGAGGTCGACTACTTCGAGGAGGCCGACTTCGAGCCCCGCGTCCTCGCCGCCGCCGTGCGCGTCGGCTCAACACGTTTGATCGACAACGTCATCCTGGAAGGAGAAAAGCAGTGAGCAAGTACGCGTCCTGGACCCACGGCAAGCTGCCGCTGACGGAGCTCGCCGAGCTGAAGCGCCGCGGGCAGAAGCTCGCGATGGTGACCGCCTACGACTTCCCGAGCGGCCGGATCGCCGACGAGGCCGGCGTCGAGCTCGTGCTGGTCGGCGACTCAGCGGGGATGGTCGTGCTCGGCAACGAGTCGACCGTGCCCGTGACGATGGACGAGCTCCTGATGCTCACACGCGCGGTCGTTCGCGGAGCCAAGCGCCCGCTCGTGATCGCCGACATGCCCTTCGGCTCGTTCCAGGCCTCCGACGAATCCGCGGTCGAGAACGCGGTGCGCTTCGTCAAGGAGGCGGGTGCCGACGCGGTCAAGCTCGAGGGTGCCGGCCCGACGCTCTCTCGCGTGCAGTCGATCGTCGGCGCGGGCGTCCCGGTGATGGGCCACGTCGGGCTGACGCCGCAGTCGGCCACCATGCTCGGCGGCTTCAAGGCGCAGGGCCGGACCGCTGAGAAGGCCCAGCGGCTGTACGAGGACGCGCTCGCGCTCGAGGCCGCGGGCTGCTTCTCGATCGTGCTCGAGGCAGTGCCGGCGCCGGTCGCGGCCCGGGTGACCGAGGCGCTCGAGGTGCCGACGATCGGGATCGGCGCGGGCGCGAACTGCGACGGCCAGGTGCTCGTCTGGCACGACCTGCTCGGCCTCTACGCAGGCAAGGCGCCGCGCTTCGTCAAGCGCTACGCGGATCTGGCCGGCGAGGCCAAGCGCGCGCTCGAGGCGTACGTCGACGACGTTCGTGAGGGCCGCTTCCCGGAGGAGCAGCACACCTACGCGATCCCGGACGAGGAACTAGCCGCGTTCGAGGCGTGGCTGCCTGCGGACCGCGCGCAGGCCCACCACCAGTAGCACCAGCGACCAGGCGGCAAACAGCAGCTCGAGCACGACGAAGGTCGTGTTCCCGGCCCCGTGGTCGGAGCCGCCCGTCCTGAACAGATCCTCGCCGTAGATCGCCAACCGCAGCGGCCAGAGGACAAGCAGCGACAGCGCCACCGGCCCCGAGGCGAACGCGAGCACGTGCCGCGCCTGGCGGTAGGTGATCCCGCCGACCACGCGCGTCAGCGCGTAGAGCACGAGCCCGCCGACGAAGTAGAAGACGGTGCCGTAGAGGCCGCCGGTGAAGAACGCCCAGAGCGCAACGTCGAGGCCGTCGCCCGCGTGCGCGCCCTTGACGTCCATCAGCGTGCCCGCGACCGGCGTCCAGAGGACGGTCGCGATGCCGCTCAAGATCACGAGCGCGAGCACGGCCTCGCTGCGAGCGCGAGCTGCGGAGTCGGAGTCGTCGCGCATCGCCTGGAACACCTCTCCCGGCCGGACGAGCACGAACACCGCGCGCTGGAGCCATACCCACTCGTCCGCGCGCGGCTGGGCCTCGATTCGAGCGCTCACGCTCCTGAGGGTAGCTCCGCCGCGCCTCGCGCTTCAGGCGTTGTCTTTTTTTTGTCTTGAGCGACGCCGTGAGGCGGCCGATGAGCAATCAACTCAGCAAGACGGCCCAGGCATCGACACAGGAGATTCTTTGAGATGAGAGGCACAACGGCTCGAGGGCGCCGGGACGGCGATTGGTCGCCCACACGCAAGCTGCTGGCATCGGTGGCCGTGCTCGGCGCCGCCGCGAGCATCGCGGGTCTCGGCACGTTCGCGACCTTCACCAGCTCGACCTCGGCAAGCCATGCCGTCTCGTCCGGGACAGTCACGATCGCGCTCGGCGCGACCGGAGCGGCCACGAACCGGCTCACCGTCGGCGCCTCGGCGATCGCGCCCGGGGATACGATCCAGCGCAGCGTCGACCTGATCGACTCCGGCTCAATCGATCTCGCGTCGATCACGCTGACAACGACCGCCACGTCGAGCTCGCTGCTCGACACGGACACCGCCAACGGCCTGCAGATGGTGATCGACAAGTGCTCGAACGCCTGGACCGAGTCGGGGCCGCCCTACACCTACACGTGCAGCGGCGCAACCTCTTCTGTGCTCGCCTCGCGCGCGGTGATCGGCAACACGCTCGCCCTGTCGAACCTCGGCTCCCTGACTGCCGGCACAACCGACCACCTGCGCGTGACCCTGACGCTGCCCAGCGGTGCGGGCAACTCGCTGCAGAACCAGTCGTCCACGATCAGCTACGCCTTCACGGGCACCCAGCGCACCGCGGCCAGCAAGTAGGTCTCGTGCGCGACCGAAGCGCCAGGAAGAGCCGCAGCCTCGCCGACATGGCGACGCGGCTCGTCCTGGGCTTCGCGTTGCTGGCGCTCGTCCTGCTCGGGCTGCTGCCGAATCTTGGCTGGTACCGCACCGAGACAGTGCTCTCCGGGAGCATGAAGCCGTATTTCAGCCCTGGCGACATCGTGGTCGTGACGCCCGAAGCGACTCGCGACGTGCGCGTCGGCCAGGTGATCAGCTACCACATACCGGTCGGCGACCACCACGTGCAGAGCCACCGGGTGATCGAGGTCGTACGCGGCGGCGACCATCCGCTGGTGAGGACGAAGGGCGACGCGAACGCCTCTCCCGATCCCTGGACCGCGCGTCTTAACGGCGGCACCGCCTGGCAGGTCCGCGCGGTCGTGCCCAAAGCCGGCTGGTCGATCGTCTGGCTGCGTACGCCGGCCATCCGGCGAGTGGCCATCTTCGCGTTGCCGCTGCTGCTCGCGATCCTCGGACTGCTCCGGATCTGGCGAGTCCCCGGCAACGACCAGCAGGACGAGGCCCCCGATGCGCCGACGCGCCCCGCGCCGCTCGTCTGAGCTGCGGCGCCGCGTCCGCTGGGGCGCGGTGCTGGGCTCGGCGCTGGCGGCCTTCGTCGTGGCGTCGGTCTCGCTCGCCGGACTGAGCTCGCTCGCAAGTGGCGGTCCGCAGACGTTCGTCACGAAGCGGATCTTCCCCGGCCCGCGCTCGCTGGCCGCGCAGGACGTCCGCGATGCGAGCAGCGGCGCGGAGACCAACAAGTCCGACGCGTTCTCGTATGCCGACGGCCTCACCACGCCGACCTCGACGGCGATCGCCTCCGGAACGAACCTCTACCTGGACTACACCATGAACAGCGGCCGCCCGGGCGGGCTCTCGGTCTCCAGCCCGGTATTCAACTTCAGACTCGCCAGTGCAGGCGGCGCGCAGGCCGGGAACGCGTGCTTCTGGTTTCAGGTTCGCTCCGGTGGCAGCGTGATCGGCACCCACGGCAGCTACGCGAGCGCCGCCGGCTGCAGCGCGGGGACGACCCAGACGACGATCTCGACGGCCATCGCGGAGGTCGCGAGCACCGACCAGGTCAACGGCCTCGTGGTGCGCGTCTACCCCTGGGAGACGGGCGGGAAGACGAAGGTCGTGAACGTCGACCTCGCGACGGTCAGCGGCTCCACGCCCTACAGCGCGTTCACCGCCTACGAGACACAGTGGGCCGACGACACCAGCGGCACGCCCGCGACGGCTCCCTGGCTCGTGGCGGCGGTCGACGGCACTACGTACGCGGGCCTGACCGCCTGGACCGGAGCGGCATCGACGACGAGGTACCTGAAGCTCAGCTTCGACCCAGGGGTTCCGGCCGGCTCCGTGGTCACCGCCGTCTCGCTCAACAACGTCTGGCACGCCGCCACGGCGGTCACCAACGGCGGGACGCTCTGCTACTACCTCGAGACCTTCAACGCCACGACCTCGCTCGCCACCCACGGCAGCGCGGGCTCACCGCAGGGGTGCACCGCGAGCGGGACGGTCTTCAGCAGCGACACGATCCCACTGCCCGAGGTGAACGACGCGACGAAGGCGAACAACCTCGTGATCAAGCTCTACTACTGGGTCTCGCCGACCTGCGGCGGGGGTGGGAACCCGACCTGCGTCAAGTCCGTCACCGACCAGGCCGAGGCAACCTTCACCTACTACCTCGACTGACGGCTCCCCCTTCCAGGGGAGGGGAACGGGCTTCCGGCTGCCGACAAGAACCTCGATGCGGCACTTCACCTCAAGCTCGAGCCTGCACAAGCTGATCGCCTCGCTCGCCGTCCTCGGCGCCGCGGCGGCGGTCGCCGGGCTCGGCACTTACGCGACTTTCACCAGCTCGACCAGCGCGAGCCACACGATCGCGACCGGAACGCTCTCGCTCACCTCGGGCCCGACCAACCGGCTCGGCACCGGCGCGAGCCTCGTCGCCGCGGGAGACTCGATGCAGCGCGCGATCGACCTGAACTACGCCGGCTCGATCTCGTTCGGCTCCGCCACGCTGACCACGAGCGCCTCCCCCTCGTCGGCGCTCGACACGGACGCCACGGACGGCCTCCACGTCGCGATCGACAAGTGCTCGGTCGCCTGGACGGAGTCCGGCCCGCCCTACACGTACACGTGCGGCGGCTCGACCTCGGTCGTGCTCGCCTCGTCGCCGGTCATCGGCACGGACCTGGCCCTGACGAACCTGACGCTGACCGCAGGCACGACCGACCACCTGCGCGTGACGGTCACCCTGCCGGGCACCGCGGGCAACTCACTGCAGAACCTTTCGTCGACGATCGCCTACACGTTCACCGGCGTCCAGCGCGCCGGGACGAACCAGTAGCGACCGCCATGCCTCTGCTGAGGCGACTCCTGACGTCCGCCCTCGTGATGGTCGCGGCCTCGGCCCTCTGCGTCTGCGCCGCCCTCGCGAGTGCGCGGCCGCTCGCCGCGAAGCGCCATCACCCCAGGCTTGCGATCGTCCACCGCACGCTGGCTCCGGTGACCAAGCTCGCTCCCGGCGACAGCGCTCAGCGCACGCTCGAGCTGCGCTACCGCGGCAGCGGCAGGTTCGGTGCCGTCGTGCTGCGGGTGAAAGGGTTGAGCCACTCGCTGCTCGGGTCGGGCTCCACCGCCTTGCGGTTGAAGATCGAGCGCTGCTCGACGAGGTGGACGAGGAACCGCCGGACGCGGATTTACAAGTGCTACGGCAGGTACTGGGTTGTCCTCCACACCGTGGCGATCGGCTCCCGTCGACCGCTCAGGCTGCGACGACTCTCTGCTCGTGCGGGTCGCACCGACCACCTCCGTCTGACGCTCGGCCTGCCGCTCCGGGCAGGCAACGAGGTCGAACACCGGCTCTCCAGGCTCGTCTACACCTTCACGGGCGCCGTTCGCTAGGCCGCGACGTGCTCGGCCGCCGGTAGCAGCTCGCGCAGGTACTGGCCGGTGGCCGACTCCTCGACTGCCGCCACGTGCTCCGGCGTCCCGGTCGCGATCACCTCGCCGCCGCCCTCGCCGCCCTCGGGGCCGAGGTCGACGATCCAGTCGGCTTGCTTGATCACGTCCAGGTTGTGCTCGATCACGAGCACCGTGTTCCGCGCGTCCACCAGTCGCTGCAGCACCTCGAGCAGCTTCTCGATGTCCGCGAAGTGGAGGCCGGTCGTGGGCTCATCGAGGATGTAGAGCGTCCGGCCGGTCGCGATCTTGCCGAGCTCCTTGGCCAGCTTGACGCGCTGCGCCTCACCGCCCGAAAGCGTGGTCGCCGGCTGGCCGAGCTTGACGTAGTCGAGGCCGACGTCGTGCAGCGTCTGGAGCCGGCGCCGCAGCTTCGGGATCTTCGCGAAGAAAGCGAGCGCTTCCTCGACCGACATCTCGAGCACGTCGGCGATCGACTTGCCCTTGAAGCGCACTTCGAGCGTCTCGCGGTTGTAGCGCTTGCCGCCGCAGGTCTCGCACGGTACGTAGACGTCCGGCAGGAAGTGCATCTCGATCTTGATCGTCCCATCGCCCTTGCAGGTCTCGCAGCGACCACCGCGGACGTTGAAGGAGAAACGGCCCGGCTTGTACCCGCGCACCTTTGCCTCGGGCGTCAGCGAGTAGAGCTCGCGAATCGACGTGAAGAGGTCGGCGTAGGTGGCGGGGTTCGAGCGCGGCGTGCGGCCGATCGGCGACTGGTCGATGTCGATCACCTTGTCGAAGCAGTCGATCCCGTCGACCGACTCGTGGTCGCCGGGCTTGACCCGCATCCGGTGCAGCCGATTCGCCAGCGCCTTGTAGACGATCTCGTTCACGAGCGTCGACTTGCCCGAGCCCGAGACGCCGGTGACGCAGACGAACTTGCCGACCGGGAAGTCGACGTCGATGTCCTTCAGGTTGTGCATGGAGGCACCGCGCACCGAGAACGTGCCCACGTCCTCGGTGCGCCGCTCCGGAATCGCGATCTCGCGCTTGCCGGAGAGGAACTGGCCCGTGACCGACTTCGCGTTCCGCTCGACCTGCTTCGCGGTGCCTTCGGCGACCACGTGGCCGCCGTGCACGCCCGCGCCAGGGCCCATGTCGACCAGGTGGTCGGCGGCGCGCATCATCTGCTCGTCGTGCTCGACCACGAGCACGGTGTTGCCGAGGTCGCGCAGCCGCTCGAGGGTGGTGATCAGCTTGCCGTTGTCGCGCTGGTGGAGGCCGATCGACGGCTCGTCGAGAATGTAGAGCACACCGACGAGCTGTGAGCCGATCTGGGTCGCGAGCCGGAGCCGCTGCGCCTCGCCGCCACTGAGCGTCGAGGCCGCGCGGTCGAGCTGCAGGTAGCCGACGCCGACATTCTCGAGAAAGGTCAGGCGCTCGCGGATCTCCTTCAGGATCCGCTCGCCGATCAGCTGCTCGGTCTCGGTCAGCTCCAGCGCGTCGACGAACTCGATCGCCCGCTGCACCGACATACGCGTGAACACGTGGATGTTGGCACCGCCGATGGTGACGGCGAGCACCTCGGGCTTCAGCCGCGCGCCGTGGCAGACCGGGCAGGGCCGGAAGCTCATGTACTCCTCGATCCGCTCGCGCTGCTGGCTCGAGTCGGTCTCCTTGTAGCGGCGCTCGAGACTGGCGACGATCCCCTCGAAGGCGAGCATGTAGGAGCGCTTGCGGCCCATCCGGTTGCGGTACTGGACGTAGACCTTGTCGCCCTCGGTGCCGAACAGGAACAGGTTCTGGTGCTCCTCGGAGAGGTCCTGCCACGGCAGCTCGAGGTCGATCTCGTAGCGGTCGGCGATCGCCTGGATGACCGACTCGTAGAAGCTCGAGTTGCCGAGCGACCAGGGCACGAGCGCTCCCTCGCCGATCGAGAGCGCCGGGTCGGGCACGAGTAGGTCGGGGTCGATCTCCTGCTGGGCGCCGAGGCCGGTGCAGCGAGGGCAGGCGCCGTGCGGGGAGTTGAAGCTGAAGATGCGCGGCTCGAGCTCCGGCAGGCCGACGCCGTGCTCCGGACACGCGAAGTTCTCGCTGAAGGTGAGCTCGTCGCCCTCGAGCACGTCGACGACGACCAGGCCGTCGGCGAGTGCGGCTGCGGTCTCGACCGACTGAGCCAGTCGCTGCCGCAGGTCCTCTTTCATCACGAGGCGGTCGACGACGACCTCGATCGTGTGCTTGAACTTCTTGTCGAGCGTCGGCGACTCTTCGAGCAGGTGCTGCTCGCCATCGACCCTCACGCGCGTGAACCCTTCTGCGCGGAGCTCCTCGAAGACGTCTTTGTACTCGCCCTTGCGGTCGCGGACGACCGGCGCATTGACGGTGAACTTCGTTCCCGTGGGCAGCTGCAGGATCTGGTCGACGATCGCCTCCTGGCTCTGGCCGGCGATCGGGCGGCCGCAGACCGGGCAGTGCGGGCGGCCGACACGCGCGTAGAGCAGGCGCAGGTAGTCGTAGATCTCGGTAACGGTGCCGACCGTCGAGCGAGGGTTGCGGCTGGTGGTCTTTTGGTCGATCGAGATCGCCGGGGAGAGGCCGTCGATCGAGTCGACATCCGGCTTTTCCATCATCTGCAGGAACTGCCTGGCGTAGGCGCTCAGGCTCTCCACGTAGCGCCGCTGGCCCTCGGCGTAGATCGTGTCGAAGGCGAGACTCGACTTGCCGGAGCCGCTCAGACCGGTGACGCAGATCAGGGAATGGCGCGGCAGACGGACATCGATGTCCTTGAGGTTGTGTTCTCGCGCACCGTGAACGACCAACTCTTCCTGGGCCACAATCGAGCAAGTTTAGCCGCGCGGGTGGACGCGAACAAGTGTTCGGTTCAGGTTGCTCTGGCGCCCGACCAGGGCCAATCGCTGGCGCGAGCGCAGAGGCCTGCTCGGACCGGGTTCTGGAGGACGTACTCGCAGGTTTGGTGGAGGTGCTGCTCGTCTCTCGGCAGCCAGGCGGCAAAGCGGTCGCCGAAGAGGTGGCCGCTGCGGTGGTGGCGGCGGTTGAACGTCAGTGCGTAGGTGCCGTTCAGGCGGTGCATGCCTTCGGAGAGACGCCAGAGCTCGGTCTCGACGACGAGATGGAAATGAGTCGTCATCAGGCAGAAGGCGTGGCAGCGCCAGTCGTGCCGGCGGACTTCGGCCGCGAACAGGCGCAGGAAGAGCCGGCGCTCGTCGTCAGTCAGGAAGATCGCGGTGCGCGCGACTCCTCGCGTAGTGACGTGGTAGATGCCTGCCGCCGGGAGCAGGTTCCGCGGTTGCCTCACTCGGCCGAAGCTAGCGGCCGATCGGCCGACCGACAGGGCCATTCGGGCCACTCCGTGGACAAACCGTCACACCTTCGTCACACCTGCCATGACCGTTTCCGCCACTCGGCGGGGACAGTCCCCGCTGTTTCGGCGTCAGCCGGCGAGCCGCTCGACGAGGCGATAGAGGCGGCGCGGGTCTGGGACGTGGTCGATCTCCAGCGGCCCGGCGACGAGCGTGCCGTAGCCGAGCAGCCGCCCGGGCAGGCTCTGCTCGAGCTCCAGGTTCTCGACGCTCCGCAGGCGCACCGTCGACGCACGCCGCCGCAGCGTGCCGTCGACGAGGCAGAGCTTGTCCGTCGTCACGACGAGATGCGTCCGCTCCCAGCGCCAGACCGCCCGGAGGCAGACCGCCGCCGCGACAACCATCAGCGCCGCTCCCGGAACCGGCAGCGGCCACGGCTCGGCGAGCAGGATGCCGCCGATCAGCGCCAGCACCACGGCCTGCGTCACCGGCCGCGCGAGCGCCGCGCCATGGCGGCGTGCGTCGAAGCAGACCTCTTCGTCTTGGGTGACCATCGCGCGCCCCGCTTCGGCGGACACTGCCCCACTCCTGCGTTTGCGGCAATCGCCGGGCGGCGAAAACACCGGGACGATGGCCGACACCGCCCGCAAAGCGTTCGTCACGACCCTCGTCGCGGTCGCCGTGATCGTCTGCACGCTCGCGCTCTGGAA
>Ga0308175_100001554_pt1 | contig 15546 bp, 14 predicted proteins | sample PhyCR1_3_FD_203893 | JGI IMG/M metagenome (GOLD analysis project Ga0308175, IMG submission 203893) | Soil microbial communities from UC Gill Tract Community Farm, Albany, California, United States - DLSLS.C.R1 | ecosystem: Environmental > Terrestrial > Soil > Agricultural land | place: USA...
GGAACGCTGGTCGATTCACCGGAAGGCGCCGACCCTCGAGCAGCAGTCGACCGAACTGCAGATGTTCGAGACGGGAATCAAAGTCATCGATCTGCTGGAGCCGTACGTGCGCGGCGGCAAGATCGGCTTGTTCGGCGGCGCCGGCGTCGGCAAGACGGTCATCATCCAGGAGCTGATTCACAACGTCGCCATGAAGCACGGCGGCGTGTCGGTGTTTGCCGGCGTCGGCGAGCGCACGCGTGAAGGCAACGATCTGTGGCTCGAGTTCCAGGAGAGCGGGGTCATCAACATCAACGACCTCGAGAAGTCGCGCGCCGCCCTGGTCTACGGACAGATGACCGAGCCGCCCGGTGCGCGGCTGCGAGTGGCGTTGAGCGGACTGACCGTCGCGGAGTATTTCCGCGACGCCGAAAACAAGGACGTGCTGCTCTTCATCGACAACATCTTCCGTTTCACGCAGGCGGGCTCTGAAGTATCGGCACTGCTCGGCCGGATGCCGTCAGCGGTTGGCTATCAGCCGACTCTCTTGACCGAAATGGGCGAGCTCCAGGAGCGGATCACGTCGACCAAGAAGGGCTCGATTACGTCGGTGCAGGCGATCTACGTGCCGGCCGACGATTACACGGATCCGGCGCCGGCGACGACGTTCGCGCACCTTGACGCGACAACCAATCTGTCGCGTGCGATCGTCGAACTGGGAATCTACCCCGCGGTCGACCCGCTGGCCTCGACGTCGCGTATTCTCGATGCGCGGATAATAGGAGACGAACATTACAATACCGCGCGGGCCGTCAAGCAGATCCTGCAGCGTTACAAGGACCTGCAGGACATCATCGCGATTCTCGGCATCGACGAACTGTCAGAAGAGGACAAGGTCAGCGTCGCCCGCGCGCGCCGTATTCAGAAGTTCATGTCGCAGCCGTTCTTCGTCGGCGAACAGTTCACCGGCAAGCCTGGCAAGTACGTGCCGGTTGCCGACACCGTGCGGAGCTTCAAGGAGATCGTCGAGGGTAAGTACGACCACCTTCCCGAGCAGGCGTTCTTCATGGTGGGAACAATCGACGAGGCGGTGGAAGCGGCGGAGAAGATGAAGAGCTAAATGGCCTTACCCACCCACATTGACCTGCAAGTGCTGACGCCCGACCGCGGTATCATCCGCGACCGCGTCGACGAGGTCGAAATCCCGGGATCCGAGGGATACTTTGGCGTGCTGCCGGGTCATCGCCCGATGCTGGCGTCGCTGACGGTCGGCGAACTGTGGTATCGAAAGGGCGAGGAAAAGTACTATCTCGCGATCACCCTCGGGTTTGCCGAGGTGCTGCCGGATCGGGTCACGATCCTGGCCCGGGTGGCCGAGCGCGCGGAAGACATCGACATCACCCGCGCGGAAGCGGCGAAGCGGCGCGCGGAAGAGCGCCTGAACAAAGCACAGAGCGACGTTGATTACGAACGCGCCCGTGTCGCGCTCACCAGATCGCTGATGCGGCTGCAGGTATCCATGCGTTTGCCTGGAGGCGGGCGCGTCGGAGAGCTGAAGCGAATGCGCGACGCGGCAAGGGGCTGACGCGCCATCATGACGGCGCTGCCTTCGCTGACGTGGGCCGTGCGGTCCGACCCCGGCCTCAAGCGAACCAGCAACGAGGACAGCTACTCGACCCGGCCGGATGTCGGCCTGTTCGTCGTGGCCGATGGCATGGGCGGGCATGTCGCCGGGGAAGTGGCGTCACGCGTCGCCGTCGAAGCCATCGAAGCCTTCATTCAGGAAACCGCCGGGGCCGACAAGAACCGCACCTGGCCCTTCCCCTTCGACCCCAGCGTCAGCCTCGAAGCCAACCGGCTGCGCGCGGCGTTCCGCCTGGCCAATAGAAAGATCGCCGCAGCGATTGCCGATTCGCAGGATTTGCGCGGCATGGCGACGACCGCGTCAGCGGTGCTGATCGGTCCCCACGGCGCCAGCGTGGCACACGTCGGCGACAGCCGCGTCTACGTGCTTCGCCGCGGCACGCTCGAGCAGATCACGCACGATCACTCGTGGGTGGAGGAGCAGGTTCGCGCCGGCACGCTCTCGCCGAGCGCCGCGCGCCAGCATCCTTGGCGCAACGTCGTGACCCGCGCGTTGTCTGGCGGTGACGATCCCGAGGTGGACGTGACCGAAGTCGCGCCTCGCCCAGGCGAGCGCTACCTTCTCTGCTCCGATGGACTGTTCACCGTTGTCCCGGACAACCGCATTACTGAACTCCTGGCCGATTCGAACGCGTCGCTGGACGACATCGCCGAAGAGCTCGTCGCCGCGGCCAACGCCGCCGGCGGGCCCGATAACATCACGGCGTTGATCCTGCAGATCGATGCTTCGTAATCTCGCGCAGCTGATTCGCTACCGTGGCTTGATCCAGAGCCTGGTGGCGCGCGAGCTGAAGGCGCGATATCGCGGATCGGTTCTCGGCTTCTTCTGGTCCTTCATCAATCCGCTTCTACTGCTGCTGGTCTACTCGTTCGTCTTCAAGTACTTGCTCGCCGCCCGCTACGAGGGCATCGACCATTACGAGTTGTTCCTCTTCTGCGGGATTCTGCCGTGGACGTGGTTCTCGACGTCGCTGCTCGAGTCGTCCGGAGTGCTTATTTCGGGCGGCAACTTGATCAAGAAAGTGCTCTTTCCTGCCGAGATCCTGCCGATCGTGACCGTGCTGGCCAACATGGTACATTTCTTCTTCGGCCTGCCGATCTTGATCGCGTTCCTGATCTACTTCTCGGCCCCGATCACACCCATGGAGCTGCTGTGGTTTCCGGTCGTGGTGATCGTGCAGGCTATCTTCACGCTCGGTTGGGCGCTCATTCTCGCCGCGCTGACGGTGCACTTCCGCGATATTCGCGACATCCTCAGCCACATCGTGACGATCTGGTTCTTTGCCACGCCCGTGATCTACCCATACACGCAGATGACGAAGCATTGGCAGCAGGGAATGCTGAACCTGAACCCGATGTCGCACGTGATCATCACGTACCAGGAGATTCTGTACTTTCCAGGCCCGGTCGGCCACGGGATGTGGCTCGTGACAGTAGGCCTGGCATCGTCGCTGTTCTTTCTGTTCGGCTACTGGGTGTTCGATCGGCTCCGCGACACGTTTGCGGAAGAGGTGTGATGAAGTTCCCAGTTGCCAGTCTCCAGTTTCCAGTAAGTTTAATCTCACTGGGAACTGGCAACCGGTAACTGGCAACTGGTAACCGCCATGCATGCCATCCAAGCCACACACGCTTCGAAAGTGTATCGCCGCTATAGCCGGCGCCACCAATTCACCACGCTGAAAAGCGCGTTGTTGTCGGGCAGCCTGACGCGCGATTTGCGCCCAGACGAGACGTTCGCCGCCGTGCGTGATGTGACGTTCACCGTGCCCCGTGGCCAAACGCTCGGCGTCATCGGTCGAAATGGGTCGGGCAAGAGCACGCTTCTGAAGCTGGTTGCGGGAATCACCAAGCCGACGACCGGCACGGTCGATGTGAAAGGCCGCATCTCGGCGTTGATCGAACTCGGCGCAGGATTTCATCCGGAGATTTCCGGACGCGAGAACGTGTTCATCAACGGCATCATGCTCGGGCTGACCAAGCGTGAGGTTGCCCGTCGGTTCGATGAGATCGTCGAGTTTGCCGAGATGAAAGACTTCATCGACGCTCCGGTAAAAACCTACTCTTCCGGGATGTACATGCGTCTTGGGTTCGCCGTCGCGATTCACGTCGACCCCGAAGTGCTGCTGGTGGACGAAGTGCTCGCCGTCGGCGACGAAGGCTTCACGCACAAGTGTCTCGATAAGTTCGCGGAGTTCAAGCGTCGCGGAAAGACGATTCTTCTGGTCACCCATTCGCTCGGACTGGTCGAACGATTCTGCGACGAGGCCCTCTGGATGGATGCCGGTTCGATGAAGGCGATCGGCGATCCCAAGCGCGTCGTCGGCGCCTACATCACAGACGTCGAAGTCGGCGAAGAACAACTGCTCGCCGCGGGAGACGCGAAGGCGAAGGAGTTGTCCACGGTGGTGTCGCCTGATGAACCGGCGACGGCGGTCCTTCCCGATCATCCAATCGAAACCGCCGAGGGTCCGGCAGATATGTTCCGTGCGACGGAAGGACGCTGGGGCTCACGCGAGATCGAGATCACCGATGTTCAACTGTACGGACCGGACCAGCAGCCGGGACACGTGTTTCACAGCGGTGATCAGATGACGATTCGGATCGCGCTGCGATCGCCTGTCGAGAACGAGGATTTCGTCATCGGGATCGGGATATTCAACGCCGAAGGCGTATGTTGTTACGGAACGAACACCAGCATCGAAGAACTGAAGGCCGTGCGCATCTTTGGCGATGCCGAAGCACTCTTCACGATCGAGAGTCTCGACCTCGTCGAAGGAACCTACAAGATCGATGTCGCCATTCACAAGCTGGACGGATACCCGTACGACTATCACCGATTGCTCTACACCTTCCGGGTGAAGTCGCGAACGAAGGATGTCGGCATCTACCGCCCGCGCCACGCCTGGCGGTTCTCCGACAGCCTTGCGTTTGATCGTGCCGGCGATGAAGCTTGATCCAAATCAACGAGGGCGAGTCCTTACCTGGGAGCAGACCGCCGCGTTCGTGAGCGCCGTCCGGTTGGCCGGCCGCCGGATCGTCTTTACCAACGGCGTGTTCGATCTCCTCCACCCGGGACATGTCCGCTACCTGCAGCACGCGCGCAGCCTCGGTGACCTGCTGATCGTGGGGCTGAATGCCGACGCATCGGTCAGAAGAAACAAGGGCCCGGACCGCCCGATCACGGCCGAGCACGAGCGCGCTGAACTGCTGGCCGCTCTCGAATGCGTTGATGCAGTCGTTATCTTCGAGCAGGACACTCCTGCGGAAATCGTGCGCCTGATCCAGCCCGACATCCTGGTCAAAGGGGCTGATTGGCCCGCCGATCAAATCGTCGGCCGCGATACAGTGGAAGCACGCGGCGGCCGCGTCGTGCTGGTTCCCGTCGAACAGGGTCATTCCACCTCGTCCATCCTCCGTCGCATCCGGCGGGAGGCCTGAGCCTCAGCGGCATCGTGAATTGCCGATGACGATGCAGCCACGATAAAGTAGAAGGTTCCAGCTTCGAGGAAGTAACTCGCCGTGTCGTCGTACACCTCCAGTTCGCTGACGTTGCGTTCACTGTTGAAGTCGGCAGCCAGCCGCTTACGTCTTGGTGTGCCCGCGCCGCGCGTCTCTGGCCTGACGCCTCCAGCCAAGGCGCTGTTTGCAGCGGTTGCCGCCGAGCGCTCGCGCGTGCTCCTCGTCGCGCCAACCGATGCTGACGTCGAGACCCTGACTCGCGACGGCCGTTTCTTCTACTCAGCGCTCGAAGGGCTGTCGGAAACCGAAGTCGAGCGCGTCGTCCTCCCGTTTCCGTCGCACGAAGTCGATCCGTATCGAGGTCTCGCGCCGCATTTCGATATCGCGTCAGCTCGTGCTCGCGCGCTGAGCGGCGCCGCCGATGGAACCGCGAAGCTCATCGTCGCTTCGGCTGCCGCGCTGCTTCCCAAAGTCAGTCCGCCCGGCGAGCTGAGCGCGGTTTCGATGACCTTTTCATCGGGGCACGAGATATCTCCAACCGATTTGGCTGATGTGCTCGCCGCGGCCGGTTATTCGCGCCAGGATCCCGTCGACGAGCACGGCGAGTTCTGCGTCCGCGGCGGGGTTGTCGACTTCTTTCCTGCCGGTGCCCGGGAGCCGATACGCCTGGAATTCGTCGGCGACACCATCGAGTCCATCCGCTCCTACGATCCCTCGACCCAGCGGTCCACCGCCTCGCTCGATCAAGCCTCTATTTCGCCGTTGCAGGAACTCGTTGGGAACGACACGCCGGACCGCTCGGCAACCGTTTTCGATCACCTTTGGACCGCCGGTAGACCGGTGATCATTATCTCGGAGCCGGACGAAGTCCGATCGCACGCGGAGAAAACCACCGAGCAGATTCAGCGCAGTTTCGACGAAGCCACCGCTCGAGGCAATCGCGTTCCCGCACCGTCGGAACTCGTGCTTGGGTGGGACGACGTGGCGCCGTGGCTGAGTGGAGCAACGGCGCTCGAGACGTTGTCGGTGGAAGAGTCGTTTCATATCGCGTGTCAGCCGGCGCTGGAATTCGCCGGCCGTGTTCCCGAATGGGTGGCAGAAATCAGGCGCAGCCGCGAGCTCGGCGACACCATGATCTTCGTCGCGCACTCCGCTGGCCGAGCCGAGCGCACGATCGAAGTGCTTTCCGATTACGAAATCTACGCAGCGCCAATCGAAGGTGCCGAAGAAGTTCGCACCGCCTCGGTTCTCGTCGGGGTCGGTCACCTGTCGCGTGGGTTCAGGTTCCCGGACGCGGGGCTGCAGTTCTGGTCCGAGACCGACATCTTCGAGGAAGAGCGCAAGACACACGAGCGCCGCCGGTCGGCGACCCGAACTTTCCTCGCGGACTTTCGCGATCTCAAAGTCGGAGACCTCGTCGTCCATGTCGATCACGGTATCGGCGTCTTCGTTGGACTCAAACGGATTGATGTCGGTCTCGCGCCGCAGGAGTTCATGGAGCTCCGCTACGCCGGCGAGGACAAGCTGTTCGTTCCGGTCGAGCGGCTCGACCTCGTCCAGAAATACACCGGTGCGACGCGTCCCTCGCTCGACAAGCTTGGCGGGACGACGTGGGAGAAGGCGAAGACGCGCGTCAAGAAAGCGATGCGCGATATGGCGGAGGAGCTGCTCAAGCTCTATGCCGCGCGCAAGGCCATGCCCGGCCATGCTTTCAGCCCAGACTCGCACTGGCAGCAGGAGTTCGAAGACGCGTTCGAATGGGAGCTGACGCCCGATCAGTCGAATGCCATCGCCGACATCAAGCGCGACATGGAAATGGCCGCGACGATGGACCGGCTCCTGTGCGGCGACGTCGGTTATGGGAAAACGGAAGTCGCGATGCGGGCGGCATTCAAGGCGGTGATGGACGGCAAGCAGGTCGCGTTTCTTGCACCCACGACCGTCCTCGCCTTCCAGCACGTCAAGACACTCCGGGATCGCTTTGCCGCGTTCCCCGTTCGCATTGACATGGTCAGCCGGTTCAGGACCAAGGCCGAACAGAAGGAAACGCTGGAGGATCTCAAAAACGGCAAAGTCGAAATCATCGTGGGCACGCACCGCCTGCTCTCGAAGGACGTACAGTTCCGGGATCTCGGCCTGCTGGTGGTCGACGAGGAGCAGCGATTCGGCGTCGCCCACAAGGAGCGCATCAAACAAATGCGCAAGCGGGTCGATGTGTTGACCATGACCGCTACGCCGATTCCGAGGACGTTGAACATGTCGCTGGCAGGAATTCGCGACATGTCGATCATCGAGACCCCGCCAAAAGATCGCCTGTCGATCCAAACCAACGTCGTCAAATTCGATCAGGAAGTGATCCGGCGCGCGATTCTGACCGAGATGGAGCGGGGCGGCCAGGTCTACTTCGTTCACAATCGCGTCGAGTCGATCTTCTCCCTGGGCAACCTGATCACACGCCTGGTCCCGGAGGCGCGCGTCGTGGTCGGACACGGCCAGATGAGCGAGGACGAACTCGAGCGCGCGATGGTCGAGTTCGTGGCACACAAGTTCGACGTCCTGCTGGCGACGACGATCATCGAGAACGGCCTCGACATTCCAAACGCGAACACGATCATCATCAACCGGGCCGACCGCTACGGACTGTCGCAGTTGTACCAGTTGCGCGGGCGCGTCGGACGATCCGATAGACGGGCATACGCCTACCTGCTCATTCCTCCGGAAGAAGCGCTTTCACCTGTCGCGAAGAAGCGGCTGGCGGCAATCCGCGAATTCAGCGATCTCGGCAGCGGATTCCGCGTGGCCGCCCTCGATCTGGAAATTCGAGGCGCGGGCAATCTCCTCGGCGGCGAGCAGAGTGGCCATATCGAGGCTGTTGGCTTCGACATGTATATGAAGCTGCTGGAGCAGACGATTAAGGAACTGAAGGGAGAAGAAGTCGAGGATGAGGTGCGTGCGAACGTCAACCTCAGGGTTGACCTCCGGATCAATGACGAATACATCCCCGACATGAACCAACGGCTGACCGTCTACCGCCGTATGGCTGCGGTGCGCAGCGACGAAGAGCTGGATAGACTCGTGCTGGAAGTGCGGGATCGCTACGGACCGCCACCGGAGTCTGTGCTCAACCTCGCCGAATACGCGGCCATCCGAATCCTCAGCGACCGGATTGGTCTCGAATCTTTAGACCGCGAAGGCTCCGTCGTCGTCCTAAAGTTTAGGCCGGATGCCAAGCTCGATCCCGCCTGGCTATTTCGCATCGTGCAGCAGCGCGGCGATGTGACGCTGGTTCCGCCGGCAACTCTGAAACTCGACCTGAAGAAGCCGATTGGGCGCAAACCGATGCCCGAAGTGAGGAAGTCGCCCGCTCCGCTGGGCAAAAAGGGACGCGACCCGGTCGCCGGTGGATCCTGGTGGGCGGCCCGAGCTCAGGCAGGCGAGGTCGCGCCCGGCTTTACGAAAGACGAGATCATGCGACCAGCGCAGGAGGACCCGCGGGCAGACGACGGTGTGTTCGCCAGGGTCTCGGGCCTGCTACGCGAGTTGAGCGGGGGCGGTTCAATTGAGTAAAATATTATGCTCCAGCAGTTTAGGGCAATACATATGAAGTGCATTTCGACGCTCGTTCTCGTCCTTGCGCTGACCGCGGGTACCGCGCGCGCACAAATCATCGAGCGCGTACTGGTGAAGGTGAACGGGGACATTTTCACGCAAACGGAACTCGAAGAGCGGCAGACCGCGGCGATCCGCGCCCGGCTCGGAGTCGATCTGAAACCAGACGCCGTGAAAGACGACGCCGAGTTGAAGAAGGCGCTCGACGAGGTTACGCCGCAGCTCCTGGTCGACGCGGTCGATGAGCTGATTCTTTTGCAGATGGGCAAGGAGAAGGGCTATCACCTGAGCGACGAGCAGTTCAAAGGATGGCTCGACAATCTGCGGAAGGAACAGAACCTGACCGACGACCAGAAGTTCGAGGCCGCGCTGAAGCAGGAAGGCATGTCGCTCGACGATCTGCGCAAGAACGTCGAGAAACAGTTCCTGGTCAGTCAGGTGCAGCGCGACGAGGTCGGCTCGAAGCTGTCGATCACGGAAGAAGAGGCCAAGCAGTACTACCTCTCACACAAGAACCAGTTCGTCGAGCCGGCGACAGTGACGCTGCGCGAGATCCTGATTGAGGTGCCGACGACGACGAAGGGCGGGCAGTCGACGATCAACGTGGCGCAGCAGAACGAGGCGGAGGAAAAGGCCGCGGCACTGCGCACGCGCGTACTGGCCGGTGAAGACTTCGCCAAGGTGGCCGCCGAAGCGTCGGCCTCGCCCTCGAAGGCAAACGGTGGCCTGATCGGCCCGATCAACCTTGCGGAGGTTTCGGTTTCCTTGCAGGACATGATCTCGAAAATGAAACCCGGTGACGTCTCGACGCCGATCAGAACGAACCGCGGCGTGCAGATCCTGAAGCTCGAAACGATCAAGCCGTCCGCGGTGCAGCCCTTCGAAAGCGTCCGCGATCTTGTCGCCGACAAAGTGCACGATGCCCGTCAGCAGACCGAAGTGCGCAAGTTCATGGCGAAGGTGCGCGGCCAGGCGCTCATCGAGTGGAAGAACGACGACTTGAAGAAGCTCTACGAAAAGCAGGTCGCGATCGAAAGCGGCGGCGCGAACTGACGAATGGCCGCCGAAGCGTCCCCGGCGTGGTATGCCATCTGGACGCGTTCGCGCCACGAGAACGTGGTCCGCGAACAGCTCGAACGTAAGGGCTACGAAGCGTTTCTTCCCACCATCCCGAAGTGGAGCCGCTGGAAGGACCGCAAGAAGAAGATCGACTGGCCGCTGTTCCCCGGTTATTGTTTTGCGCGGTTCGACTCGAAAGAGCGCCTGCCGATTCTCTCCTGCACGGGAGTCGTGAGCATCGTGTCGTTCGACGGGGACATCGCGGCCATCCCCGAATTCGAAATAGAAGGCATTCGCCGTCTCGTGCACAGCGACCTGCAATTCGATCCGTGTCCGCTCATTCACGAAGGAATGATGGTGGAAGTCGTTCACGGACCGTTGAAAGGCGTGGTTGGGCGCTTGCTGCGCAAGGGCACACATGCGCGCCTCGTCCTGGCAGTGGACCTGATCGGACAAGCGGTGAGCGTGGAAGTCGACGCGGCGGACGTGAAGCCGTACTGAAGGCTCAGGGCTCAAGGCTCAGGGCTCAAGGCTCAAGGCTCAAGGCTGAAGGCTGAAGGCTCAAGAACATCAAAATAATGAAGATCGGACCGATCAACCTGACGCCGCCGTTTGCGCTGGCGCCGATGGCGGGCATGACCGACACGGCATTCCGCCGCCTCGTGAAGCGGAAGGGCGGATGCGGCCTTGTCGTGAGCGAGATGGTGAGCTCGGAAGGATTGGTGCGCGGGATCGATCGGACGCTCGAGTATGCCGAGTACACCGAAGAGGAACGGCCCGTTTCGATCCAGATCTTCGGCGGCGATCCTGAAAAGATGGCGGCGGCCGCGCAGGTTATCGAGGGCATCGGTGCTGACATCGTCGATGTGAACATGGGCTGCCCGGTGCCGAAGATTGCGAAGCACAACGCCGGCTGCAGCCTGATGCGCGAGCCCGCGCATGCGGCGGATGTCGTGCGCGCGATGGCGCGGGCGGTGAAGATTCCCGTGACCGTCAAGATGCGCGCGGGTTGGGACGCCGAAACGATCAATGCCCCCGATCTCGCGAGGCGCATGGAAGATGCGGGCGCCGCAGCGCTCGCGGTCCACGGTCGCACCGCCGCGCAGTCGTATTCAGGGGTGTCCGACTGGGATCTGATTGCCAAAGTGGCCGAGGGCGTGTCGATCCCGGTGTTTGGCAGCGGAGACTGCATCGATCCCCAGCAACTGGTAGATCGCCTCCGTGCCGGAGATGTTGCCGGAATTCTTGTTGGGCGCGGAGCGCTCCGCAATCCCTGGATCTTCGAGCAGGCGGCCGCTCTGGCCTGCGGCCGTTCGCCGCGATCGGTGACGCCGGCTGAGCGTGGCCAGTTCCTGCTCGATTACGTCGATCTGCTACTGAACGAACGGATTGATGAAGCGGAAGGGTTCAGGCACGTTGCACCCGGTCAGGAGGCGGCAGCCTCACAGCCGGCGCGCGGTCACGATCGGTGGGTGATTAACAAGCTGCGCGCGCTGAATGCCTGGTACACCAAAGGGCTCGACAACGGATCGCATCTTCGCATTGCGATCAATGCCGCGGAATCGATCGACCACCTTCGGGACACCATCCAGCACTTCTTTTTGACTCGCGAATCCTCGAATCCTCCAATCCCTGAATCACTCATCACTAATCCTTGAATCACTAATCCGCGAATCACTTGTCCGGAATCCCGGAAACGGTGATCGATTCACGAATTCGAGATTCGGGATCAGTGATTAGTGATTAAGTGATTAGTGATTCAGAGACCTCGTAGTCGTACGCGAGCGCTTTGGATGCGGATGTCGTGAAGTGCCGTCCGGCAGCGGCGTGCGCCGGGTGTTGCAAATAACTCTTCAGCCCTGCGACATCGTCGAATTCAATGATCACCGCGAACTCGTACTCGTCGGTCATCATCTGTTCGTAGCCGGGCAGCGAATGCTTCACTCGCTTCCCGATGCGAAAACGTTTGATCGACGGAATCTCCCTCGCCGCCGCCGAGACGGCGTCCAGGACCGCCGCCCGATCGGCGTCCGAAAGGCCGGCCCTCGGACTGAACAGAACAACATGTACGATCACCGCTGACCTCCACCGCCGCCGCCGCCGCGCGGATTTCTTCGGTGCGGCGGCCGCTGGCCGCCGCGTGGTGCGCCAGGACCGGTACGCGGAGCTCCAGAACCCGTTCGCGGACCTCCGGGGCCGGTCCGTGGACCTCCCGACCCACGCGGTGGACTCCCCGAACCGGTGCGCGGTCCTCCCGAACCAGTGCGCGGTCCTCCCGAACCAGTGCGCGGTCCGCCCGAACCAGTGCGCGGTCCGCCCGAACCGGTGCGTGGCCCTCCCGAACCGGTGCGCCCTCCCGATCCGCCGCGTGGGCCGCCGGGGCCACTGCGTGTTCCCGACGAGCCTCGGTTTTGTGACCACGCTGGTGGCCTGGGCTTGCGCTCCCCAGTGGGCGTCGTCGGATCTTCCGGCGGCGCGCTGCGGTCCCGGCGCAGATTCTGCGCAAACCGACGGCGCTTTTCGTCGCGCGGCACTTTGAAGCGATCGCGCGGATCTTTGTGTTCGCCACCGGGGCGCCAATCGCGCGATCGGGGCTCGGCCGTGGTGCGCTTGTTTGACCGTCTGGCTATCGCCTCGTCGCGTTCCTGCTCCTGGCTGTCCCACAGCCGTCCCCGCGCGAACCACTTCAGGACGGCATCAGGATGTCGCGCCTGGAGCTGGCGCAGTGTCGGGATCAGTTCTTCCTGGAGATGCGCGCGAAACGCTGTCGGCTTCCCCTCGAGGATGATCGTCCAGTAATGGTGCCGCGGAGGCATGCTCCGCCGATTATGGCAGCTTTGCGGCGACCGCGTGCGGTTCGAGACGTTTGAGCTTCTCGATGAGCGTGGTGCGTTTCAGGTTCAACAACTTGGCCGCCTGCCGCTTGTTGCCGTGCGTGCGTTCGAGCGATCGTCGAATCAGCGCCAGTTCGATGCCATCGATGTGCCGCGCGAGATCGAGGCCCTCGTCGGGAAACCACACCTCGGACGAATCGGTGGCCGGCGTTTGCTGCTGAATGTCGGCGGTCAAATCCTGGACATCGATCTGCGAGCGGCCCTGGCTGAACGCCAGCGCGCGTTCGATCGCGTTCTCGAGTTGACGAATATTGCCCGGCCACGGGTGCGCCATCAGGCGACGCAGTGCGTCCTGCGAGATAGTGACGCTGCTGCGTCCGGATTCAGCCGAGAGCTTCTGCAAAAAGTGCTGGACGAGGAGCGGGATGTCCTCGCGACGTTCGCGCAAGGGAGGGAGTTGCACGGGGATCACATTGAGCCGGTAGAAGAGGTCCTCGCGAAACGATCCGTCGGCGACCATGCGCGCCAGATCCGAATGGGTCGCGGCGATGACCCGCACATCGATCTTCACCGTATGCGAATCGCCAACGCGCTCGAACTCGCGCTCCTGCAAAACGCGCAGGAGCTTGGCCTGCAGCGCCGGGCTCATCGTCGCGACTTCGTCAAGGAAGAGCGTGCCCTTGTGTGCCTGCTCGAGCCGCCCCTGCCGCGTGCCGACGGCGCCGGTGAACGCACCGCGAACATGACCGAACAGCTCGGCTTCGAGCAGCGTTTCCGGTATGGCGCTGCAATTCAGCGCCACGAACCGATTGGCGCGGCGTGGACTGTTGTGGTGAATGGCGCGTGCTGCCAGCTCTTTTCCGGTGCCGGTCTCACCGGTGATCAACACGGTGCTCGACGTCGCCGCTACGGTTTCAAGCAGCTGAAACAGTTCTCGCATCACGCGGCTGCGGCCGACGAGCCCGTCGATGCGATAGCGATCCTCGAGCTGCGATCGTAAGTACGCGTTTTCAGATTTCAGGCGCCGCTGTTCGAGCGCGGACCGCAATACGTGCAGCAGCGCGTCGAATTGAAACGGTTTGGTGATGAAATCGGCGGCGCCTTGCTTGATCGCTTCGACCGCGTCCTTGACCGTTCCATAGCCGGTGATGACGATGGCGATGATTTCGGGATAGCGCTCCAGCGCGGCGTCAATCACTTTCCCGCCGTCGATGCCCGGGAGACGCAGGTCGGTAATCAGAATGTCGAATGCAAAATCCGTCAGGCGCTGCAGGGCCCGTTCACCGCTGTCAGCTTGTTCGACGATGAAGCCGTGATCGGCGAGACGCTCGGCGATTGCCTCGCGCAGCGCCGTTTCGTCGTCGACGAGCAGCAGATGTTTTTCGCCCTCAGCCATTTAGTTCGATTGGGCGGTATTTTGACACCCGCCGCAAGGCGGGTCAATTCTGTGGCGACGCGGCCCCTATAGCGTCGCGTCGCGTGTTCCGATACATCTCAACGTACGGCGTGCGGTAACCCACATGGCCTGATCGTTGAGGGCCGACGTGAAAAGCAATGATGACTGACCGCAAGACCATCTCAATCATGAAGGCGTGCGAGCTCGTCGGTGTGAGCCGCCGCACCATCTACAACTGGATCGCCAGCGGCAAGGTGGAGTACGTCAGGACCGCCGGCGGTTCCGTCCGGATTTTCGTCGACACACTCTGGCGCGAGCCAGGGCGTACGCACGAGCTGGCCAGCAAAGAAGCTTCATGACGCCAGCCGCCGATCCGAGAAGTGCGAGGACGTCTGTGGACGAACCGCCAGACCTCGGCCTGCTGTTTCACCGCCTCAACAATCAGCTGGGGATCATCCTCGCCAACGCTGAACTGCTCGAGGCCAAAGTCTCCGACGAGATGACCCGCGCGCGGGCGTCGCAGGTGATCGCCAGCGTGCTCGACGCGATGTCGACAGCGCGCGAGATCCGGTTGCGCGCGAAACCTTCGTAGACCTCCTGTTCCCGACCCTTTTTGCCGCCGCGATATCGTCAATAATTTGACGAGCGGGCTCCTCGCCTGTCAAGTTGTTGACGGTTGCAGGACCGCAGTTTCACGTGCCTTTACACCCCAGCACCCACGTAAGTTATTGATTCCGTACGGTTCACACCCCTTCACACAAGCGCGCAGCGATTCGCTTTTCGATCGTTTTTGGGCTGGTATCGCCGTTGCCCTGCTCCTTACCCGCCGAGGTAGACACCCGGCGTCGGTAACCGCAGTTCTTTGGAGGACCAAGACCCATGCAGCGTCAGCCCCTCGCCGCCCGTCATCGTCACCGTATCGCCGCCGGCCTTCCGTTCGTGGAATCGCTGGCGCGCCGCGTCGCCGCGTCAATGCCGCACTCGATTGAACTGGGCGACCTGGTGCAGGACGGGATGATCGGCCTGATCGACGCCGCATGCCGCTTCGACGAGGATCGCGGGATCAAGTTCGAAACGTTCGCCGAGCGACGCGTTCGCGGCGCCATGATCGATGCGCTCCGCCGCGACGCGTGGCCGCGCGGGGTCCGGCGCCAGCGGCGGGAACTCGAAGCTGCGCGCGAAGAGTTACGCCGCGAACTCGGCGCGGAACCGTCGCTCGCCGACTTGGCGGCGCGAATTGGCTCGGACGAAGCGCGGCTCGGCCGAACCATCGTCCGGATCAACACGATCGAATCGACGTCACCGCTCTCGGCCGGCGAGAACGTCGACGGGTCGTCCCTGCCGCCCGCGCTCGTCCCCTCTGAGCCGCAGTCGCCAGACCGGGCCTACGAAGAACAGGAAGTCAGGGACCGCGTCCGCGCGGCGATTGCTTCGCTGCCCCCGCGCGAGCGCAAGGTGATCGGGCTCTACTACTACGGCGAAGCCACGATGAAGCAGATTGGCGCGGAGATTGGCGTGAACGAGTCGCGCGTCTCGCAGCTGCACGCGCGGGCAGTACAGCGGCTG
>Ga0308175_100001555_pt1 | contig 15540 bp, 9 predicted proteins | sample PhyCR1_3_FD_203893 | JGI IMG/M metagenome (GOLD analysis project Ga0308175, IMG submission 203893) | Soil microbial communities from UC Gill Tract Community Farm, Albany, California, United States - DLSLS.C.R1 | ecosystem: Environmental > Terrestrial > Soil > Agricultural land | place: USA...
GTGGCCGCCGCCTACGGCCGGCTGTTCGAGGCGGGGCTGCACGTGGTGACAGTCAACAAGAAGGCCAACAGCGCCCCGTACGCGGATTACCAGCACCTGCACGAGACGAGCGATCTCCTCAAGCGCCGTTTCTTCTACGAGACCAACGTCGGCGCCGGCCTGCCGGTGATCGGCACCCTCCAGAGCCTGCTCAAGGGGGGCGACCGGGTGCTGCGGGTGGAGGCGATCCTCTCCGGCTCGCTCTCCTTCCTGCTCGGCGCGCTGGAGGACGGCGTGCCCTTCTCCCAGGCGGTGCGCACCGCCCGCGACCGCGGCTTCACGGAGCCCGATCCGCGCGACGACCTCTCCGGGCTCGACGTGGCCCGCAAGCTCCTCATCCTGGCCCGCGAGCTGGGCGCCACGATCGACCTGGCGGACGTCCAGGTCGAGGGGGTGCTGCCGCCCGACTTCGACGCCTCGGGGGGGATCGACGAGTTTCTCGCCGGCCTGCCGCGGCTGGACGGCCTGTTCGAGGGGCGGCGCGCGCGGCTGGTCGAGGAGGGGAAGGTGCTGCGCCACGCCGCCGTCATCGAGGCGATGAACGGCGGCTTCCGCTGCCGCGTGGGGCTGGAGGCGGTCGGCCCCGAGCATCCGCTCTACGCCGTGCGCGGCGGCGAGAACGCCTTCTCGTTCCTCACCGAGCACTACCAGCCGACGCCGCTGGTGGTGCGCGGCTATGGCGCCGGCGGCGAGGTCACCGCCGCCGGGGCGCTGGCGGACCTGCTCAAGGTCGTGGCGTGACGATTGGGCTTGACGCGGGCTTGATGACAGAATACCGCCCCTCATGACATTGCGCGCCTACGCCCCGGCCAGCATCGGGAACTTCGCGGCCGGCTTCGACCTGATGGGCGCGGCTCTCGCTCCTCTCGACGGCTCCCTCTGGGGGGACGTGGTGGGGGGGGAGACCGCCGCCGAGCCGTCCCTCACCGTCTCGGGCCCCTTTGCCGGGTTCCTCCCCGCCGACCCCTGGCAGAACCTGGTGATGCGCACCTACGGCCTGTTCCGCAAGGAGCTCAACGGCCGGGGGATCGACGTCCCGCCGATCGCCTTCCATCTGGAGAAGCACCTCCCGCGCGCCAGCGGGCTGGGATCGAGCGCCTCCTCGGTGGCGGCCACGCTCGCCGTCTGCCAGGCCCTGCTGGGCCAACCGCTGCGGACACCTGAGCTCTGGACCCTGGCCGGCCGGGCCGAGGCCCTGGTCTCCGGCTCGTCGCACCTGGACAACGTCCTCCCCTGCCTGGCCGGCGGCCTCCGGCTTCAGGTGCCCGACCGCGACGGCCAGCCCGATGCCCGGTTGCTGCCGTGGCCGGACGACCTGATCCTGGTGGTGGCCTCCCCGGACTTCGAGCTGTCGACCGAGCACAGCCGCCGGGCCCTCCCCCGCCGCTTCGACCTCAAGGAGACCCTCGGCTTCGCCACCAACCTGGCGGGGTTCGTCCACGCCCTGGAGACCGGCGACCGCGACCTGCTCCGCCGCTGCCTGCGCGATCCGCTGGCCGAGCCCTACCGCGCCCCCCTGGTGCCGGGATTCCGCGCCGCGCAGGCGGCGGCGCTGGAGGCGGGCGCCTGGGGGTGCACGCTCTCGGGCGCCGGGCCGGCGCTGTTCGCCGTCGCCGAATCGCCGGAGCACGGCCGCGAGGTGGCCGATGCCCTTCAGGGCGGCCTGCGCGGCGCCGGCCTCGATTCCACCTTCCGTCTCTGCGGCCTCGACCGCCAGGGCACCCGGCTGCTCGCATGAGGCTGGTCAGCACCCGTGACGCGGCCACCACGGCCACCTTCCGGGAGGCCGTCCTGGCGGGGATCGCCCCGGGCGGCGGCCTGTGGATGCCCGACCCCCTCCCCCACTTCGACGACTGGCCGGAGCTGCTCGATCTCGACTGGGGCCGGCGCTGCGAGGTCCTCCTCGACCGCCTGCTCGCGGACGAGCTCGGCCGCGAGCCCCTCGCCCGCGCCGTCCGCGACGCCCTCGATTTCCCGGTGCCGCTGGTGGCGGTCCGCCCCAACATCTTCGCCCTGGAGCTGTTCCACGGGCCGACCCTGGCCTTCAAGGATTTCGGAGCCCGCTTCTTCGCCGCCGTGCTCGACCTCGTCCGCGATCCCGGGCATCCCGTGACGATTCTGACCGCGACCAGCGGCGACACCGGCGCGGCGGTGGCGCAGGCGTTCTGGAAGCGGGAAGGGGTACGGGCGGTGGTGCTCTATCCCAAGGGGCGGGTCTCGGCCCTCCAGGAGAGGCAGTTTTCGACGCTGGGCGAAAACGTCACCGCGCTGGCGATGGACGGCGCCTTCGACGACTGCCAGGCGCTGGTGAAGGCCTGTTTCGCAAACGCGGAGCTGTCGGCCCGCCACGGCCTGACCTCGGCCAATTCGATCAACGTGGCGCGCCTGCTGCCGCAGACCCTCTACTACGCCGAGGCGGTGGCCCAGCTCCGCCGCCGGGGGTTAAGCCAGCCGCCGGTGATCGCCGTGCCCAGCGGCAACTTCGGCAACCTCTGCGCGGGTCTGCTGGCGCGGGCCATGGGCCTGCCGGTGAAGGCCTTCGTGGCGGCCACCAACGCCAACGACACCGTCCCCGAGTACCTGGACACCGGCGCCTACCGCCCCCGCCCCTCGGTCGCCACGATCTCGAACGCCATGGACGTGGGGGCCCCCAACAACTGGGAGCGCATCGAGCACCTCTTCGAGGGGGATCTGGAGGAGCTCCGCCGCGTCCTCCGCTGGGGCTGGAAGACCGACGAGGAGACCGCAAGTGTGATCCGCGATCTCCACGCCCAGGGCTACCTCGCCGATCCCCACGCTGCGGTGGCCTACGGAGTCCTCGAAGAGCGCCTCGCCCCCGGAGAGACCGGCGTCTTCCTCGGCACCGCCCATCCCGCCAAGTTCCTCCCCGTCTACGAGGCGATAGGGATCGACGTGCCGATCCCGGAATCGCTCAAGGCTTTGTTAGATCGGCCGCTGCTGGCGCGGGAGATTCCGAATGAGATCGGGGCGGTGGTGGGGGTGTTGGAAAACACTTAAATCCTCAGCCCACCAGTACTTCAACCTTACCCGTGCCCCGCGGCCTCGCCGAGGCACCCTCCTCGGCGCTCCTCACATAGACCTGAATAGGCGATCTTACGTGCATTTGGCGTCTCTTACAAAGTGCATCGCCGAATGTGTATAGGCTTGAAGCGGCAAAATGTCCGCGTTACAATCGCCTCAGCAACTGTCTTAGGGAATTTCGATCTTCGGACGCGACGCGGCGAGAGCTTCGCGTCTTTAGGGAGATCCTTTGCGTGTCCTTGGGGGGAATGAAATGTTCGATGCCCGTCTCGGCCGTGCAGTTGTGCTTCTATTGGCGTTATTGATTCATCCATCAATTCTTGGCAGCCAGCAATCTCCGCAAGAGAACGCCTTGTGGGTCGCCGAATCCGCGGGAGTCCTCAAGCTGGCGGCCACGGACGGGCACATCCTTCTTGATATCGGCGATGCGAAGAGCGCCCGGGCGATCGCCGTCGATCATCACCGCAATTCGATCTGGTTCTATGCCAGACGCACGCTCTATTCCTATTCCTTCAGCGGCACCCGGCAGCTCTTGGTGCCGCTCACGAGCCTGCCCATTCCCCTTCCGCTCATCGACGTGCCGGAGACCGATCTCGCGGTCTTCGAGGATGACGGCTCGGTGTGGCTCGCGGCGGGCCGTGCTCTCTTATCGATCTCATCCTCCGGCCAGATGCTCCACGCATTCCAGCTTTCTGAGAACGTCGAATCATTGGCCGTCGATCAGAAACACTCGATCTTGTGGGTGGCGACCGGTCATGCCCTCGCGGCCTACGACGCGGTGACCGGCGGCGTGATCCGGAGCCTCTCGATCGCCAATGTCCAAGCCGTCGATGTCGATCCGCTCACGAGCACTCTGTGGGTGGCCTGGAGGGACGGCGTCCGGTCGTATACCCACGATGGCACGCTGATACGGCAGGTCGCCTTGACCCACGCGACTCATGTTGCCGTCGACTTTCGCGGCGGCGCCTGGGCGTCGTCCGCGACGGAGCTGCGGCGGATCGGGCCCGCCGGGCAGACGCTCGCGACCTTTCGCCCCTTTGGGATTCTCGAGACCGTCGTCGCGCTCGCGGTCGATCCGAGCAACGATTCCCTGTGGGTGGCGAGCGAGCTCGAAGTGGCGCAGGTGAGTGGCGCGGGGCAACGCCTGCGCGTTTTTGGCTTCTCCCCTCCAGCCCGCATCTGGGACCTCGCTCTCTACGCGGATGTAGTGCCTCCCGCCCTCTCGATACGGATGCCCTTCAACGGCGCGTACCTGGGCTCTTCGCACCCCGTCTTCGAATTTGCCTGGAGCGATCTCGGCTCCGGGGTGGACCCCGCGAGCCTCGCAATCCAGGCGAACGGCTCGCCGCTCGCGGTCTCCTGCTCTTCCAGCGATTCCGGCGGAGCCTGCACGGCTACCGATCCCGTACCCGATGGACCGGTGACCGTGAGCGCGACAGTCAAGGACCGCGCGGGCAACGCCTCCGATCCCGCCACGGTGAGCTTCACGATCGACACCGTTCCTCCCACGGTCCAGGTGACCCAGCCCACTAACGGTGCCGTCACGAGCCAGCGAGGCCAGACCGTCCTGGGGACGATCAGTGAGCCGGGGACGGTGACCGTAAACGGCGCGGCGGCTACGGTTGCTCCGGACAATTCCTTTACGGCGACCGTTCCTCTTCAGGAAGGAGCCAATTCGGTGGCCGTCACCGCCCGGGATCGGGCGGGCAACATGAGTCAGATTTCAGTGAACGTCACGCTGGACACGGTGCCGCCTCCGGCCCTCGACCCATCTCGGGTGATCGTATCCACCGGAGGGAGTGGCACCGTGACCGTGAGCGCTTCGGCCGGCGCGGTCGAGCCCGGCGTTGCCGTCATTCTCACCGATACCCGCACGGGATCGACAGTTACGGCGAGCGCGGGCCCTGACGGGAGCTTCACGGCGAGCATCGCCGGCCAGGCGGGAGACCTCCTGTCCCTCGTCCTTGCCGACGCCGCCGGCAACCGGAGCGCCCCGGTGAGCGTCACCGTTCCGGGCTCCTCCGACGACGGGCTGCCGCCCGATCCCGCGACGGTGGCGCCGCCCCTGGACCGCACGGTCGCGACCGACATCGCCTCGGCGACCGCCTTCCTCTACAGCGGCGATCAGCCCATCCAGACAGGGGTGGCGCCGGGTGTGATCGATCCGAAGCGGACGGCTGTCCTGCGCGGACGCATCCTCGATCGAAACGGTTTTCCCCTGCCGGGAGCACGGATCAAGGTTCTCGATCACGAGGAGCTCGGAAGCACGCTCTCCCGGGCGGACGGCGCCTATGATCTCGCCGTGAACGGCGGCGGTACCCTCACCCTGACGTTCGAGAAGCCCGGATTTCTCAGCATCCAGCGCCAGGTCCAAGCGGCCTGGCGGGATTATGCAGCTATGGACGACGCCGTTCTGGTGGCCCTGGACTCCGCCGTCACGGCCATCACGAGCGGAGCGCCGGCGATCCAGGTCGCACAGGGCAGCGTGGTCGACGATGAGGACGGCCGGCGGCGCGCCACGATCCTCTTCCCGGCAGGCGTCACGGCGGCCATGGTGCGTCCCGACGGCACGCGGGAGCCGCTCTCGACGCTCAGCGTGCGCGCCACCGAGTACACCGTCGGCAAGAATGGCCCGCGGGCCATGCCCGGCCCCCTGCCTGCCACGGTGGGATATACCTGGGAGGCCGAGCTGTCGGTGGATGAGGCGATCGCCGCCGGAGCGGAACGCGTGGAATTCAGCGCGCCGGTCTTCCTCTACGTCGACAACTTTCTCCACTTTCCGACCGGCGGCATCATTCCTGTGGGGTCCTACGATCGAGCCGCCGCGGCATGGATCGGCGCTCCGGACGGCCAGGTGATCGCCATCGTGGGCAGGGATGCGGAAGGCCGGGCCCTGCTCGATCTCGACGGCAGCGGTCAGACGGCGGGCGCGCAGGCCCTCGCGGCGATCTCCGTGACAGACGACGAGCGCCAGAAGCTCGGAGCTCTTTATGAGCCGGGCCAAAGCTTGTGGCGGGCGCCGCTCACCCACTTTTCTCCGCAGGACTGCAACCTTTCGGCAACGCTTCCTCCGGATGCCGAGGCGCCTCCGGAAGACGATCCGGCCCAAGACGAGGGCGCCAAGGACGACGACAACGACTGCACGCCGGGATCGATCATCGAGTGCCAGAGTCAGGTCCTCGGCGAGCGCGTCAGCGTTGCAGGCACCCCGTTCTCTCTCAACTACCGTAGCGACCAGACACCGGGACGGACCGCCGTCTATACGGCCAAAATCGCCGTCAGCGGTCCCACGGTGCCGGCGTCTCTGAAGCGGATCGATCTGGAGGTCGACGTCGCCGGCCAGTCCGTGCGCCGGTCTTTCCCTCCCCAACCGAACCAGACGTTCACTTTTACTTGGGACGGGAAGGACGCCTATGGACGGAGGTTGCAGGGGCCGGTTCCCCTCACGACGACCAAGACCTACGTATATGGCGTCCTCTATCTGCGGTCCGCAGGGGGAGCTGGCGGGGTCTCCTGGGCAAGATATCCAGATGCATCCTATACCTTTGTCGGGAGCTCGCGAGAGAACGCGGAAGGCCTGGTGTCCAGAACGCGCGTGCAGTGGGTGGAAGAGTCTTCAAGAATGTCGCTCGGCGGCTGGGATGCGCGCGCGCTCGGCCTTGGAGGCTGGCGCCTCGACGTCCACCACAGCTATGCCCCCGACAGTAATACCCTCTATCTCGGGTCGGGGGAACGCCGGAGCGCCTACAGCCTGCCACCGCTCCTCTACCGCACGGCGGGGACGGGTGAAGCCGGATTCAGCGGCGACGGCGGTCCGGCCGGGCTGGCACAAGTGTCAGATCCATCAGGAATCGCGATGACCGCGGACGGGACGCTTTATATCGCTGACCAGAGCAACCATCGCGTCCGCCGTGTGAGCCCGGAAGGGATCATCAGCACGGTCGCCGGAGATGGCACGTCCTGCGAGCCTGATCCCGACGGCGGACCGGTGGCGTGCGGAGACGGCGGACCCGCCACCAGCGCTCATCTGCGCAGCCCCCAGGCCGTGGCCGCCGGCTCCGACGGGTCCCTATGGATCGCCGATACGGACAATCATTGCGTGAGGCGGGTCGATCCCTCCGGAACGATCCAAACCGCCGTGGGGACCTGCGACGGCGGAGGAGGAGGGAGAAAGATCGTCGCCAGAGGAGCTTCGAAGTCAGGAGCCAAGCTCTTGAATTGTGAGGGCTGCCAGGGGACGGAGATCGATCTGAGCTCCCCCACCGATCTGGCGATGGCGCCCGACGGCAGCCTCTATATCGCCGACTCCGAGCACGATCGGGTTCTCTTTCTGGACTGGGCCGGCCGCATCACCACCGCCGCTGGAGGGGGCAACCCTCCGGACGGCCTGGGCGACGGAGGCTCCGCCCGTGACGCCGCGGTCTTCCACCCCCAAGGCCTCTCCCTCGGCCACGATGGAAGCCTTTACATCGCGCAGCCCTACCAGGACCTCGTGCGCCGGGTCACGCCGGACGGCAGGATCTCGACGGTCGCCGGCAGTGGCCTGGACGGATACTGCGGCGACGGCGGACCGGCCACCAGCGCCTGCCTCTCCTTCCCCACCCGCGTCGCGGCGACTCCGGACGGCGGCTTCCTCATCGCCGACACCAACGACTGGCTGGTCCGCCGGGTCACCGCGGACGGAGTGATCTCGACGATCTCGGGGACGGCCGACGACAAGCCGAGCTTCTCCACCAACGGCCCCGCGGCGACGAGCATTTTCCTGGAGCCCATCGAGGCGATGGCGGTGGCGCCGGACGGGAGCTTCTACCTGGCCACGCCCGAGTCGGTCTTCCGCCAGTCGAAAGCGCTCCCCTCGTTTACCGGCGGGCAGATCACCATCCCCTCTCAGGACGGCAAAGAGATGTACGTCTTCGACAGCTCGGGACGGCACCTGCGGACGATCGACCCCTTGACCCGCGCCGCGCTCTACACCTTCGACTATGATGCCAACGGCCTGCTGACCTCGATTCACGACGTGGACGGCAAGCTGACCCGCATCGAGCGCGGGGCGGCGGGGAACCCCACCGCCCTGGTCGGCCCCTTCGGCCAGAGGACGGAGCTTGCTCTCGACGGCAATGGATACCTGAGCCAGGTGGCGAATCCGGCGGGCGAGAGGATGTCTTTCACCTACGACGAGAACGGGCTTCTCCTGTCCTCCCGGGACCCTCGGGGAGGCGAGAGCCATTATCAGTATGCCGGCTTCGGCTCGCTGGTCCAGGCCCAGGACCGGGCTGGCGCGCAGAAGACCCTCCTCCGCACGAACGGCTCCAGCGGCCAGTACTTCGTCAACCTCACGAGCGGCGCCGGACGCCAGACGCGCTACCAGATGCAACGGTTTGACAGCGGCGCCCGATTCGTGGCCCGGCGCGATCCGAGCGGCGAAGTTACCGTCAATAGTTGGGAGCGGGACGGCAGCCAGAAGACGTTCCTTCCGGATGGCTCTTCGGTGAGCCTCACTCCGGCGCCCGATCCACGCTGGGGGCTCATCGGACCTATCGCGAGCTCGCTGAAGCTCTCCACCCCCAGCGGCCTTACTCGCGAGGTGTCTACCCAGCGGTCCGTCCTGCTGACCAATTCCAACGATCCTTTGGCTCTCGGCTCGATCGTAGATACCGTTTCGGTGAACGGAAGAGATTTCGTCAACACCTACGACGCCGCGAACCGCCACTTCAACCTTCGGACGCCAGAGGGGCGGGAACAGGGATTGGGCATCGAAAGGCCGGCCGACTACGATCGAGCTCGCCGGCCTGACGCCGGTCGAGCTCGCCTACGACGATCTTGGCCGGCTCGTCTCAATAGCCCGGGGAGCGGGACAAGAGCGCCGCGCCGCCACCTTCGAGTACGACGACAAGGGTTGGCTGGTGAAAGTCAGCGGCCCCCTCGCCCAAAGTTACCAGTTCGAGCATGACGGCGCGGGCAGGATTTTGCGCCAGATCGACCAGGACGGAAGAACGGTGTCTTTCGCCTACGATTCGAACGGCAACCTGACGGCGGTCACACCTCCCGGCAAGCCGCTCCATCAATTCGACCTCACAGCTGTGGATCTCCTCGCGGCTTACAATCCGTCGACCCTCGGAACGGGAGTCGTCAGCACCGGCTACAGCTACAATCTCGACCAGCAACTCACTCGCATCAGCCGGCCTGACGGCCGAACTATCGACTTGGATTATGACTCCGGAGGCCGGCTGGAGACGGTCGGTTTATCGGAGGGCACTCTGCGCTTGTCGTATGATCCGCAAACAGGCCATCTGGCCTCCGCAAGCAGCCCAGATGGAGAAACGATCCATTATGTTTACGACGGCTTCCTTCTGAACGGCGCCACCTGGTCCGGACCGGTGAGCGGGACAGTAACTCGCACTTACGATGATAGCTTCCATCTCGTCTCCATAAGCGTGAACGGGGCCGATCCGATTTTGCTTCAGTATGACCGGGATAATCTTCTTGTCCAGGCCGGCAGCCTCACGCTTCAGCGAAACGCAACCAACGGGCTGCTTACGGGCACAGCTTTGGGAGAGGTCTCAACCACTCAGAGTTATAACGACTTCGGCGAGCTAAGCAACTTCCGGGCCAGCTTCGAGGAAACCCCATTCTATGAAACCACCTACTCCTATGATAAGGCAGGCCGGATTACTGAAAAGGTGGAGACCGTCAGCAATGCCAGCCTGACTCTTGACTATCACTACGATTCTGCGGGCCGCCTCGCCGATGTCGTACAGAATGGTACAGCCGTCGCGCACTATGACTACGATGAAAATGGCAACCGTACGAACGAGGCCGGTCCGGCCGGCACCTTGCCATCCACCTACGACGCACAAGACCGGCTCCTGCAACATGGAAACGTGACTTACACCTATTCGGCGAACGGCGAGCTCGCGACCAAGGCCCAGAACGGGGTCGTCGTGACTTACTCCTACGACGAGCTCGGAAACCTGCGGCAGGTTTGCCTGCCCAGCGGAATTACGGTGAGCTACGTCGTGGACGCCAGCGGCCGCCGCGTCGGAAGACGCGTGAATGGCATCTTAGTCCAGGGATTTCTCTACAATGAGCTGCTGAGCCCAGTCGCCGAGCTTGACGGCGCAGGGAAGGTAGTGACCCGTTTCGTGTACGGCAGCCATTCGCACGTGCCGGATTATCTGGTAAAAAGTGGCGTGACCTACCGGATTGTTTCCGATCACCTGGGTAGTCCACGCCTCGTCGTCGACTCGGAGACGGGAGAGGTCGCCCAGCGGATAGACTATGATGCGTTCGGCCGGGTCACACTGGACACCAATCCCGGTTTCCAGCCTTTCGGCTTTGCCGGTGGCCTCTACGATTACCAGACAGGCTTGGTACGCTTCGGGGCTCGTGACTACGATCCAGAGGTGGGACGGTGGTCAAGCAAGGACCCGGCACTACTGCTTGGAGGGGAAACCAATCTCTACAGCTATGTGGCGAACGATCCTATTAACTGGTCAGATATCTCCGGGCTTCACAAGGGCGACAAGACCTACGGATATCCGAAGGACTTCTGGAACTGGTATCACAAGAACATGAAGGCGCCTGGCGACCCCGACCTAGGGCCTGAAGAAGCGGATGAGTGGTATGAGGAATGGAAGGATCAAGGGCGTCCAGGGCCTGACAACAAAGGTAGGAGGCCCAACCAACAACCCTCCGAATATTGCCCATCGTCGCCGGAGCCAGTGAATTCTCCCAGTATTCCTCCACTGCAGGTTGATCCCTGCACCGCCATCGGTGCCGCCGTTGGGTCTGTCACGGGTGCATTGGTGGGAGGGACATTGGGGGGTGCGGGAGGGACTCTTTTCGCGCCAGGTCCTGGGACGGTGGTCGGAGCGGCTGCCGGCGGAACTGAAGGAGCGATCGTCGGCGGTGCCTTAGGCGGAGCTGTTCTCGGCGGCCTTCTAGGGCATTTCTTTTGCAACGGCAACGGAGGTTGAGCTATGAAGGAATACTCCCTCAGCCTGGACGTCATTTCAGCGGAAGCGAGCCTTCAGGATTTGACGGCCCAGCTTGGCGCCACGCCATCAGAAAGCTCTCATGACCTTGGCTCGCCTCGCGCGCGGCAGGGATTCTGGAAGGAGACGGTCTGGCGCCTTGAGTCGGAGGCTCCGGCATCCGCCTCACTGGAAGAGCAGTGTCAAAGCCTGCTCGCAAAGGCGCAGGCTTCCGGAGCTTTGGAAGCGAGCCGCAGCCTCCGGAACGCCAAGATCTTACTGAACCTTGGAGTATTCTTCGACAGCCCGATGTGCACGGTGGAAATTCCCCAGTCCTGCCTGAATGCAATCAAGGATTACGCCCTTGGCCTAGAGATCAGTTGTTACCCCTCGGAGGCAAGTAAGTGATTATGAGGCCGGCGGGCATCGAGTATGAAAAAGGCATTCATCATGGCGATACTCAGTAGAGAGATAACAATTCCCCCAGCAATCCTTCGGATACCGGCCTTGCTTGTCGAGCTTGGCGTGACTGCAGTGGGCATCATCATCGCAATCGATTGGCTGGGTACAACTAGGAGCTGGTGGGCGGACTTCACCAGGCATGGCGATTCTCTCCTTTGGCCTCTAGTCCTGAATGTGCTGCTCGCGTTTGTGTTAGCTTGGCGCTTTGAGCGACGGCGCTGGGTCAGGATTGCATCCGTTATTTTCCATACAACCCTCATACTTCTTGTCATTTTCATAGTTGTTGCCATGCATTTCGATCTTTTTCCTGACTAAGGTGATCTCTTCAGGGGGAGTATTGCATATCCAGCCAAATACCGAGCTCTTTTGGAGCTTACGCTGAAGGACGTAGAGGTCCCGGACTACGCCTGGCTGACCTACTCGGTCTGCGCCATGACAAAGGACGCTTGTGGATGGGGTGGTTGGATCATCGAGGCCCTATTCAAGAGGACCGGAGAGCATCACGCGACCGGCACGGGTGACAAGGTCCTACCACACGCGGATGAGATGCAGATTTGCCCTCAATGTGGGCTAGTCCTCTTCCGGACCAGCGCGTCCGTCCGCATGGATCTGTCCGCCGATCAGACTCCTGTTCACGGTCAGGAGGGGATAGACTATGAGGTGAGCGAGATGCGCTATGAGGACGACTGACTTTGGGGGAGGTTGAGCTATGAAGGAATACTCCCTCAGCCTGGACATCATTTCTACTGAATCGAGCCTCCAAGACTTGACGGCCCAGCTTGGCGCCACTCCGTCAGAGAGCTCTCATGACCTTGGCTCGCCTCGCGCAGGGCAGGGATTCTGGAAAAAGACGGTCTGGCGCCTTGAGTCGGGGGCTCCGGCTTCCTCCTCACTTGAAGACTATTGCCAGAGCTTGCTCGAGAAGGCGCAGGCTTCTGGCGCTCTGGAAGCGAGCCGCAACCTCAGGAACGCCAAGATCTTGCTCAACCTTGGAGTCTTCTTCGACAGCCCGATGTGCACGGTGGAGATACCGCAGTCCTGCCTGAATGCGATCAAAGATTATTCACTGGGCCTGGAGATCAGTTGTTACCCCTCGGAGGCAAGTGAGTGATCTTTTGAAGCAGGCCCCAAATATGAACATCCTCGAGCTGGCCTTCTGGGTCACCTTATTATGATCAGCCCCTACCGCTCCTCCAGCACCCGCCCCAGCCGCCCCGAAGTCAGCCGCTCCAGGCTGGCGTGGGCGCGGACGATCGTCTCTTCGCGGCGGGGGCCGGTGGAGACGAGGGTGACGGGGGCCTCGATCTCTTGCTCGATGAAGTCGATATAGTCCCTCGCCTCTTGCGGCAGGTCCTGCCATTCGAGGATGCCCACGGTGGAGCGCTTCCAGCCTTTGAAGGTGCGCAGGATGGGCTCGGCCGCCTCCAGGGAGCGGCGGTCCGGCGGGAAGTTGCGCACGGTCTCGCCGTGGAGGCGGTAGGCGACGCAGACCGGGATCTCGTCGAAGTCGTCGAGGATGTCGAGCTTGGTCAGGGCCACCGAGTCCACCCCGTTGAGGAGCTGGCCGTAGCGGGCGGCCACGGTGTCGAGCCAGCCGCAGCGGCGCGGCCGGCCGGTCACCGTGCCGAACTCGTTCCCCCGCGTGCGCAGGAGCTCCCCCGTGGCGTCCGTCAGCTCGGCGGGGAACGGCCCCCCACCCACTCGCGTCGTGTAGGCCTTGAGCACGCCGATGGCGCCGTCGATCCGCGTCGGCGGCACGCCGGTGCCCGTGCAGGCCCCGCCGGTGGTCGAATTGGAGCTGGTCACGAAGGGGTAGGAGCCGTGGTCGATGTCGAGCAGCGACCCCTGGGCCCCCTCGAACAGCAGGCTCTTGCCGTCGCGGATCCAGCCGTTCAGGAGCTGCTCGGTGTCGCGCAGGCTCGGCTTGACGCGCTCCCCCCAGGTGCGGCACATGTCGGCGTAGACGGACGGGGACGGCAGGGAGGGGCCGCCCAGGGCCGTCAGCTCGACCTGGATGCGGGAGAGGAGCACGCGCAGGCGCTCCTCCAGGTCGGGAGCGAAGAGGTCGACCATGCGCAGGCCCATCCGCGAGGCCTTGCTCTCGTAGGCCGGGCCGATCCCCCGCGAGGTGGTGCCGATGCGGCCGGCGCCGCGCGACTCCTCGCGCGCCTGGTCGAGGGCGGCGTGGCAGGGGAGCAGCACGTGGGCGCGGTTGGAGACGAACAGCCGGCCGTCGAAGCGCACCCCGGCCTCGTAGAGGCGGCCGAGCTCGGAGAGCATGGCGTCCGGCGCGATCACCATGCCGTTGCCCAGCACGCAGCTCATGTCCGGGTGCAGGATGCCCGACGGGATGAGCTGCAGGGAGAAGTGGCGGTCGCGGAACTTCACCGTGTGGCCGGCGTTGTGCCCCCCCTGGTAGCGCACGACGCCGTCGAAGGCCGGGCAGAGAAGATCGACGATCTTCCCCTTGCCTTCGTCCCCCCACTGCATCCCCACGATGACGGCGTTGGCCATTTCCGATCCGCCCTTCCTCTTCTGAAATCCTTGTAGCTTCTGCAATAACGCCTTCAATAAGGCGCAGCCGGCCGGTGACAGTAGCAGAGGATGGGAGGGGGGGCAAGAAGGTGTTAGCATCTAGGCCGTTCCTGGAGCCCGGAGGCACGTGCAAACTTTTCTCGACATCGCCACCATTTTGCTGCCGCTCGCCTACCTGCTGGTGGCGATCGACTACGGTTTCCTCTTCTTCGCCTCACAGCAGTTCGCCGAGCGGACGGCCACCCCGGCCCTGCGCGGGACGGTGCTGCTCCACCTCGCCTATCTGGTCGGGGAGGTCGTCCAGTGGCGGCAGCTCCCGGCGGCCACGGTGCCGCAGGCCCTCTCGGTGGTCGCCTTCGCCGTGGCGGTGGTCTACGTCTTCGTGGAGTGGCACGGCCGGGCGCGCACGACCGGCTTCTGGCTGGTCTCGCTGGTCTTCTTCTTCCAGCTCCTGTCGGCGATCCTGGGCTCGTTCCTGACCCATTCCACGCCCCCGGACCGCGAGGTCTTCCACCGGCCTCTCTTCGCCCTGCACGTGTCGCTGGCCCTGCTCGGCTACGCGGCCTTCGTGGTGAGCGCCGCCTACGCCTTCCTCTTCCTCCAGCTCTACCGCGACCTCAAGGCGGGGCGCTTCTCCACCTTCTACGGCAAGCTGCCGCCGCTGGAGGTGCTGGAAAAGATGATGATCGGCGCCATCTGGGTGGGGTTCGTGACGCTGACCGGCGCGGTGGCGACCGGCGCCTTCTGGGCCGAGCGGCTCTACCACAACGCCTGGATGCACGATCCCAAGATCCTGTTCACCCTGGCCATTTGGGCCCTCTACGGCGCGGCGCTGCTGATGCGCCGGCTGCGCCGCTGGCAGGGGCGGCAGACAGCGCTCGCCAGCCTCACCGGGTTCGGCGTGATCCTGTTCTCCCTCATGGCGGTGAACTTCTTCCTCACGGGTTTCCACGGATTCCTCTAGGACCGGCGCAGGACGATGTCGAACGATCCGAGGAACCCCGCCACCCCTCAGGACCCGCCGCTCCTGCTGGTCGGCACGGACTTCCGCTGCTCGCCGCTGGAGCTGCGCGAGCGGGTCGCCTTCGCCAAGGAGGAGGCCGAGAAGACGCTCGTCCACCTGCTCGCCCGCAACGAGGTGGCCGAGGCGTTCCTGCTCTCGACCTGCAACCGCACCGAGCTCTACCTCCAGCCGCGCGACGAGGACGGCGCCTACAAGGCCGCCCTGGACATGGTCTTCCTCCCCCGCGCGCCGGAGCTGGAGCGCCCCGGCCGGCTGTACGTGAAGCGGAACGGCGAGGCGGCCCGCCATCTGATGTCGGTGGCGAGCGGCCTCGAGTCGATGGTGCTCGGCGAGCCCGAGATTCTGGGGCAGGTCAAGCAGGCGTCGGCGGTCGCCGAGGCGGTCGGGGCCGAGGGGACGGTGCTCAAGCGGCTGCTGCGCAGCGCCACCTCGGCCGGCCGGCGGACCCGCCAGGAGACGGCGATC
>Ga0308175_100001556_pt1 | contig 15540 bp, 8 predicted proteins | sample PhyCR1_3_FD_203893 | JGI IMG/M metagenome (GOLD analysis project Ga0308175, IMG submission 203893) | Soil microbial communities from UC Gill Tract Community Farm, Albany, California, United States - DLSLS.C.R1 | ecosystem: Environmental > Terrestrial > Soil > Agricultural land | place: USA...
GCACCGGCGCGAGCCCGAGCTGGTCGGGCGGCTGCACCTGCACGCCGCCGCCTGGCTGGAGACGAACTCCAGGCCGGACGAGGCGATCGAGCATGCGCAGCTGGCCGGCGACGCCGACCTGGTGGCCCGGCTCGTCCTGGACCGGATGCAGCCGGTCTGGGCGAGCGGGCGGGTGGACACGGCGCTGCGCTGGATGACCTGGTTCGACCAGGGTCGCGGGATCGAGCGCTACCCGGCGATCGCCGTGCACGGTGCGCTGATCTTCGCGCTGCTGGGGCAGTCGGCGGAGACGGAGCGGCTGGCGGCGATTGCCGAGCACGCGCCACCCACTGGGACGCTGCCGGACGGCAGCACGATGGGCGGTCTGCTGGCCTACCTGCGGGCGATCCTCGCTCGGGACGGCGTCGAGGCCATGCGCCGCGACGCCAGGCAGGGCTTCGACGAGCTGCCGCTGACCAGCCCGTACCGGGCGACGATGCTGCACACCGAGGCCGTTTCCCACCTGCTGGACGGCCAGCCGGAGGTGGCCGACCCGATCCTCGCCAACGCCGTGCATCACTCGGCTCGGGCCGGGGCGCTGCCGCTGGCCTCGCTCGATCTGGCCGAGCGGTGCATCGTCGCCGCCCAGCGGGACGACTGGACGGCGATCGACGGGTATGTCGACCAGGCGGTGTCGATCGTGCGGGAGGGCCGCTTCGAGGCGTACTGGACCAGCGCGCTGGTCTACGCGTGGTGCGGCCGGGCCGCCCTGCACCGGGGCGACATGGCGGCCGCCCGGCGGTACGCGGCTCAGACGGCGCGGCTGCGCCCGCTGCTGGTCTACTCGATCCCGGTCGTGCCGGTGCAGGCGCTGCTCGAGCTCGCCCGCCTCTACGTGGGACTCGGCGACTCAGGCGGTGCCGACGCCGCCCTCCGGCAGGCCGAGGACGTCCTCGCCCACCGCCCTGGCCTGGGCGTGCTGCCCGAGCAGGCCCGGGCCCTGCGGGGCAGCCTCGACCAGATCCTGGACGACTCGGTCGGCGCGTCGGCGCTGACCGCGGCCGAGCTGCGACTGCTGCCGCTGCTGCCGACCCACCTCTCGCTCGGCCAGATCGCCGACCGGCTGCACGTGTCGCACTCGACGGTGAAGACCCAGACGAGCTCGATCTACCGGAAGCTGCGCGTCTCCTCCCGCGGCGATGCGGTCATCCGGTCCCGGGAGCTGGGTCTCGACCTGCGCTGAGGGCGGGCTCGAAGGCGGCGCCCCCGTGCAGCGCCTCCTGCAGCGCGGCCAGCCCCGCCGTGCTCAGCGCGACCTGAAGCACCTCGCCGCCGTACGGCGCGAGCACCTCGACGACCCGGTCCGGCTGCTCGTCCGCGAGCCCGAGGAACAGCGCGGACGTACCGGGGTCGAGCCGGTCCCGGATCTCGGCCCGGAACCGCTCGTCGATGCCGCTGCCCGCGACCAGCTCCAGCAGCGGGCCGAGACCGGCGTCGGCCGGCCGGGTGAACAGCAGCTCGAACACGAGCATCCAGACCATGCCCCAGCTCACCCCGCCGGCGACCGGGTGGTGGTTGGTGGTCAGGGAGAACCGCCCGTCCCGGTGCCGGCGGACCGCGGCGACCGCGTCCGGGTCGATCCGCAGGTACCGGACCAGCCGCTGCACCTGCTCGTCGGCGGTGGCGGCGGAGGTCTCATCCCGGTACGCGATCACGACCAGGGTGGGCATGGGTGGTGGCTCCGTTCTCAGCGGCGGGCCGGGCGGCAGACGGCGGTCAGGTCGGCAGCAGGCCGGTCAGGTCGGCAGACGGCGGTCACGTCGGCAGCAGGCCGAGCTCCCGTCCCCGCTCCACCGCGGCCGCGCGGGTGCCGGCGCCGAGCTTCCGGTACGTGGCGGCAACCTGCGTCTTGACCGTGTTGCGGGACACGTGCAGCTCCTCCGCGATCTCGCCGAGCGACAGGTGGCTGGGTAGCAGCTGCAGGACCCGCACCTCGGCAGCGGTCAGCGACATGGCGGTGGGGGCCAGCACCTGCCCGTCGTGCCGGGACAGCCGGTCGGCCAGGTCCTGCACCCTGGCCTGCAGGATCCCGTCGGTGAGCAGGCGGGACAGGTGCTGCCGGGCCTCGTCCACCCGCATCCGCGCGGCCGCCGGGTCGCCCAGCTCCAGCGACACCCGGCCGAGCACGACGGCGACCTGGGCACCCAGCCACGGGAACGCGGCCGGTGACGGGTCCGCGCCGAGCCGCTGGGCGGCACCCGCCAGCCGCCGCGCGGCGTCGACGTCCGACCGCCGCGCGGCCACCCAGGCGCAGACCGCGTAGGTGAGCATCGCCAGGATGCTGTCCCGCAGCTGCCTGCTCTCGACGAGGTCGTGCGAGGCCCGCGCGTGCGCCTCGGCGCCGCGGTCGCCCTGTTCGAGGGCGAGCAGCGCCAGCTCGGCGTGGGCGAGCGCGGCCGCGAGCCACTGCCCGTCCGGGCCGGGCTCGGCCGCCGCGGTCAGCTCCTTGTCCGCCGGCTGACCGGTGAGCACGTGGGCCACACCGAGTGCGACGAGCGCGGTGGACCGCCACGGGCTGTCGGGGAGCTCGAGCCGGACCGCCGTCCGGGCGTCCTCGACCATCCGGTCCACCCCGAGCGGGCAGCTGAGCGCGGTGAACGTCGCCACGGCCGAGTCGAGCGAGCTGCTGCCGTCCGGCAGCGGTCCGGCGACGACCGCCTTCTCGGCCCGCAGCACGCTGCTCTGCGCTCGGACCGGGTCGCCGGACAGCGCCCAGATCCAGGCCGCGGTGATCGCGACCGGCGGGCAGGCGACGAGCGTGTCGTCGTCGAGCCGGCCCAGCCAGCCGCGAAGCCGGGCCAGCCGCATCCCGCTGGGCAGGTCCCGAGCCAGGCCGTTGATCAGTCGGGCGGCGGTCAGCTCGTCCCGGCCGGCCAGGGCGTGGACGACTGCGGGCTCCGGGCGCCCCGCCCGCTCGTACCAGGCGGCCGCGCGCCGGTGCAGCCGGAACTCCTCACCCGGCTCACGCCGGCGCAGCTCGGACAGCAGCATCTCCCGGAACAGCCGGTGGTAGCGGTACCACTCGCCGTCCCGGTCCAGCGGGACGACGAACAGGCCGCGGCGCTCGGCGTCGGCCAGCCGGACCGCCGAGCCGGTGCGGTCGAGCAGCGCGTCGCACAACGGGCCCGACATTCGCTCCAGGACCGAGGTCCGCAGCAGGAACCGGACGCTCTCCGGCGGCTCGGCGGACAGCAGCTCGTCCCGGAAGTAGTCGGCGATGAAGACGTCGTCGCCGCCGATGCCCGCGCTGCCCGCCCCGGCGGAGACCTGCCGGCCGGCGAGCGCGGCGAGGTAGACCCCGGCGACCCAGCCCTCGGTGCGGCGCTGCACCGCCCGCACGGTGCCCGGCTCGAAGCGCCCGAGAGTGAACAGCTGCCGGCTCTCGGCCTCGGAGAACTGCAGCTCCTCGCGGCCGAGCTCCGCGTGTCCGGCGCCGGCGGGCAGGCCGGCCAGCGCGAGCGCGTGCCGGCTGCGGGACGCGAGAGCCACCTGCAACCCGTGCGGGTCGGCGCAGTCGAGCACCGCTCGCAGCAGCGCGACCGACTCCGGGGACAGGACGTCCTGCACGTTGTCGAGGACGAGCAGGGCCGGACCGCGCAGCTCGCGCATCGACCGCAGCAGCAGCGCCGGCGCGGTCGCCGGCCGGGCGGCCGGTATCCGGGCCAGCCGGTCGGCCGTGGCCGCGGGCATCGGCAGCTCGTGCAGGGCACCCGCGAGGTGCCCGGCGAGCCGGGCCGGCTCGTCGTCGGACGGGTCCAAACTCGCCCAGCCGACCCGGCGGCGGCCGGTGGCGACCCACTGCCGCAGCGCGGTGGTCTTGCCGTAACCGGCCGGCGCGGCGAGCAGGATCACCGGCACCCGGTCGGAGACGGCGTCGAGGCGGGCGAGCAACTGGCTGCGCCGCACCTGGCCGCGGCGGTCGAGGACGGGCCTGGCACGCTCCGGTCGCAGGCCGTCGCCGCCGCCCGCGGCCTCCCGGCCGAGCGACACGTCCACGCGGTCTCCCGTCCCTCGTCCTCCCGTTCCCCGGGAGAGGCGGCAGCGCTCTCATCGATCCCTGGAACAGGGTGGCCGATCAGTCACTCAACCCTGCGGGCGCCGGGCCGGGCAACTTACTTCACGAGAACTTTGTCTCTACTCGCCCTGTACCTGGTACGGGATCGTGGTCAAAGTCGTACTTAGAGTAGTCGATCGTGGGATCCATTGGCACGCTGAGTAATCGAGGATCACCCAGGCAAGCTGATGAACATACCCATTCGCAGAGCACACAATCCTCTCGTCGGGCGCCGACGGGCGTTCGGGGACACGGGGGCGGCGATGGTCGGGGATGTTTCGCGCGGCTGGCTCGAGCCAACGGGCCGACAGTTGATGATGTCCAAGCTCGACCCGCCGGAGGCCGGCCGGTCGGTGCTGAGCCGGCCGAGGCTGATCGATCGGCTGGCCTCGGCCGCGCACGGACAGGTCACGCTCGTCACCGCGCCGGCCGGGGCGGGGAAGACCACGCTGCTGCGGTCCTGGCTGGCCGCCGGCCGGGTGCCCGGCGTGCCGGTGTGGGTCAGCCTGGACGCGGCCGACCGCGATCCCGGCACGTTCTGGTCGTACGTGCTGGCGGGGCTCGACCGGGTCGGCCTGGCCGTGCCGTCCGCGGAGATCGAGCCGGCCGGGACACCGGTGCACCTGCTGGCCGCGGCGCTCTACGGCCGGGCCGAGCCGGTCGTGCTCGTCCTCGACGACGCCGACCGGCTCGCCGGCTGCGAGGTGCCCGAGGAGCTCGACTTCCTCGCCCGGCACGCCGGGTCCGCGCTGCGACTCGTGCTGGCCTCGCGCGGCGACCCGCAGGTGCACCGGCTCCGGCACCGGCTCGACGGCTCCGTCACCGACATCCGTGCGGACGACCTCGCGGCGACCGAGGCCGAAGCCAGGGAGATCTTCGCGCAGCACGGCGTCACGCCGTCGGACGAGTGCGTGCGCGCGGTGCTGCGCCGCACCGGCGGTTGGATGGCCGGGGTGACGCTGACCGCGCTCGCCGGGGCCGAGCGGCTCGGCGCTGCCGGTCCCGATCGCGAGCACGACGACCGCGCGGTGGCGACCGCGGCCGACGCCGACATCGCCGACTACCTCGACGCGGAGGTGCTCGCCCCGCTGCCGGCCGCCGACGTGCAGCTGCTGTCCCAGGTCGGCCTGGTCGAGCACGTGCCCGGCGCGCTCGCCGTGGAGCTGTCCGGGCGCCCGGCCGCCCGGCAGGCGCTCGACGACCTCGGCCGCCGCACCTCCCTGCTGCGGCGGTGCCGCCGGCACGAGGACTGCCACCGGATACACCCGCTGCTGGTCCGGCTGCTGGACACCCGCCGGTCGGCCGGGTCGAGCCGGCGGCTGCACCGGCGGGCCGGGGAGTGGTGCGCGGCCGGCGACCGCAGCGTGGCCGCCGCGATCCACCTTGCCACCGCGCAGGACTGGCCGGAGGCCGCGTCGGCGCTGGTCAACGGGTACGCCGTCGCCGACGTGGCGGGCGGCCCGCAGGGGCGCCGGCTGCTGGCCGTCCTCTCCGGCATGCCGCCGGACAGCCACGGCGCCCAGTCCGCGGTGGTCCTGGCCGCAGCCGCGGTCGCCCGCGGGGACGCGGAGGTCGCGGCGAAGCAGCTCGGGCGGGCCGAGGAGCTGGTCGACGACGTGCCGCCGGACCGGGCCGGGGCACTCGCGCTCGCCCTCGCGGTCGCCGGGGCCGGGCTGGCTCGGCTGTCCGGGGACGCCGACCGGGCCATGGAGGCGCGGGCCGCTCTGGACCGGGCGACGGCGGAGATCGAGGCCGGCGGCGGCTCGGCCGGCGCCGAGAGCCGGACGACCGTGCTGGCCGAGGTCGGGGCCGCGCTGCTGCGGGCCGGCCGGCTCGACGCGGCCGCGGCGACGCTCGCCGAGGACCCGGCCGGGGACGCGGCCGCCGCGCCGCCGCCGTTCTCAGCGGTGCGGTCGGTGCTGACCGGCCGGGCGGCGCTGGTCGAGGCACTGCGCGGCCACCTCACCACGGCCCGGGAGCTGGCCGAGCGGGCCGCCGCCGACCCGGTCCCGGCCGACCCTGTCGCGCCCGGCGGGCGGCGGCGCCATGGCCCGGCCGAGGCGCTCGCCGCGCTGGCCTTGGTCGCGGTCGAGACCGGCTCCGCTGCCGAGGCGGACCAGCCGGCCGACCAGCCGGCAGATCACCCGGCGGTCTCTCCGGCGGTCTCTCCGGCGGGCCAGCGGGCCGGGCGGCGGACGGGCTCTCGGGCGGATGAGCCGGCGGGGCAGTGGGCGGACTCCCCGGTGGACCAGCCGGCGGGGCAGCGGGCTGGCTCCGCGACAGGCAGGCCGGCCGGCCGGGTCGCCGGCGGGGACGACCCGGTCGTGCCGGCCGTGCTCGGCCTGGTGCGGGTCCGGTCGCTGCGCGCCGCCGGTCAGCCGGACCGGGCGCTGTCGGTGCTGGCCGCGACCCGGCACCCGGCCGGCCGCGAGGGCCCACCCGGGTGGCTGGACGGGATGCTGGTGGCCGCGGCCGCGGGCATCTGGACCGCCAGCGGCCGGCCGGAGCGGGCGCTGCGGGAGCTGGCCGAGGCCGGGCACGGCGGGCCGGACGTCTGCCTCGAGACGGCCAGGGCGCACCTGGCGAGCGGCGAGGTGGAGCGGGCCACCGGGGAGGTGGCGGCCCTGCTCCGGCGGGGCGACCTGACCCTCGGCGTACGGGTCGAGGCGTGGCTGCTGCGGGCGGAGGCCGCGCTCGCCGGGCAGGACCGGAAGGTCGCCGAGCAGGCTGCGGACCGGGCCCTGCGCATCGCGTCAGAACAGCGGCTGCTCCGGCCGGTGTTCGAGGCGCCCCCGCAGCTGCGGGGTCTCCTGCAGGCAGCGCGACCCGACGTGGTCGGGTCGCGCCGCGGCACCGGTGCCGGCCGCGGCCGCCGGCCGGGCGCCGGCAACCGTGGCGCGTCCCCACAGCTGCCCGCGCCGACGCCCGGCCGGCCCGTGGTCGTCGAACCGCTGACGGCCAGGGAGCAGGAGGTGCTCGGGTACCTGTCGGCGCTGCTGTCGACGAAGGAGATCGCCGAGCTGATGTTCGTGTCGGTGAACACCGTCAAGTCGCACGTCCGGGGCATCCTGCGCAAGCTCGGCGCGCCCCGGCGCAACGACGCGATCCGGCGGGCCAGGGAGCTGCAGCTCGTTTGAGACGCGCCTCTATCCGCGGGGGATGACGCGGTCCGGCACCGGCCGCTGTCTGCTTGAGCCGGCGCCGCTGCCGCCCCGCGGTGCGCGGGCGGCGCGGGCGGCCGGAGAGCGACGAGGAGCGCCGATGTCCACTGTGGACCTTTCCCGGTTCCAGTTCGCGATGACGAGCATCTACCACTTCCTGTTCGTTCCGGTGACGATCGGGCTTGCCGTGCTCACCGCCGTGCTGCACACCGCCTGGTACCGCAGCCGGGACGACGGCTACCTGCGGCTCACCCGGTTCTTCGGCACCCTGTTGATCATCAACGTCGCGGTCGGCGTGGTGACCGGGCTGGTGCAGGAGTTCCAGTTCGGCATGAACTGGGCCGACTACTCGCGGTTCGTCGGCGACGTGTTCGGTGCGCCGCTGGCGATCGAGGGGCTGGCCGCGTTCTTCCTCGAGTCGACCTTCCTCGGCCTGTGGCTGTTCGGCTGGGGCCGGCTCTCGCCCCGCGTGCACCTGGTCACGGTCTGGCTGGTCGCGCTCGGCGCGCTGCTGTCGGCCGCGTTCATCATGGCGGCGAACTCGTGGATGCAGCACCCGGTGGGCTACCAGCTCGCGAACGGCAGGGCCGAGCTGACCAGCTTCTGGGCGGTGCTGCGCAACCCGGTCTTCCTCTGGGCCTACACCCACGTCGTGCTGGCCTCGCTGGTCACCGGCGCGACCGTGATGCTCGCGGTGTCGGCCTGGCACCTGCTGCGCCGCTCGGACGCGGACCTGTTCGGCCGGACCGCGAAGCTCTCGCTGACCGTGCTCATCCCCGGCGCGCTGCTCGCTATGTTCGTCGGCAGCGAGCTCGGCGTGGTGGTGACCAAATACCAGCCGATGAAGATCGCCGCGTCCGAGGCGCAGTGGCAGACCTGCCAGCCCTGTTCGTTTTCGCTGTTCCAGATCGGCGGCGGCAACCGGGACGAGACGCCGACGAAGGTCATCCAGATCCCGCACCTGCTCTCGCTGCTCGCGACGAACTCCTGGGACGGCCAGGTGCAGGGGCTCAACGAGGTGAACGCCCAGTACCAGCAGCAGTACGGACCGAACGACTACGTGCCCAACGTGTTCGTGCAGTACTGGTCGATGCGCGGGATGGCGTATACGGCCGGGCTGCTGTTCCTGCTGGCCCTCTGGGGCGGCTGGTTGCTCCGGCGCAAACGGATCCTCGACGCGCGCTGGTTCAACCGGCTGGCGGTCTGGGCCGTCCTGCTCCCGTTCGTCATGAACACGGCCGGTTGGATGCTGACCGAGAACGGGCGGCAGCCCTGGATCGTGCAGGGGCTGATGCGCACCTCGGACGGGGTGTCCGGGTCGCTCGGCACCGCGGCGGTGGTGACGAGCATCGTCACGTTCGGGCTGCTGTACCTGATCCTCGGGGTCGTGGGCTGGGCCCTGATGGTCCGGTACGCCCGCCGGCCGCTGGGGCCGGCCGAGCCCGTACCCGAGCCGGACGAGCGCCGGCCGCAGGTCGCCACCTACTGACAAGGAGCCGGCGATGGACTTCGCGCTGGTCTGGTTCACGCTGGTGACCCTGCTGTGGACCGGGTTCTTCGTGCTCGAGGGGTTCGACTTCGGGGTCGGGATGCTGCACGGGCTGGTCGGCCGTACGGACGCCGAGCGGCGGCTGGCGGTGAGCTCGATCGGCCCGCTCTGGGACGGCAACGAGGTCTGGCTGGTCGTCGCCGGCGCCTCGATGTTCGCCGCCTTCCCGGGCTGGTACGCGACGATGTTCTCCGGCTTCTACCCGGCGCTGATCCTGCTGCTGGCCGCGCTGATCGTGCGCGGCGTCTCGGTGGAATACCGCGGCCACCGGGACTCGCCGCGGTGGCGGCGGAACTGGAGCATCCTGCTCACCGCGGGCAGCCTGCTCGCGCCGCTGCTGATCGGCGTCGCGCTCGGCGACCTGCTGCACGGCGTGCCGATCGACTCGAACCAGGAGTTCACCGGCGGATTCGTCGACATACTCACCCCGTACGGGCTGTACGTGGGCGTGACGGTGGCGGTGCTGGCGGCGCTGCACGGCTCGACCTTCCTGGCGCTGAAGGTGGCCGACCCGGTCCGCGGCCGCGCCCACGTGGTGTCGCTCGTGCTCGCCCCGATCGCCGCGGCGCTGGTGGTCGGCTTCGTGGTCTGGACCCAGTCGCTGGCGTCCGGGTGGGTCCCCGGCGTCGTCCTCATCCTGGCCGCCGTCGGCGCGATCGCCGCCGCGGTGCTGGTGCAGATGCGCCGGGAGGCCTGGGCGTTCACCGCGACCGCGGTCGCCCTCGGCGGGACCATCGCGGCGCTGTTCGTGCAGCTCTACCCGCGGGTGATGGTGTCGAGCACCAACTCGGCGTTCGACCTGACCGTGCAGAACACGTCCTCCTCCCCGTACGCGCTGAAGGTGATGACGATCGCGGCGGCGGTGTTCCTGCCGCTGGTGCTGCTCTACCAGGGCTGGACCTACTACGTGTTCCGGCGGCGGCTGACCCTGTCCGACGTCGGCGAGGGGCTCTGACCGGTGCGGGCACTCGACCCGAGGCTGCTGCGCCGCACCCGGGCCGCCCGGGTCGCGCTCGGCGTGGACGTCGTGCTCGGGCTCGCCGCCAGCGCGTGCGTGCTCGGTCAGGCGGTGGTGGTGGCCGCGCTGGTCGCGGGGGCGTTCGACGGCCGGCCGGTCGCCGAGCAGGGGCGGCTGCTGGCCGTGCTCGTCGGCCTCGTCGTCGCCCGGGCCGCGCTCGCCGGCTCGGTCGAGTCGGTCGGGCGGTGGGCGGCCGGCCGGGTGATGTCCGACCTCCGGCGGGCACTGGTCCGGCACCGGCTCCGGCACGCCGGCGGCGGTGCCGACAGCGGCGGGCCCGGCGGCGGGGTCGCGCCGGGTGACCCGGTGGAGAGCGCCGAGATCGCCACCGCCGCGGTCGCCGGGGTGGACGCGCTGGAGACCTACCTGGCCCGCTACCTGCCGCAGGTGGTGCTGGCGGTCGCGGTGCCGGTCGCGGTCCTGGCCGTCACGCTGGCGATCGACCCGATGTCAGCGGCGATCATGCTCGTCACGCTGCCCGCGATCCCGGTGCTGATGGCGCTGGTCGGCCGGTTCTCGCAGGAGCGGGCCCGGGCCCGCTGGCAGGCGCTGTCCCGGTTGTCCAACCACGTCCTCGACGTCGTGCGGGGGCTGCCGACGCTGCGTGCGTACAACCGGGCCGAGGCGCAGGCGGACCTGGTCGGCGCGAGCGCGGAGCAGTACCGGCTGACGACGATGCAGGTGCTGCGGGTGTCGTTCCTGTCCGGCGCGGTGCTCGACCTGGCCGCGACGATCGGCACCGCGCTGGTCGCCGTGATCCTGGGGGTCCGGGTGATCGACGGCGACCTCGGCCTGCAGGCGGCGCTCACCGTGCTGCTGCTCACCCCCGAGCTGTACGCGCCGATCCGGTCGCTCGGCGCGCAGTATCACGCCAGCGTCGACGGTCTGGCCGCGGCCGAGCGCATCCTCGACCTGCTCGGGCCGGAGGCGGCGGCGGCCGAGGCGACCGGCCGATGCCCGGACTGGCGGGAGATCCGGCTCACCGGGGTGAGCGTGGCCCGGCCCGGCCGGGCCGGGCCGGTGCTGCACGAACTGGACCTGCGGCTGCGCCGCGGCGAGGTGGTCGCCCTGGTGGGGCCGAGTGGGGTGGGCAAGAGCACGGTGGCCGCCGTGCTGCTCGGGCTGTGCCGGCCGGACCGCGGCGCGGTGACCGTGGACGGCCACGACCTCGGCACGCTCGACCCGGACTGGTGGCACCGGCAGGTCGGCTGGCTGCCGCAGCGCCCGACGATGTTCCGCGGCACGATCCGGGACAACATCGCCCTCGGCGACCCGCACGCCTCGGCGGAGCGGGTGGCCGAGGCCGCGCGGCTGGCCGGCGTCGACGGGTTCGTCGCCGAGCTCCGCCTCGGCTACGCCACCCGGATCGGCGCCGGCGGGCGCGGGCTGTCGGCCGGCGAGCAGCGGCGGATCGCGCTGGCCCGGGCGCTGCTGCGGGACGCGCCGCTGCTGGTGCTCGACGAGCCGACGGCCAATCTCGATGCGGAGACCGCGGCGGCGGTCTGCGCCGCGATCGGGCGGGTGGCCGCGGGCCGGGCCGTGCTCGTCATCGAGCATCGGCCGGACCTCGTCCCGGCCGACCGCAGGGTCGAGCTCCGGCCGGCCGAGGGGGCCGACGAGAGCCGGGTCCCCGAGGCCGCGGTCCCGGAGACCCCGGTTCCCGACCAGGCGGTGGCCGTCCGATGAGGACACTCGTCCGGATGGTGCGGCTGGCCCGGCCACCGGTGGGCCGGCTGCTGCTGTCGGTGTTGCTGGGCGCGGCCGCGGTGCTCGCCGGCGTCGGCCTGATGACGCTCGCCGGCTACCTGATCTCCCGGTGCGCGCAGCACCCGCCGGTGCTGTCCCTGACCGTCGTCATAGTCGGCGTGCGGGCCTTCGGTGTCGCCCGCCCGGTGGCCCGGTATGCCGAGCGGCTCGTCTCGCACGACCTCGCGTTCCGGGTGCTCGCCCGCACCAGGGTCGCCGCGGTCCGGCTGCTGGCCGTCCGGCTGCCGGACCGGGCCGGCCGGGACCGGGACGGCGACCTGCTGGCCCGGCTGGTCGGCGACATCGACGCGACCCAGAACCTGTTCCTGCGCGGGCTCTCGCCGCCGCTGGTCGCGCTGGTGAGCGGGGCGGCGTCGATCGCGGCGGCGGCCCTGCTGCTGCCGTCCGCCGGGTTGGTGCTGGCGGCCGGGCTGCTCGCCGGCGGCGTGCTGGTGCCGGCGCTGGCGGCCGCCGCGGGCCGCAGCGGCCGGCGCCGGGCCACGGTCCGGGCGGAGCTCACCGCCGAGCTGGTCGAGCTGCTCGGCGGCGCGCCCGAGCTGGTCGTGCACGGTGCGGATCGGGCCGCCCTCGGCCGGGTCGAGCGGTTGGACGGCGAGCTGGTCCGGCTCGGCCGCCGGGACGCGGTCGCGGCCGGCCTGGTCGACGGCCTCGCGCTGGTGGTGTCCGGGCTCACCGTCGCCGGGGTGCTGGCCACCTGCCTGTACGCGGCCGGGGACGGGCGGCTCGACCGGGTCCTCGTCGCCGCCGTCACGCTGCTGGCCGCCGCGGCGTTCGAGGCAGTGGTGCCGCTGCCGGCGACCGCGCTCGTGCTGCGGGCCACGCTCGAGTCAGGGCGACGGCTGCTGGAGCTGGTCGACCGGCCGCCGGCGGTCCGTGACCCGGCTGTGCCGGCAGCTCTGCCGACGACTGGGCTGGCTGGGCCGGCTGGGTCGGCGGCCGGGCCACTGGTGCTCGACGGAGTGCACGTGCGGCCGGACGACAGCGACGGCTGGGGGCTGCGCGGCGCCGACCTCTCGCTGGCGCCCGGACGGCGGCTGGCCCTGCTCGGCCGGTCCGGCAGCGGCAAGACCACGATCGCCGAGCTGCTGGTCCGCTTCCTCGACCCGGACAGCGGGCGGGTCCGGCTCGCCGGTGCCGACCTGCGCACGCTGGCGCAGCGGGACCTGCGCGCCCGGGTCACGCTGGACCGGCAGGACGCGTACCTGTTCGCCTCCACGATCCGGGAGAACGTCCGGCTGGCCCGGCCCGGTGCCGACGACGCCGCGGTCGTGGCGGCCCTGCGCCGGGCGGGGCTGGGGGACTGGGTGGCCGGGCTGCCTGCCGGGCTGGACACCACGGTGGGGGAGGACGGCGCCGCGGTGTCCGGCGGCGAGCGCCGCCGGCTGGCGCTGGCCCGGGCCTTCCTCGCCGACACCCCGGTGCTGGTGCTGGACGAGCCCACCGCGCACCTCGACCGTCCGGCCGCGACGGCGCTGATGACCGATCTGCTGTCGGCGACCGACGACCGCGCGGTGCTGCTCATCACCCACCGGAGCGAGGAAGCCGCCCGCACCGACGGCGTGCTCCGGCTGCGGCGCGGGCGGATCGTCGCCGACTCTATCCGCGGCGGGTGACGACCCGGCGCCGTCGGGATCCGAGCATGGCGGCAGGCCGTCCCTGGGAGAGGGCCAGCCGGACGGGAGGCCTCATGACGAGCGCGGTCGACCACTATGACGTGATCGTCATCGGCAGCGGAGCGGGCGGTGGCACCCTCGCGCACCGGCTCGCCCCGACCGGGAAAAGGGTGCTGCTGCTGGAGCGCGGCGGTTATCTGCCGCGGGAGCGCGACAACTGGGACTCCGGCGCGGTCTTCGTCAGCGCGAAGTACCGCGCGCCCGAGTTCTGGTACGACCGGCACGGCAACGAGTTCCCGCCCGAGGTCAACTACTACGTCGGCGGCAACACGAAGTTCTACGGGGCGGCGCTGTTCCGGCTGCGGCCGGAGGACTTCGGCGAGCTGCAGCACCACGACGGGATGTCCCCGGCCTGGCCGATCGACTACGCCGACCTGGAGCCGTACTACACCGAGGCGGAGCACCTCTACCGGGTGCACGGCCGGCACGGCGAGGACCCGACCGAGGGCCCGTACGGTGCCGACTACGCGCACCCGCCGGTCGAGCACGAGCCGCGCATCCAGCAGCTGTCCGACGACATGGAGAAGCTCGGCCTGCGCCCGTTCCACCTGCCGATCGGGGTCGACCTGGACCAGGACGTGGACGGGGCCGCCAGCCGGGGCAGCGCCTGCATCCGCTGTGACCGGGTGGACGGGTTCCCCTGCCTGGTCGGGGCGAAGTCCGACGCGCAGGTGATCTGCGTCGACCCGGCGGTGGCCGGCGGCGGTGTCGAGCTCCTGACCGGTGCGTACGTGGAGCGGCTGGAGACCGACCCGAGCGGGCGGTCGGTCACCGAGGTGGTCACCAGGATCGACGGGAACCCGGGGCCGGTCACGTTCAGCGCCGACATCGTCGTGGTCTCCTGCGGCGCGGTGAACTCGGCCGCGCTGCTGCTGCGGTCCGCGAACGACGCCCACCCCGGCGGCCTGGGCAACGGCTCGGACGTGGTCGGCCGTTACTACCTGCGGCACAACAACCTGGCGTTGATGGGGGTCTCGAAGGACGCGAACCCGACCCGGTTCCAGAAGACGCTCGCGCTGAACGACTGGTACTTCGGTGACGACGAGTGGCCGTACCCGCTCGGCGGCATCCAGATGCTCGGCAAGTCCGACCTGGAGCAGATCCGGGCGGAGGCGCCGCGGTGGGCCGGGCGGGTCTCGCCGGGCATGCCGTTCGAGGTGCTCGCCCACCACGCGGTCGACTTCTGGCTGTGCGGCGAGGACCTGCCGGTGGAGACCAACCGGGTGACGCTCCGCAAGGACGGCGGCATCCAGCTCGCGCTGGACGAGAAGCACAACACCGCCGGGGTGATCCGGCTGCGGCACCACCTGCAGCAGCGGCTCGGCCGGTTGGGCATGCACGAGCACCTGCTCGACCACAGCATCTACCTGCACAAGACCATGCCGATCGGGGCGACCGCGCACCAGGCGGGCACGGTGCGGTTCGGCACCGACCCGGCCACGTCCGCGCTCGACACCACCTGCAAGGCGCACGAGCTGGACAACCTCTACGTGGTCGACACCAGCTTCTTCCCGAGCATCGGCGCGGTGAACCCGTCGCTCACGGCGATCGCGAACGCGTTGCGCGTCGGCGACCACATCCGGGAGCGGATCTCGTGACGAGCGGAGGCATGACCGTGACCGACCGAGTCGACGCGCTGGTGATCTTCGGAGCCACCGGCGACCTGGCCAAGCTGGAGACGTTCCCCGCGCTGGTGGGTCTGGTCGACCGGGGCGTGCTCGACGTCCCGGTGATCGGGGTCGCGAAGAGCGGATGGGAGCTCGGGCAGTTCCGGGCGTACGCGGAGGCGTCGCTGCGGCTCAACCAGATCGACCCGGCCGGCGCCGCGGCGGCGAAGATGCTCGGCCTGCTCGACTACGTCGACGGCGATCTCGACGACGACGCGACCTACCAGGCGGTGGCCGGGAAGGTCAGCGCCGGTGCGAAGGTGCTGTTCTACCTCGAGGTGCCGCCGCCGCTGTTCGGGCGGATCGCCCGCGGCATCGGAACGGCCGGGCTCGCCGCCGGCGCCAGGGTCATGGTGGAGAAGCCGTTCGGGACGGACCTGAACAGCGCCCGCCAGCTGAACGCGACGTTGCACGAGATCTTCCCGGAGGACGCGGTCTACCGGGTCGACCACTGGCTCGGTCTCGAAGCGATCGAGAACGTCCTCTTCGGACGGTTCGCCAACGCGATCCTCGAGCCGCTGTTCAACCGCACGCAGGTGGAGAGCATCCAGATCACGATGGCGGAGGCGTTCGACGTCGCCGACCGTGGCCGGTTCTACGACCGCGCCGGCG
>Ga0308175_100001557_pt1 | contig 15524 bp, 12 predicted proteins | sample PhyCR1_3_FD_203893 | JGI IMG/M metagenome (GOLD analysis project Ga0308175, IMG submission 203893) | Soil microbial communities from UC Gill Tract Community Farm, Albany, California, United States - DLSLS.C.R1 | ecosystem: Environmental > Terrestrial > Soil > Agricultural land | place: USA...
ACGGAACCACGGCAGGGTGTTGAGCAGGTCGCTCACCTCGAGCGGGTGCCGTCGCTCGACGTCCTCCTGCGAGAAGAAGGTGCCGTTGATGCTGTGCCTGCGGTTCGACTCGAAGCGCTCGTACATCGAGCGTGTGGAGGCGGTCGTGCGCATGGTGTCGAGGGAGACGGTATGCCGCAGCGTGATCTCCTCGCGCGCCGTGCGCCCGCTGCGCAGCTCGACGGGCTGACGGAAGATCGTCGAGCCCAGCTCGCGCACTTCGAGCTCCTGGGTGCCGGACGGCAGCCCGGCGAGCGTGAAGTATCCGTTGCGGTCGGTGCGCGCGACCGGATCGGTGCTCACGACGCGCACCTGTGCGCCCGCGACGACGCGTCCGCCCGAGTTGCGCACGACGCCGGCGAGCGACGCCGTTCCCGCGAGCGAGGGAAGTCTCGCCGACCCTGCTTCGGCGTCGGCGATCGAGGAGAGGCTGCGCACGCCGTCGTCGCCGAGCGAGAGATGCTTCACGAGCACGCCGGTCGCATCGCCTATGAGAAGCTGGAACGCGGCACCGACGCGATCGTGATGCTGCACCTGAACCAGGAGCCAGCTGTCGGTCGGCACACCGCACAGGCGGTACTGGCCGAGCGAATCGGTGAGCGCAGCGCCCGAATGTTCGGCCGTCGAGACGCGGCGCATCGTCGCGTCGAAGGAGAGCTCGGTCCACATCGCGGCCACCCGCGCGCCACGGAGCGGTTGGTCGTCGGCCGCGTTCGTCACGACGCCCATGAGCGCGCCCGTGCCCGTCGGCAGCGCCGCGCCCGGACACGCCAGCGCGCGCAGCGTCTGGCCGGATGGCACGGCGAGCGCGACGTGGCTCGCCGGGCCGGCGGTCACGGCGACGCGACGCACCGGGCCGCCGTACTCGAGCGAATCGAGGAAGGGGCTCGTGAAGCCCACGCCGTACTCGCCCGGATCGAGCGAGTCGAAGCGGAAGCGGCCGTTCTCGTCGGCGGCGACGACGAGCGTGGTCTCGCGCTCCGCACCCAGCCGCGTGGCGCTCACCGCTACACCCGCCAGCGGCGCGAGATGCACGCTGTCCGTGATCGTCCCCTCGAGCCGTCCCACCTGCGCACCGAGAAGCGCCGGCGCGAGCGCGCCAGCCGACAGCGACGAGAGAGCGAGCCGTAGGAGGCGAGAGATCGATCGCACTCACCCCTTCTTCGTCCAGATCATGATCGTGCCGCACTCCGAGCGGTGCGTCACCGGCGCGCTGGCGGCGCTCGGATAGAGCTCCATCGCGCCGACGAGTGCCGGCGGCACGTCGTTGATGCTCCGCGTCGGCAGCTCGTCGATGAGGATCGTCGGCGCGCAGCCGCTTCGCGTGCTCACGATGCGCGCATCGGGGCCCGCGCCGACGATGCGGAAGCCGGGGATCGCGCTCACGATCTCGCTCGTCGCCTGGACGTGCATCCGCTCGATGTCGCTCTCGTCGAGGAAGCGGCCCTCGATCGCTTCCCGGCGCCGTCGGTCGAACTCCGGATACGACGAGCGACGCGCGATCACGCGCACCGAATCGAGCGCGGACACCTGAGTGAGCTCGACGTCGAGGCGGGTGCGCCGCCCGCCGCGCAGCTCGACGGGACCGCGCGCGATGCCGTAGCCGAGGCGCCGCACCTCCACGTCGCGCGTGCCGGAGGGCAGCCCGGTGAGCGAGTAGGCCCCGCGCTCGTCGGTGCGCGCCGAACCGGGCGTGCCGCGCACGCGCACCTCCGCGCCGCGAACCGGGCGGGCGGCCGCGTCGCGCACCGTTCCGGCCAGCGACGCAGTGCCCAGCGCGAGCATCGGACCGGGCGCGGACGACGCGGCATCGGCTCCGCCGAACGACAGGTTGCGCAGCGCGACGCCGACCGCGTCGGTCACCGAGACGCGGAGCACCGGCCCCGCACGCCCGCCCTGCTCCACCCGGACGAGCAGCGGCTCGCCGGTGGGCACGCCGCACAATCGATACTGTCCCGCCCCATTGGTGGATATGCGGACACCACGTTCGCCGCTCTTCATCGACTTCGTGACGGAGTCGATGGCGAGCTCGTTCCACGTCACCGCGAGGGTCGCGCCGACGAGTGGGCGATCGGTCGCCGGGTTCGTGACCATGCCGAGCAGCGCGCCGGTGTGATCCTCGAAGGTGACACCCGGACAGGCGGCGGCACGCAGTGTCCGCCGCGAGGGCATGCCGAGCTCCACGTGCGCGACGCCATTCGCGGCAACCTCGGTCTCGATCATCGGACTACCGTACTCGAGCGAGTCGAGCAGCGCGCTCGCGAAGCCGATCGCGTAACGACCGACGGGCACGCTCTCGAAGCGGAAGCGGCCCTGCTTGTCGGACACGGTGACGAGCGTGGTCTCGGGGAGCGCGTTCAGCCGCGTGATGCTGACGCGCGCACCGGCGAGCGGGGCGGCGTGCAGGCTGTCGGCGATGCTGCCCTCGAGGCGCCCGGTGACCGGCCGCGGCGCCGCGCGCTGCGTCGCCGCTGGTCGCTGCGCCACCGCCGAACGCGCGGCGACCACCAGGAGCACCGACGAGACGAATGCGCGCGTGACGGTCATGACAGTCGAATGCAGGACGGGGAGCGGCCGCGACGGACCGCATCACGCGTCGCCTGAGCGATGCGCGCGAACATGTCGCGCACCGCAAGAGGGTGCAAGCGCACACACGACGGGTTCGGTAGACTCCGCATCATGCCCAGATATCGCTATCTCACCGCCGACGTCTTCACCGATCAGCCATTCGGCGGCAACCAGCTCGCCGTCTTCCCCGACGCGCGCGGCATCCCGGAGCACCGGCTTCAGGACGTGGCGCGCGAGTTCAATCTCTCCGAGACCGCGTTCGTCTATCCGCCCGAGGACACTCGGCACACGCGCCGGGTGCGGATCTTCACCCCTGGCGTCGAGCTTCCCTTCGCCGGCCATCCGACGGTGGGGACGGCGCACGTGCTCGCCGCCATCGGGGACCTACGCCTCGACGGCGACGTCACGCGGATCGTCCTCGAGGAGCGCGTGGGCCCCGTGCCCGTCACCGTCCGCGCCGAGCGCGGCCATCCGACGTTCTGCCAGCTCTCGGTCGCCAGGCTTCCCGAGGAGGGGCCGCCACCGCCGTCGAACGAAGCCCTTGCCGAAGCGCTCGGACTCGATCCGGCAGAGGTGCTCGGCGGAGAGTGGGCGCCGCGCGGATGGACCTGCGGCGTGCCGTATCTGTTCGTCCCGCTGCGCGACCGGAGCGCGGTCGCTCGCGCGTCGGTCCGCATCGACAAGTGGGAGCGTGCCCTGGCCGGCACCTGGGCACCGGAGCTCTTCGTCTTCTCGCGCGACGCGGAGCGCGCCGGCTCCGACCTGCGCGCGCGCATGTTCGCTCCCGCGTTCGGGATCGGCGAGGATCCGGCGACGGGCAGCGCCGCCGCGGCGCTCGCTGGCTATCTGGCGAAGCGCGACTCGCGCCGCGACGGCACGTTGCGCTGGGTCGTCGAGCAGGGCTTCGAGATGAAGCGGCCGAGCATCCTCGAGGTCGAGGCCGACGTCGTCGGCGGCGCGGTGACGAGCGTCAGAGTCGGCGGCTCGTCCGTGCTGGTGTGCGAGGGGACGATGTCCGTCGCCTGACGGTCCGCCTCAACGCGGCGGGACGGCGCGCTCGGAGCTGGCGCCCGCGCTCCGGGTCTCGTCGCGCCGCCAGGCCGTGGCCCTGAACGACGAAACCACCCAGCCCCGCAGAGCGGGCACCCGTCGCGGGGTGCTACGGGGGAACGGTCGTCAGACGAGGCTGGCGATGCGGGCAGCGCGGCGACGCCACTGGTGCAGCGCGGCGGCGCCGACACTCACCAGGCAGCCGAGCGACACCAGAGCTACACCAGCGTACGAGGCGTAGCGTGCGCGATCGGCGGCGTCGAGCGCGCCGGGCGGGCCCGGGTTCGCCTTGCTGTAGAGCGAGATCGTGTGGAGGCGGGTAGCCGCGAAGATGTAGAGCGCGGCGCCGGCGGCGATGATCAGCAGGGCGGCGAGATCGGCCTGCCGATCGCGTTTGGAGACCTGGGTCATGGTCTCAGAACACGACCGAGCGGCGCCCAGGGTCACTGGCGCCGCTCGGTCTCCACTCATTGATAGCCGTTGTACTGGAGCGTCGACGCGGGGGCGCTCGCCTTGCTGCCGCTGAGCGCCTGCTTGGTCCACATGATGACCAGCCCGCATTTGGCCCGGTCGGCGTACTTGGCCGGCGCCTGGGACGCGGTCGCGTAGATCTCGAGGCCGCCGATCTGCACCGGGTGCAGCGCGTTGATCAGCGTCCCGTCCCGCCCGTCGATGATGACGTTGACCCCCTCGTTGGCGCACTCCGGGTTGTCCATGAAGGCCTGCTTCGAGAGCAGCTTCGCGTCGTTGCCGGTACCCGACACCGTGAACCCACCGAGGGTCTGGATCAGCTTGGGCGTGTTGGTGAGCCTGTACGCCGCGATCTGCGCGGCCGTCATGTAGCGGCCCATCGAATGCGCGCGGCGATCCTCGAACTCGGCGAGCTGGGGGCGCTTCGCCACGACGCGGATCGAGTCGAGCGATACGACGCGCGAGAGCAGCAGGTCGCGGGTTACCGTCACGCCGGCGCGCAGCTCCACCGGCACCTCGGTGGCGGCGTAGCCGAGCTGCTGCACCGCCACCACCTGGGTTCCGGCGGGCAGGTTGTTGATGATGAAGCGACCCTGGGTGTCCGTGACGTCGCTCGCGCGCGCGTCGCGCACACGAACGCGCACGCCGGAAACCGGGAGCCCTTCGCTGCCCCGCACCGAGCCGGTGAGCGTGGACGTCCCGACCAGCTGGAGCTCCGCGCGCGCCTTGATCGTCGAGTCTTTCGCCGCGGCCAGCTCGAGCGAATCGAGCGCGGCGATCGAGGGCGACGTGGTAGGACTCATCGAGAGATCGCGCACGACCGCCCCCTCTTCCGGCGATACCGACAGCCGGACCGCCGCGCTCGCGCGGCCGCCATTCTGGAGCTGCAGCGAGAGGAATCGGCCGGTCGGGACGCCGCACATGCGGTATTCCCCCTCAGGTCCACTCTTCACCATGGTCGTCCGCCGCTGCGCCCACGACTTGAGCGTCTTCTTGTCGATCGCCACCTCTGACCAGGCGGCCACCACGTCAGCGCCCACGAGCGGCTTGTCGGTGTCGGCGTCGATCGCGCGGCCGGCGACCACCGCCTTCTCGGCGCCCATGGTGAGGCCGGTGCACACCACGTCGCGGAGCGTCGTCCCGAAGGGCAGCGACAGGTCGAGGTGCGACGTCTCGCCGGCGCCGATCTTCACCTCCTTCGGGGGCAGCGCCAGCTCGAGCGAGTCGAGGGTGGCGCTGCTCACCTGCACCAGATAGCGGCCCGCCGGGAGCGAGTCGAGCGCGTAGTGGCCGAAGCCATCGGGACGCGCGCTGAAGGTGACGCTCTGCTCCGACTCGAGCGGCACGAGCGATACCGACGCGGCACTCACCGCGCGGGTGGCGATCTTCTCCTCGACGTTTCCCTCGAGGCGGCCCACCCTGGTCTGCTGCGCGAGGAGGGGCGCGGCGACGAGGAAAAGCGGGGCGGCGACGGCGGCAGTGATGAACGGGCGCATGCGCGAAGATGTGGGTTCTGAAAACTGTATGCAAGCGTCACGGCACGGGTTGCTTCAGCCGCCACGGGTGGCGAGTTTGCGAATCGACCCTCTCTCCGCTCCAGATGACCTACCGTATCCTCGTCACCGACGAAATCGACGCCGATGGCGTAGCACTGCTCACGGCTGAACCGACGTTCCAGGTGGACGTCCTCCCGACCCTGCCGCCGGCCGAGCTGCTCGAGCGGATCGGGGAGTACGACGCCTTCGTGGGCCGCAGTGCCACGCGGGTCACCGACGAGCTGCTGCGCCGCGCGACCAAGCTCCGCGTCGTCGGGCGGGCCGGGGTCGGGGTGGACAACATCGCGCTGGACACGGCGACCGCGCTCGGCGTCGCCGTCATCAACGCGCCGGCGGGCAATACGGTCGCGGTGGCCGAGCTGTTCTTCGGCTCGCTGATCGGATTGATCCGTCACCTCCCGCGCGCCGCCACGTCGATGCGCGACGGGAAGTGGGACCGCTCCAAGCTGCTCGGCACCGAGATCAAGGGGCGCACGCTGGTGATCGTCGGCGTGGGCCGGATCGGGAGCGAGGTGGCAACGCGTGCGCTCTCGTTCGGGATGGACGTCGCCGGCTACGACCCCTACGTCGGCGACGAGCGGTTCCGCGCCCTCAAGATCCGCCGCATCGACAATCTCGACGAGGCGGTCGAGGCGGCCGACGTGCTCACCGTGCACACGCCACTCACCGAGGAGACGCTCGGCATGATCGGCAAGCGCGAGCTCGGAAAGATGAAGAGCGGCGCGATCGTGATGAACCTCGCGCGCGGAGGCATCATCGAGGAGACGGCGCTGCTGGCTGCGCTCGAGAGCGGAAGGCTCAACGGCGCGATCATCGACGCCTTCTCCAAGGAGCCGCTCGTACCCGACCATCCGCTGCGCAACGCGCCCAACACCTTCCTCATGCCGCACCTCGGCGCGTCGACGGCGGAAGCGCAGCGCAACGTCGCGGTGGACGCGTGCGCCGCGGTGCGCGACGCGCTGCTGCACGGGGAGCTGTCGCGCTCCATCAATGTCGCGGGCGCCGGCACGGGCGACTGGAAGGAGCTGCAACACGCGCTGCAGGTGGTGCGGCGTGCGGCGTCCGTCGCGCGGGCGATCCTCGCCGACCGCGGCGTGAAGACGGTGCAGCGCCTCTCGCTGCGCGTCGGCCCCGAGCTCGCCGGTGCGTCGGCGGCGCTGCTCGCCTCGGCGGCCGCGGGAACGCTCGAGGGAACGATCGACGTGGAGCGGCTCAACCTGATCAACGCGCGCTCGATCGCCGAAGCGCGCGGCATCGAGCTCTCCACCACCGAGTCGGACGCGCTCGGCCATCCCGCCGCGATGCTGGTGAGCGTGAGCGGCGGCGTGCAGCTCATGGCGGTGGCGGCCGTGGCGCCCGAGGGCGCGCCGGCGCGGCTCATCCGCATCGGCGGCTTCCACATCGACGTCGCGCCGCGCGAAGCGCTGATCATCCTCACCAACAACGACGTGCCCGGCGTGATCGGACGCGTCGGCACGCTGCTCGGCGACCGCGGCGTGAACATCGCCGAGTATCACCAGGCGCGGCTCGCGCAGGGTGGCGAGGCGCTGGCGGCGATCAGCGTGGACGGCACGGTGCCCAGCGGCGTGCGCGAAGAACTGCTGGGGCTGCAGGACGTGTGCACGGCCACGGTCGTGCACTTCCGCGGCGCCTGATGAACGCGGTGACCGAGTCGCGCGTCGAGCGCGACGAGGGGGTGCGCCGCGCGTACTCGGCCGATGCGTCGGGGCTCGTGATGGTGCCCGACGGCGTGTCGCGACCCGGCACGGCCGAGGAGGTCGCGGCGCTGCTCGCCGAGGCGACGTCGACGGGCACGCCGGTGACGTGCGCGGGCGGCCAGACCAGCACCACGGGCGCGTCGATCACCGATCGCGGCCTGATCATGTCGTTGCGGGGCATGGGGCGCGTCATCGACATCGATCCCAGGGCGCGGATCGCGCGCGTCGAGCCGGGCGTGTTCGTCGGTGAGCTGAAGCGCGCGTGCGCGGCGCACGGCCTGCTGCTCGCCCCCGATCCGACGAGCGAGGAGGAGTGCACGGTGGGCGGCGCGGTGGCGTGCAACGCGTCGGGGGCGCGCAGCCTGCGCTACGGCGCCACTCGTCCGCACGTGCGCGCGTTGCGCGTCGCGCTCGCGGATGGGTCGATCGCCGAGCTGCGGCGGCCGTCGCTCGAGAAGAACACGGTCGGGTACGCGCTCGCTCACGATCCGGTGGACTGGTTCGTCGGCAGCGAGGGGACGCTCGGCGTCGTCGTCGAGGTCGAGCTCGGGCTGCTGCCGCTCCCCGAGCAGGTGATCGGCCTCGCGATACCATTTGCCACCGAGCAGGATGCAGTCGCTTTCGTGGTGGCCGCGCGGGAGAGCCGGGCGGTGCATCCGCGCTGCCTCGAGTTCTTCGATCGCCGCGCGTTGGCGATCGCGCGCGAGGCGGAGGCCGCGCCGAACTGGGCGCAGGGCGCCGACGCGTTCGTGTACGTCGAGGAAGTGCCGCCCGACGGCGTCGCGCCCGCGCTGGACGAATGGCTGACGCTCGCCGAGCAGCGTGGCGCGCTCACGGACGATGTGAACGTGTACGAGGGCGAGACGGCGCTGCGCGAGGCGCGCCGGGTGCGTCACGCCGTGCCGGCGACGATGAACGAGCGCGGGTCGCTGCGGCGTCCGCACGGAGGACGCAAGGTCTCCACCGACTGGGCAGTGCCGTACGCGCGATTGGGCGAGATGCTCGCCAAGGCACGGAGCTTCGCCGACATCGCCGGCATCGAGCAGGCGGTGACGTACGGCCACGCCGGCAACGGGCATCCGCATCAGAACTTCATCGCGCACGACGCCGCGCATCTGAAGCAGATCGAGCAGGTGGTGGAGACGACGCTGCGCGAAGCGATCGCGATGGGCGGCACTGTCGCGGCGGAGCACGGGATCGGCAAGATCAAGCGGAAGTGGCTGCCGCTGCAGATGTCGCCGCTGCAGGTGCGCACGATGCAGTCGGTGAAGCGCGAGCTCGATCCGGCGGGGATCCTCGCGCCGGGCAACGTGCTGTGAGCGCCGGCTTCGCGAGCGTGGTGCTCGACGTCGATTCGACGCTGTGCGGGCTCGAGGGAATCGACTGGCTGGCGGCGCGGCGCGGCCCCGAGATCGGTGCGATGATCGCCGAAGTGACCGATCGCGCGATGCGCGGTGAGGTGGCGCTCGACGCCGTGTTCGGCGAGCGCATGGCGATGGTCGCGCCGGGCGGCGAGGACCTCACCGCGCTCGCCGCGGAGTACGAGCGTGCGCTGGCGCCTGGCGCGCGCGCGGCGATCTCGCGCATGCTCGCGGAGGGGCGGCGAGTGGTGCTGGTGAGCGGCGGGCTTCGCAATGCGATCCTCCCCGTCGCGCGAACGCTCGGCATCATCGATGCCGACGTGCACGCGGTGAGCGTGTCGCTCGGCGCCGACGGTCGCTACACCGGCTATGACACGACGTCGCCGATGACGACGTCTGGGGGAAAGCTGGACGTCGTCGAGGCACTGCGCCTGCCGCGCCGGCTCGTCGCCGTCGGCGACGGCGCGACCGATCTCGCCATCAAGCCGGTTGCCGATACCTTCGCCGCGTTCACCGGCTTCGTGCGACGTGAGCCGGTGGTCGCCGGCGCGGACGTCGTGCTCGACTCGTTCGACCAACTCGCGGAGCTCGTACTCGCATGACTCTTCTTCTCACGAACGGCACCTTCTTCTTTCCCGGCCCCACCGAAGTGCGCGAGGAAGTGCGTTCGGCGATGCTGCAGCCGCTCATCCCACATCGCGGGAAGGCGTTCGAGTCGCTCTACGCCACGCTACAGACCGCGCTCAAGCCGATCTTCGGCACGACGCGTCCGGTGTACGTGAGCAGCTCCTCGGCGACCGGGCTGATGGAGTCGGCGGTGCGCTGCGCGCCGGCGGGACGCGTGCTCTCGCTGGTGAACGGCGCCTTCTCCGCGCGGTTCGCGGCGATCGCGAAGGCGTGCGGTCGCGAGACCGACGTGGTCGAGGTTCCGTACGGCGCGATCGTCACGCTCGACATGGTGAAGGACGCGCTGGCGAAGCAGCGCTACGCCGCGGTGACGGTGGCGCACTCGGAGACGTCGACCGGCGCGCTGCAGGACGTGCGCGGTATCACGGCGCTGGCTCGCGCAGCGGGTGCGGTGTGTCTCGTCGACTCGGTGACGGGCATCGGCGGGGCGGAACTCAAGTTCGACGAGTGGGAGCTGGACTTCGCGCTCACCGGCTCGCAGAAGGCGCTCGCACTGCCGCCGGGCCTCGCGTTCGCGGCGGCGACGCCGGCGTTCATCGAGTCGGCGAAGGCGACGCCGGGCCGCGGGCTCTACTTCGATCTAGTGGAGTTCGATGCATACGGCGCGAAGAACCAGACGCCGAACACGCCGGCCATCTCGCTGTTCTTCGCGGCGGAGGTACAGCTCCCGGACATCGTGATGGAAGGGATGCCGGCGCGCTGGGCGCGACACAAGGCGATGGCGGAGCAGACCTACGAATGGGTGGCCGGTCTGCGCGAGAAGCACGGAGACGCATTCGGCATCCTCGCCGCCGAAGGTCAGCGTACGCCGACGGTCACCAGCATCACGATCCCCGCGTCGTTCACCGCGTCGTCGCTGGTCGCGGCGGTGAAGGAGCGTGGCTTCACGATCGGGAACGGGTACGGGAAGAATCGCGAGACGACATTCCGGATCGGGCACATGGGGGATCATGTGCCGGAGCGGTTGGCGGACTGCCTGGCGGCGTGCGGGGAGGCGATCGATTCGCTGGTGTAGTGCGCTGTGGCTGGCTTACGGCAACTGCGAGTACACCGGGAAACGGCAGTACTTGGATACACGGATTGGCATACTAGCCAGAACAATTCGTGGTCGGCTGTCCGCGGCGAATGGCTCTGAACCACACGCGCCGGACTTCGCTTCCCGGTCGCTCAGCGTGCCGATTCATCGACCGACAGTTTTCGCATCAGGCCGGCGAGCATACGCTGAATGGAGCGGCAGCCGTCGAGCAGCTTCTCACGCGCCACGGGCGTGATGTAGCCAAGGTCGCCGGCGATTAGGAGATGGCTCTCGGTCTCCTTGGCTGATCCTGCGGCGATCTGAAGGAAGCGCACCGTCTCCTTCCGCGATCCCTTGCCGCACCCTTCGGCGATGTTCGACGGAACCGAGAGCGCGGCACGACGAAGTTGACCGCTGACCACTCGGCGGTCATAGCGCGGAAACTTGCGCGTGAGGCCATCGACGGTCACCGCGAGCTCACGCGACCGCTTGTACACTTCGAGCCGACGAAAATCGTGCATGCCCAAAGCTGCGCATGTATTGACGCGCCACCGTACCAGGCGAGTGTGGTTCAGACCATTTCCCCGCGGACAGCCGACCACGAATTGTTCTGGCTACTATGCCAATCCGTGTATCCAAGTACTGCCGTTTCCCGGTGTACTCGCAGTTGCCGTAAGCCAGTCCGGCTGCTGGCCCCTCAAGCCGTAGCCAGCGCCCGCACCACCGTTGGCCCAACCTCCGCCCTCCGCTCGCCCACCTGCTGCCGCCACATCGCGTAGTACAGCCCCTTCCGCGCGAGCAGCTCGTCGTGGTGCCCCTGCTCCACCACGCGGCCGCGCTCGAGCACGAAGATCATGTCGGCGTGCAGCACCGTCGACAGACGATGCGCGATCAGCACCGTGATCACGTCGGCGTCCTCGGCCACGTCGCGCATCGTGCGGCTGATCTCCTCCTCGGTGAGCGAGTCGAGCGACGACGTCGCTTCGTCGAACACGAGGAGCTGCGGGTCGCGCAGCAGCGCGCGGGCGATCGAGAGGCGCTGCTTCTCGCCGCCGGAGATCTTCATCCCGCCCTCGCCGATCACCGTGTCGAGCCCCTTGTCGGCGCGCGCGAGCAGCGTCGTCGCCGCCGCGCGGCGCAGCACGCCGCGGCACTGCTCGTCCGTCGCGTCGGGACGGACGAAGAGCAGATTCTCGCGGATCGAGCCGCTGAAGAGCTGCGCGTCCTGAGTCACGAAGCCGATGCGCTCGCGGAATCTGTCGAGGTCGATCCGGTCGCTCGGGATGCCGTTGTAGAGGATGCGCCCTGCGCCCGGCCGGTACAGTCCGACGAGCAGCTTCACGAGTGTCGTCTTCCCGGCGCCCGACGGACCGACGAAGGCGATGGTGTGGCCGCGCTTCACGTCGAAGCTCACACCGGCGAGTGCGGGACCGCTCGCGCTCGCGTGGGTGAAGCTGACGTTCTCGAAGGCCAGCGTGCGCAGGTCGTCCACCGACTGCGGGTTCTGCGGCTTGGGATCGATCGGGATCTGGAAGATCTCGTCGAACTTGGCGAGCGACGCTTCCGTCTCCCGATAGATGTTGATGACGTTGCCGAGCTCCTGGAGCGGCCCGAAGATGAAGAACGAGTAGATGAGCAGCGAGAAGAACTGCCCCACCGTGATCTGCTTCTCGAAGATCAGGTAGAGCATCAGGAACAGGATGCAGGTGCGCAGGAAGTTGACCGCCGTGCCCTGGATGAAGCTGAGGCTGCGCAGGTAGCGCACCTTCTTGAGCTCGAGCTTGAGGATCTTCTCGGTGGTCGCGTTGAGCCGCAGCTCTTCCTGCTTGGCGAGGCCGAGGCTCTTCACCAGCTCGATGTTGCGCAGCGACTCCGTCGTCGCGCCGGCGAGCGCGGTCGTCTCGGCGACGATGACCTTCTGGATCGTCTTGATGCGCTTGCTCAGCACCGAGCTGAGGACGGCGAGCAGCGGGACGGTGAGGAAGAACGCCGGCGCGATGGCCCAGTGCGCCTTGAACGCGTACACCATCACGAAGATCACGCCGACGAGCGTGGTGAACACCATGTTCACGAACGCGGCGATGAACCGCTCTGTGTCGGACCGCACCTTCTGCAGCTTGCCGAGGGTCTCGCCGCTGCGCTGGTCCTCGAAGGTCTGGAACGGCAGCGCCAGCGAGTGGCGGATGCCGTCGGAGTAGAGATCGGCGCCGACGCGCTGCACGACCACGTTGACGAAGTAGTCCTGGAAGTTCTTCGCCACGCGCGAGATGAACGCGACACCCACCGCCATGCCGAGGAGCAGCCCGACGCCGCGGAAGAACTGCGGGCGCGTGTACTTGTCGTACTGGGTGGCGTAGCTGTCGATCACGTGCCGGAAGATCAGCGGATCGAGCAGCGAGAAGACCTGGTTGATCGCCGCGAGGAAGAGCGCGAGGATCACGAAGCGCCAGTACGGGCGCAGGTAGCGATAGAGGGTCGACATGTGGAAAGAGTAACCCGGGCGGGGGTGGGGCGGGTTCCTGGCGCGACGAACGGCGATCAGAGCACGAGCTGTCGCCCCTTCGCCTCCTCGGCGCACGAGGGCACCGGCTCGGGATCGGCGTCGGGAGGCCTCGTATCGCGGATCCGGCACTGGCTCTGGACGAGCACTCGCCGACGCTAGACCGACGGAGCGTACGATTCGAGATAGCCGCAGGCCGAGCAGCGATACGTGACGATCGGGTGGCGCTGACGGCCTGCGAGTTTCAGCCCTATCCAAAACGCCCGCTCCGGCACCCCCTCTGCCCACTCCGGCGGTTCGGCGAATTCCTTTCCAACCTTGTCGAGGACGAATCCGGACTCCATCACGGAACTGCACTTCGGGCAGGTAGGTAGATGCATGGTAGTCGCGCGGGAATGGGTTCTTGATGGCACTGCTCTACTTTGGTCTTGATGGCACTGCTGTACTGGGTACTGAAATACGAAGTATCCGGACCCGGTCCGCCGAGCCCCACGAATTCTTGGACGCTTCTCGGGGCTACTGCCTCTGAAAGTGCGGATCGCACGACTGCACTCGGGACGACACCTTCTGCGGATCACTCGACTCGCTTCGCTCCGCTCGGGATGACACAAGGACTGTCACCCGAGCGGAGCGCGCAGTCGAGGGATCTGCACTGGCCCCGCATTCCGGGAGGTTGGATGTAGGTCCTGGTAGCAGGTACTTCAGTACCCAGTACGGCAGTGAATCAGCCTCAAGGCTTTCGAACCACGTACACCACCAGCCCGAAGGCCAACGCCCCGAGCGACACCGCACACACCCCCGCCCACCGATACGCATCCCACGCGATGACCGAGAGCGCCGAACCGCTCGCGCCGCCGACGAAGTAGCACACCATGTAGATGGTGTTGAACCGGCTGTGCGCCGCGGCGGGCAGCGCGTACACGCGTGCCTGGTTCGACACCTGCGCCGCCTGTGTCGCCGCGTCGAGCAGGAGGACGCCGACTGCCAAGCCGGCAAGCGTGTGTCCGGCGAGCCAGAGCACGATCCACGCGACGCAGTTACCGACGATCGCCACCCCGACGGTGCGGCGCGGATCGCGCTTGTCGGCGATCCGTCCCGCGAGTGGCGCCGCGGCCGCGCCGACGAGGCCGATCAAGCCGAACGCACCTGCCACCGCGCTGCCGGAGTGCAGCGGCGGCTCCTGCAACCGGAACGCGAGCGTGGTCCAGAAGGCGCTGAACGACGCGAAGTTCAATGCACCGAGCAGTGAGGCGTCGCGGATGATCGGCTCCGAGCGGAACAGCGTGCCGAGCGACGCGATCAGCGTGCGATACGACACCGACGACGACGCGGGGGCGATCGGGAGCGTCGCGCGCATCAGCACCGCGAGCAGGAGCATCGCCACACTCGCGCCGACGTACATCGCTCGCCACCCGGCCAGGTCGGCGACGATGCCGGCGACGGCGCGGCCGGCGAGAATGCCGACGAGCAGCCCGGACACCACCTGTCCGACGATGCGTCCGCGCATCGCTGGAGGAGAGATCCCCGCCGCGAACGGAAGGATGAGCTGGGGCACCACGTTGGTGACACCGATCGCGAAGCTCGCGACGATCACCACGCCGAGCGTCGGACCGAGCCCCGTGATCAGCAGCGCCACGGCGACGACGCACAACAACGTCGTGATCAGCCGGCGCCGTTCGACGATGTCGCCCAGCGGAACGAAGAGCAGCATGCCGACGGCGTAACCCGCCTGCGTCAGCGTCGAGATGGAGCCGGCGGCGCGCGGCGTCGCGCCGAAGGTGCGCGCGATCTCCGACAGCAGCGGCTGGTTGTAGTACAGGTTGGCGACGCTCGCGCCCGTCGCGACGGTCAACAACCAGATGAGCCGTCGAGAGGGGGGCGTCGAAGGCGGCGCGTGCGCGGACGACTCGGTCACACGGACGAATCTAACCGGCGCGGCTGCCGCGATTGCGTCGCGCTGGGGTGACCTACAGAATTGGCGCGCGCCTCTCCCCAACCAAGCGAGCCATGAGCGACCCCACCGCCTCTGCAGGATCCGACGAGTCCACGCTGCCGCCGGCCAAGCCGGCGTCCGTATGGGAGGACTTCATCGACATCTTCTACGCGCCGTCCGACGTCTATGCCCGGCGCGCGCATTCGGGCTTCTTCCTGCCGCTCGTCGTCGTCACGCTCCTCACCGGCATCCTCTTCGTGGTGAACAGCGGCGTGCTCGCCCCGATCATGGACGCCGAGATGTCGCGGTCGTTCGCTGCGATGCAGCGGAAGGGCGTCACGCTCAATCAAAATCAGATCGACAGCGCACGCCACATGAGCGAGACCTTCGGCAAGGTCGCCGCGTTCATCTTCATGCCGGTCGGGATCTTCTTCACCGGCCTGTTCCTCTGGATCGTCGGCAAGTTCGTCGATTCCAAGGCCACGCTGGGGCAGGGGCTGATGGTCGCGTCGTACGCCTTCCTGCCGCGCGTGCTCGAGGCGGTGTTGACCGGAGTCCAGGGGCTGCTCCTCGATCCGTCGAAGCTGAACGGGCGGTTCCGCATCTCGCTCGGCGTCGGCCGCTTT
>Ga0308175_100001559_pt1 | contig 15496 bp, 11 predicted proteins | sample PhyCR1_3_FD_203893 | JGI IMG/M metagenome (GOLD analysis project Ga0308175, IMG submission 203893) | Soil microbial communities from UC Gill Tract Community Farm, Albany, California, United States - DLSLS.C.R1 | ecosystem: Environmental > Terrestrial > Soil > Agricultural land | place: USA...
ACGACTACGTGCGGGCCTGCTCGGCGCGCGACTGGGAGGGAGCGCGGCTCGCCCTCCGGAGCGTCAACCACTTCGCGGCCCTGCGCCGCGGGAGCCTGCGCCTGCGCTGGAAGCTGCTGTGGATTCAGCGGCCGCGCCTGTTCCGGCTCCTCATCGCCCTCAACGACCGCCTGCCCCACCGCACCCGCTTCATCCGCAATCCGACCGTCACGCTGCGCTGAGCGATCGGATTTCAGCAAATCCACGGTAACAAATACCGTGGCTCAGACGCCTTTGATGTCGAAGCGCTCTTGATGGACCGAGAGCCATCCTTTCTGTGTTCCCTCGACAAGGAGAAGAAAAATGCAGATCCATGAGCAGGCGGTCGACCCCATGTCCCTGATCCTCTCACCGAGCGCCTATCGCATCTGGGTGGAGAAAGTGCATCCCCACGTGCTCAAGACCGCGGAGGTCCAGGCCGTGCTTCAGACCTTGACGCCCGATGAGCAGAACGCCGCTCTCAGCAAAGCCAGGACGCTGGCCCAATACGGCAACGCGGTCGAGGACGCGATGAAGGCGATCCACGCCAGGGGCGCGCAGTCGAAGTGACCGGGTAAAAGAAAGGATTTCTCCGCATCGGCAGGGTGCTGACGCGGAGAAATCAGTTTCCGCACAGCGCCAGCAGGCCGTCCGCGAAGGAGCCGCGCCAATTCAGGATCGAGTGCCCGCCGTTGAATTCCCGGTACTCGACGGCGCTCCCCCGGGCCTGCAGGACGGTGCGCAGATGCCGGTTGGCGGCCAGCAGGCTGGTCCCCTCGCGTGGCGTGTCCTCCATCAATCCCGCCTCCAGATAGAAACGCAGCGGCAGCTTCGGGCCGGTGGCGAGCTGCCGCGCGAGCCATTCGGGCTCGGTGTCGCCGGGCGGCCGCCAATAGAAAGATCCCGAGAGCGAGAGGACGTTCCCGAAGACCTCCGGATGCCGCACCGCCGCGCAGGCCGCCGCCAGACCGCCCAGACTGGAGCCGGCGATCGCGATCCGGGCCGGATCCTCCGTGATCCGATAGCCGCGCCGGACCCAGGGGATCAGCTCGCGCGCCAGAAACTCGGCGAAGGGTGGATGGCAGGACAGCTCCCGCACGCGCGCCTCCGCGCTGGGGTTCGCCACGAAGACCGCCACCAGCGGCGGGATGCGCCTGGCCGCCAGCAGATTGTCCAGCACGGCCGACCCCGGTATGTCAGAGGTGTAGGTGCGGCCGTCCAGCACGACCAGCAGGCCGTAGGGCTTGCCCTTGGGATCGTAGCCGGGGGGCGTATAGACCCGGACGATCCGTTCATTGCCGAGCCGGTCGCTGCGGAAGGAGCTCTCCGCGAGCCGGCCCTTGGGCACGTCCGGACGGGGAACGATCCAAGGCTGCTTGCGCGCCGCCGGCAGCTCGGCCAGTGAAACCAGGGGCTCCGGCGCCTGGCGTGGATTGAGCGGATCGGGCTTGAGCGCGGCCCAGCGCGCCTCCTCCTCCGCCTCCGAGGTCTTGGTGGCGAGGGAATCGTTCACCGAGAAGGCATAACCGAAGCGCGCGTCGGCCCTCATCCGGCGGGATTTGAACCAGACGTCGGTGCCCGGGATCCGGCTCAGCCGCGCGCCGGCGATCCCCTCTTCGCTCCCGAGATCGGACGGCGAGACGACCACCAGGACGTTCCGCGTCTCATCGCCGCCCCGCCAGACGAAGGTCACCAGCCGCTCGTTCGGCTCCCCCTCGACCGGCTCGACGAGAGGCGTCCCCTCCGCGGCGAGCCGCCGCCAGAACCGCTCCAGAGCGGCCGGTCCGCCGGTCGCGATCTCGTTGCGCAAGGCGTTGAGACGGGGGCTCGCGAGATCCTCCGCGCGCGCCCGCCCCGGCCCCGCGAGGAGCAGGAGGAGACCGGCAAGGAGGGCGGTCAGGTCAGATTTCACCGCGTTGCCGCCGTGACCTCGGCGACGGCCGCTTCGAGCGCCGCGTCGCGGCCGGCGAGGAGATCCTTGACGGTGCGCGGCGCCGGGATCTCCGGCCGCACGCCCCGTCCGATCAGGCCGGGACCGTCGTCGGTGGAGGTGGATACGCGGCCCGAGCCGCCGCCCGGCAGCGCGAACGCCAGCGGATCGCCCGTGCTGCCGGCCGTCGGCTCCCCCACCAGCTTGCCCCGCTTCATGCTCTGGAACGTCGCCGCGAAGACGTCCGTCGCGGACAGCGAGCGGGGGCCGATGAGCATCGCCACGGGTTTTGCGTAGAAGCCCTCCGGCTTGCCCGGCGCCGTCGACGGCTTCGGCTCGTACCAGCCGCCCGGCTGGCCCCAGACGTTCAGCGTCGCCACGTACTGCCGGCTCTTCCAGCGCGGCAGCTCGATCTCCTTGCCGGTGAAATTTCTCAGGATGTTGTAGGCGATCAGACCGCTGCCGCCGTCGTTCTCGCGCACGTCGAGGATCAATCCATCGCTGGCGCGGATCTCGGGAAGATAGCGATCGAAGTCCTTCTGCGCGTCCTCGCTGTTGAACGTATTGATGGCGACATAGGCGATGTTCCCCGCCAGCTTCTTGTAGACGACTGCCGGGAGAGCCGTGGCGTCAGGATAGGAGCCGCGCGTGAGGCGCTTTTCGAATACCTTTCCATCCCGCGACCGGAATTCGACCGCGACCGGACGGTCGCGGGGCCCGGCGAGCAGCCCGTACGAGTAGACCTTGACCTCCACGTGCTGGGGAGAATTGCTCGCGAGGTACGGACGGCGCTTCGCCGCGTAATCGTGTACGGGCACGCCGTCGATCTTGAGGATCTCGAGACCCGGGGCGATCCCGTCCACCGCGAGCGACGGGCTGTCCACGCGGGTGACGAAGACCCGGTCCTCGATCTTGTCGATGCGGAGCGGCAGATCGGCCTCCATGCGCTCGGCGAGCTCCTGGGGCAGAAACACGTCGCTGTGTCCGTCCTTGAGCAGCGCGCACATCCGCTGGAGGGTCTTGTAGTACTCATACGTGCTCGCCGTGGCCCGGACCTGCGGGATGAAATCGACGTACGTCTTGTCCCAGTCCAGGTCGGGCACCGCGGCGAAATTGGGAAAATTGATCTTGACCTGCATCCAGAACCGGCTGAGCCCGGCGATTTTCGCGTCTTCGCTGAGATTCTCCTGGAACGGCACGCCCCAGGCCGCGGCGCTCCCCCAGATGACGCCGTCGCGCGCCAGCAGCTCCTGGCGGGACGGCTGCGGCGCGTTTTGAGCGTTTGAGGGGGTGACGAGAAGCAGAGCGAGACACAACGGCGCGGCCAAGAGTGTGCGCACGGCTGGACCCTCCCGGGAAAGCCAGAAGTATAGAGCCTCCCAGCCTTGAAACGTGCTCCGGCCCGCGATCCCCTCACGATCTCCTCAATCGGCGAGGAACAGCTCCGCCCATGAGGCCACCCGCCGGCCGTGCCAGGCCGGGCCTTCGCGGACGAATTTCCATTCGGGATTCCGCGCCACGTCCCGCAGGGACCCGCAGACCTCGTGGAAGACCGGGACGCCCGCGTCCGCGCATTCGAAATAATTGATGAAATCGTACTCGCCGGCCGGCGCCGGCTCGGTCGAATTCTTGTAGGTGCGCCGCATCAGGGAGTCGACTCCTCCCGCGGCGGCGAGCGCGTGCCCATCGCTCACCTTACGTCCCGCTTCGTCATAGCGCGGGAGGAAGTACGTGTGGCGCTCCATCCAGTCCTTCGCCCACCACTCGGCCGATTTCTTCGTAGGAAGGAGGAACGCGTTGGGCATCGCTGTGCCGGGCTGCTGGAGGACGCGGTGGGCATAGGCGAGGTTGTGCATCAGGTTGCCGGTGTAGAGCGTCGGACGCACGACGCCGCTCAAAGTTTGCAGATCGATCTCCGGGCCCAGGAGGCGCGCCAGGCCGGCGCGGAATTCCGCCACCGGCTCCGGAGCCTCCGCGGCGACGTGCACCACCGCCCCGGCGCGCAGCAGCCCGTCGTCCGCCATATCGCCAGGGGTGCCGGGGGTGGCGCCGATCCGGCGGAGATAGGCGATCGACCGCGGCGGATCGCCGTTCCCGGGCTCGAATTCGTTCCGCAGCTCCAGACGCTCGGCGAGCGCGGGCACGGCGGCCCCGGCGACGGCCTCCAGGGCACCGGCGGGCACGTTCAGACAGAGATAGGCACCGTAACGGATCGGCTCGTTCGACCGGACGTCGTCAGCTCTCATAGTCACCTCCCGGGCTCCGATGATAGGAACGGGTGTGATCCCAAGTCCAATGCATTGTTCTTGGCCCACCCATGCGTAATACTGATGGGTCATGGAGCTCGATCACGTCGAGGCGTTCGTGGCCATCGTCCGCAAGGGGGGCTTCACGCGGGCGTCGGCGGCCCTGCACCTGTCGCAGCCCGCGATCAGCCGGCGCGTCCGGCTCCTGGAGCACGAGCTGGGCGCGCCGCTGTTCGAGCGCCTCGGCCGCGGCGTGGTCCTCACGGAGGCCGGCCGCGCCTTCCTGCCGCACGCCGAGGCGCTGCTGGCGTCGATGCGCGACGGACTGGAGGCGGTGGCGGCGCTGCGCGGCACCGACCGGGGCGCCGTCACGCTCGCGGTCGTCGGTACCCTGGCCAGCACCACGCTCTCCGAGCGCCTGCGGGAGCTCCGGGAGGCCTATCCCGGCATCGATCTGCGGCTGCGGACGGCGCTCAGCGCCGAGGTGAGCGCGCTGGTCCTGCGCGGCGACGCGGCGCTGGGATTGCGCTACGAGATCGATCCGCACCCGGACCTGGCGTCGGCGGTCGTCCACGAGGAGCGGCTGATTCCGGTCTGCTCGGCCCACCACCGCTTCGCCCGCAAGAGGCGCGTCTCGCCGCGGGAGCTGGCCGGCGAGCGATGGATCGGATTTCCCGCCCGGCCGGACGTGGCGAGCGAGCCCTACTCCTCAGCCTTCGAGGGGCGGCTCGCCGCCTGCGGCCTCAGCGGCGCCGAGATCGTCCCCATCGACAGCCTGACCGCTCAGAAACGCATGGTGGAGGCCGGTTTCGGCCTCGCGCTGCTCCCCGAGAGCAGCGTCGGCGAGGAGCTCCGCGCGGGAACGCTCCGCCCGCTGCCCGCGCCCGCCATGAAGGTCACCATCCCCATCGTGCTGATCCATCGCCGGCGGGCCTTCCAGAGCGGCGCGACGCGCGCGTTGATGGCGATGCTCACCGCGTGGCCGCGGCGGGAGTGAGATCGCGATCATATGGGCACGATGGTGTCGCATAACTGGCAGGAGCGCTCCCGCCCCTCGGGGCGACCTCTGTCGCCTGACACACCGGCCCGAGGCTCCATCCGCTCACTTGCTTACAGTATGCGACACTCCGAATGGCATTGACGCGAATACCATTCAGCGGTACCCTATAACTAAGTTGTTCCAGTAGAGGGAGATAAGAGGCGGACGCCGCCGTGCGCCGCGATACTTCAAAAGCCGGGAAGTTGTCGTGATGATTGGCTAGACGGGCGTATGAGCAGACGGTCACTCTAACGGTTAGGCTATAAAGAAGATGAGAAAACCGGTGGACACGACCAAACAGAGAACCGAGGCATGCGTATGATCAGTCGCGGTTCGGAATGGCACCGATGGGAGCCGCATATCCATGCGCCCGGCACCATCCTCAACAATCAGTTCGGTGCCGCCGATCCCTGGGGGCCCTATCTTACGACACTGGAAGGCCTGACGCCGAAGATCGAGGCGATCGCCGTCACCGACTATTACGTCACCGATACCTACGAGGAATTCCTCAAGCACAAGGCCGCCGACCGGTTGCCTGGCGTGATACTGCTATTCCCGAACATCGAGCTACGCCTCGACGTGGCCGCGAAGTCTGGCTTTGTGAACGTCCACCTGCTGGTCAGTCCCGAAGATCCCGACCACCTGTCCGAGGTGAAGCGTATCCTCAAACGCCTGCAGTTTCACGCATTCAACGACCGCTTCGACTGCACGCGCGAGGAGCTGATCAAGCTGGGCAAACGTGCCGACCCGACAATAACCGATAATGGAGCGGCGCTCCGACACGGTGCGACGCAGTTCAAAGTCAACTTTGACCAACTGCGCAAGGTCATTGACGAAAGCGAATGGGCGAAGAAAAACATCTTGATCGCCGTCGCCGGCGGCGCCGGAGATGGCACGTCTGGCGTCCGCGAGGCCGCCGACGCCACCGTCCGCCAGGAGATCGAGAAGTTCGCCCACATCATTTTTTCGAGCAGTCCGGCGCAGCGCGAATTCTGGATCGGCCAGCGCGGCGCGACGATCGAGGACCTGCGCGCGCGATATGACGGATGCAAGCCCTGTCTCCACGGCAGCGACTCCCATGATCAGAACTCCGTGGGCCAGCCCGTCGATAATCGCTTCTCGTGGATCAAGGGCGCCTTGGAGTTCGAGGCCCTCCGTCAGGCCTGCATTGACCCAGAGGGCCGCGCTTATGTCGGCGAGCAGCCGCCACGCTCGGCCATGCCGTCGCAGGTCATCTCGCACGTCAGGCTCGACGATGCGGATTGGGCCACCACGCCCGATATCCCTCTCAATCCCGGCCTTGTCGCCATCATCGGCGCGCGGGGATCGGGAAAGACGGCCCTGGCCGACGTAATCGCCGCAGGCTGCGACGCGATCACGCCAGCCGGTTGGGATGCGGACGAGAACATCAGCCCATCTTTTCTGGCTCGGGCGCGCAGGCTCATCGGCGACGCGACGACGACACTGACCTGGGGCGGCGGCGCCACGGTCACGCGCTCGCTCAATGGCAGAGACTCCAACGATTATATGTCGTTTCCGCGTGCCCGGTATCTTTCCCAGCAGTTCGTCGAGGAGCTTTGCTCGGCGAAAGGTGTCTCCGATGGCCTGGTCGACGAAATCGAGCGCGTGATCTTTGACTCACATTCACAGCACGAACGAGAATGGGCGATCGATTTCGCCGAGCTGCGCGACCAGCAGATCTCACGGTTCCAGCAGGCGCGCGAGCGCGAAGCCGAGGCGATCTCCGACATCTCGGACCGCATCGCTACCGAGTTTGAAAAAGAGAGCCTTGTCGCCAGCCTGGCTGCGCAGGTCGGGCAGAAGAAGAAGCTGATCGCGGATTACACGACGGACCGCGCAAAGCTCGTCGTCAAGGGCACCGAAGCACAAGTGGCCCGACACACCCAACTCAGCGAGGCAACGCAGAAGCTCCGCAACAAGATCCAAGCCTTCGGGAATCAGCGCCGCACCTTCGTCGCCCTGCAGGACGAGGTTCGCAGCATGCGCGCTACGGGCGCCCCGGAGCAGCTCCGACAAGCCCGGGCGCGACATGGCAACAGCGGCTTGAACGCGCAGCAGTGGGACGAATTCCTGCTTATCTACAAGGGCGACGTCGACAAGAGCCTGGCGGCCTACATCGCGTGGGCGGATGACGAGGTTCGCAAGCTGAAGGGCGTTCCGCCGCCGCCCGGCGATCCGAACGTCGCGCTGATCCCCGACAACACTGATGTCTCGACACTTCCGCTCGCGCTTATCGCCGCCGAAATGACTCGCCTCGAAGCGCTGTTCAGCGCCGACAAGATCGTCCGCGATCAATATGTAGCACTGACCGGCCGCATCGGGCAGGAGAATTCCGCGCTACAGACCCTCGAAGTCCGGCTCGCCGATGCGCAAGGCGCCGCAGCCCGCCGGAAGGACCTTCAGACAGAGCGCGATGACACCTATGGCCGCGTTTTCGAGGCGATCATCAACGAGCAGAACGCGCTGGCCGGTCTCTATGCGCCGCTGATGACTCGGCTTGCGGCGTCATCGGGCACGCTCAAGAAGCTCAGCTTCTCTGTTCGGAGGATCGCCGACGTCCAAACATGGGGCTCGTTTGCCGAGGAGGAACTTCTCGACCGGCGCAAAACCGGGCCCTTCTACGGCCGCGGCTCGCTGATCGCCGCCGCGACCGTTGCGCTCAAACCGGCGTGGGAAACAGGCTCGGCGGTCGAGGTGCAGGCAGCAATGACAGCCTTCATGGCCAAATACCTGAGGGACCTGCTGGCCCACGCGCCTTATGCACCAACGCAGCAGGCCGAATTCCGAGCATGGTCGAAGCAGTTCGCGCACTGGATCTTCGGCACCGACCACATCACCGTCCGTTACGAGATCTCCTACGACGGCGTCGATGTCCGCAAGCTATCGCCCGGCACGCGGGGCATCGTCCTGCTGCTGCTCTATCTTGCGCTCGATGATTCGGACGATCGGCCTCTGATCATCGACCAGCCCGAGGAAAACCTCGATCCGAAGTCTGTCTTCGACGAGTTGGTCGCGCTCTTCATCGCCGCGAAAGCGAAGCGTCAGGTGATCATGGTGACGCACAACGCCAATCTTGTCATCAACACCGACGCGGATCAGATCCTCGTGGCGGAAGCCGGCCCGCACCCCTCAGGCGGCCTGCCGCCGATTAGCTACGTGGCGGGTGGATTGGAAGACGCCGTGATCCGCAAGGCCGTCTGCGACATCCTTGAAGGTGGCGAAGCCGCCCTCCGCGAGCGCGCGCGGCGGCTTCGTGTCCGGCTCGATCGATAGGCTGAGTACGATGGTCGGCCCGGCCATAGCTATTACTTCTCCGCAGTCGGCTTGAGACATCGCTCAGTCTGGATAACGTTCAGCATCAGCAGTTCTTGTTGATCGAGCGTTCGGGGGACCAACTCCTTGGACTCTTGCGGCGTAAGCCCTGGGAAATGAAGCGTTTTCAGTCTCTCCGGAGCCCTGCCAGGGCGACAGGAATTCCTCGACGTCAGAGCTTTTTGCTCTGCGAGATTCGGAGTTGCCGAAGAAGACCTGTCGCCCCTGACGGGGCTCTGGGGGTGTGGGGGTGCGTCGATTCCCCTCCCCGGGGCTTACGCCGCCGGGCTAATTCCTGTCGCCCTGCGGGCTGGAGGCAGATATGTGTAAGAGGGTGGATTTCAATCCCGGGCGGGCCGCAGCCACAGCTGCAACGCCGCGTACGCCCGCCAGGGGCGCCATTTCTCGGCGCGGGCGCGGAGAGCGCGCGGGGTCGAGGCTCCCGCCGCCTCTTGTAGAGCGCGGTCCGACAGGGGAAAGGCGTCCGGCCAGTAGAGCGCGCGCATCACGATCATCGTCGCCAGCCGCTCGTCGATCCCGGCGATCTCCATCAAGACGCGGTGCGTCTCGGCCACGTCGCTGCCGGGGTCGAGCCGCAGCTTCCCCTCGGCCGCCGCGCGGGCGAAGGCCTGGATGGCCTCCGCGCGCCGCCGTGGTGCGCCGAGCTCCACGAGACGCGAAGCTCCCGCCTCGGCCAGGCGCCCGGCGTCCGGCGCCAGACGATTGAGCGCCGGATGCCCCGTATCGACCGGCTCTCCCAACGCCGATGTCACCTTGCCGGCGAGGTCGCTCCCACCGAGCAGAATGCGCAAGCCGGCCTCGAAGCCGTCCAGCGCTCCCGGCAGGCGCACGCCGCGCCGCTGGAGGATCAGGCCGCCCCGTTCGAGGTGGGCGTCCACCACCGCGGGCTGGGCGTCGAGATCGAAGAGCTGGCGGAGCCGCGCCAGCAGCGGCATGAGCACGGGGAGGAGGGAGGGCGAGATGTCGACTTTCAGATGGGCTTCCGCGGGCGCATCCTCCACGAAGACCACGCCGGTCCGCCCGTCCAGCCGCACCGTGCGGCCGTAGCGGCGGCCTTCCACGATCTCGACTCCCGGCGTCGCGTTGTCTGCCAGAAAATCGGCGAGCACGTCCCAGGCCAGGGGCGGCCGGTAGGCGAGCGTCATGCGCAGGAGATCGCTCGATGTGCGGCGGCCTTGTTTTGACATCGGCCGGCGCAGGGCGCTGGGGCACATCCCATACCGCTCGTGGAAGACGAAATTGAAACGGCGCAGGCTTTCGAATCCGCTCGCGAAGGCGATGTCGGTCACCGAGAGCGCGGTCTCGGCGAGGAGGCGCTTGGCGAGCAGGAGGCGGTGCGTCTGCGCCAGCTCGACCGGCGAGACGCCGAGCTCCCGCCGCAGGGCGCGCCGCAGGTGCCGCTCGCTCACGCCGAGCTCCGCGGCGAGGTCCGCCACGCTCCGGCCGTTCAGCGCGCCGGCGCCGATCCGGTAGGCGGCCGCGGACGCGAGGCGGGACACGGCGTGGATCATCGTCCGCCCCGGAGCCAGCTCCGGATGGCACCGCAGGCAGGGGCGGAACCCTGAGCTCTCGGCGGCGGCCGCGGAATTGAAGAACCGCCGGTGATCGGGCATCGCCCTGCGCGACGGGCAGGTCGGCCGGCAGTAGATGCCGGTGGTGACGATCCCCACGAAGAACAGGCCGTCGAAGCGGGCGTCGCGGGCGTCGAGCGCGCGCTGGCAGACGTGGGCGGGAAGCGAGGGGGCGAATCCGACCGGCTCAAGCATGCCTCCAATCTACACCTTTTCGCGGTCCGGAACTCGCCGGATTCGGACCTTTAATCTGATCGATTCGGCGTCCGAAAAAGGCGAGCAATCCGGCGCGCGGGTCCGTAGGGTGGTTGCTGGACGCTCGCGCTGTCGTCGGGCGTCCGACAACCCCAATGGAGGTAGAGATGAAAGACCTGATCGCGCGGCTCGCAATCATCGGCGCCATCTTGCTGGCCGGCGCCGCCCACGGCGTTGAGTACCACGTAAACAATCTTCCCTCGCTCGGCGGGACGGTGAGCCGGGGCAACAGCGTCAACGACCGGGGCTGGGTGGCGGGCTATTCCAACCTGGCGGGAAATCAGACCCGGCACGCCGCCTTGTGGCTGGGCGGATCGATCTTTGATCTCGGCACGCTGGGCGGCCCCAACAGCAGCGTGGCATGGCCGGTCAAGAACAACCGGGGCCTCATCACCGGGATCTCCCAGACGGCGGATCCCGATCCCCTGGGCGAGAGCTGGAGCTGCGCCGCGTTTTTCCCCCGCGCCACCGGCACCGGCCACATCTGTCTCGGCTTCGTGTGGGACGGGGGCGTGATGCGGGCGCTCCCCACGCTGGGCGGCAACAACGGCTTCGCCACTGGCTCGAACGACCGGGGGCAGATCGCCGGCTGGGCGGAGAACAACGTGCACGATCCGACCTGCGTGCCGCCGCAGGTCCTGCAATTCCGGGCCGTGGTCTGGGGGCCGGGAAGAGACCAGATCCGGGAGCTGCCGCCGCTCCCCGGCGACACCTCCGGCGCCGCCACCGCGCTCAACGATCGCGGCCAGATCGTGGGCATCTCGGGCACCTGCGATCAGGCGGTGGGGAGATTCACCGCGGCCCACGCCGTGCTCTGGGAAGACGGCCGGGCGATGGACATCGGCAATCTCGGAGGAGACTCGTGGAACACGCCGATGGCCATCAACGAGCGGGGGGATGTCGTGGGGTTCGCCAGCCAGCCCGGGGATGATCCGGACAATCCCAACCTGCGCGCGTTCCTCTGGACCTGCGGCGGCGGCGTCCAGAATCTCGGCACCCTGCCGGGAGATGTATACAGCGAGGCCCACGGCATCAACGAACGGCGCCAGGTGGTGGGCATCTCCTGCGACGCCGTGGGCGCCTGCCGTGCCTTCCTCTGGCAGAACGGCGTGATGCGGGACCTCAACGCGCTCGTCGCGCCCGGCTATCCCGGCGTCCTCACCAACGGCCAGGACATCAACGATCTCGGGGTGATCACGGGCCGAGCGTTCGATCCCGTGAGCGGCACCAGCCCGGCGTTCCGGGCAACGCCGGTGCCGTAGCCGAAAGGACATAAGGGACCTCAAGGACTGCAAGGACTGGAAAAAGGTTTCTGTCCTTGTGGTCTCTTTGGTCCCTTAGGTCTTTTCAGATCTGCCCTTCCCACCCCGCCCCGTGGGCGCGGAACGCGGCGCGGATCGCCGCCACCGTCTCGGAGGACAGCGGTCCCTTCTCGACCTGCTCGACGTTCCGCCGCAGGTGGTCCAGCCGGCTGGTGCCCACGATCGCGCAGTGGACCCCCTCCTGCCAGGCGGCGAAGCGCAGGCTGAGCTCGGTCCAGTCGTACGCGCCGGGATCGAGGCCGAGGGCGCGCCAGCGGTCCCAGTAGAGGGCGACGTCCGCGGCGGCCGGACGCTCGGCGAAACGCCAGGGGGCATTGGCGGCGGGGCGCTTGGCGATCACCCCCAGGCCGCGCTCCCCCGCGGCCGGCAGCGCCCGTTCGATCGCCCGCTGGTCGACCAGATTGACCGACGTCTCGGTGCTGCCGAAGGCTCCGGACGCCACCGCCCATTCGAGCGGCGCGTTGTCGCCGGAGTAGGCGGCGACCCGCACCTTGCCGGCCGCCACCGCCGCCCGCAACGCGGCCACCACCTCGCCGCGCTCCAGCACGTCGAGCGGGCAGGAGTGGAGGTGGACGATATCGATGCGGTCGGTGCGCAGGCGGCCGAGGGCGGCGTCCACCCCGGCCGCGATCACCGGCCCCGTCCAGTCCTCATAGCCGGGGATGCCGTAGCCGACCTTGGTCGAGAGGACGAATTCGTCGCGGCGGCCGGCGAGGTGGCGGCCGATCCGCTCCTCGGAAAGACCATACGAGCGCGCCGTGTCGATCAGGGTGACCCCGAGGTCGAGGGCGCCCTGGAGGAGGCGGCCGACCTCCCCCTCGTCCAGCGCCGGATCGCCGACGTGCCCGGCACCGAAGCCGAGAACGGGGACGGAGAGGCCGGTCCTGCCGAAGGGTCGGAGGTCCATGATGGCCGCGAGTCTAGCGCGTTACGCCAGCCTGCGGACGATGATCGATCGCGCCTCGCGCATCATGTCCGCGACGATCTGGGCCGCGGGCTTGATGTCGCGGATGTGCTGAACGCTCTCGCCGGCCGGCATCCCCATGGCGTCGAAGTCCCCCGTGGTGTCCGGCGTCGGCGGCAGGGCGCTGAAGGTGGGCATGGGCACGCCCGGCGTCTCGAACGAGGTGCCAGGGAACAATACGGTCGTGCCGATCGGAGCGCCCGTGGGGGGGAGGCCGCAGATCTCGTCCTGCTGGCCAATCGCGGCGTCCACGGCCGGGTTGCGCAGCACCCGGTAGGGCTGGCAGGGGAGCTCCGGCCCGAAGAGGGTGGTGATCACCGTGTCCTGGCGCCTCGCCTGGGTGAGCCGGCGCTTCCACTCGGGATTGGCGTACGCCTCGGTGGAGGCGACGAGCCGCGTGCCCACCCAGACGCCGTCCGCTCCGTGGGCCAGCGCGGTGACCACGTCGGCCCCCGTGGCGATGCCGCCGGCGGCCAGCAGCAGCACGTCGTCCCCCACCTCGTCCCGGACCTCCCGCAGGAGATCGTGGAGCGGCGTCGTGCTGTGGTTGTGCCCGCCCGCCTCCCTGCCCTGGACCACCAGGCCGTCCGCGCCAGCGTCGAGCGCGGCCCGCGCCTGCTCGGGAGAGGGGACCTGCACCCAAATCTGACTGCCGGCGGACTTCAGCGACGACACCCAGGTGGCGGTGGGGATTCCGAAATGAAAGACGACAAGATCGACCCTGGACGCCACGGCGATGTCGATGTGAGCGTCGACGGTGGTCGGCCCCAGGGTCGGCGAGACCGCGAGGAAGAAATCCACTCCGAAGGGGCGCTGGGTGAGCGCGCGGATCTGCGCGATGCGCTCGGCGAACACGGGGGGCGGCTCCGGCGCCACCCCGAGCACTCCCAGGCCGCCGGCCTCCGAGACCGCCGCCACCAGCTCCGGCAGGGCCACGAACCCCATGCCGGCGCCCACGAACGGATGCTCGAGACCGAAACGTTTCGTCAACCGCGTCCGCATCTCCGGCTGTCCAGGAGGGCCGTCCGCGTCCGCGAGCCCCGGGCTCACCCCCAGAGCCACCGCGGCCCCTCCAACGCCCATCACCTGAAGCAGGCGCCGCCGGGTCACCGCTTCCAAGCTCCCCTCTGTTGTACGCGTATTCATCCGAGACACTCCTTTCCTGTCGAGGCCCCGAAGGGGCTGGTCCAGGACGAGGAACGCTCGGGGGGAGGGGAACCCCTCACACCGGGTGCCTATCCCCCGCTACCGGCAGAGGTCCGCGGGCGCGGTAAACGAGCCACCCGAGGAGTAAACGCCGTTGACCCCCAGCGACGGCACCTGGCCGTAGAACCAGGAGAAGAAAGCGGTCTCCTGGGGGTGGTAGGTGACGCCGTTGGGCATGTCAACCTCGAACAGAGGGCTGCCCGTCAGCGGATCACCGACCTCGAGATTCGCCTGGCAACCGTCGACCTGGCCGAGATGACCCCATGGAGGCGTGGCGTTATTGACGAGCGGATCGTCATACCACTCGAGGATCTCGTGCGAGAGCACGGCGATATCCTTCGAGCCCGAGGATTTCTGAGAGTTGTCATACATGGCCACTCCGTAGGTCTGGACACCGCTCGAATTGAACCAGGTATGAAAGCCGGCGATCAGACCATCGCCGGTATCGGTAATCACGTTGAGAAAGAGAAAGATCGGTAACGTCTTGGTGCTGACCCCGGCATAGTGGAGTACCGGCATCAGTTGCTGGAGCGCCTCCTTCCAACTCGCGAGGTCGATGAATCCCACGCGTCCGCAAGGGGCCGCTTTGGTCTGATAGCCCTCTGGCAAGGTGAAGTGTATGTAGGCGGGCGAGCTGACCGACAGGCGCACGCTATAGCCGGGGTTGAGGCGCCCCGGACCGGCGTAGGACCAGAATTCAAGCCGCCGGATCTCCTCGGCGAACTGGCGGGGGCCCTCGCCATAGTCGGCGTTCTGGAAGAGCGGCGATTGCAGGGTCAGGCTCAAGGGCGTGCCGTTGCCCGCGCAACCGGAGCTCGGCGCGGAAGGGTCCAGGACCGTCCCGTCGGGAAAGTCGAACCGGACGGGTATGACCTGCACGGGAATCGTCACCTTCTTGGCGTTGCGCAGGAACGGGTTGGTTCCCACCATCGTGAACTTGTAGAGCTTGCCGCGCGCGACGATGCTGCTCGAAAAAGACGGCAACGCCAGGCGGAGGGCGGCCTTCTCAGTGCTCTCCCCTGGGATGCCGACGACGCGATCGGTCCAGGTTCCATCAGCGACGTGAGGAGCGTGCCCGGCGGGGAATGTCATTTCCAGGACCGGCGGGCGGGCGGGAGCGGCACGGTCCTCGATCTGTTGAGTCAACGCTGCGGTCGGCGTGAGCAGGAACAACGAGCAGAGGGCTCCGGCCACGGACATGAAGTACCTCATGGCGCCTCCTTCCTAAGGGTGTCCCGTGTGGACGTGTTCCAAACGACAAACTTTAATTATAACACGGACGATGCCGCTGGTTGTCGAGGCGTGAGGTGGCGCCGGGGCTGGAGCCAGGAGAAGTGGCAGGAGTTATCAAAGTGCCCGCATAAGGCGAGATGTGTATGCGATAGTACGCCAACTGCCGAAACTGTTCACCCCGGCTCCGTCTGGTGCGCGGAACCGTAGAGACGTCCCGGCCCGTTTCAGCACAATGCCCGCAGGCCACGATCGTCGGACGTCTCCCTCCGACCTCGCTGTCTACGCTTCGCAGGCGCCCTTACGAGATCTGCCCACGCAAGACTCGCTTCCGGCTGGTGGCCAACCTTTACCGGGCAGG
>Ga0308175_100001563_pt1 | contig 15485 bp, 10 predicted proteins | sample PhyCR1_3_FD_203893 | JGI IMG/M metagenome (GOLD analysis project Ga0308175, IMG submission 203893) | Soil microbial communities from UC Gill Tract Community Farm, Albany, California, United States - DLSLS.C.R1 | ecosystem: Environmental > Terrestrial > Soil > Agricultural land | place: USA...
ATCTCGGGCGCGTTCCACTTTGTGATCTTGCCGGTATAGATAGCGCCGAGCACCGCCCCCGTCATCTTCAGCTGGCCGGGCTTGATGCCCTCCAGGTTCAGCACCGGGACCACGCCGCCCATGATGGCTGGAAACTGGGTAAGGCCCGTCTTTTCCAGTTCGGCTGCCGGAAGGGGCATGTCGGAAGCGCCGAAATCCACTGTCTTGGCCTTGATCTGCTTGATGCCGCCGCCGGATCCGATGGACTGATAGTTCAGGCCGACGCCGGTGGCTTTCTTGTACGCCTCCGCCCACTTCGCATAGATCGGGTAAGGAAAGGTGGCGCCAGCGCCGGTGAGATCCGCCGCGGAGGCGGCATTGAACGACAGCGCCGCTGTTGCGGCCACCAGGCTGGAAGTCATCAACCGTGGAATGCGCATGGAAATTGCTCCTTGAGTCGTAGGTTTACAGGACAGCGCGCACTTTATCGGACAATTGTGACAGGTTTATGACAACGTAAAATAAGCATGACAACAGACAAACAACAGGCCAATGCTGTAACGGAGTCGTCATATTCGGCCTCTACACTCCGGCACGCACCTATAAAAAAGCCCTGGCGCAATATGACACGGAAAACCAAAGCTGCCCAACCCGTATCCGGCGAGCAACTGCCGCCGGATGGTTACCTGAACCGCGAACTGTCCCAGCTCGCTTTCAACCGGCGGGTCCTGGCGCAGGCGGAAGATCATCGTGTGCCCCTGCTGGAAAGGTTGCGCTACCTGTGCATCGTCAGCAGCAATATGGACGAGTTTTTCGAGGTCCGCATCGCCAGCCTGCTGGCGCGCATGAATGGCCAGGCGGCCGGGGCAGCGCCGCTCGACACCGGGCTGGAACAGACCAGCGCGGAGTCGCATGAGATCGTCGAGAGGCAATACGCGATCCTGAACCAGGAAATCCTGCCGGAATTGTCGCGCCACGGCATACATCTGCTGCGCGACCAGGACCGCAATGAAGCGCAGCGGGCATGGGTGAAGTCGTATTTCGAGCGGGAAGTGCGGCCGCTGCTGACGCCGATCGGGCTGGACCCGGCACATCCGTTTCCGCAGGTCTTCAACAAGAGCCTGAATTTCATTATCGAGCTGGCCGGAAAGGATGCCTTTGGCCGCGGCACCGCGATCGCCATCGTGAAGGCGCCGCGGGTATTGCCGCGCGTAATCCGCTTGCCGGATGAGCTGTCATCCAACGGCGGCATGTCTTTCTGCCTGCTGTCGTCGGTCATCCACGCCCATGTAGCCGATCTGTTCCCGGACCGCCAGGTGCTGGGCTATTCCCAGTTCCGGGTCACCCGCGACAGCGACCTGTGGGTCGACGAGGAAGAGGTGAAGAACCTGCGGCAGGCGCTGCAAAGCGAACTGCAGTCGCGGCACTTCGGCGCCGCGGTCAGGCTGGAAGTGGCGCGCAGCTGCCTGCCTTCGCTGTCGAGCTTTCTGCTGAACCAGTTCTCGATTCCGCAAAGCCGGCTGTATGCGGTCGACGGGCCGGTCAACATGAACCGGCTGCTGGCCTTGGTCGACGCGGTGGAGCAGCCGGCGCTGCGCTTTCCGCCGTTCGCGCCGTCTTATCCCGCGGCACTGGACAACGCCGACCTGTTCGCCGTGCTGCGCAAAAGGGACATGCTGCTGCACCATCCATTCCAGTCCTTCCTGCCGGTGGTCGAATTCATACGCTGCGCCGCCATCGACCCGAACGTGGTCGCCATCAAGCAAACCATCTACCGGACCGGCATGAATTCCCTGCTGATGGATTCCCTGATCCTGGCCGTCGAGCGCGGCAAGGAAGTTACCGTCATCGTCGAGCTGATGGCGCGCTTTGACGAGGAAGCCAATATCAACTGGGCCGACCGGCTCGAGCGCGCCGGCGCCCAGGTGGTGTATGGCGTGGTCGGGCTCAAGACCCATGCCAAGCTGGCGCTGGTGATTCGCCGCGAAGAAGGCGGGCTGCGGCTGTATGCGCATCTCGGCACCGGCAATTACCACCTGATCACCACCAAGCTGTATACCGACTTCGGCCTGCTGACGGCGCAGCCGCATCTGGCCGCCGAGGTCAACGAAATCTTTATCCACCTGACCAGCCTGACCAAGCCCAAGGCCCTGAACCACCTGTGGCTGGCGCCGTTCGACCTGCAGCGCGAAATCATACGGGCGATCCGTAACGAGGCGCGCATTGCGCGCCTCGGCCGACCCGGCCGCATCATCGCCAAGATGAATGCGCTGGTGGATGAATCGGTGATCCGGGCTCTGTATGCGGCGTCGGCCGACGGCGTGAAGATAGACCTGATCGTGCGCGGCGCCTGCTCGCTGCGGCCCGGGGTGCCCGGCCTGTCGGAAAACATCCGGGTGCGCTCCATCGTCGGCCGTTTCCTGGAGCACAGCCGCATCTTCTATTTCCGCAACGACCTGGCGCAGGACGTCTACCTGTCCAGCGCGGACTGGATGAACCGCAACCTGTTCCGCCGCATCGAGGTCGCCTTCCCGGTGCTGGACCGCGCGCTGAAGCGCCGGGTGCTGCAGGAAGGGCTGGAGCCTTACCTGAAAGACACCGTCAATGCCTGGGAACTGGGGCCGGATGGCCGCTACGCCCGGCGCCGTCCGCGCGGCAAACACACCCCTTTCAGCGCGCAGCAATACCTGATGCAAACGCTGGGCAAGATATCCTGATGAGAGAGAAACGATGGAACTGATCCTGTGGCGCCATGCCGAGGCGGAAGACGGCAATCCCGGCGCCAGCGATGCGGCGCGCGCGCTGACCTCCAAAGGCCGCAAGCAGGCCAAGAAAATGGGCGCCTGGCTGGACCGGAAGTTGCCTTCAGGCTGCCGCATCCTGTGCAGCCCGGCCAGGCGCGCGGTGCAGACAGTGGAAGCGCTGGGCCGCGAATTCCATGTCCATGCCGATCTGGGGATGGGCGGCGAGCCGCAACGCATCCTGCAATTGGCAAACTGGCCGCTTGCGCGCGAGCCGGTGCTGCTGGTCGGACACCAGCCTGTGCTGGGTCGCCTGGCGGCGCTGCTGATCCAGGGCGTGGAAGCCGACTGGACCGTGCGCAAGAGCGGCGCCTGGTGGATAGCCCGGCGCGAGCGCGACGGCGAAGTCTATGTGAAGGCGGTGATGAATCCGGAGCTGTGCGGCAAATAAGCGGCGGCGATTACAGCGCCAGCGACACCACATGCAGCAGCAAGCCGACCATGCCGCCAACCAGGGTGCCATTGATGCGGATGTACTGCAGGTCCTTGCCGACATACAGCTCGAATTTTTCCGACACGGTTTCGGCATCCCATTTCTGGATCACGCGCTTGATCAGGCCGGCCACTACGTGGCGCCGGCTGGAAATCGCGTCAGCGGCGAATTCCCTTATCCAGCCGTTGAGCTTGTCCTGCACCGCGGCGTCCCTGTCCAGCGCTCCGCCCAGCCCGGCCAGCGCGCGCGCCAGCTGCGCCGCGATGCGCGAGTCCTGCCCTTCCACATCGGCCAGCAGGCGCTCGCGCACGTCGGACCACACAGTATGGGTGTAGGTCTTGAACAGCGGGTGGTTCAGGGTCTGGGCGATGAAGCCGGCAATGCGCTCCTCGTATTCAGGCGAACCGCGCAGCCTGGCGATGAACTCCTGGGTGCTTCCGTGGAAGCGCTCGCGCCATTCGCTGTCTTCCTGCCGCATCTCGTCCAGGACATTCCTCGACTCATCCATGATCCTTTCGTACAGCTTGTCATCGATAATGCGCGGCATCCAGCGCGGACTTTTCTCATGGATTTTCTGGCGGATGAAATCCTTGTTGCGCTCCAGGGCATTGGCCGCCATGCCGATCAGATGGTCGAACAGCATCTGGTGCCGCCGGTCGGCGATCAGCACATCGAACACTTCGGCCAGCAGCGGTCCGAAGCGCAGGTTCTTCAGGCCGGCCGCCAGCGTGGTCTGCAGAAAGTTGCCGACATCTTCGTCTTCCACCATGCGCACCAGCACCGGCACGCTCCCGGCTATCTGCACCGACACGGCCCGGCTGTTGGCCGGCTCGGATAGCCACTGCGCGGCCGCGCCCGCAAAGTCGATATGCCGCAGTTCCTCGGCCAGCACATCGCGCGTCATGAAATTATGCTCAAGGAAATCGGCCACGCTGGCGCCTATGCGGTCCTTGTTGTTCGGCACGATCGCGGTGTGAGGAATGGGCAGACCCAGCGGATGACGAAACAGCGCGGTGACGGCGAACCAGTCAGCCAGCGCGCCGACCATCGCGGCCTCGGCAAAGGCGGCAACGAAGGATAGCTGGCTGTAGCGCGGCTGCAGCAGGCGCGCCGCCACGAACACCGCGGCCATCAGCACCAGCAGGCCGGTGGCGATGCGGCGCATCCTGACCATCTGCGCCGACTGCTTCGCCTCGCGCATTAACATTACGCCCGCCTCCGCCGGGGCGGCAGGCTGAGTTGCGGCATCGTGTTGACAGTCATCAGCCCTTCCCTTTCCATGTTCGCGCGCCTGGAAAACGTCCTCGTCAGGCGGTATGGCGCACCTGGAAGTCGGTGCCGACCTCCTTCCAGTAGGCGCGCTCCTTGTCCAGCCAGAAAGCCAGCGTGGGATGGGTCCGCAGCCAGTCGCGTGGAAATTCGAGTTCGATCCGGTTCCTGATGCGCAGTCCCACCTGCTGCAGCGACCCTTCGATGCGCGCGTGCATGAAGATCACCGCCAGCCGCAACGCCAGCACCGCGCGCACAAAGTCGGGGTCGGACAGCATGACATCGAGCTTGCGCAGGTTTCCCTTCTGGCCAAGGATCAGCTGGCTCATCGTGCGCTGGTCGCGATTGTTGAAACCGGACAGGTCCGCATTTTCTATCATGTAGGCGCCATGCTTGTGGTAGCCGCTGTGCGATACCGCCATGCCGGCCTCGTGCAGCAGGCCGCTCCAGTACAGCAGCCGGGTATAGGCGTCGCCGCCCGGCTTGAGCCTGGCGTACAGCGTGCTTGCGATGTCCGCGGTGCGCCCGGCGCGGTTTTCATCGGCCTGGAAGCGCTGCAGGAAAGCGCGCACCGATTGCTCACGGCGGTCTCGCCGGGTGGCGCGCAGCTGCAGGTCCCACAACACGCCCATGCGCAGGCCGGCCTCGATCGGCTGCATCGCGGCGACGTCCAGCTCCTGCATCACGGCAATCAGTATCGCCAGGCCGCCCACCAGCACCGGCGCCCGGTCCGGCTTCATGCCGGCAAGCTGGATGGCGCCTATGCTGCCGAAGCGGATCAGGCGCGCCTTCAGCGCGTCCAGGCTGGCGAGGGTCAGGGTGCCATCGCCCAGGTTGTTCCTGGTGATCGCTTCCGAGATCGAGCGCAGCGTGCCGGACGAGCCATAGGCGCTGTCCCATACCTGCGCCTTGTACAGCGGCGCCGCGTCCTCGAAATAACCGCGCGCCGACATGATGGCCGCATCGAAGGAGGCGGCGTCGATCCGGCCGTCGATGAAGAAGCCATCGCTCTGCGGCACCGTGCCGGTGCTGAATGACTCGACGGTCAGGATATCCAGCCCCTTGCCGACGATGAGCTCGGTCGAACCGCCGCCGATGTCCAGCACCAGCCGCCGCTCGCCGGGATTGGCCAGCGAGCAGGCCACGCCGAGGTAGATCAGCCTGCCCTCTTCCTCGCCTGAAATGATTTCGATTGGATAGCCGATCGCCCGCTCGGCCTCGGGCAGGAACGCCGCGGCGTTGCGGGCGATGCGCAGCGTGTTGGTCGCCACTACCCGTACCGCGTCGAGTTCATAGGCGCCGAGCACGGCGGCGAAGCGCGCCAGCGACTCTGTGGCGACCCGCATCGCCTGCGGCGTGAGCATGCCGTCGCGGTCCAGGCCGGCGCCCAGCCTGATCGGGTCGCGCGCGCTTTTGATGACGCGGATGGCGTCACCGTCGTAATGGCCGACATGCAGCCGGAAGCTGTTTGATCCAAGGTCAACCGCGGCAAACATAAATCTCTCTCGTAAGGGTGGTTTTATTCATCAAACCGGCGCCGTGATAGCACTCCGGGCACTGCGGGCGCATCCGTCAATGATAACGGATCACTATCCGGGGCCGCCCGCTATTTGCCCGGGCTCCTGTTTTACGCAACCGCCGGCCAGTCATGGCGCCGCCACAAGCGCGATCACCGCCAAACATTGACACCAAAGGAAAGCATCAATTCTCTACTTTGCGTTACAAAACGTCGATGCTATATTTTGGCCGCGTTTATGGCGTTTCTTTCTCCATCCAGCCGCTCAATCAGGAGAAATTTCCTTGGAACAGCCCTTCATCACGTTTTCCGATTTACCAGATGACGCCGGTGTTGCGCTGCGTGAGTTCACCCGGGTAGTGCGTGCCATCACCGCCGGCGACCTTGACCAGGCCATGCCGCTCGAGGTCAACGGCCACAGGCTGTGCGGGCCGCTGCTGCAGCTGGCAGAGCGGATCAACCGGATGCGCGCCCAACTGTCAAGGCTGACTGCGCAAGCGGGACGGCTGACCCGCGAGGCCGGCGCCTGCGGCGAACTTGGCTTGCCGCACAGCGACATCAACGCGCTGATCCGCAGCCTGCGCGAAACCAGCCGCCAGAATGCCGGGCAGCACCGGCTCAACACCAATCTCGCCAGCTTGGCCCGCCGGCCGCAGGGCCAGCGCAGCATGGCCGCGGTCGCGCACATGGTGATGGCCGAGCTGGCGGCGCTGCTCAGGATGCAGCGCGCGATGAACGGCGAGCTCACGCTGTGCGCCGGCAAACCGGGAGCCGGCGGCAGCCTTGCGCTGTCTATGCCGCGGCAGCCGTCCGGCTACCGGCGGGACGCCGTGCCGGCAGCCGCGCCGTCGCCGCAGCTGCCGGCGCTTTCAGGGCCGCAGATCAGCAATGACCGCGACAGCATTGCCGCGAACGATGTGGTGGTCCCGGTCATCAGCGGCGATGGCGCGCTCGCCGCCGCGCTTGAAGCGGCGCGCGCCCATGGCTACCGCGGCGTGATCAGCGGCCGCGGAAGCGACGGCATGGACTGGCTGGCGCGCATGGTCTCGACCGCGATTGTGCTGGACATGCGGGCGCCGGACATGGATGGCTGGCAGGTGCTGTCCCGCATCAAGCGCAGCCCCGACATCCGTCATGTGCCGCTGCATGTGTTCCTGCATCGCAGCCTGGCCGGGCTGGACAGCGCGCGCCGCGAGCGCATCAACCAGCTGTACCAGGGCAGCGGCGCGCCGCAGCAGCGGGTGGTGCTGGTGGTGGACGATGACATACGCAATATCTTCGCCCTTACCGGGGTGCTGGAGCGCCATGGGATGGAAGTATGGTCCGCCGAAAACGGCCGCGGCGCGATCGATATGCTGCACCAGCGCCCGGGGGTCGGCATTGTGCTGATGGACACCATGATGCCCGACACGGACGGCTTCGACGCCATGCGCAGCATCCGCCGCGACCAGTCCTTCGAGAACCTGCCCATCATTGCAATGACCGCCAGGGCGATGAAGACCGACCGTGAGAAGTGCCTGGCCGCCGGCGCCTCGGACTATGTGAGCAAACCGGTGGATATTGAAGAACTGCTGGCGCTGATGCGCCGCTGGCTGCTGCGTCAAGGACAAGAGACCATGACAAGCCACGACAGTATTGCATCTGCCGAGCTCGATGCCGGCCACGCGCCGGGCAGCCAGGCGCCGTACGACGCGCCAGTGCCGGTGCTGGTTGTCGACGACAATGCCGCCAAGCGCCAGGCGATCTGCGCCATCATCAGCGGGATGGGCCTGCAGGCCACCGAACTTGCCTCGGGGCGCGATGCCTTGCGCCTGCTGCTGAAGCAGGACTTCGCGCTGATCCTCCTGGATGTCCGCATGCCCGGCACGGATGGCTTTGAAACCGCGGCGCTGATCCATGGCCGCCCGCGTTCGGCGCATACGCCGGTGATCTTCATCACCGCGGAAGCGCAGTCCGACGTCGACCGTGCGCTGGGCTATAGCGCCGGCGCGGTCGACTACATCGGCTCGCCCATCGTGCCCGAAGTGCTGTGCGCCAAGGTCCGGGTTTTCGCCGACCTGTTCCACACGCAGCGGCGGCTCCTGATGCAAACCGAGGAATTGCGCCGCTCCAAGCTGCTGCTTCAGCAACTGGCCTCGCACCAGGAAATCATCAAGGAGGAAGAGCGCAAGCGCATTGCCCGCGAAATCCACGACGAACTGGGCCAGAACCTGCTGGCGCTGCGCATCGACGCGTCCATGCTGCATGCCCGCACCGGCACCCGCCATCCGCGGCTGAACGAAAAAGCCCGGCTTGCGCTGAACCACATCGACACCACGATACGCAGCGTGCGCAGCATCATCAACGACCTGCGCCCGCCGGTGCTGGACCTGGGGCTGCAGGCGGCGATTGAATGGCAGGTCGATGATTTTCAGCGCCGCAGCGGCATTGTCTGCGCGGTGCGCTCGCAGCCGCCGGACTTCGACCGTGGCATGGATGAACGCAGCGCCACTACGCTGTTTCGCATACTGCAGGAGTCGCTGACCAATGTGCTGCGGCATGCCGGCGCGCACCGGGTCGAAGTGGAACTGGGGCGTGATGCCGGGCATTTCCATATGCGCATTGCCGACGATGGCGTCGGCTTGCGGCCGGAGCGCATGCGCGACGCCAGGAGCTTCGGCCTGCAAGGCATGCGGGAACGCCTGCGCATGGTGGATGGCAGGCTCAGCATCAGGAGCGCGCGTGGCGGCGGCACCGAACTGTGCGTCACGATACCGGCGCAGTTCATGACTGGCGCCGCGGATAACCCTCGCGAGTGATGCGCTCCCAGACCTGGTCCTTTTCCTCGGGCGTCATGTAGACCCAGTTCGCCACTTCCAGCACGGTCCGGCCGCAGCCGCGGCAGACATCGTCGAATAAGGTGGAGCAGACCGCGACGCAAGGCGTATCCGGGCGCGTGACGGGGGGCTTGTTCATGGAAAGAAAAGCATCTGGAAAGCAAAAGCCGTTATTGTACCGGGGCCAGCGGCAGGCGCACGGTGAAGGTGCTGCCCATGCCATCGCCGTCGCTGGCCGCCTCCACCTCGCCATGGTGCAGCAGGACCAGTTGGCGCACCAGCGCCAGCCCTATCCCGAGGCCGCCCTGCGCCCGGTCCAGCGAACCGCCGCCCTGGACAAAGACATCGAACACCCGGTCCAGCAATTCGGGCGGAATGCCGATGCCGTTGTCGCGCACGGTCAGCACCGCGCTGTGGCCGGCGCTGTGCACGTCGACTGCGATGCAGCCCCCGGCCGGAGTGTACTTGAGCGCATTGCCGATCAGGTTTGAAATGATCTGCTCAACGCGCGTGGGGTCGGCCTCGATCAAGGCCTGCTCCGCCCGCACGCTCAGATCGTGCCGACCGGCCCGTCCGGTCACCTGCATGCCCTGCACGCATTCGCGCACTGACGCCGCCAGATCCAGGCGCTGGCGCACCAGCGCCACCTTGCCATTCATCAGCCGTCCCAGGTCCAGCAGGTCGTCCACGATGCGGCCGAGATGGTGGCTCTGGCGCTTGATGATGGCGCGCGCCCGCGCCGCCGTCTCGCCGGTGACCTTGGGGTGCTCCAGCAATGCGATCGAGTTGCTGATCGCGGCCAGCGGATTGCGCAGCTCATGGCTCAGCATGGCCAAAAATTCGTCCTTGGCGCGATTCTCGCTCTCGGCCAGCCGACGCGCCTTCTGTTCGCTGGCAAGAAGGACTGCACGCTCATGCTCCGCCCGTTCCCGGGTATCGCGTTCCCGTCGCAGGATACGGCCGGCGGCGCCCAGCGCTTCATGCAGCCGGTCGAGTTCCAGCACGCCGGATGAAAAGGGCTGCGGCGCTTCGCCCTGCCCGAGCGCGGCGGCGGAACGGGCGGCGTTGTCTATGGACGTCGCCATCCGGCGGCTGAAGAACAGCGCCAGCGCGAGCGCGCACAGCACGGCGGCCAGCAAGCCCAGCGACGCGACCATCACCGCGCGCCGTGCGGACGCCTCCAGCACATCGACCGGAATGCCGGCCGCAATGGTCCAGCCCGACAGCGCCGAGTGGGTATAGGCGTCGTACACCCGGATGCCATCGCGGGTCTCATGCTGCACCACGCCTTCCGGCGTCCGCAGCGACGCCTCGAACAACTCCTTGCGCACCGGCTTGCCCACCATTTCCTCGGCGCGGTGGCTGCGCGCAAGGGAAATGCCATTGCGGTCAAAGATGCCGATGATGTAATGCGGGGGTATTTCGCCCTTGCGCAACGCCGCTTCCAGCTCGCTGGCAAGAAAGGCCTGGCCCAGCAGGTAGCGCTGCTTGCCAACGGTGACAGGCACATCGATGGCCAGCACCAGGTCGCGCGCGATCACGCCGGTCAGCAGGTCGGATACCCGCATCACGCCACTCTCCAGCACCTGCTGACCGTATTCGGGATGGCTGCGTTGCGGCAGCGGCGTGCCGTATGGCACCCGGGTATTGACCAGCTGCCGGCCGCTTTCGTCGAACAGCACAGTCCACGATGTGCCGTCCTTGTTCACCAGGCTGGCGCGCTCGTGGAATGCCCGCATGTCGCCGTGCACCAGGCTGAGCGACGTGGCCAGGGTCCTGGCGCGCGCTTCCGACACGCTGAGTTCCCGGTCTACTCCCAGGGCGGTGGCGCGGGCGGTTTCCTGCAAGCCGCGCAGCACCGCATCGCGTTCAGCCTGCAGCAGCATGGACAGCGCGATCGCGGAAAACATGACGATGGGCACCAGCACCGCCAACGCCATCAGCGCCAGGTAGGCGCGCGCCTTCACCGCGCCCTCCCGTCCGCCATGCCCAAAGCGCGGCCCCGCACCGCTTTCATCGCCCTCCCCGCCATGCTCCTCCCATGTTCCGAACCAGCAAATGCAGGCGCCGCCGATGACGCGATGCATGGGATGCATGATAGCAGCCGCAACCGGCCTCACCCGGATCGCAGCCGCCTATTATTTCGCTCAGCGACTGAGCGCCGCCATATCGGGACTTGGCCTGCGGCGCCGCGATCGGACGCACCGCCGGCGCGGCGTACCGCGGCGGCTTCCGGCAGGCCCAGCCTGCGCTTTTCCGTTCGTCTTTCTTTCACAGATTTCAAACCAGCACCTTGTCCAGCGTGATCGGCAGGTCCCGCACCCGCTTGCCGGTGGCGTGGTACACCGCGTTGGCGATGGCGGCGGCGACGCCGGTAATGCCGATCTCGCCTATGCCCTTGGCCCCCAGCGGATTGACATGCATATCCTTTTCCGGCACCACCACGATATCGATGGCGCCGATGTCGGCATTCACCGGAACATGGTATTCCGCCAAGTTGGCATTCACCGCGCGGCCATAGCGCAGGTCATATTCGGTCTGCTCCATCAGCGCCATGCCCACGCCCCAGACCACGCCGCCCATCAGCTGGCTATGCCCGGTCTTTTCATTGAGCAGCCGGCCGACGCCGTAAGCGGCAACGATGCGCGGCACCCGGATTTCGCCGAGTTCGGCATCGACATGGACTTCAGCGAAGACAGCGCCGAAGGAATGCATCGAATATTCCTCCTTTTCGTCCCCCGGGCTGGCCTCGGCGCTCGCTTCGACCGCGCGGCCGCCATTGCGGGCAACGACGGCGGCATACGGCTCGCGCCGTTCGGGGGCCGAGTGCAGGAACAGCCAGCCATCCTCCATCGAGACATCGTCACGCGCCGCGCCGGCCAGCGGCGACCTGCGGTCAGCGATCGCCAGCGCTATCAGCTTCTCGCCCACCGCCTCGGCCGCGGCCTGCACCGCCGGAGCCACGCTGGCGACCGTCTGCGATCCGCCCGATACCGGCGCCTGCGGCAGCATCGTATCGCCCAGCTCGAAGCGCACCTTGCTCACCGGCAGGCCAAGCGCGTCCGCCGCCACCTGGGTCATGACGGTATAAGTGCCGGTGCCGAGTTCCTGGGTGCCGGACCGCACCACCGCGCTGCCGTCCGCCAGGATGCGGGCGCTGGCCCGGGCAGCGGAACGATTGGCCGGATAGGTCGCGCTGGCCACGCCCATGCCGACCAGCGCATTACCCTCGCGCATGGCGAGCGGACGCGGATCGCGCTTGGCCCAGCCGAAGCGCTCCGCGCCGACGCGGTAGCATTCGCCCAGCGCATTGCTGGACCACGGCTTGTTCTTTTCCGGGTCGCGCGCAGCGTAATTGCGCAGGCGCAGCTGTATCGGGTCCACCTTGAGCTCATAGGCCAGCTCGTCCATCGCGCATTCAAGCGCGAAGCTGCCGGTGGCTTCGCCCGGGGCCCGCATGAAGGTCGGCGTGCCGATGTTGAGCCTGGCCAGGCGATGCGTGGTCTGCTGGTTGGGCACCGCGTACATCATGCGGCTGATCATGGCCGAAGACTCCAGCCAATCCTCCTGGAACGAGGTGCTGGCGACCACGTTATGCCGCATCGCGGTCAGCGCGCCATCCTTGGCCGCGGCCAGCAGCATGCGCTGCTCGGTGTTGGGCCGGCCGCCGACCGGTCCGAACATCTGCGGCCGCTCCAGCGCCAGCTTCACCGGGCGGCCCACGCGGCGCGCGGCCATCGCGGCCAGCACCACGTGCGACCAGGTCGAGCCCTTGCAGCCAAAGCCGCCGCCGACATAGGGGCAGATCACGCGCACCTTGTCGGGCGCCATGCCCAGGGTCCTGGCCACCGTGTCGCGGTCGCCGCTCACATACTGGGTCGAGTCGTACAGGGTCAGGCGGTCGCGCTCCCATACCGCGATGGTGGCATGCGGCTCCATCGGATTGTGATGCTCCATCGGCGTGCGGTAAGAAACGTCGATCTGCGTCGCGGCAGCCGCAATGCCCTCCTCGAGATTGCCGCGGCTGGTGTCAGCCGGCGCATTCTTGGCTTTTTCCGGGATCACCGGATGCTGCTTGGCCTGCTCGAAGTCGGTCACGGCCGGCTCCGCCTGGTAGCTCACGCGCACCTGGCGCGCGGCGGCCGCGGCATGCTCCAGCGTATCGGCAACCACCAGCGCCACCGGCTGCCGGTTGTAATAGACCTTGTCGTCCTGCAGCAGGTTGAGCACCCGCCCCGCCGGCGGCCTGCCGGCCGCGGCCTTGCCGCCGGCGGGCAGGCGCGGCGCGTTCCTGTGGCTAAGCACCGCCAGCACGCCGGGCATATTTTCCGCGGCGGCGCTGTCGATGGCGCTGATGCGCCCGCCCGGTATGGTGCTGGTCACCATTACCGCATGCGCCAGCCGCGGCAGCTTGTGTTCCGCCGCGAAGGTGGCGCTACCGGTCACCTTGCGGATGCCGTCGACCCGGCTTAATGCCTGTCCTGTTACGTTCATGCCGTCCTTCCCGCCGTGCGCAATGCGCGCGCTATCGCCCGCTGGGCAAGGCTGATCTTGAAGCCGTTATGTTCATAGGCGCGGGCGCCGGCGACGACCTTGGCGGCGCAACTCTCCAGCACCGCGTCGTCCAGCGACTTGCCGAGCAGGATGGCTTCGGCCTCGGGCACGCGCCAGGGCTTGTGCGCCACGCCGCCCAGCGCGATACGGGCATTGCGCACCACGCCGCCATGCATTTCCAGCGCCGCGGCCACCGACACCAGCGCAAAGGCGTAGCTGGCCCGGTCCCGCACTTTCAGGTAATGGGCATGCGCGGCGAATGGCGACGGCGGCAGGTCCACGCCCAGGATCAGTTCACCCGGCCGCAGCGTGGTGTCGCGCTGCGGCGTGTCGCCCGGCAGCGTATGGAAGTCGCTTATGGCGATGGTCCGCTCGCCGTCCGGGCCGCGCACCCGCACCACGGCGTCCAGCGCGGCCAGCGCCACGCTCATGTCGGACGGATTGGTGGCGATGCATTGCTCGCTGGCGCCGAGGATGGCGTGGATGCGGTTATAGCCTTCCTTCGCCGCGCAGCCGGACCCCGGGTTGCGCTTGTTGCACATGTCGAAGCCGGTGTCGTAGAAGTAGTAGCAGCGGGTGCGCTGCATCAGGTTGCCGCCCACGGTCGCCATGTTGCGCAGCTGCGGCGACGCGCCCGACAGCAGCGCCTGCGACAGCAGCGGATAGCGCTGCCGTACCAGCGCATGGTTGGCGGCGTCGCTGTTGCGCGCCATTGCGCCTATGCGCACGCCGCCCTGCGGCAATTCGCTGATGGCGGCCAGCGGCAGGCGGCTCACATCGATCAGGCGCTGCGGCGTTTCGACGCCGCCTTTCATCAGGTCGAGCAGATTGGTGCCGCCGCCGATGAAGCGCGCGCCCGGCTGCTGCGCCAGGCGCAGCGCCTGTTCGATGTCGGCCGCGCGCTCGTAGGAAACTGGGTTCATTGCGTTCTGCTTCCTGTCAGCCCTTGCCGCCGGCGACATCCCGGACGGCGGCGACAATATTGGGATAGGCGCCGCAGCGGCACAGGTTGCCGCTCATGCGCTCGCGGATTTCGTTGTCGTCCAGAACGATGGGTATCTTGCGCACATCCGGCGTAACCGCGCTGGCCGCGCTGGCGGCAGCCTCGGTCAGCAAACCGGCGGCGGAGCAGATCTGTCCCGGCGTGCAGTAGCCGCACTGGAAAGCGTCGCGCTCGATGAACGCCGCTTGCAGCGGATGCAGCGCGTCGCCCTGCGCCAGCCCTTCTATGGTGGTGATCTCCCGGCCTTCGTGCATGATGGCCAGCGTCAGGCAGGAATTGATGCGCCGGCCGTCGACCAGCACGGTACAGGCGCCGCACTGGCCGCGGTCGCAGCCCTTCTTGGCGCCGGTCAGGCCGATCACTTCGCGCAGCGCATCGAGCAGGGTCACGCTCGGCTCCAGCGCCAGCTTGTATTGCCTGCCATTGATGAGCAGATTGACCGGCACGGCCGGCGTGGACGGCGCGGCGGCCGCGGGCCGTGCAGGCGCGGCGCCGGCAGGTCCCAGCGGCGCGGCCAGCCCGCCTATGGCGGCGACCGTGGTCTGCATAAACTCGCGCCGCGACATCGCATGCCGCTCGCCGGCCGGACCGTCGTCGGACTGCGGATCTTGGTCGGGTGGATGCTGGTGCATGCTCTTGCCCTGCCTGTATTACCCGGGCATGGCCTCGCGCCGCCCGTATGCGGGCAGGGCTAATGCAAATTCAATACCAGATCGTTGCCACAGCGGGAACCCAGCGCTGCAGGAGCGCAAAGCCGGCACGCTGCCAGCAGCGCGCATGTAATTTTTACAGTCCGGCCAGCGCATGGAGCGGATCCAGCCCGACTGGCGCGCCTGGAACATGGCCGAGGCCATGTGGCTCATGCGGAGATGACCCGGCAGTTCCTGCATGGGTTGCCCGACGCCGCGCAGCAACGCTCCACCTCCGCGGGCCGGCTCCAGGAGAATTGCGCAAGGGCATGGGCAGTTTGGCCGACAGCCGTTAATCCCTGGAACGCGCAGGATTAAAAAGAGCGTGCAGGGATCGTCAGTCGTGCCGCAGCGCCGTCCCCACCGTCGGATAGCGCAGCCGCATCCCCAGTTCCCCCTTCATGCGCTCATTGCGCAAGCGGCGC
>Ga0308175_100001564_pt1 | contig 15479 bp, 9 predicted proteins | sample PhyCR1_3_FD_203893 | JGI IMG/M metagenome (GOLD analysis project Ga0308175, IMG submission 203893) | Soil microbial communities from UC Gill Tract Community Farm, Albany, California, United States - DLSLS.C.R1 | ecosystem: Environmental > Terrestrial > Soil > Agricultural land | place: USA...
GGACGGTTAACCCTCTCTCGGTTTTCAGCTTCGGCGGCGACTGGACTCCTACCGCCAAACTGGTGGTGAGTGCGCGCTATGGCTACTTCTTCAACAACAACGAAGATCGCGGCAAGCCAGTTGGTTTGCGGTATGTGTGGCAGCTAAACGTTCCCGCGACTTCGACCGACCTGACGGGTGCGGCGATGCCTTCGAACCTGGTCAACACAAGCGGCTTCAACAATATTCCGAGTAACCTGGCCTACATCTACGATGCGTACAAGCGCAAAGGACTGAACGTAGACGGTTCCTATTTCGTGGGACGCCTGGCCGGGACGCACACCTTCAAGGCCGGCTACTTCTACCAGACGCAGAGCAACGATGTGCTGCGCAACTTGAATGGGGGGTTGGTTTATCTGTATCCCGGCTCGACGGAATACACGCCTTCAACGAACACCACAGCTTGCGATGCCATTAAGTCGGCGAATCTCTCGCAGTACGGGAAGGGCAACTGCCTCGGCCGCTACGGTTACTTCAGCGTCGGAAACGCGGTTGTGAACACCGGCGGCGCGCTCCAGCATGCCCAAGCCCTCTACTTCCAGGACAACTGGCAGGTGGGCCACGGTCTCACTTTGAACGTCGGCATTCGGTTCGACGCTGAAACCCTGCCGCCTTATGATGCGAACCGCTTCCCGGAAGTCAAATTCGGCTTTGGTGAGAAGATGGCCCCGCGTATCGGGGGCGCCTACGATCTCCTCCACAATGGCAAGGTCAAGATCTACGCAAGCTACGGCAAATTTTTCGACATCATGAAGATGAACTCGGCCCGCGGCTCCTTCGGCAGCGATTACTGGCACAATTGCGTCTACGCCTTGGATGATCCGGATTACACCAAGATCATCCCGACGTACCCTCTAGGCGGCGGCTGTCCATCTTCGGGGCCGGCCCCGGGCATCAACGCCCGGTTTATCGAAAACGTGGACCTGCGTGCCACTCATGCCGATCCCAGGGATCCGGGAATCGACCCGAACATGAAACCCATGCTGCAGCATGAGTTCGTGACCGGATCGGAATTCGAAATCGGCCGCGATTGGAAGGTCGAAGCTCGCTACTCGCGTAAGCGTCTCGACCGCACCATCGAAGACATGTCGATCACAGACACGCTCGGTTTTTACATCGGCAACCCCGGTACGGCGTTTGCCGACGTGCTGCACCGTCCCACGGTGATCAACAACGTTTATAACCCTATACCGTTTTGTGCCGAATGCCCGCCGGTGGTGGGCGCCAGCCGCCGGTACGACGGCGCCGAGTTCAGCCTCGCCAAGCGCGCTACCGGCAGGTGGTTTGGCAAGGTCACCTACACCTACAGCAAGCTCCGCGGCAACTATTCCGGCTTGACCAACACCGAACCCACTGACGGTGGGATCACCGGACGCGCGGCTCCCAACGGAAGCCGCCTCTTCGACCTTCCTTTCCAGACCTATCTTCCGACTGGCAAGGCGGATGACGGACCGCTGGCCACAGATCGTCCGCACACCGCGAAGCTCTTCCTGTCCTACCGGCAGAAGTCTCGCCTCGGCCACACCACAATCGGTATCTCGCAGGCGTTATATGAGGGAGTACCGGTCTACGCCGGCGTGCCGGTTAACGCTACCACAGCTTATGAGTGGGCAGAGGGTCGCACCGCGTTCCCGCAGATTACTCGCGCCTCAAACGGCGACTTCGTCCTGGGCGGCGTGGTCCAGAATTCCCGCTCCGATCCATTCTTCCAGACCGACATCTCCATTCACCATGAAGTCCCGGTGCATGAAGGAATGCGCATGGAATTCGAATTCAATGTTCTGAATGCGCTGAATCACCGCTCGGTTCTGGGCGTCGCCGAAAGCATCCTGGCCGCCGGATCCGTAACCCCCAACCGCGCCGCGCGCTTCGTTGGCGATCCCCAATTGGATTGGGGTAAGGTGATGAACGGTTTCAGCTACATCGATGCCGCTAACGCAACTGGCGCGTTCGCGGGCGTGCAGAGCAAACTCACCCTGAATAACCAGCTCGGAATGCCAAACTCGTTCCAGACGGGACGCAGTGCCCGGCTGGCGATGCGTTTCGTGTTCTAAGAACAACCGATCGTAGTCAGACCATAAAGGGAGCCGGGCAACGGGCTCCCTTTTCCTGTTTTCGGAGCAGAGAGCGGAGCGAACGCCTTCAGCAGCCCGCAGCCGACCATCCGAGTTTCACATCCGCCGCTGCCTGCGCGAGCATCTCGTAGAGGTCGCCGAACATCCGATCCGCCGCGCGCGTCTGGCGCAGCACCTTGGAGTACAGATCGCAAAACTCCGCTGCTCGGCCGTCAACCCATGTTTCAACCGCGTCCGCCAGTCGCTGCTCGTGCAGATTACCGATAGCGAAATGCCCAGGGAATCCGTGGCGCACCGGTGATATCCTGCCGTCCTCTTGGATGACGAGCGGCGAAACCACTTCGCCCAGATAGCGTGCCTCGCGTTGCAGATCGCGCAGCCACGATTCCAGGTCCGAAGGTTCAATGGGCAGGCCGTAGCGGTTTACCGCATCGAAATGAATCACCAGTTTGCCGCGCTGCAACTCGCTCAGGCACTCGATCATCATCCAGGCCGTGGCCATGTGCGGATCGCTGAGCCTGGAAGAGGGGCGCACCTGCAGCATCGCAGCGCCTTGTGCGGCGGCGAATTCCGCGGCCCACTCCAGTTCCGGCAGGCTACCCTCGTTCAGGGGGAACACAATCGCAAACGGAATCCCGCTATCGCGAATCCGACCCAGGCGGTCCTCCAGGGTCTGCCCGAGAGAAGATCGGCGCAGACGCCGCGTGGCCTGCTCCCGGCCGGCGACTTCAACGCCCAGCAGATCTATCGAAAAACGAAGCCAATCTAGCTGTGCGGCGGAGAGGCGCGCTTTGCGGTTGACCAGGGATGTCAGCATTCCCCGGTTGTGCGCTTCGCGGCACAGGGCGGCGAGCGAGGGATATTCGATCGGCTCTTCTCCCGCTATGCTCAGGAAATTGTATCCCAGGGCCGCTGCGTCCTTCACGGCGCGGAGTAGGAGCGGAACGCCCAGTTCCTTCCGCTCCCCGGCACACGATGATAAAGGAGTTTCACTACGCAGGGTGGGGCAGGGGTGTACTTCGAGGATTCTGACATCTGGGATATGCAGGTTCATCGTGTCTCCGGAAACCGCGCGCTTTACTGCGATTGGTGATGTGAACGGTCAATTCGTTTCGCGAAAAGAAAATTTCGAGCCGGGCGAAACGCCGCGCCTCCCAAAGTCACTATTCAACAAACGTGGCCCGGCCAGAGTAACCGGGCACACGGCCTGCGCTCCTTAACGATGTTCCCAGCGCAGTCCATCCCTGCGAAAGCGTTCCTGTACGGGTCGGAGGCCCGTATGGGTTCCCTTAATATCCCACGCCCGGTCGAAATACCGGGAACACCCAGACTTGCGATGCCAGCGGTTTCGCGGCCCGCCTCCGAGGCTCCGGACCGCTGGCGGCCACTCCTGCTCAGGTACATTCCCCGTGTTCCGTGTACCCCGCTGTATAATGACCTTTATTGTGCAGCGTCAGAGCTTTGATGCCGGTTATGTAGAACGGCTCATCAATTTCGACGCCGAAACGGAGCGTGATTTCGCAGCCTATTTCGGTGAATTACTCGCCATTAAGCTTCGGAGCCGGTTGCGTTTCCCCGAACTGATTCAGGACGTCGTTCAGGAAACCTTCCTTCGCGTACTGAAGAGCTTGCGTGAAAGCGGTATCGAAACTCCAGGGGCATTGGGATCGTTCGTCAACTCCGTCTGCAACAACGTTCTTTTCGAGGTTTACCGCTCCCAATCCCGCGCAGTGGAGCCGTTGACCGAGAAGATCTCGGAAGAAAAGTCCGTCGATTCCACGCTGCTGGACGAAGAAATGCGCCGCAATGTACGGCAAGTCCTCTCGGAGTTGCCCGAAAAAGATCGTAAAATTCTGCGCTGGGTATTTTTCGAGGAGCGGGATAAAGGCGAAATTTGCCGGCTATTAAATGTCGATCGCGAGTATCTGCGCGTTGTGGTACATCGCGCGAAGCAGCATTTCCGCACGGAATATTTACGCAGCGCTGCAACGAAAAGTAATCGCGCGACACCAATGGGATGAGTATGCAACATAATGAAGCAGTTGCATCGAAGGCCTGCGAACGGTACCTGCTCGGGGAAATGAGCGAGCCGGAGCGTTTCGCGTTCGAAGCGCACTACTTCGATTGTTCGGAATGCGCCGACGACGTTCGTGCCGGAGATGCCATGGCCCGCGGCATCCAGGCCGTCAACGCGGAGGATGCGGTCCTGCGGCCGAAAACCAAAGTGGTAGAAATGCCGAGGCGGGGATGGATCGGTTCTCCTATCTTCACCTGGATACCTTCCGGAGCGGCAGTCGCGGTGGGAGCGCTGGCGGCTTGGCAGGGTCTGGTGGTGATTCCCTCGCTACGCTGGGCCGGTAACCCCCAGGCCCTAAACCCGGTGGTCTTGCGTGCCGCCGCCCGCGGCGACGAGCAAACCATTGAGGTGCCGCGCGGCCGGCCGTTATCGGCTCTCTCACTGGACGTCAACACCGCTTCGCCCGGTGACCCACTGCGCTACCAGCTCATGGGTCCGGGGAATAAAGGACGATTCGAAGGTGACGCGCTGGCGCCGTCCGCCGGATCTCCGCTCATTCTGATGTTGCCCAGCTCTGCTGTTCACGATTCCGGTTCCTGGACGCTTCTGCTGCTCAATCGAAAAGGCGAGGAAATCGCCCGTTATCCATTCTCCGTTCAAATTCACTGAGGAACTCGATGGCCGACCTCCATCCCAAACGATACGTGTTTCACGGCTACGCTTCAGGCGTGTCCGCTCATATCCGGCGTCCCGAACGGCGCTTATTTGCGACCAAAGGTTGCAGCGCACTGGCTGTAACCGGGGGCCTCGCGGAAGACGAGCATCCCGCGGGAACGTTCGATCGCTGGGTGTCCTACGATGGCGTACGCACACGCGCACACGGCGATTACGCCGACGCCGATCTGGGGGAAGCCACTACTCGCGGCACCGTCGCTTTCGATGCCGTGCCTACCGAGACCACGGTCTCGGCCGAGGTGCTCGGCTTCGATGTGCTCAAGCGCCTCCACGTGGACCGGCTGCGTCTGAACCTGATGGCGCGGAGTGCCAAGCCCGGCGAGCAACCGGTGATCCGACTGGAAGGCAATCTTCTGGAAGGCGTCAAGATCGATGGTTATGAATTGAAGATTACCCTGGCTGAGGGGTTCTTTCAGGAATGCGACACACACGCGAAGCTGGTTCAGCGGCACGCCTCCGGACTGGCCGCGAACCAGATCGCAATCTTTCTTCCGCTCACGGAGGGCGGCGATCCGCTCATCAGCCTGCCCGAGGCAAAGGGCATCGTCAAATGCACGATTGTGGAGCATATGGAGTGGTCGGGCGCGGCGCATCCAAATGCCACGATTCATGGCCATGTCGTGCGCCTTCCCGATTTCGGACGCATCTATTTCGGTGAACTGTTCGTGAGCGCAAAATCCCGCAGGCTGACTATGGTACGCTGCCAGCTTGGCAGTCCCGATGGAGGCGAAGTTACTGGGGGAGACGGCGAAACGAACGGAACGATCTGGCCCCCCGATAATCCTTAAGGTTCGCTGGAACCTGGCGGCTCTGATTCTGCTCTCCGGTTGCGTAGGGAAGCGGCCGGAGAGCCTGCCCGATTTATTTGCATCGGCCACCCGCGATCTCCGTGCCGGTGAGTTTGCCGCCGCCAGGCTCACCTCCGAACGGGGCCTATTGCAGGCCGCCGGGCTCGGCGATACCCTCGAACAATGCAAGTTCCGCCTGCTTCGCTGTGAAATTCTTTTGTATGAGCGGCGGACCGAAGAAGCCGCGCAGCTTTTGCGCGATCAAGTTCCGCCCGCGCCCCCCTATGCCGCCTTGCGGGCCCGCAAAATGGCGCTTCAGGCGCGCGCGCTCTACTTGCTCAGCCATCCCGACCAAGGCGCCCAATTGCTGGCCGACGCTCATCGGGCAGCCGAAGGTGCGGGCGCCGAAGCCGTGCTCGTGGACATAGAGAGTTACCAGGGAAGCCGCCTCACCCAGCAGCGCCGCCTGGAAGAAGCTGAGCCGGTTCTTCGTCACGCCCTGGCTCGCGCGAAGGGCCTACACGCGAATTATGACGAGGCGGTCATTCAGAGTAATTTGGGTATGATCAGCGTCCTCCGATCGCGCTATGACGAGGCCGTGCCATATTTCGAATCGGCGGTCCGGCTGGCCGGTCCCGAGGCAAAGCCGCTCTACAATGCAGCGCGCAGCAATCTGGCGATGTGCTACTCGAACTTGGGCGAGCACGAGCGCGCGCTGGAAATTCACCTGCGGAACGTGGCTGAATACGCCAAATCCGGCGTTAAGTTAGCCATGTACAACTCCCTCGGGGAGACCGGTCGCACTTATATGGCGATGGGCGACCTCAAGTCGGCGAGTGGATATCTGCAACGCGCGCTACAAACCGCCATTGAAGCTCACGCCAGCGCTGACGCCTCCGTCTGGGCAGGTAATCTCTCCGAATGCTACATCGACCTTCACGATTGGCAACAGGCGGAGGCGAGGAACCAGGAAGCAATTCGCCTGAAGGACGCAGCCGGGATTCACACCCTGTATCACAACAGCCTCAACGCCGCCCGCATTGCGCATGGCCGCGGCGACCTCGCAAAGGCCGAAGAGTTATACCAGCAAGCCATGAAAGACGGCGTCTCCCAGCCTGACGTGATATGGAACGCCCATGCCGGGCTGGGTGCTCTGGCGATCGATGGGCACCACCCAGCCGAGGCGATTCACCACTTCGAAGCCGCGGTGAACGCGCTGGAACAGACGCGCGCGGGATACAACGGCGCGGAAATGAAGCTTGCATTTTTGACGCAGCGCATTCGCCTCTATCAGCAATATGTCGAGACGCTGGTGGATCAGGGAGAGATCGAGCGGGCGCTAGCCGTAGCAGATTCCAGCCGCGCCCAAGTGCTGGCAAGCAATTCCGGCTCCGCTCCCGCGGGCCGGGTGCGTCCGGAGACGTTCCGCGGCATCGCCCGTAAGAGCGGAGCCGTGCTGCTCTCCTATTTCATGGGGCCCACGCGGTCTCATGCCTGGGTGGTCACGGCCGGTGAGTGCCATTATGTCGCTCTGCCGCCGGCCGCGGAAATCGAAGCGTTGGTGCGCGAATATAAGGATGCCATCGAAATTCGCGTTGCCGATCCGCTGCGTACGCGGATACCCGCCGCGGACAGCCTTTACCGCATCTTGCTGCAACCCGTGCGCCAGTGGATTCCGCCCGGTTCGCGCGTCATTCTCGCCACTGACGGTGTGCTGCACGGCCTGAATCTGGAGGCGATCCCGCTACCTGGGGACGGGTCAGGCGGTTCGCCGCGGTATTTTCTCGAGTCGGTCTCGATGGAGATTGCCCCGTCGCTTGCGTTACTCGCGGATCCGCCCAGGCACGCCGGTGCGCCGCAGCGACTTCTGCTGCTCGGCGATACCGCGGTAACGGACAACTCCTTCGCTCCCCTGACGTATGCCGCGGGCGAGATGGAAAGCGTGCGACGCAGCTTCGGCGGGCCCGAGCAGGTGGTGCTCGCAGGCACCGCTGCCACTCCCGCAGCCTATCGCGCCGCCGGTCCGGAGCGCTTCTCGGCAATCCACTTCACAGCACACGCACAGGCCAATCGCGAAAGTCCGCTGGATTCCGCCGTGTTGCTCACCGGCGGTAAGCTGTACGCCCGCGAGGTGATGGACATGCCGTTGCATGCCGATCTGGTGACAGTGTCGGCGTGCCGCGGCGTCGGGCTGCGCACCTATTCGGGTGAAGGACTGGTGGGGTTCGCCTGGGCTTTTCTGCATGCGGGCGCGAGGCACGTGATCGCCGGACTGTGGGACGTCAACGATCAGTCCACCGCTGCGTTGATGGACGTACTGTACCGCGAGATGGCGGCTGGGAAGAGTGCCGCAGAAGCGCTACGCGCCGCCAAGCTCTCGCTGCTCGCGTCCAGTGGAAATCTGCGGAAGCCTTACTATTGGGCGCCGTTCCAACTCTACACGATGACGCCGTAGACCCTATGCCTCCTGCCTTGCGCATCCGAGCACAGGTTATTTGAGCCGTACGTTGCGTTGATCTACTATCCCAGCCGAGACGCGACCGTAAAGCAGCGTGACATTTCTAAACTTAAAGCCCGCAGCGTATAAGCAACAAAAGTGTCACGCTCCCTCATGGTCGCGTCTCCGTGGGAATCTACCGCCGCAAGCGTACCAGCCGCTCCAACAGGAAATCCACGTCCGCCTGCGTCTTCACGAAAAACTGCGCCCGCGATTTTCGCTTGCGTCCCACACGCACGGCCACCACATCGCCCTTCAGCCCAAATGCGTCTTCGTCGTTCTCATCGTCGCCCACGTACAACACCCAATCGCATTTCAGCCGGTCGCGTTCCATGGCGACCGCCTCCCCCTTGTGCGGCGAACGATTCACGATCAAATTCACCACCTGCTTGCCGCCCAGCACGCGAACGTTTTCCAATTTTCGCGCGGCCCGCAGGATCCTCCGGCGCGCCTCTGTCTTCTCCGTCGCCTGCCGGTAATGCACAGCCAGTGAAAGTCCTTTGTCTTCCACCCACATGCCCGGCAGCGCGTCCAGTTCCACCGACAGGCGGCACTTCCAACGCTCCACCTCGTGACGCAGGCCATGAGGGTGGGACCCGTTCTCTGCTCCGTGATTCCCGATCGCGCGCGCCACTTCAATCCCGCCCAACTTCGCCAGAAGATCCTGCCGCGCGCGCCCGGACACGATGACACAAGGGTATAGGGCGGCCACGCAGGTCAGCAGTTTCCGCGTTTGGGAACGCATCCCCGCCTGGTCCGGGTGCTCCACAATCGGCGACAGCGTGCCGTCGAAATCGAAGGCGCAGAGCGTGCGCTCCCGCGCCAGTTGTTCCATGACGGGCTGCGACGCCCGCGACAGAATGTCCCGCATCGCCTAGACCGCAGACCCCCAGCTTGAGTGTTCCGCAAGGCGCGAAGACACGCGCTCCTGGTTCCGCAGTCGCGCGGCGTCCACCAACATCTTGCCCGCCCACCGGTACACATTGAATTGCGCCAGCAGCGACCGCATGGATCGCATGCGGTCCGCCTGCTCCTCTACCGGCATGGCGAGTGCCGAAGCCAGTGCGTCGCTGCTGCCTTCCAGATCGTACGGATTCACGATCAGCGCTTCAGTCAACTCGCGCGCCGCCCCAGTAAACTCGCTGAGCACGAGTACACCCCGCAAATCCTTGCGGGCCGCGACGAATTCCTTCGCAACCAGATTCATGCCGTCGTGCAGACTGCTTACGTAGCAGAGATCGGCCGCCCGGAAGAAGCGAAAAACCTCAGGTGGCTCATGGTGAGAGCGCAACAGGATAATGGGCCGGTATCCCGGCATGCCGAATCGATGGTTGATCCGCTCCGCCACCTGCTCCACAGTGTCGTTCAGATCACGGTAGCGCTCGATCTTCGTGCGGCTCGGCGCCGCCAATTGCGCGAAGCTGAAGCGCCCGCGATACTCCGGATACCGCTCCAAGAGGTGTTCTACCGCAAGCAGCCGTTCTTCCACCCCCTTCGTGTAGTCCAGACGGTCCACTCCAACGCCTAGCAGCGCATCGGATTTCAGCCCCAGATCGCGCCACACCTGTGCGCGACACTCCTCGGGACTCGGCGCGGATTCCGCCCAATGTACCGGCCACTCCACCGAAATTGGATACGGGCGGATCAGCGTACGATGCCCTTGCATCACCACTGCGTTGTGTTCGCGATCGATGCGCGTTTCGAGATACCGGTCCACCGTCTCCAGGAAATTGTTGCAGTGTTGTTGCGTGTGGAAGCCTAGAATGCTGCTTCCCAGCAGGCCTTCCACGAGTTCGTCACGCCACGGGCAAATGCCCATTCGTTCGGCATCGGGCCATGGGATATGCCAGAACATGATGATGGTGGCGTGTGGCAGGCGCTTGCGAATCATGGCCGGCGCGAGTGCGAAATGATAATCCTGCACCAGGATAATGGGATCGCGGCGGTCGGCCTCATGACACACGGCATCCGCGAACTTCTGGTTCACCGCCTTGTACTGCCGCCAGTCCGACGCCCGGAACAGCGGGCGCGCGTGCGCCACGTGGCACAACGGCCATAGCCCTTCGTTGGAGAATCCGAAGTAGTAGCCCTCCTGCTCTTTTTCGGTGAGCCACACCCGGCGAATGCGGTACGATTCGGCTCCCGGAGGGACCGCCACATGATCGCTGCGATCCACCGTGGCGCGATCGGCGCCGCCGCTGCCGTGCGCCACCCAAACGCCGGAACAGGCACGCATCACCGGTTCCAATGCAGTCACAAGGCCGCTGGCCGGATGTTGCACTTCGATCGAGCCATCGGCCGCGTACTCGTGAATATACGGCTCGCGATTCGAGAGCACGATGAGCGTCTCGCCGTGCAGGTGCCGGTTCATGATCTGCTTCAGGCTGTCCGCTGTCCACTCGCCCGTGGCGTCCTCCCTTTCGGTTGCCATGCGCCCGATCAGCTCCCGCATGTCGCTCAGAATCGGTTGGAATTCGCCGCTATGGTGGGTGCCCGTGCGAAGCATGCGTCGCAACTGCCGCGTCCAGTCATAGCGCGCCCAGCGGGCCACGAACATCGGCAAGGCGAACGCCATTACCCCGAGGATGCCGAACGCGATGGTCACGAAATTCCGCGCCTGCGCTTCGCGGCGCTCGATGTAGCTCAAGTCGTGCAGCAGAATCGCAAAGCCCAACTGCTGGAGTTGGCTGGCCACCGGCATGACGCTGATGTGGACTCTTCCGGTGGGCAGGCTGGCCACGGTGCTCCACTGCGGAAACGCCAGGTCGCCGGGCCGTGTGTCCGCCGCGCGTACCCGGGCGCCGATCTGCCAGCAGCCGAACTCTTCCGGGTAACCGGGCGTGCTGGCGCGCAGCGTCAGGTTCGGGTTGCAGGCGGCGACTCCCAGAATTCTCTCGTCGCGCGTGAGGTCGCTGAGCTGCTTCTCCAGCGCCCCCGGGACATACCAGGTGCCGGCCATAGATGCCGTGGCGCCGACCAGTGCAAGCTGCGCGCGCGAATCGACATCACGTTCGAACCAACGTCTCGCCGTGGTTTGCACTACCCCCGAGGCCGCCCAGCCCAGTAGTGCTAACCCTAACAAAAGGACCAGGATAAACTGCGCCATTCGGGGCATATATAAACATTAAAGCAGCTTCATTTGTGGTAAGTTGCCGTTAGTGAAGCTCGAAGACCTCGGACTCATAGGAAACTGTCAGTTTTCAGCCCTTGTCAGCAAAAGTGGAGACGTCGTTTGGTGCTGTCTACCCCGTTTCGACTCCGAACCTGCCTTTTCAAGCCTGCTCGATGCCGAGGAGGGAGGCCGGTTCCGCATTGCCGCGGCAGGCGGTGAAGAGGGCAGGCTAAGATATCTTCCCAGCACCAACATCCTGGAAACCGTCTTTGAGACCCCAACCGGACACTTCCGCGTCATCGATTTCATTCCACGCTTCCTGCAGCATGGGCGCGCCTTCCGTCCCACGCAACTGATTCGCATCGTGGAGCCCATCGATGGGACGCCGCGCGTGGTGGTGCAGTGCGATCCGCGGCTGGGGTGGTCCAAAGAGCGTCCCACCATGGTGCAGGGCTCGCATCATGTACGGTACGAAGGCTTCGCCGCCCAACTGCGCCTCACCACCGACATCCCCCTCTCCTACCTGTGCGGCCAACCCTTCACGCTGACCACGCGCCAGCACCTGGTGTTGAGCTGGGGCGCTCCGGTGGAAGAGCCTCTCCCGCAGCTGTGTGAGCGATTCTGGAGTGAGACTGCGCGCTACTGGCAACACTGGGTGAAGTCCTGCGACATTCCGCCGCACTTCCAGCAGGAGGTCATCCGTTCGGCGCTGGCTCTGAAGCTCCACTGTTTCGAAGACACCGGCGCCATCATCGCAGCGATGACGACCTCGATTCCGGAGTCTCCGGGCAGCGGGCGCAATTGGGATTACCGCTATTGCTGGCTGCGCGACGCCTATTACGTGATCAGCGCCTTTGGGCACCTGGGGCAGTTCGAAGAGCGGGAGCAGTTCGTCCAATACCTGCTGAATATCGCCGGGGGCGCGCCTGACCTAGATCTGGCTCCGCTCTATCGCGTGGACGGCTCCACCAACCTGGAAGAATCGACGCTGTCGCACTGGGCCGGCTACAACGGCGAACAACCCGTGCGAATCGGCAACGCGGCCGCACTGCACTCCCAGCACGATATCTACGGCGAAATGGTGCTGGCTCTGACGCAGGTCTTCATGGACGAGCGCCTGATCGACGAGCGTTCACCCGCCGCTTACCGTTTGGTCGAGGGGCTGGCCCGCCGTGCCATCTCGCTGGCCGGCGTCCCCGATGCCGGGATTTGGGAGTACCGCACCGAATGGAAACCGCAGACGTTCTCCAGCCTGATGTGCTGGGCCGCCGCGGATCGCATGGCGGCGATTGCGCAGCGCCACGAACCAGGTCGGGCGGCCGAGTTTGAAGCGGCCGCCCAGCGCATACGGGAGGAAATGGTGGCCAATGCGTGGAGCGCCTCACGCGGCAGCTTCGTGGGCCACTATGGCGGAGAAGATCTCGATGCTTCGTTGCTGCAAATGGCGCGTCTGCGTTTTCTGCCGGTCAGCGATCCACGCCTCGGCAGCACGATCGACGCCATCAACCAGGACCTCGGTAAGGATGGCTGGCTGCACCGCTACAGTCTGAACGACGGCTTCGGGAAGCCGACCGTGGCCTTCGTGATCTGCACCTTCTGGCTGGTGGAGGCCCTTAACTTCGCCGGTCGCCGCGATGAGGCGCGCGTCGCTTTCGAGCGCATCCACCGTGCGCTCTCCCCGCTGGGACTGCTTTCCGAAGACTACAATCCGATCACGTGCCAGATGTGGGGTAACTTCCCTCAAACCTACTCCCACGTCGGCCTGATTCACGCGGCCTTCGCCGCATCGCCCACGTGGAATGAAGTGCTGTAGCAAGTATTCGCGGCTAAGGATGTTGGCCGCCGAATAACGCCGATAAAGAAATCCAGGAACTCCATCGTCCCGCCTATCTTGGCTGCCAGAGGACTCAAAATCGTGAGTGCCAAGCCACTGTTTTATCGGCGTTTATCTGCATTCATCGGCGGCGGTTTATAAATAACCAGCTTTATGCGTGCCCATTCGTGGACTGCTAGTGCGCGAAAGTGATGCGCAGACCGGTGGAAAGCACCAGGTCATTCTTCTGTCGCCCCACCAGCGGATTGCTCACGAAGCGGTCCGAGCCTGTGATGTGCCAGCTCAACCAGCGCTTCAAAACCGTATTGGTGCTGAGATCGAAGTTGGCCCGATACTCACCGGTATTTGTGAGATTGAAGAACATGCGCGCCGCCTGCGTGAGCGACACCGTCTTCGAGAAGTTGTACGCCAGGTTGTCACCGAAGTTGGCCTCCGCGGAGTTCCGGTGCACGTTGGTGCTGAAATTCTCGCGCTGGTAGTTCACGCCCGCATCGGCATCCAGTTGCGCATTCTCTTTCTTCACGAGGCGGATGCCAAGACCGCCCCCGGCAACGAAGCGCAGATCGAGGTTCTGGAACTTGTCGTGTTCATAATCGTTGAAACCTGTGATAAACAGACTGCCATCAAAGTTGCGATTGTATTTCCAGCCGCCGCGAATGGAACTCGCGATCGTGCTCGTGACATTGTTCGTCCGAGCGCTGCTGTAGATCTGGCTCAAGTAGGCTGATATTTTGTCGTTGCGGGTGGCGCGTGTCGCGCCGAAGCCGGTGACCAGGGTATCGCTGCGGGCATTGCCGCGAGCCAGCGAATAGCCGATATCGAAATTGCCCGTCCACAATTCCAATAGGCCGGGGTGCTGCAAGCGCTCGTAATGCTCCTGCTCCACGGCGTTGCGAACGGCGGTAATCCCAGTCAGGGGCGCCGTCTTCGGTGCTCCGGCTGCCGTCACCTGCAGTTGATCGCCGGTCGTGGCGACCTTGCCTTTCACCGTCTCGCCCGTCGGCAGTACCACGTTGAGTTCGGTATCGCTCGTGAGGCTCTTCACCGCGGACCACGGCATGGTGACCTCGCCCAGAAACTCACTCTTCACGGTCAGCTTGTCGCCGTCCTTTTTCACGATGGAACCGGTGATGGTGTCGCCGTTGGTGAGCACCACATGATCGGCGCCCAGGGCGGGGAAGACTAGCGCTAACGCCAGCAGAAAACGCGTAAATAAAGACATGGGTGACCTCCGTTATCGCTCTTCGTCGGCATCCAGATGGCACTTCTTATACTTCTTGCCACTTCCGCACCAGCACGGGTCGTTGCGGCCCACTTTGGGTCGATCGTGCACGTGCGGCTCATCTTCGACCGATTCGAAGCCCTCCACGCAGACTTCGTAGATTGAGGGCTCCTGGTCGCCGCTCAGGTCCAGCCGCGCCTCCTCGATTTCGGAACGGAGGCTGCGCAGTTCCTTGCGGGCGCGCGGCGACAACATTGCGCCGTACTTCGCTTCCAGCGTCGTGCCCGGTTCGCCGCCATCGCCATTCATGATGAGCGAACTGGTAAACATGCTGACCAATACCAGGTCGCGTTCGTCCTTATCGAACTCGCTGAGGTCGTCCGCCAGCCCCAAGAGGACTTCGCTGCGCCCCGGCGTCTCCGGCATCAGGCAAATCTGCTGCGCGAGGGCAGCGCGTTCGATTGCCTCCGCGCCGATCGATAGCTGCCTGATCACGGCCAGCGCCTCGGCGGGATGGCGCCGCGCAATCCTTAGGAAGGCCCAGCGGGCGGCGCCCCCCAATGTATCGTCTTCCAGCGGCACGAAGCGATGCAGAGCGGGAAGGAAAGCGGTGTCGCCGATTTCGCCCAGTAACGCCAGGGAGCGAGCCACCAAACCATCGTCGGCATCTTCCAGTAGGTCCTCGCCGAATGCGTTGAGTACCCCAAGGAGCAGCGGCGCGATATCCGCACCGCTCGCCACGACGCGATCTACCAGGGAAGGTTCGATGGCGTCGAGCCCGGCGACGAAGAGCTCGTGCAGTAAGCGGTGCGGCTCCAGTTCACGGGTGACCGATGGAGGCTCGCCTTCGGCGAACGCGGGCGCTTCCAGTTTCGCAGCGTCGATTTGCGACTCCGCCTCGGGATCGAAATGGAGCTTCTCCTTACCCAATGCCATGTAGGCCGCGGCCAGCGCAGGGTCGGACACGGCTCTGCCCAGCACCAGGCAACATTCGTGCGAGACGGGATTGGCGAGGATGGCGCGACGCGCGAATTCGGCGGCCTGGTCGCGGTCGCCCTGTTCCTCGGCAACCAGGGCGAGGTGACGGAGAGCCAGCGGATCATTTGGATCTACGGTCAGCGCCTGTCGATATGCGGCGGCCGGGGTCAATTCACCGGCTT
>Ga0308175_100001565_pt1 | contig 15477 bp, 17 predicted proteins | sample PhyCR1_3_FD_203893 | JGI IMG/M metagenome (GOLD analysis project Ga0308175, IMG submission 203893) | Soil microbial communities from UC Gill Tract Community Farm, Albany, California, United States - DLSLS.C.R1 | ecosystem: Environmental > Terrestrial > Soil > Agricultural land | place: USA...
ACCTGCGGCGAGCTGCCCGGGCGCGCATGCAAGTCGTGGCGCCGATTTGCTAACGGGAGCGACGGGACTCGAACCCGCGACCTCCGGCGTGACAGGCCGGCGTTCTAACCAACTGAACTACGCCCCCACGGGACGGCCCAGTTTAGCTGGGTGTTGGTAGCCCGGCATTTACTCTGCGGGTGTGGGGCTCAACGCCGCCGACTGGATCGCGATCGCGATCGTGCTTATCGCAGCGGTCGGGGGGCTCCGGCGCGGCCTCGTCCTCAGCGCGTTCTCCCTCGTCGGGCTCGCGGCCGGTGCGTACATCGGCTCCCGTGTAGCGCCGCACGTTCTGCACGGCGGGTCGAGCTCGACGTGGACGCCCGTCGCGGGGCTCATCGGCGCGGTACTAGGCGCGGTGCTCTTTCAGTTCGCCGCGCTCACCGTCGGCTCGTTCATCCGCGGCGGGATACGGCTCACTGCGTTGCGCGCGATCGACTCGGCCGGCGGTCTGCTCCTCGGCGGCGCGATCGGCGTCGCGATCGTCTGGGTCGGTGCGTCGGTCGCTCTGCTCTCGCCCGGGGAGACCGGGTTTCGCCGGGCGGTCGAGCGCTCGGCGATCGTGAAGCAGCTCGACTCCGCCCTGCCGCCGCGGACGCTGCTCAACCTGCTCGACCGCATCGATCCGCTCCCGTCGGTCGTCGGCCCCAGGGCCCCGTCGCTGCCGCCCAGCAAGGGTGTGCTCCGCGATCCGTCGATCCGCGCCGCCACCACGCGCATCGTCAAGATCCTCGGCACGGCCTGCGGCGTTGGCATCGAGGGGAGCGGCTGGGTCGCCGGGAGGAATCTCATCGTGACCGCCGCCCACGTCGTCGCCGGGGAGCAGGACATGATCGTCCGCGTTCCCGGTCGCTTGCTCCCGCACCCGGCCAAAGCGGTCGTCCTCGACATCCACAACGACGTCGCCGTCCTCCGTGTCCAGGGAATCGATCTGCAGCCCCTCGAGCTCGCGGACCCGCAGTCGGGCGCTTCCGTTGCGATCCTCGGCTACCCGCTCGACGGAGGGCTGACCGCGACGCCGGGCCGGATCGGCCGGACGGCCACGGTGCTGACGCAGGATGCCCTCGAGCACGGCCCGGTCACGCGGTCGATCACCGCGGTCGCCGGCCATATCAAGCACGGGGACTCGGGCGGTCCTGCGGTGGACTCCGCCGGCAGGGTCGAGTCGATGATCTTCGCCGCGCGTCGCAACTCGCCGAGCGGCTTCGGCGTGCCGCCTTCGATCATCCGCAGCGATCTCACGCGCGCCGGAACGCGCTCCGTGACCGACAACAACGCTTGCGCGCCCGCGTCCTAGTTCGGATCGGGTAGCAGCTCGACGACGTCGAGCGGCCGGCGGAACGGCGCCACGACGTAGACACCGCTCGCGAGTTCGCGGGAGCCCTCGATCAGCTCCCGCCCCAGCGCGAGACCGACCTCGCGTGCCGCGGGCCCCGCTGCGCGGTACCGCTCCTGCACGTGCTCCGAGACGACGATCCCAGGCACCTCGTTGTGGACGCGGACGAGTGTCTCGGTCGTCCGGATCGGCCAGACGCCGACGAGCACGGGCACGGGCCAGCCGCCGATCCGCTCCCGGAACGCCTCGAGCGCCTCGAGGTCGAACAGGATCTGCGTCATCGCGAAGCGCGCGCCGGCGGCCACCTTGCGGTGGAAGCGGTCGGCCTCGAGACCCAGGTCGTCTGCGGTCGGGTTCACCGCGGCGCCGGGGAAGAAGGTGGTCGGCGCGTCGATTGCGCGGCCGTGCCAGTCCTCGCCTGCGTTGAGCTTCGCAATCAGCTCCACGAGCCCGATCGAGTCGACGTCGTAAACCGCGTGGGTGCCGGGATAGTCGCCGGCCTCGGGCGGGTCGCCGGTGACGGCGAGGATGTTCCGCACGCCCTCCGCGTGCGCGCCGAGGAGAAGCGACTCGAGCCCGGCGATCGTCGTGTCGCGCGGGGTCAGGTGGGGGATCGTCTCGACTCCCGTGAAACGCTCGATCGCGACGGAGGCCATGATCCCGCTCATCCGCGCCCGCGCGCGCGGGTTGTCGTTGACGTCGAGGAACTGCGCGCGGCCCGAGTCGCGGACGGCGCGCGCCGTCTCGATCAGCCCCTCCGGATTGGCCCCCAGCGGCGGGTCCACCTGCACCGAGAGCGCGAACTCGCCCTCGCGCAGCAGCCGCGCGAGCTGTGTCTCTCCCGTCGCCGGCTCGAACGGCACCACCTGCTCGCGTTCCTGGAGGAGGAAGGAGCCCGCCGGCCGACGGTCGGCGTCCACTGCCTCGCGGATCGCGGCGACCTGGGCCGGCGTCGTCCCGCAGCAGCCGCCGATCACGCGTGCGCCGAGTGCGCGCGCCTGGGCGGCGAACTCGGCGAAGTAGGTAGGGGTCGCGTGCGGGAAGACGATCCGCTGGCCGCTCATGCTCGCGAGGCCGACGTTCGGCAGCGCCGCGAGCACGGCTCCGTCGCCGCCCATCTGCGCGAGCGCCGTGAGCGCCGCAGCCGGCCCGGCGCCGTGGTTGGCGCCGTACGCGGCGAGGCCGAGTGGCTGCAGGCGCGCCGCCGCGTCCTCGGCCTTCACGCCGGCGAGCGTCTCGCCGCCGGCGTCGAAGGTGAGGAGCGCGACGACCGGCAGCGACGAGACCGAACGGACTGCGGCGATCGCGGTCTCCAGCTCGTCGAGGTCGTAGAACGTCTCGACCATGAAGAGGTCTACCCCGCGCCCCTCGAGAATCTGCGCCTGCTCCGCGTAGAGCTGCGTCGGGTCGTGTCCGGCCAGCTCGTAGTCGCCGAGCGGGCCGACCGAGCCCGCGATGAAGACGTCACGGCCGGCGACCTCGCGCGCCTCCCGCGCGATGCGCACCGCGGTGGCGTTGATCGCCTCGAGCTCGTCGGCGAGGAACTGCCGCGCGAGCTTGGCCCGGTTCGCGCCGAAGGTGTTCGTCTCGATCAGCTCGGCGCCTGCGTTGATGTAGCCCAGATGCACCTCGAGCACGCTCTCGGTCGCGCGGAGGTTCGCCTCCTCGGGGCAGCGCAGCCGGGCTACCGCGCTCGAGAGCAGGGCGCCCATGCCGCCGTCGGCGACGATCGGCGTCTCCGACGCCAGGCGTTCCTCGAAGCGGCTCATGCCTCGTGGACGGTGCGGCCTTCCATCCCGCCTGCGACGGTCACGAGCTCGCCGGTCACGTGGCCGGAGAGTTCGTCAGAGGCGAGGACGACAACCGCGCGGGCCACGTCCTCCGCCACTGCGACCTTGCGCAGCGACATCGTCCGGCTGAGGCGAGCGACGAACTCCTCCTCGAGCTCGCCGCGCGTCATCGGGGAGTACGTCCAGCCCGGCGCGACGGCGTTCACGCGGCCGCGCGGCGCGATCCGCACCATCTCGTTCTTAAGGCTGAGCAGCAGCCCGACCTGGATCGCCGCCTTGGCCGCCGCGTAGTCGGCGTGCCCGGCTTCGCCGAAGCTGCCGGCGGTCGAGCCGACGAGCACCAGGCTGCCGTGTCCGGTGCGCTCGACAAGGCGGAGGAATCCGCGCGCGGTGAGAAACGTCGCCGTGAGGTTCGACCGCAGCGTCCCCTCCCAGCGCTCGAGCGGCAGCTCCCAGACCGGCTCGTCCTCGCGCGGCCAGAAGCCGGCGACCGCTGCGCAGACGTCGAGGCCGCCCAGCTCCCGCTCCGCCGTCTCGAACAGCCGGCCGACCTCGTCCTCCACCGTGAGGTCGGCCTGCAGCGCGACGCCGCCGGTGTCGCGCGCGAGCTCCTCGGCGCGGTCGAGGCTGGTGCGGTAGTGGACGGCGACGCGCGCACCCTCTGCCGCGAACGCACGTACGCAGGCCGAGCCGATGCCGCCCCCGCCACCGGTCACGAGGACGCGCTTTCCGGCCAGTCCCGTCTCCACGGCTTGACGTTATCGTCCCCGCCTTGCGCGTCCACATCATCAGCGACATGGAGGGCGTCGCCGGAATCGTCAAGTGGCAGCAGACGACCGGCGGCGAGAAGCCCTACGACGAGGGCCGCGTCCTCTACACGGAGGAGATCAACGCGGCCGTGCGCGGGGCTACGGCGGCCGGGGCGACCGAGATCGTCGTCATGGACTGCCACGGCGCCGGCGGCGCGTACGACTTCAACTCCCTCGTTCCCGAACTCCTCGATCCCGCGTGCGAGTACGTGGTGCAGCAGGAGTGGACGGAGTACACGGCCTTCCTCGAGTCCGGCTGCGACGCGGCGCTCTTCGTCGGCATGCACGCGATGGCGGGTACGGCGGGCGGCGTCCTCTCGCACACCGTCTCAGGCCAGGCGTGGCAGAGCCTCCGCTTCAACGGCACGCTGGTGGGCGAGACCGGGATCAACGCGGCGCTCTGCGGTCGCTGGGGCGTGCCGGTCCTCCTCGTGACGGGCGACCGCGCGGTGTGCAGGGAGGCGAAGGAGTTGCTCGGCGACGGAGTCACGACGGTCGAGGTGAAGGAGGGACTCGGCCGCTTCAGCGCGCGGATGAAGACGCCGCGCGAAGCGCGGGAGCTGATCGAGGAGGGTGCGAAGAAGGCGCTGTCTGATCCTTCAGCCGTCCGGCCCTACGACCCCGGCCGCCCGTGTGAGATCGCCATCGACTTCACGACGCCCGACCGCCTGCAGGAGTACGTCAACCGCAAGGCTGTCGAGGTGACCGGTCCGAGCTCACTCGTCGTGCGCGGTGACGACTGGTGGACGGCCTGGTCGAGCTTCTTCTTCTAGCCGGTCCGTCGTGGACTCCGGCTCGACGACTCCGAGCCCTTCCACGAGCGTGAAGAAGGCGCGGGCGAAGGGGGAGGCCTCGGAGCGTGCCCGCACCTCGCTCCAGTCGATCTGCTCGCGGAGGGCGCGGGTCCACTCGAGCAAGGCCCCGAAGTCGGGCTCCTGCTCGGTCATTGCCATCAGCTTCGAGACCATCACGTCTTCCAGCGTCGAGACATGGATGCGCACGGCCATCACCTCGGCGAGCGGCGCGCGTTCGATCTGCTCGTCGGTGATGGGCCCGCTCGCCGGGTTGTAGATCAGGTCGACGAGAGCGCCGTTCGGGTGCCAGCTCTTGACGAGCCAGCCCTCGGGGGGCCGTTCGGTCTTCCAACCCTCCTCGTCGAAGGCGGCGAGGGCAGCGTCGACGTCTTCCGGCCGGACGAGGAAGTCGACGTCGTGCTCGCTGCGTGGGCCGCCGCGCGCCCAGGCGGAGAGACCACCGCCGAGCACGAACGGGATCTCCGCACGCTGGAGGACGGTGACTGCGTCCCTCATGGCTTCGATCAGCTCCTCGAAGCTCGGTTCCGGCATCGCGGGGTCGTTTCCGCTTTGTCCAATCGCGCAACATGGACCGGCGTAATGCGGATTGCGGCCGCAGCGGATATCCACGCCTCCGACGTGAGCTCCGACCGCGTCGAGCGGGCGTTCGCCGATCTCCGGGGCGAGGCCGACGTCGTCCTGCTCGCCGGTGACCTGACGACGAGCGGCGAGCCTGAGCAGGCCGAGGTGGTCGCCGCGGCCTGCCGGCCTCTCGACGTGCCGATCTTCGCCGTGCTCGGCAACCACGACTACCACGCGAACCGGGCAGACGAGCTCGGCGAGGTGCTCACCGGGGCGGGCATCCGGCTGCTCGACCGGGAGTGCGCGAGCTGCGAGATCGACAGGCTGGAGCTCGGCGTCGTGGGGACGAAGGGGTTCGTCGGCGGCTTCCCCGGTTCGGCGCTGCCCGACTTCGGGGAGCCGCTGTTGCGCCGCGTCTACGCCGAGACGAGCGCCGAGGCCGACGCGATCGCGCATGGGTTGCAGGCGACCGTCCACTGCGACATCCGGATCGTCCTCCTCCACTACTCGCCGGTCGTGGACACGCTCGAAGGGGAGCCGCCGGGCATCCACACGTACCTCGGCAGCGAGCGGCTCGCGACGCCGATCGCGGAGAACGGCGCCGACCTCGTTCTGCATGGACACGCCCATGCGGGCTCGTTCCAGGGCTGCATCGGCGACATCCCGGTCTACAACGTCGCGGTCCACGTGACGGGCCGGAACTTCTGGATCGTCGAGCTCGACGGCAGCGGCGTGCGGCGCGGCGGCGAAGTCGTGGAGGTGCGCGAGCCGCAGTAACGGCTAGGTTGGCGGCATGGAGGGCCGGGTCGTCCGCATCTGCATCGCGCCCGTGAAGTCGCTGCACATCGTGAGCCCCGACGAGGTCGAGCTCACGCACGCCGGCGTCGTGGGCGACCGCCGCTTCTGGCTGCTCGACCGCGACCAGCGCCTCGTCAACGGGAAGCGCCATCCGGAGCTCATGCGCGTGCAGCCGGACTGGGACGAGGCCTCACGACGGCTCGCGCTCGCGTTCCCCGACGGCTCGGTCGTGGAGGGTGAGGTCGATCCGGGAGAGCTGTTCGAAGCCGAGCTGTACGGGACGCCGCATGCGTCGCGGTCTGTCCCGGGGCCGTGGCAGGAGGCGCTCTCGGAGTTCGCGGGCGAGCCGCTCACCCTGCTCTGGTCGGAGGGAGGCGCGCAGGACCGCGGCAACGACCGCGGAGGCTGGGCGTCGCTGATCTCTCGCGGCTCGCTCGAGCAGATGGGTACCGAGGCAGGTGCGGCGGAGCCGGTGGACGGCCGCCGCTTCCGGATGCTCTTCGAGATCGACGGCGTCGAACCTCACGAGGAGGACACCTGGCTCGGCAACCGGGTCTCGATCGGCGATGCGGTGATCGTCCCGCTCGGCGACGTCGGGCGCTGCGTCGTGACGACCTGCGACCCGGACACCGGGCTCTCCGACTTCGACACGCTCAAGCTTCTCGCCGGGTACCGCCGGGAGGGCGTGACCGAGCCGCTGCCCTTCGGCGTCTACTGCGACGTCGCGGTCCCGGGGCGCGTTCGGGTCGGCGACGCGGTGCGGCCGGCGCCGCTCGCTGTGCAGGCATAGCAGGGTCGCTATGCTTCCCACATGACGGCGCGAGCGCGCGCGGAGGCAAAGGGGCCGGTCGCGAGGCTCCACGAGCGAATCGTCGCGGGCGACCGCGGCTGGTTCTTCGCGCGGATCGCCGATCGAGTCGCCGAACGCCGCGGCGCGATGGGGCTCTCGCAGCGCCAGCTCGCGGAGCTCTGTGGCACGACGCAGTCGGCGATCGCCCGGCTCGAGCGCGGCGGCCGCCCCCCGCGGATCGACACGCTGCTCCGCATCGCGGAGGCGCTCGATTGCGAGCTCGTCGTCGAGCTCGAGCCTCGCAAGTAACAGACTGTTACAAGGTTGGACCTGTCCCGGATCCTGGTGGCGGTCGCCGGCGACTCGATCTCGGCCGGCTCTCCGCTCTGGGATCCGGATCCCGCCGTTCGCGCGCGGATCCCGACGCCGGACGAGCGCAGCCAGTGGCAGTGGTGGGCATCGCACGCCGACCCGCGGCTCGAGTTCCGGACGACCGCGGTCTACGGCGAGCGCACGGACCAGATCGCGCGTCGGCTCGACCTCGTGCTGGCGGGAGCCGACGTGCTCGTCGTCCAGGGCGGGATCAACGACCTCGTGCAGCGGCGCCCGGTCGAGGAGGCCGCCGGGAACATCGAGGCGATGCTCGAGCGCGGCCGCTCGGCGGGAGTCGGGCTAGCCGTGGCCGACGTACTCCCGTGGAACAACGGCGATAAGCGGACAGCGGCGGACATCGAACGCCTCAACGCGCTGATCCGGCAGCTCGGCGCGATGCTCCTGTCCTTCCACGACACCCTCGCGGATCCGGCCGAGCCGACCCGCATGGGCGACGGCCTGACCGTCGACGGCGATCACCCGTCGATCGAGGGTCACCGCCTGCTCGGCGAGCAGGCGTTCCGGCTAGACCTCTAGCTCGAGCCCGTCGTAGGCGCGTTCGATGCCGTCGGGCAGTGGAAGCTCGTCCGGCCGGTGGATGACCACGAATCGGCGCGCGCCGGACGACCTGTACGCGTCGAGTGCCTCGTCGGCCGTGAGGTGACCTCGGATGCCCGACTCGGGCTGGGCCAGGGTCGCCTCGCAGAGGAACAGGTCGGCATCGCGGGCAAGCTCGACGAGCCCGTCGCACGGAGCGGAGTCGGCGCTGTACGCGAGCGTCCGGTCGCCGTCGGACACGCGCAGGCCGTAGCTCTCGAGGGCGTAGTGCAGCATCCGGTACGCGATGAGGTCGAAGCCCGCCGTGGTGAACGGCGTCGCCTCCTCGTACTCGTGCACGTCGAACAGCTCGAGGATCGCGTTCGCGTAGAGGACGGGATCGAGCCCGTGCAGCGTCTCGCGGCCGCCGTGCGGCAGCCAGAGCTCGGGCGGCTCCTGCTCGCGGCCCGCGCCGAAAAGCCCGCCGAAGGCCCACGGCACGAGGTCGCCCCAGTGATCGAGGTGGAAGTGGGTGATGACGATGGCGTCGAGTCGCGGCCACGGCTCGAACCGCCGCAGGCGAGGCAGCACACCGGGGCCGCAGTCGAGCAGGAGCCGCCGGCCGTCCTCCTCGACGAGATAGCCCGACTGGGCACCGCCCGGATTGGGCCAAGCGGGAGAGCAGCCGACGACCTGGACTTGCACGCGCCTATCCTCGCTGCAACCGACGGTTGCTCGCATGGAGAAGCGCAGCTGTGTATAACTGCGCCGTGGCCAGAGCCCCAGTCGACACGCTGAAGAAGGTCCCGCTCTTCGCGGGGCTCGACAACAAGGAGTTGCAGGAGATCGCGCGCAGCATGCGCGAGCGCAAGTTCAAGGCCGGCGACACCGTGACGCAGGAGGGCGCCGGCGGCGTCGGCTTCTTCATCGTCGAGGAGGGCCAGGCAGACGTGTCGATCGGCGGCGAGTCGAAGGGCACGGTCGGGCCCGGAGATTACTTCGGCGAGATCGCGCTCATCAACGAGTCACCGCGCACGGCAACCCTGACGGCCCGCACGGACATGCTCTGCTACGGCATGACGCCGTGGGACTTCCGGCCGCTCGTCGAGAGCAACTCGACGATCGCCTGGAAGCTGCTCACCGCCATGGCCGAGAAGATGCGCTAGGGACTAGGAAGCGCGGAAGCGCCGGGCGCCGTAGTAGCCCGAGTACGCACCCATCGTCGAGATGCGCACACGCGCTCCCGAGTGCGGAGCGTCGAGGAAGCGGCCGTGACCGACATAGATTCCGACATGGCCGGCGCCGTAGAAGAAGACGAGATCGCCGGGCCGGAGGGACCGACGCGAGATGCGGCGGCCGTACGAGAGGTCGGCCCAGCTCGAGTGGGGTAGCCGGATGCCGAAGCGGCTGTAGACGAACCGGACGAGTCCCGAGCAGTCGAACCCCGTGCGCGGAGTCGCACCACCCCAGGCGTACGGGGTCCCCAGGAAGTGGCGTGCGTACGCGACCACATGGTCGCCAAACGCGTGCGCTGCGTGGGCCGGGTGACTCATGATCCGGCGCCTCGGCTCGGGCCTCTGGACACGCCGCGCCACATGTGGCCCGTGCTTCCGCGCCGTGCGGGTCGCGCGTCCCTGCAGCGCGAGCACGAGGGCGAAGGTAACGGCGAGCAGCAATATGAGGAGGCGGATGGGCCGCAAGACAGTGGTGAACTCCCGTCGATGGGGCGCGGCCGTCGCAGAGTGCGGCCGCTCGCGTTCGGCGTGGACGGGCCGCAGTTCAGCACAAGAGCGCCGGCGGCATGTCCCCCAAATGGGTCAGGGACGACAGCTTCCGGCAGGTTGGCGCAGGTTCGCCGAAAAGTCTTTACTTCGTCTGCGCGACCTGTACCAGCTGCTTCAGCGTGGGCCAGCCTTTCACGGCGAGATCCTCGTGGAAGAGGATGCGGCCGTTGGCCGAGACGAGCTCGAGCCAGGGCGAGTCCTGCACGCGGTAGCCGTCGGCGACGCTGCCGCTGCGGTCGACCGCGACCGGATACGAGAGGGGGCGGGGCAGCGAACGCAGGAAGCGCGGCAATGCCTGGGGCGACGCCTCGACTCCGGCCTCGTCGATCGCGATGAGCGGCGGGAGCCCTCGCCGCTTCGCTGCAGCCTGGTAGCGATTGAGCGCCTCGAGTTGCGCGCGGAGGTCGGTCACCTCGGTCTCCCACGTGTCGAAGAAGAGGACGAGGTGCGCCCCCGAGCCCGGGCCGAGCGGAACCGTCCCGCCGCCCGCGCGCGGCAGCCTCACCCGGTCGCGCGGGCCGTGGAGCACCGGCTCGGCCAGCGACACCGCTGCGTGCGGGTGGGGATGACCGGGCAGCAGCGCGCCGATGCTCTGCGCGATCTCGTAGCCGAGCTGATTCACGCTCGAGTACGCCATCGCGGTCTGGAAGAGCCGGGACTCGCGCCCGTTCGAGCCGATCACGAAGGTCGCCGGGGTGTGGTCGACCATGTCGTTCAACACGTCGGCCGCGATGCCGTAGGCGCGCCAGACCCGCTTCAGCTCGGGGAGCGAGCCCGTCAGGAAGCGCCACTTGTGCAGCATCCCGTGCACCCGCGAGTAGTCGCGGACCCACTTCACCTCGGTCGCGTCGGGATTGGCGCCGATCCCGAGCAGCTCGACCCTGGACGCCGCGGGGCCGAGGAGCTTCTTCGCCTCGAGCAGGGCAGTCGTCGTGAGCGGGCAGATCGTCGTGCACAGCGGGTCGTTGAAGGCGAGGACGACGACCTTGCCGCGGAGCGAGCGCAGTGAGACGCGCTTGCCGAACTGGTCGGTCAAGGTGAAGTCGGGAGCCATGGCGCTCAGCCGGGCACCCGGATCGAGGTTCGGATTCGCGTCCGCGGGTGTCCGCGTGGCCGAGACCGGGGTCGACGGTGTGGTGCTCGAGGAGCGGGCCACCGAGATGACGACGCCGATGCAGACGCCGACGGCGAGCGCGATCCCCAGGACGGTCCAATGCAACCGGCGGGACACTCCGCCCAAGTATGGCAGCGCGATGGAGAGCCAGATACGCTCTCGGGCCGTGGCCGTCAGCTCATCCCTCAGCGCCACCGGGGTCCGTTGGGACCTGAGCGACCTCGAGCCTGACGCCGAGCAGGCGCGCCGCGACTGGGACGATTTGCTCGCCCGCTCGCGCGACTTCGCCGAGCGGCGGCGGGGCACCATCGGCTCCGCCGGCCCCCAGGTCCTGCGCGAGCTGCTCGACGAGCTCGACGAGCTCACGCAGGACATTTCCCGGGTCCACTTCTACGCCACGGCTCGCGAGCACACCGACGCCATGGATGCCGAGACGAACGATCTCGCGACGCTCGCCCGCGACCGGGCGGCCGACCTCGAGAGCCTCCTCCTCTTCGTCGAGCTCGAGTGGCTCGCGCTCGACGACGCCGAGGCGGACGCGCTGCTCGAGGCGGCAGAGCTCGAGCCGTACAGGCACAAGCTGCAGGTGGCCCGGGAGGAGAAGCCGTACGTCTTGCCCGAGGGGGAGGAACAGGCGCTCAACGCGCGCCGCCCCGCGATCTCGGCCTGGGAGTCGCTGCACGGCCGGGAGCTTGCGACGATGACCGTCGAGTTCGACGGCGGCGACGGCCCCGAGCCGCACACGATCGACCACCTCCTCTCCTACGTGCACCATCGCGACCGCGGGTTGCGGCTCGCGGCGCTCGGCGTCCTCTACGAGGCGCTCGAGGGAGTGGCGGACGTGCAGGCCGCCTGTTACGACGCAATCGTCGGCGACCGGCTCTCGGTCGACCGGCTGCGCGGAGTCCCGGACCCGATGTGGCCGACGAACCAGCGCAACGAGCTCGACGGCGAGGTCGTCGAGACAATGATGCGTGCGATCGAGGAGCACTACCCGCTTGGCCGCCGCTGGTTCGGGCGGAAGGCAGAGGTGCTCGGGCTCGACCGGCTCGAGCTCGCCGACCAGTACGCGCCGGTCGGCGCCGACCGCCGGGTGGAGTGGACCGAGGCGGTGGCGATGGTCGACGATTCGCTGCGCGACTTCCACCCGCGGCTCGGCGACATCTTCCGCAGCTGCATAGACCGCGGGCACGTCGACGCGGAGCCGCGCCCCGGCAAGGTCGGCGGCGCGTACTGCAACTCCGTCTCGAAGAACGTGCTCCCGTTCGTCCTCATGAACTACACCGACCAGCTGCGGGACGTCGTCACGCTCGCGCACGAGTTCGGCCACGCGGTGCAGGGGACGCTCGCGCTCGAGCGGCAGACGTACCGCACGTACCACACGGGCCTCGCGCTGGCCGAGGTGCCGTCCACGTTCGCGCAGCTGCTGGCCGTCGAGCGGCTGATCGACCTGGAGGAGGATCCGGCGACACGCGTGATGCTGCTCGCCGACCGCGCCGAGGGGGCGATGGCGTCGATCTTCCGTCAGACGATGATGGCGCGGTTCGAGGTGCGTGCGTACGCCGCGCGCGGCGAGGGGAAGGGGCTGACACGCGATCGCCTCGCGGAGATGTGGATCGAGGAGAACGAGCGCTACTACGCCGACTCGCTCGACCTGCCCGAGGGCTATCGGCTCGGCTGGACGTACATCCCGCACTTCATCCACGTCCGCTTCTACACGTACGCCTACGCGTTCGCGCATCTCGTCGCGTTCGCCCTCGCCGCCCGGTACCGCGAGGATCCCGAGCAGTTCGCGCCCGCCTATCTCGAGTTCCTCGCGAGCGGCGCCTCCCGCTCGCCGCAGGACCTGCTCCTGCCGCTCGGCGTCGATCTGCGCGACCCGCAGACGTGGGCGCATGCCTTCGCCGAGTTCGACCGCTGCATCTCGGCCGCGGAAGAGGGCGTCGGCGAGCTCGACGCCGCTTAGCGCGGCTGGAACAGCTTCCAGTTCCCCTCGGAGACGACCTCGGGGACTCCGTCGACGACTCGGATGGCGGTCTCGTCGTCGATCGCGTAGGTCGGGACCGGGACCCCGGCGGCCCACTCCTCGACGTCGTCCATGGACTGGAAGCCCTCGCGGTCCACGTGCACCCGTACCGTGAAGTCGACTACGCCCAGCCCCCTGTCGCCTTCTCTCGTCACATCACTTCCGGCGGGGAGGGTCTGAAGGTTGAACTCCACGTCTCCGTTGTAGGGAGTCATCACGATGCTCCCCGCGCTGACCCCCACGTAGACAAGGCTGTTCAGGGACGGCAGGAGGTCGGCCAGTCCCGACTGCCGCATCCAGTAACAGAGGTACATGACATGGCCGCCCCACACGAGTAGGGCGTCGGTCTCCCGGACCAGTGGAACCCAGCTTTCCGTATTGATGCTCGGCAGCGCGGTGAGCTCCAGCACCCCCAGCGACTTCCAACCCAGTTCGGCCAACGGACCCTGGGCCTCGCCGCGGATCACCCGCCAGGCCCCGCTCGGGCCCTCGGGGAAGGGGTAGATCGCGGTCGGGACAATGAGCGCGCTGGACTCTGCGATCGGCTTGCCCAGTAGGCCGGCGAGTGCGTGCTCGATGCTCGGGTTGCTGATGCCGGACGAGGTGAGAAGTAGCTTCATGCGGCTAGAGACTCCCGGGCCGGCGAAAACTCATCGCCGGCGTCGTCTCTAGTACGCGTGCCCGGTGACGAGCTTTGCGACTCCGAAAGCCACCGCGATCTCGAGAGCGGCGAGAAGCGCGAGACCGGCGACGACCAGTACCACGGCGTGCCAGGGCACTCCCTCTGCAGGCTCGCCCTCGGGCGCGAACCCTGCTGTCTCGTCGGCCCACTCCTCGGCTCGGTGGAGCAAGCCGTGCGAGGGCTCGACACGGTGGCGCTCGGATTCGCGCAGCGGCGTGCGCGTAGCCATGGAGATCGAGTACCCGTTCGTCCGCGGGCGTAACGGCGACGTGAGATCATGGGCCGATCGCAAGGTTCCTCGTCACCATCGAAGGCCCCGGGTGGACGGACGTCCAGGATGTCGAGCTGTCTCGACTCCCGGACGAGGGTGAGTCGCTCGAGACGAAGTTCGGGACCCTGCTCGTCGCGCACTCCGAGGAAGCGCCGGACCTGGCCGCGTACGCCGGCAGGATCGTCGTCCGCATGTCCTAGGCGCTAGGCCGCCGAATAGCCCTCGCGGCGGAGAAGCTCGCGGGCTCGTTCCGCGTTGTCGGCTCCCGCGACGAGGATCACGAGCACGCCGCCGTATTCCGGCGAGACGTGGCGGAGCTCGAAGTCCTCGAGGTTGATCTGCGCGGCCCCGAGGATCTGGGTGATGCGCGCGAGCACGCCGGGCCTGTCGGGGACGCGGATGCGGATCCGGTTCAGCTGCGCGGGCGCTGTGCGGTAGGCGAACGACTCGAGCCGCTCGCGCGCGGCCGCGGCAGTGGCGATCGTCGCCTCGATCCGGTCGCGGTCGCCGCTCCGCAGCGCCTCTTCCATCTCGTCCAGCGAGGCACGGAGCCCGCCGAGCGCTGCCGCGATCTCGTCGGCGTTGCCGAGGAAGATGTCGCTCCAGACGGGTGCGTTCGCGCCGGCAAGCCGCGTCATCTCGCGCAGCGAGGCGCCGGCGAACGCGAGCGGCGCGTCGTCATCCTCCGCCGCCTCGGCGACCCGGAGCATGAGGAGGTTCGCGAGCGCGTGGGGGAGGTGGCTCGTCAGCGCGAGGAGGCGGTCATGCGCCGCGGCGTCCGTCCGCACCGTGCGCGCGCCGAGCGACGCCACGAAGCGCTCGACCTGCGCGACGCTCTCGGCCGAGGACGCGTCGGTTGGGGTCAGGAACCAGGTCGCCTCGTCGAAGAGGTCGGCCGCGGCGCGCGCAGGGCCGCCGGTGGCTCCGCCGGCGACGGGATGGCCCGGGACGAAGCGCGGGTCCTCGACCGCCGTGAGTGGACGCTTCGTCGAGGCGACGTCGGTAACCACGACGTCGGAGCCCGCGACCTCCAGCACCTCCCATACGACGGCGGGAGCAGCGCCGACCGGAACTGCGACGACGACGATCTCCGCACCCGCGACCGCCTCGGCGAGCGAATGCGCCGGCTCGATCGCACTGCGCGCCGCCGCGCGTTGGAGCACGCCGGAGTCCGGATCGAAGCCGCGTGTTCGTGTGCCGGCGCGGCCGGCGGCGAGCGCGACGGACGTGCCGATGAGGCCGGTGCCGACGACGGCGAGGCGCTCGACTGCGCGCGGCCGCTCGGCCATTCTCCCGGGCGTCGCCGGTGCGCTCCTCTCGGCCGCGACCTCCTGCTTCAGCACGTCGAGAACCGCGGAGAAGATCGAGGTGACGCCGCGCTCCGACAGCGGCCCGGGATTCGCCTCGACGAGGCTCTGCAGCAGCTCCGCCTCGCGCTCGGGATCGATCCAGCGCTCGCCGGCCGAATCCTTGTAGTCGCGGACGGAGGCCACGAGCTCGAGCCGCCGGTTCAGCAGCTCGAGCAGCCGCCGGTCGAGCTCGGAGATCTCGTTTCGGAGTGCCTCGAGATCGCTCATGCGCGATGCTTCTCGCCGGCCTCCACGGCGACTCCCAGCCGGTTCGCCGGCAGGGCCAGGGGGCAGACCCAGCCCGGGTCGTACGAGCAGGACGGGTTGTAGGCAAAGTTGAAGTCGAGCACGAGCTTGCCGTCGTCTTCCCCGAGATCTGCGCCCTTCACCGTGTCCAGGAGGTA
>Ga0308175_100001568_pt1 | contig 15471 bp, 13 predicted proteins | sample PhyCR1_3_FD_203893 | JGI IMG/M metagenome (GOLD analysis project Ga0308175, IMG submission 203893) | Soil microbial communities from UC Gill Tract Community Farm, Albany, California, United States - DLSLS.C.R1 | ecosystem: Environmental > Terrestrial > Soil > Agricultural land | place: USA...
GGAGCCCCCTACAACCCCCCAAGCGGCTTCGCCGGTAACCCAGGTTCAGCGGGCGGTCACCCGACCAGCGGCGTGCCGGAGGGCAAGGCAGTCACCCCGGCATCCCCGAACCCGCGGCCCCCCGGGGCTCGGCCGACACCCGCACGCACGGCGACGCCCCCCGGAACGCGGAGGTTCGGGGCCGCAGGCCCGCGGCCGACACCGCACCCACGGCGACGCGCCGGAACGTGGAGGTTCGGGGGGCGCACGCCCCCCGACCGGCAGCGCACGTACGGCGACATGCCGGAACGCGGGGGTCCCGGGGGGCTCGGCCCCCCGACCAGCATGCACCCCGACCCGGCGAGCGCGTTCCGCGAGCACACCTCCCCTGAGGGGTGCCGGGAGCGGGACTCGAACCCGCAAGCCCTTTCGGGCAGATGCTTTTGAGGCACCCGTGTATGCCGATTCCACCATCCCGGCCCGACGCGCACCCGGAGTCTAGCCAGGTACGCTGCGGTCTCCGGCTCGCGACGACGCGTGTCCGCACCACGCCTTGGAGTGCCCGTGTCCGATGCGCCACCCCGCCGCGTCCTCATCGCCGAGGACGAGGCGCTGATCCGCCTCGACCTGAAGGAGATGCTCGAGGAGGAGGGCTACGACGTGGTCGGCGAGGCGGGCGACGGTGAGCAGGCCATTGCGCTGGCCGACTCGCTGCGCCCGGACCTGGTCATCCTCGATGTGAAGATGCCGAAGGTGGACGGGATCGCGGCGGCCGAGCGGATCGCCGGTGACCGGATCGCCCCGGTGGTGATCCTCACCGCGTTCGGCCAGCGTGACCTGGTCGAGCGGGCCCGCGAGGCCGGTGCGATGGCCTACCTGGTCAAGCCGTTCCAGAAGAAGGACCTGGTGCCGACGATCGAGATGGCGACGTCCCGGTTCGCCGAGATCGTCGCGCTGGAGCAGGAGGTCGGTGGGCTGCAGGAGCGGTTGGAGGCCCGCAAGACGGTCGAGCGGGCCAAGGGCGTGCTGATGACCGAGCACGGCATGACCGAGCCGGAGGCGTTCCGCTGGATCCAGCGGACGGCGATGGACCGGCGCTCGACGATGCGAGCGGTGGCGGAGGCGGTGCTCGCCGCGGGCTTCGACCTGACCGCCGACTCGGGGCGCTGATCCGGCCCCTAGCCTGGGCAAATGGTCGGCAAAGGATAGTTGGGACGATCGCCCCTGGCGTGTCGGCACGTTTCGGCGCGTCGCGGTTCAGTTACGACTTGGCGCACGGGTGACCGAGCGCACGGAACCGTGCGCTATCTTCGCCGGGATCGCCTACCCGGCCGTCCGGGCCGGCTGCAGGCGTGACATACCCAGTTTCCACGGAGGTAACTCGTGCGGCGTGCGTACTCCCGGGGTCTGGTGGCCGCAGCGGCTGCCTCGGCCCTCGTTCTTTCCGCCTGCGGCGGCAGCAATGACAACGGCGGCAGCTCGGGCAGCGGCGGCTCGTCCGGCGGCTCGGTGACGATCGGCTTCTTCGGCGCCCAGACCGGTCCCAACGCCCAGCTCGGCATCAACATCTCCAACGGCGCCGAGCTCGCGATCGAGCAGCACAACGCGAAGTCCGGCGTCACCCAGGTCAAGCTGACCAAGTACGACACCCAGGGCGACCCGGCGCAGGCCACCAACCAGGCCAAGAAGGCGGTCTCCGACAAGGTCGCCGCGATCATCGGCCCGGCGTTCTCCGGTGAGTCGAAGACGGCCGACCCGATCTTCGAGGAGGCCGGCATCCCGAACGTCTCGGCGTCGGCCACCGCCGTCGCGCTCGGCCAGAACGGCTGGAAGTTCTGGCACCGTGTGCTGGCCAACGATGGCGTGCAGGGCCCTGGCGACGCCGACTTCATCGCCAAGACGCTGAATGCCAAGACCGTGGCCGTCATCGACGACCAGAGCGAGTACGGCAAGGGTCTGGGCGACGCGGTCCGCAAGCAGCTGGCGACCGACGGCGTCAAGGTCGCTGTCAACGACGCGATCAACCCGGACGCGTCGAGCTTCTCCTCGACGGTCAACAAGGTGAAGCCGGCCAACCCGGACGTGGTGTTCTTCGCCGGCTACTACTCGACGGCCGGCAAGCTGGTCAAGCAGCTGCGGGACGGCGGCGTGCAGGGCACGTTCATGTCCGGTGACGGCAGCCTGGACGCCGAGTTCATCAAGGGTGGCGGTGCCGCCGCCAACGGCGCGCTGCTGAGCTGCCCCTGCTCCTCCGCGGTCGGCTCGACCGACCCGGCCGTGCAGAAGTTCGCGACCGACTACAAGGCCAAGTTCAACGTCGACCCGGCGACCTACTCGGCCGAGGGCTTCGACGCGACGAACGCGGTCCTGCAGGCGATCGACGCCGGCAAGACCGACCCGTCGGACATCAACGACTTCGTGACGAAGATCGACTTCAAGGGCGTCTCGAAGCAGATCAAGTTCGCCCCGAACGGCGACCTCGCCAGCGACCTGCTGTTCATCACCGAGGTGAAGGACGGCAAGCTGGCGTTCCTCGGCGACACCACCCAGGCGAAGCCCTCCGCCTGACCGTTCCGAACGCACCAGGGCGGGAGCTGGGACATACTGTCCCGGCTCCCGCTCATCGCGTCCCCAGACATCTCGTGGAGCGGCCTCGTGTGGAATGACTTCACCCAGCAGTTCTGGTCGTCCACGATCGACGGACTGACCAACGGCGCCATCTACGGCCTCGTCGCGATGGGCTACACGCTCGTGTACGGCGTCCTGCGACTGATCAACTTCGCGCACTCCGAAGTCTTCATGATCGGCACCTTCGCCGCTCTCGGCGCGCTGACCCTCTTCGGCATCGACAGCCCGCAGTCCGGCCTGGCGCTGGTCGGCGTGCTGCTGTTGATGACCTTGGTCGCGATGGCCGCCTCCGGCGGCACCGCCGTCCTGCTGGAACGCGTGGCCTACCGGCCGCTGCGCAAGCGCGGCGCCTCCCGCCTGGCCGCGCTGATCTCGGCCATCGGCGCCTCGTTCTTCCTGCAGGAGGTCTTCGCGATCTGGCAGGGCCGCGACCAGCTGAGCATTCCCCGGGTGATGAACAAGGACGTCTGGTTCAACATCGGGTCGGGTCAGGTACGCAACGACAAGGTGCTGGTCATCGTCGCGGCGATCCTGATGATGCTGGCGCTGGACCGGTTCGTGAACACGACGCGGCTCGGCCGCGGCATCCGCGCCACCGCGCAGGACCCGGACACCGCCGTACTGATGGGGGTGAACATCGACCGGGTCGTGCTGTGGACGTTCCTGATCGGCGGGATCCTGGCCGGGCTGGCGGCCGCGCTCTACGGGGTGTTCTTCGAGCTGACCCAGTACAACGTAGGCTTCCTCCTGGGCATCAAGGCGTTCACCGCCGCGGTGCTGGGCGGCATCGGCAACATCCGCGGCGCCTTGATCGGAGGCCTGGTGCTCGGACTCATCGAGAACTACGGGGCCAGCATCTTCGGCACCCAGTGGCTGGACGTCGTCGCCTTCTCCGTGCTGGTCCTCGTGCTGATGTTCCGCCCGACCGGCATCCTCGGCGAGAACCTGCAGCGGGCACGGGTATGAGCACGTTGACGGGCCTGCGGCACCGGGTCCGCTTGCCCGACTTCATGGGCATCATGGGCTCCTGGTGGGACCGCACACCGTGGTTCGGCCGGTGGACCGTCTACCTGCTGCTGATCATCTGTGCGTTCCTGCTGCCGTCGGAGTCGATCGGCTCGTTCATGACGCCGGAGTCCGACTGGGCGAGCGTGCTGTTCTACCCGATCGGCATCTACGTACTGCTCGCCATCGGCCTCAACGTGGTAGTCGGGCAGGCCGGCCTGCTCGACCTCGGCTACGTCGCCTTCTTCGCGATCGGGGCGTACGCGCTGGCGGTGTTCGCGACCAAGCGGGGGTGGAGCTTCTGGGAGATCGTGCCGGTCGGCATCATCGTCGCGGCCGCGGCCGGCGCGATCCTCGGTGCCCCCACGCTCCGGTTGCGTGGCGACTATCTGGCGATCGTCACGCTCGGGTTCGGTGAGATCATCCGGATCACCGCGAACAACCTCGACTACACCGGCGGGCCGCGCGGCATCTCGCCGATCCCGCACCCGCCGTCGTCTCCGGGCGTCGAGGTGGGCGGGGTCAAGATCATGCGTTATGGCGTGCTGGACGCCCGGCCGTACTACTACCTGCTGCTGGTGGCGATCATCCTGGTGATCATCGTCGTGAAGCGGCTGGAGCGCAGCCGGGTCGGCCGGTCCTGGTCCGCGATCCGGGAGGACGAGGACGCGGCCGAGCTGATGGGCGTGCCGACGTTCAAGTTCAAGATCGTCTCGTTCGTCATGGGCGCCTCGATCGGCGGGCTGGCCGGCGTCTTCTTCGCCGCCCAAACCACGTCGATCACCCCGGTGAACTTCCCGTTCATCCTGTCCGCGCTGATCCTCTGCGCGGTCGTGCTCGGCGGCTCCGGCAACCTGCTCGGCGTCATCCTCGGCGCGTTCCTCATCGCCTGGCTGCCCGAGCGGTTCCGCGGGTTCGAGGAATACCGGGTGATGGTGTTCGGTGCGGCGCTGGTGATCATGATGATCGTCCGGCCCGAGGGGCTGCTCCCCAGCCGGCAACGGCGGGCGGAGCTGGCCGAGGGCACCGGCGGGATGGGGTCGCTCGGCGGCGAGGTCGGCGCGGTCGCCGGCCAGCGGATCGAGGTCGACGAGGAGCTGGTCCCCGGGCATCCGCCCGAGGTCCTCGCCGGCCGGGACGAGCGGGAGGCAGGAGCGTGACCGGCCTGCTGGAGCTCGCCGGCGTCACGCAGCGGTTCGGCGGCGTGGTGGCGCTCTCGGGGATCGACCTCAGCGTGCCGGAGGGTTCGATCTTCGCGCTCATCGGCCCGAACGGTGCCGGTAAGACCACCGTGTTCAACCTCGTCACCGGTGTCTACGCGCCTACCGAGGGGGAGATCCGGTTCGACGGCACGGTGATCTCCGGGCGCCGGCGCTACCTGGTGACCAGGGCGGGAATCGCCCGGACGTTCCAGAACATCCGGCTGTTCGACAACATGTCGGCGCTCGAGAACGTCATGGTCGGCGCCGACGCCCGGCACAAGACCGGGGTGTTCAGCGCCGCGCTCGGCCTGCCCCGGCACCGCCGGGAGGAGCGCGACGGCCGGGCCCGCGGGCAGGAGCTGCTGGAGTTCGTCGGGATCGGGAGGGTGGGCGAGGAGACCGCGAAGAACCTCTCCTACGGCGGCCAGCGCCGGCTGGAGATCGCCAGGGCGCTCGCCACCGACCCGAAGCTCCTGCTGCTCGACGAGCCCGCCGCCGGGCTGAACGCGTCGGAGAAGGTCGGGCTGGCCCAGCTGATCCGCAAGATCAGGGACTCCGGCCGGACCGTCTTCCTCATCGAGCACGACATGAGCATGGTCATGCAGATCAGCGACCGGGTGGCGGTGCTCGACTTCGGCCAGAAGATCTCCGAGGGGGCGCCGGCCGAGGTCCAGAACGACCCCAAGGTCATCGCCGCCTACCTGGGAGAGCCCGCCGATGCTTCTTGAGGTCGAGGACCTGCGGGTCCACTACGGCAAGATCGAGGCGATCCGGGGGATCTCGATCGAGGTCGACGAGGGCGAGATCGTCACGCTGATCGGGGCCAACGGCGCGGGCAAGACGACCACCCTCAAGACGCTGTCGGGCCTTCGCCGGGTCAGCTCCGGTCGGGTGCGGTTCGACGGCAGCGACATCACCGGCGTGCCGGGGCACAAGCGGGTGCTGCTGGGGATCTGCCAGGCGCCGGAGGGTCGCGGGATCTTCCCGGGCATGACGGTGCTGGAGAACCTCGACATGGGGACGTACGCGCGCAAGTCGCCGGACTACGACGCGGACCTCGACCGGGTGTTCACGCTGTTCCCGCGCCTGGCCGAGCGGCGGCCGCAGCCGGGCGGCACGCTGTCGGGCGGCGAGCAGCAGATGCTGGCGATCGGCCGGGCGCTGATGGCGCGACCGCGGTTGCTGCTGCTCGACGAGCCGTCGATGGGGCTGGCGCCGCTGATCGTGCAGCAGATCTTCCAGATCCTGAAGGAGATCAACGAGTCCGGCACGACGATCCTGCTGGTCGAGCAGAACGCGACGCAGGCGCTGCAGCTCTCGAACCGGGCGTACGTGCTGGAGACCGGCTCGATCGTCAAGTCCGCGCCGGCGGCCGAACTGCTCGACGACCCGTCCGTGCGCGAGGCCTATCTCGGCGGCGCCGCCGCCCACTGACCCGACCGGGCTCGGGGATCAGGTGCCGGGGAGGGCGATGTCCTTGCCGATCTCGCCGACGCGGAGGGCCCGCACGATCGACTTCGCCGGCAGGTCGAACCAGAGGTCCATCTCCAGCCGCCCCTCGGCCGGAACGGTGGCGATCTTGGGCTGCCGGGCGATGTTCATCGCGTCGTAGTCGGGCTTGTAGGTCGTGCCGCTGGCGTCGACCAGCAGCATCTTCTCGGTGTTGAAGGTCCGGAACGTCGACATGCCGTTGTCCAGCGCCACCCGCACCCGCTCGTACTCGCCCCTGGGCAGCCACTCGGCGTGCGTGCCGATGATCGACAGCAGGTGCACCCTTAGCCCGATCACGCTCACCGCGACCTGCGGTCCGGTGGCGCTCGCGGTCGGCAGCGGGGTCTCGAACGGCCGGGCCGTCCGCGGCGCCAGCTGGTAGGTCGGGCTGGCGGTGGCCGGCGCCGCCGCGGCGGAGTTTGACGAGCCGGAGCTGCACCCGGCCGTGCCGGCCAGGGCGAGAGCGGCCAGGGTCGCGAGGGCGGCGGTGGCTCGGCGCACGACCCGACCGTATCTCCCAACTGTCACAGCTCTGCAAAAACAGGCCCGGACCGGAAGAACCCGGGCCGCCTTTGGCGCCGTCCCCTGTTTCCGCGTCAGGGAACGGCAGCTACTCAACGCACCCGGGTTGTTGCAGAGCGTAGGAGAAGGGCGGGGTCGCGTCAATCCGCCGCCCGGTGCGCTCCTCCGTTCGGCCGCTGCCGGGGAGACTCGTCGGGCCGGTAGGGTGAGCGCCCTACCGCCGGTACTCGGGACGTTCTTCCCCTCCGGAGCTTCGGCCGGCGGACGGTGGGGGGAGGCAGCGCGTGTCCCGGTTCAGGGTGCGGGTTCGGACGGCGTCGTCGGACGACGTCGATGACTTGGTGGCGCTGGTTGGCAGCATGACCGACCTCGGCCCGGTGCGCGGCCGCCGGGTCGCGCGCAGCTGGCCGGACGGGTTCCGGACGCGGTGCGAGAAGGTGCTGGCCGACCCGGCGCACCGGGTGGTGGTCGCCGTGGACGAGACCGACGCGGTCGTCGGCGCGGCCGTCTTCGCGGCTGACGCCGCGGCCGGACTGCTCGATCCGCCGGCGGTATACGTGAGCCACCTGCTGGTCGCGCCGGCCCACCGCAGGCGCGGCGCCGGGCGGGCGCTGGTCGCCGCCGCCGCCGGCTACGCCGAGGAGGTCGGCGTCGACTCGGTCGTGGTGGCGGTCGCGCCGACCACCCGGGACGCCAACCGGTTCTTCGCCCGGCTCGGCTTCGCGCCGCAGGTGATCCGGCGGATCGCCGGGGTGCATTCGCTGCGCCGGGCCCTGGCCAGTGCCGACCCGATCGGCGAGCCGACGCTGCCGCCGGCCCGGGCGGGCCTGACCCGGGCGCTGCCCCGCGGCCCCCGGTCCCGCCTGCGCCGCACCGGCTAGTCCGCCGGGCCATCGGTCCGCCGCTCGGGTGAGCTGCCGGTGCGACGTGGTCGAGGTCGGACTGTCGGAGGGCGGTCCTAGACTCCGGGCGTGACCGACCGACCCCGACTCCTGCTGCTGGACGGCCATTCGCTGGCCTACCGGGCGTTCTTCGCGCTGCCCGTGGAAAACTTCCAGACCACGATGGGCATCCCGACCAACGCGGTATACGGGTTCACCTCGATGCTCATCAACCAGTTGCGGGATGAGCAGCCGACCCACATCGGGGTCGCGTTCGACGTCTCCCGCAAGACCTTCCGCAACGAGACCTACGCGGAATACAAGGCCGGCCGGTCGGAGTCGCCGAGTGACTTCCGCGGTCAGGTCAGCCTCATCCAGGAGGTGCTCAACGCGCTGCGGATCCCGTGGTTCGGGGTCGAGGGCTACGAGGCCGACGACGTCATCGCGACGCTCACCAGGCAGGGCGTCGAGCAGGACATGGACGTGCTCATCGCCTCCGGCGACCGCGACTCGATCCAGCTGGTCGGCGAGCACGTCACCGTGCTCTACCCCCGCCGCGGCGTGTCCGAGCTGGTCCGCTTCACCCCGGAGGAGGTCGAGGCCCGCTACGGGCTGACTCCGGCGCAATACCCGGACTTCGCGGCCCTGCGCGGCGACCCCAGCGACAACCTGCCGAGCATGCCCGGCATCGGCGAGAAGACCGCCGCCAAGTGGATCCGCGAGTTCGGCTCGCTGACCGCGCTGGTCGAGCGGGTCGACGAGGTCAAGGGCAAGGCCGGCGACACGCTGCGGGCGCACCTGGCCAGCGTGCTGCGCAACCGTCAACTGACCGAGCTGGTCAAGGACGTGCCGGTGCCGGTGGGCCCGCAGGACCTGGTGCTCGGCCAGTGGGACCGCGACGAGGTGCACAAGCTGTTCGACAACCTGCAGTTCCGGGTGCTGCGGGAGCGGCTGTTCCAGACCCTCACCGCGAGCCAGCCGGAGGCCGACTCCGGCTTCGACGTGACCGCGACCGTGCTCGGCCCGGACGAGGTGCCGGGCTGGCTCGAGGAGCACGCCCGCTCCGGTCGCCGGGTCGGGGTGAGCCTGCGCGGCAGCTGGGGTCGCGGCACCGGCGTGGTCCAGGGCGTCGGCCTCGCGGTCGAAGGCGGCGCTCCCGACGAGGCGGCCTACGTCGACGCAGAGGCGCTCACCGACGTCGACGAGCGGGCCCTGGTCGAGTGGCTCGCCGACCCGTCGCTGCCCAAGGCGGTGCACGACCTCAAGGGCATGCTGCTCGCGCTCTACGCGCGCGGCTGGGACATCGCCGGAGTCACCAGCGACACCGCCCTCGCGGCCTACCTGGCGCTGCCCGGGCAGCGCACGTTCGACCTCGCCGACCTCGTCCTGCGCTACCTGCGGCTGGAGCTGCGGGCGGGCACCGAGCCGATCGAGGAGGGCCAGCTCACCCTCGACGGCGGCGAGGACGAGGCCGACGCGGCGATCGCCGAGCAGCAGTCGGTGCGGGCCCGCGCGGTCGCCGACCTGGCCCGCGCGCTCGACGACGACCTCGACCGGCGCGGAGCGACCGTGCTGCTCCAGGACGTCGAGCTGCCGCTGACCCGGGTGCTCGCGGGCATGGAGCGCACCGGCATCGGCGCCGATCTCGACTACCTGGTCGACCTGCAGTCCGAGTTCGCCGCCCAGGTCAAGGCCGTCGAGCAGGAGGCATACGCGGCGGTCGGCCGGGAGTTCAACCTCGGCTCGCCGAAGCAGCTGCAGGCGATCCTGTTCGACGAGCTGAAGCTGCCGAAGACCAAGCGGATCAAGTCCGGCTACACCACCGATGCCGACGCGCTGGTCTGGCTGTCCGAGCAGGCGCCGGACGTGCCGCTGCTCGGCGCGCTGCTGCGGCACCGGGACGTGTCCCGGCTCAAGACCGTGGTCGACTCGCTGATCCCGATGGTCGACGACCACGGGCGGATCCACACCACGTTCAACCAGGTGATCGCGGCGACCGGCCGGCTGTCCTCGCAGGACCCCAACCTGCAGAACATCCCGATCCGCACCGCGGAGGGCCGCCGGATCCGGCGCGCGTTCGTGGTCGGCACCGGCTACGAGTCGCTGCTCACCGCCGACTACAGCCAGATCGAGATGCGGATCATGGCCACGCTGTCCGAGGACGCGGGGCTGATCGAGGCGTTCCAGTCCGGGGAAGACCTGCACACCTTCGTCGCGTCCAAGGCGTTCAACCTGCCGCCCGAGTCGGTCGACCCGGAGCTGCGCCGGCGGATCAAGGCGATGTCCTACGGGCTGGCCTACGGGCTGTCGGCGTACGGGCTGGCCCAGCAGCTGCGGATCCACCCCGACGAGGCGCGCGAGCAGATGGAGGCCTACTTCGAGCGCTTCGGCGGCGTCCGTGACTACCTGCGCGACGTGGTCGCCGTCGCCCGGCAGGACGGCTATACCGAGACCATCCTCGGCCGCCGGCGCTACCTGCCCGACCTCACCAGCGACAACCGGCAGCGCCGCGAGATGGCCGAGCGGATGGCACTCAACGCGCCGATCCAGGGCTCGGCCGCGGACATCATCAAAGTCGCCATGCTCGGCGTCGACCGGGGGCTTCGTGAGGCCGGGCTGCGGTCCCGGCTGCTGCTGCAGGTGCACGACGAGCTGGTGCTCGAGATCGCGCCGGGGGAGCGGGAGGCGGTCGAGCAGCTGGTCCGGAGCCAGATGGGCGGCGCCTACCAGCTGTCCGTCGAGCTGGACGTGTCCGTCGGCGTCGGCCGCACCTGGGACGACGCCGGCCACTGACGGGCAGCTCACCGCGGTTCTGCAAGACTGCGCCGGTGATCGGGCGGGTGTGGCGGGCGGCGGCGGGTGCCGCCGCGATAGTGGTGCTGGTGACGGCGTGTGGCACGGAGCCGGCGTCGCGGAGCCGGGAGGACGCGATCCGGTCCACCGCGACCGCGGTCCCGTTCACCGGCTGCGGAAAGGTCGCCTGCACCGGCACCCTCGCCGGCGCCAAGTACGAGATCGAGATGCCACGCACCTGGAACGGCACGCTGTTGCTGTTCTCCCACGGCTACCGACCGGCTCAGCCGGCGCCGCCGGACTTCGCGCCGGTGCAGACCGACGCCCAGGACGCCCAGGACGCGCCGACCGATGCGGTCGCGACCGCGCTGCTGGCCAAGGGTTACGCGCTGGCCGGCTCGGCCTATGCCAGCAACGGCTGGGCCGTCGCCGACGGTGTCACCGCCGGCGAGCAGCTGCATGACTTCTTCGTCCAGAAGGTCGGCAAGCCCGACCGCACGTACGTCTGGGGCGAGTCGCTCGGCGGCCTCGTCACCGAGCTGCTGGCCGAGAAGCACCCGGACTGGATCGCCGGCGCCGCCCCGCTGTGCGGAGTGCTCGGCGGCAGCAACCTCAACTTCGACCTGGCCATGGACGTGGCCTACGGGGTGAAGACGCTGCTGGCGCCAGGCCTGAAGACCGACGACTACGCCTCGTACGACGAGGCGAAGGCAAGCTTCGAGCAGGCCCAGAAGGCGGTCCTGGCCGCCACCAACAGCACGGCCGGCCTCGGCCGGCTGCTGCTGCTGGCCGCGCTGGTCGACGCGCCGACGCAGACCGCGAACTTCGACGGCTCGACCCTGCAGTCCCGCGGCGGAGCCCTGGTCGAGGGGATCCTCACCGGGCTCGCGTTCGGCACCACGATCAGGCAGGAGCTCGAGGGCAGGGTCGGCGGCAACCCGTCCGGCAACGAGGACGCCGACTACGGCGCCCGCGTCTCGACCTCCGAGCGCGCGCTGATCGAGAGCGTCGCGCCCGGCTCGACCGCCGCCAACCTCGCGCTGCTGGCCGGCGGCAGCCGGGTCGCGCCGGACGCCGCCGCCCGGGCCAAGTTCGCCACCCTCGGCACGCCGACCGGCGCGATCACGGTGCCGACGCTGACCCTGCACACCGAGGCGGACCCGCTGGTGCTGGTGCAGAACGAGTCGGTGTTCGCCGGCAAGGTCGCCGCGTCGAAGGCCACGACCGCCGACCTGGTGCAGCTCTACACGAAGGCGCCGGCCCACTACGCCAAGCGCGCGCCGTACGGGGCGGGACACTGCAACTTCACCACCGACGAGCTGACCGGCTCGGTCGCCGCGCTGGACGGCTGGGTGCGCGGCGGCGTCTTCCCGACTGGCCCGGCGGTGACCGCGGCGTTCCGCTCCGACCCCGGGCTCGACCTCAGCTACCGGCCCGGACCGTGGCCGGCCGCCCCCTCCTGACCAGCGTGGTCCGGGCGGTCCAGGCCAACCCGAGCACGGTGGCGGTGAGCGCGACCGCCAGCGCGGCGCCGATGACCTCGGTCAGCGAGTGGTGCGCGACGGTCGCCACCAGCACGGCCTCGGCCGCGACGACCACCCAGACCGCGATCGTCGCGTGCGCACGGTCGGCCGCCAGCTGGGCGTAGAGCAGGAGCTGGACGACCCCCAGCGCGGAGCCGACCGCGACGAACATCCACGCCGGCCCGGCCAGCTCCCGGTACGCCGGGCCGCCGACCGCGGCCACCGCCAGCCCGCCCGCCAGCCAGGTCACGCCGGTCATCAGCAGGCCGAGTCCGGCCAGCACGGCCAGCCCGGTCCACAGTGTGCGGCACGGCCGCGGCGAGGCGGCCAGCTGCGGCAGCAGCACCAGCACCACCGCCTGCGGCAGGAAGAACGCCGCCTTCGCCAGCACGGCGCCGGCCCCGTACAGGCCGGACGCGGTCGCCGGCAGGTAGTGCCGGGCCAGCACCGGGTCGAGGTTGGTGAGCAGGTAGAGCCCGGCCAGCGCCTGCCCGGCGACGAGCAGCTCGGCCACCCGCCAGCCGCCCCGGGCCGGCCGGGGGCGACCGACGAGCAGCCAGGCGACCGCGGTCGAGGCCAGCACGCCGGCGGCGACGCCGGCCAGCGCACCGGTCACGCCGCCGAGCACGAGCAGGCCGACGATCCCGCCGGCCACTCGGGCCGCCGCGTACACGATGAGGATGGTGGCGAGCCGGTGGAAGTCCCGCCGGCCCTGGGCGATCCCCTGCAGTGCGGCCAGCACGGTGGTGGCGGCGACGCCGGCGGCGACCCAGACCGCGGCCGCGGGCCCGCCCAGGGACAGGAAGCGGTCGAGCACCGGCGCCGCCAGCACGCCGACCACCAGCATCGTGCCGCCGGCGGCCAGCCCGAGCCCGACCGCCTCCGCGGTGGCCCGCCCGCTGGCTCCGCCGGCTCGCACCACCCGGACCGCGACGACCGCCTGCAGCGCGAGCGCCGGGACCGAGGCCACCAGCGTGACCGCGAGCAGCGCGACGAACACCCCGTACTGCTCCGGCGCCAGCAGCCGCGCGCCGGCCAGGCTCAGCCCGTACGAGAGCAGGTTGGCGACGGTCGTGCCGGCCGCCACCGCGATCCCGCCGGCGGCGACGGTCCGGCCGGCCGGCGGGTCGGACAGCGTCGGGCTGGTCGTGCTCAGTGCGGGCTCCCCACTCCTCGGCGGCTCGCCTTGGTATCACGGACCGGCTGTCCGGCGCAGGACGACGGGCTCAGGCCCGCCAGGTGGTCAGGCCCCGGCGCTCGAACGCGACGTCGGTGACCACGCCGCCCATCCGGGTCAGCGCCTCGGCCAGCCGGTGCTTCCTGGCGAAGTCGCAGTAGAACAGGATGTAGCCGCCGCCCCCGGCGCCGGTGACCTTGCCGCCGAGCGCGCCCGCGCGCATCGCCACGTCGTACGCCTCCTCGATGAAGTCGGTGGCGATCAGCGGGGACATCCGTTTCTTCTGCTTCCACGCCTCGCCGAGCAGCGAGCCGAACTCCGACAGCTCGCCGCGCAGCAGCGCCGACTTCATCGCCACCGCCAGCTCCTTCTGTGCCCGCAGCCCGGCCAGCGTCTCCAGCTCGCCGCCGGCCAGCCGGGCGGTCTGGTCCTCGATGATCCGGGCCGACTGCCTCGTCGTGCCGGTCCAGCAGAGCAGCAGGTTCAGCTGCAGCTCGTCGACGACCGAATCGTTCACCCGCAGCGGGTTGACGATCACCCGCTCGCCGAACTCGATGAAGTTGAACCCACCGAAGGTGGCCGCGTAGTGGTCCTGGTGGCCGCCGCGGATGCGCAGGTCGACCCGCTCGGCCTGGTAGGCGAGCTCGGCCACCTCGTAGTCGGTCAGCGGCAGCCGGTGGTGCTCGCGCAGCAGCCCGACCAGCGCGACCAGCATCGTCGAGGACGAGCCGAGCCCGGAGCCGGGCGGCGCGCTGGAGCGCAGCAGCAGGTCGAAGCCGCTGCCGGGGCCCGCGCCGTCGCCGCCGAGCCGGCGTACCGCGGCCTTGACCAGGTCGAGCCTGCCGTCGAAGGACGGCTCGTCCCGGGCGTCGAAGTCGAGCGAGACGCCGAGGTCGAGCGAGTGCACGCAGATCCGCTGGTCCGCCCGCGGCGTCAGCGAGCCGTACGCGTACCGGTCGATGGTGGCGGACAGCACGGCGCCGCCCTCGGTCTCCGGGAACGGTGCCACGTCCGTGCCGCCGCCCGCGAAGCTGAGCCGCAGCGGGGCCCTGGACCTGACGACCATCCGTGGTTCGTACCACGACCCTCGGCGTCTGCGCCCCCCGGTGCACCCGGCGAGCGGAGAGCTGACATCCTGCGCCGATGGACGTGCATCTGCCGCGGTCCGGCGGCCGCGGACAGCCGGTCGGCACCCGCATCTGCCTGCTGCTCGCCGCGCTCGCCCTGCTCGCCTGCGTCTACCTGCTGGTGTCCCCGCTGGAGCGGCCGACGAGCCAGGGACCGCCGTTCGACTGCGGCACCGCGCTGACCGAGCCGTCCGGCGGGTTCGCGTCCGCGGTCTGCGGCGAGATCAACCTGCGCCGGCAGCTGCAGGCCGGCGCGGTCGGCCTGGCCGCGGTCGTGCTCGCCGGCGGCGGGTGGCTGGCGTTCGGCCCGGCCTGGCGGCGGCGGGCGCAAGGACCGCCGTTAGAGGACGAGGACGGCCTGCCCACCGAGCGCGAGCACGACGGTCGCGGCACCGGCGGCATGCCCTAGGGTCCCCGCCGTGGACGCTGCCGCCTTCGCCGCCGAGCTCGACGGCCTGTTCGCCGGACCGCTGGACGACGGCATGCCGGCCGACGCCAGGTTCGCCGAGGTCGCCGCCGCCGTGCCGGGCTTCACCACGCCGGCCGAGCTTGCCGTGCTCAACCTGGCCGCCCGCCGGCTGCCGGCCGGCGAGGCATACCTGGAGGTCGGCACGTTCAAGGGTCGCTCGCTGGCCGGGACGCTGCTGGACGCGCCGGACCGGCCGTACGTCGCGGTCGAGAACTTCCAGGAGTTCGGCATGCTCGCGGCCGAGTCCAGGGCCGAGCTGCAATCCGTGCTGGACGCCGCGTCCCGGCCGGTCACCCTGCACGACGGCGACTGCTTCGCGGTGCTCGCCCGCCGGGACGCGGTGCCGGCCCCGGTCGGCGTCTACTTCTACGACGGCGCGCACACCGGGCTGGCGCACTACCTGGCGCTCGGCGTGGTCGAGCCGCTGCTCGCCGACGAGGCGGTGGTGCTGGTCGACGACGCGAGCTGGCCGCTGGTCGCCGCCGCGACCCGCCGCTACACCGACCGGCACCAGGGCTGGACCGTGCTGCGCGACATCCGCGCCGCCGCCGACCACGACGAACGGTGGGCCAACGGGCTGCTGGTGCTGCGCTACCGCCGGCCGCCGGGGGCGCCGCGGGCGATGGCCGGTGACGTCCGCTGGCGCCGGCTGCTGCAGGTGCACGCCCGCGGGC
>Ga0308175_100001570_pt1 | contig 15470 bp, 16 predicted proteins | sample PhyCR1_3_FD_203893 | JGI IMG/M metagenome (GOLD analysis project Ga0308175, IMG submission 203893) | Soil microbial communities from UC Gill Tract Community Farm, Albany, California, United States - DLSLS.C.R1 | ecosystem: Environmental > Terrestrial > Soil > Agricultural land | place: USA...
TTTCTCGAGCCGCCCAGAGGATCAGCATCGAAAACTTGGCGGATCGCTTGCACGTTCCGAATACTGGGGCCAGCTTCAGCGATTGACGGAAACGCTGAACCAAAGGTTTCCAGACTCGAAGCGTCGGTACGCAGAATCAAGCAATTCACGGCAGATGCTTCGCATGAGCTGCGCGCTCCCATTGCTCTGATTCGAACCACCGCCGAGGTCGCAGTGCAAAGAAGAAATCAGGAAGCCGCGGAGTATCTCGAAGCTCTCGACGACATCCTAGAGGAATCTGAGAGAAGATCGCGTGCCGGGATGAAGTCGCTCACGGATTCATCGATCGCGATCTTGCCCTCTGCAACGAGTATCAGTACGGCTGTGCTGGTGATTGCTTTTCCTTGCGAGGCAATGCGGAAGATCGTATCCGGCGACATACGTGTGCCGGCTTCTTTATCGGCCCATCCGAATGCGCGTTCGTAAACCGGCTTTCCGTCCTGCAGACTAAGGCCGACAGCGCCCGGAATCCTGTTCTGCTCGACATAACCTTGAGAAGGGTATCCATACGGGAGAGCCGCTGGTTCGACAGAGTAGTCTGCGCGGATACGAACGCCGCTGTAACCAGCGACAAAGAGGCAAAATTGCCGAATCACGTCAGGGGCGATGCTATCACGGGGCAGCGCTGCGAGGAATGTACGGCAAAAGCCCACAGGCTTAAGCGTCTGCGAAATCTCCCTTCATGCCCCCCTTGCGCTGCACCTGCACCTTGAAGTGGCTGAGAGGCTGTGCCACCCCCAAGGTTAGGCGGACTTGCCTTCGGTCCGGAGGCATGCAGCGCCAGTCCGACGGCCGCGCACAAAGACACTCGCGTTTTTAGGAGGGCCCGCCCCACCCCTCGCTCGGGTCGAGTGAAGTCTAAATCTCAGACCCGCAAGCTGACGGCAAGCCGACGAGGCAGTCACATACGAGCCTGGCTTCGGCGGTGAAATTTGCGGGGTCAAGTTCTATCCGAATGGCCACGATTGGCTCAACTGAAGATTGATGGTCGCTAACTGAAGTAAGGCGCTCCTAGCGTGTGCGTAAAGCATAGGCTGGAGTGTCCGAATCGCAGACCGTATAGGCTAACACCTCTCAGAAACGAGGGCAGCGATACGACGGAACCTAGTAGGGCTTGAAATCTCTTCAGCCTCCGAATCCATCACCGGGCAGGCGCGGACAACACAAAGCCTGCGTAGTTCTTGGCGACAATCTCTTCACATTCTTGCCGGTACACACCGACGCCACCTATATAAGGCATAAAAACGCGCGGCTTCCCGGGAATATTCGCGCCGGTGTACCAGGAGTCGGCCAGCGGAAAGAGCGTGTAATCAGCGACTTCATTGACGTGCGCAATCCATCTGTTTTCTGCTTCCAGACTCGGTTCGATCCTCGAGATATTGTGCTCGCGTAAGTATGCGAGGCAGTCGGCAATCCAGTCGACGTGTTGCTCGATCGAAACCACCATGTTAGAAAGGACGGAAGGGCTACCCGGGCCGGTAATGGTGAACAGATTCGGGAATCCCGCTACCATGATGCCGAGATAGGTGCGGGGTCCGTCGGACCACTTCTGCTTCAATGTGGCGCCAGCGCGTCCGATAATGTCAATGTTACGTAACGCCCCTGTCATCGCATCGAATCCGGTACCGAACACAATGCTATCCAGCCTGTAATTAGCGTTCGAGGTTCGCACTCCAGCGGCGGTAATTCGCTGAATCGGCGTAGCCCGGAGATCGACAAGACTTACATTCTCCCGGTTGAAAGTCTCGTAATAACCGGTATCGACGCAGAGGCGTTTGGTGCCGAGGGGATAATCTCTCGGCACCAGTTTTTCAGCCACAGTCGGATCGAGGACAATGCTGCGAATCTTAGAACGTACGAACTCAGCGGCCGTGTCATTGGCCTGTTTGTTGAGAATCAAATCGGAGAAGGTCGCGAGTAGGCCCAGACCGCCACGTTGCCATCGCGCTTCGTACGCGAGCTGCCGGTCAGCGGGCTCCATTTCAAGAGCTGATTTTTCTCCGTGCTCAAGTAAGAGAGCAAAAGGCGTTGCCTTGGCGAGATTGCGGTATTTGGCCCGATTCGCTTTCCAGTCCTGGACCGCCTCCGGTGAGAGCGGCCCGTTTCGCGCAGGCACGCTGAAATTAGGGGTCCTCTGGAAGACAAAAAGATGCAAGGCCTGTACAGCGATATTTGGAATCGACTGAATAGCTGACGAACCTGTCCCGATAACCCCGACCTCTTGACCAGTGAAGTCGACGCCCTCGTGGGGCCACTGGCCCGTGTGGTACGTCATGCCTCGGAACTCTTCGATGCCCTCGAAATCCGGAACCCTTGCGGCTGATAGACAACCTGTGGCCGCAATGCAAAAGCTTGCGGATACGCGCTCGCCTCGGTCGGTAGAGATACTCCAGCGCCCAGCGGTTTCGTCGAAGACTGCAGAAAGCACCTGTGTATCAAAATGGATGTCCCGTTTGAGATCGAAACGGTCAGCAACGTAATTGAGATAGCTCAGAATCTCCGGTTGCGACGCATAGCGTTCGGTCCACTGCCACTCGCGCTCAAGCTCTTCGGAGAAAGAGAAGGAGTACTCCAGGCTGTCGACATCGCAGCGTGCGCCTGGATAGCGATTCCAAAACCAAGTACCACCAACGCCGCTGCCTGCCTCGTACACTCGCGTCGAGAACCCGAGCTCGCGCAAGCGATGAAGCATGTATAAGCCCGCGAATCCCGCACCGACAACTACGGCATCGAAGCTAGCATCGGTTCCCGAATCGGTTATGGCAGGGTGTGATAGCACTCGCGACACGGCTTGCGGCCTTCCTGTCTCTCGATCCAGTAATCCTATCGCAAATTCAGAACGGCTGGGGCTACCCGAATTGTGGCAAATAGGTCCTGTGTCGCGGGGGATCGGTACACTGGCCCCTCCGGGCTTAGCGTACCCATGCGTTCCCATAATGGGCGCCCACCGAACTTGATCTCTATCTCGAATTTAGGGCTTTGGGGCCAGCTGAGATTGACCCCACTTCGCCGCAGGGCCTATTCTTGTGCCTCCCTTGAGGGACTCGAAATACGCTCAAGTGCTAGGACGGGGCAGGCGCACAAGGGGACTCACCTTTCTGAGCGGACCGGCCCAAGCCAGACGGCCGAGTTGATGAATCGTTCGTGCTGGCTTGCGGGAAGCGAGGAAGCTGCTGAATCCAGGTCTAGCCTTCGGAGCCCTGGTGCAGGCTATTTTCCCGACGTTCGGGATGACGCCATGCTGCCGTCCATGAATCGAGCGAATGCGTTACTATTCGCCAGGTCAGTTGACCTGCGCGATGCCCTGATAGGTGTAGGTCATCGGCCGCGGGCCAGGAAGATAGAACGTCTTCAGTTCAGTGATCTGAAATCCGGCATCAGTGATGAGCTCGTCTACCTTGCGATTCAGGTGACAACCGCCCGCGATCCGCTTCCAATATGGGGTAAGCCGATCCTGCCACGAAACCACTCCGGGATCGGGAGCACGCCCGTGTTCGAGGAACGTGAGTTTTCCGCCCGCCTTCATAACGCGAGCCATCTGCTCAAGAGCTTTAAGAGGATCCGCGATCGAACACAGGCTCCAAGTTAGGACAATCGTGTCGATGCTCGCATCCTCGAGCGGCAATGGCTCCTCGGCGGATTGCGGCAGGAATTCAATTTGAATCCCGGCCGGCAGCCGCTTTCGCGCCATGCGCTGAAGTTCGAGAGACGGGTCCACGCCAATAATCCGCTCGACCTGGCGCGAGTAGAAAGGCAAATTTAGACCTGACCCAATCCCTACCTCCAATACTTGGCCGCGAGCGTGTGGAATCCAAGCCGCGCGAAGGCGAGCGCTCTCCTTGTTCCTCATCGCGAGGTCGATAATCCGGGGTAGAACGTATCGCGCATAGAAGGCCATATAGCCTAACCACGATACCCCTGGGTACTCGGCGGGGCGAGTCGGACCGCCGCAAAACAGCCGGAACCGGGCGCGGCGCGAAACTCATTTATGTGCGGATCCGTTTACTCAACCAGTCCCTTCCCGACCCCCGGTTAAGCAACTGACCGGCCTTCACCGTTATCAGGTAAAAAGCCGGCAGACAGTAATCTCTGGATAGCCGGCGGAAAGGCTCCCGCATTCGTTAGCGCACCGATTTCGAGTATTCACAGGTCGGGTCCCGCTTTGGAGACACGGCCAACAGGCCAGTGATGCTTGAAGCCCGGGCTTGACAAATCCGAGCACTTAACCAATAATGGTTAATAGAGGAGCACTCCCCGCCCAGTCCGGGCTTAGCTGAGCTAAGTCAGCGAATCCAGCTCTTAGATTCTGAGATACGTTGCCATTGACGCTGCACATGCCTCGCGCACAAGCGCTGGGTGACATTTCAGTGAAGATCAACTGCTTGCATACGTAGGGCGCATCGCGAGTCTCGGGAGCGAGTGCTACGGAGGATTGATGTTTCTACCTAACCTTTACACGCTGTGGGAGCAAGGTCACCAATACGGCCTGCACAAATTTCAGGACGGCGTCGTAATGCTCGCGGTCAAGCACGATCGTGGTGATTGGATTACTATATCTCGGCCAACCGATGCTCAAGTGACTCACTTTGAGCGGTACGGTGAAGTAGCAGAGATAACCTTAACCGAGCGCTGATCGCTCCGTTCGGGCTGTGCCTAACGTTGCTCCTGCCGTTCGGAGAGTTCGGTATCCAACTTACACGCCGGTGCGTTTTCTGCCCTTTCGAGTCTCCACACTTGCCACTCAGTGTAAATCGGAATCAGAGTGGCGCTGAGTTTCGTCATGAAGAGCATGCCACAAGCCTGCAACCAGGAAGACCTCTGCTACGCACGCCTGTACGCGACCTATCGGTCCGAGTGGCAGGCCTTCGCCCAGGAGACCAGGCGATGGCGGTTGCTGGAAAACGAAGAGCAAATCACTCCCGGAAGGATTCACGAAGCAAAGGTCCTTGCCGAGTCAGCAGAACAGCGATATCGGCGAGCGCGTAATGAGCTCTGGGAGCATATCATGATCCACTCCAGTCTGAAGAAGCTCGCTGTGGCTTAGTCCGTACCCGGCCGTTGTTGGACCAAATGAGCTGGCGTGAGTATCACGAGAGAACTAAGCACAGCGTTGAATCCGTGAGGGGGGAACCACATCTTCTTGATTGGGCCAATATGCCCGACCCGTTCCGCCATTATGAGGATGTGCCAGTTCTCGATCTGCCGGCAGATCCGCCCTCGCCCCAACTGCCCGCACTTTCCGTCTTGAACGGCGCCAAAGGTACAAGCAAGGCGGAAGAAGGAGCGACGTTTCTTTCCGAATTGTTCTTCTACTCCGCATCGATCAGTGCGTCAAAGCGCGTTCCCTCCACTGGACATCGATACGCGTTGCGCGTGAACCCATCCTCAGGCAATTTACATCCGACCGAGTTCCACTTTGTTGCGCAAGGTTTACGAAATTGGCCCGATGGTTTGTATCATTACCGACCCTCTTCCCATATGGCCGAGCAGCGTGCCTTAGGAGACATCGCGATGCCCCGGGGCGAGAAAGTTGCCCCGCTTCAGCTGATCTTGACCAGCATTGTTGGGCGGGAAGAATGGAAGTACGGCAACAGGGCCTATCGATACTGTCTGCACGACATAGGACACGCATGGCAGGCAATCGTAATGGCAGCGAGAGCGGTGGGCTGCGAGAGTTTCGCCCAGGGAGAATTTCCGGATGATGGGGTTTCACGTCTGTGCGGTCTGCACGACGATGAGTGGCCAATGCTTCTGATCGAATTGAGCGGCCGATCTATCCCCGTGAGCAATGGACCCGGCGTTAAAAGCGTTTGGTATGGTGGCCGCGCGAACCAGATCTCCGAACGGAAGAGTATTGTTCCGGAGATTGATCGTATTCACCTCGAAACCAAACTGAGCCGCCCTACCCGCGGCGAAGTTGCAAGTTCTGAACCTTCGCGATACCGCGCGGGAGCTGTGAAGCTTCCTGCGCCGGCATCCTCCTCTCGTCGGTTTGGCCAGGTTGCCCGCATGCGGAGGTCGGCGTTGAACTTTGTGGGCGGGTCGCGATCGATTTCGTTCCCGCAGCTCTCGGCTTTATTGGCGGTGACAATCCAGCCCTTCTTTGCTGATTTCGGTGTTGAGCGCTTTATCCGGCTCTATGTCTACGCCCATCGTGTAGATGGGTTAGAGCCTGGCGTGTATAGGTTTCATCCAGAGGCGGGGCGCTTGGAGTTGATCATGAAGGGAGACCAACGGGTCGCCGCCGCGGGGCTAAGCCTCGGGCAGGAACTCGCTGGTAATGCATGCGTATTCTTTTCGATGGTCGGTCAGCTGGAACGGGCGGCAGAGATCGCAGGCGACCGAGGCTATCGCTATGTGCACTTCGAAGCAGGAGCGATTGGGCATCGGCTCTACCTGGCTGCGGAAGCTCTCGGACTGGGTGCGACCGGCATCGGCGCGTTTTACGATAACGAAGTGCACGACTATCTCAAGCTGAGGCCTGAGCATGGACAAGTCGTGTACCATTTCGCTGTCGGTTATCCGGTTCTCGACTCTCGGCTGAGTGGCTGAACGCCCCATGGTCGGCCTTCTGGTGCTCGGTGACAATCATTTCATCGTTCGCGGTCCGTTGCCGTCTCGGGACATCTCACTTGCCCTGGTTCAACACTGGTCTTTGATTCAGTTGGGCGCGAGAACACCTGACGAGCTTAACGAGTGGCACATTAGTACCGCCGAGTTTCGTGAAAGCCTGGAATGGGCCGTGGTCGTACCCGGCGACGCTGCGGTATCTCCCGCAGTGACGCAGCTTCTGAGCGAGTTGGTTGCACGCGGTGTCAAAATCTATAACTCTCAGTTTGAGGTTTGGTAGCCTGATCCGAATACCTCTTTTACGACATCCGCAAGGCGCAGATTGCATGAGACTGCAGGACGCGAGAGCCATTCTCGAGATTCTCTAGGAGAAGCGTTCTGAGGTGCTCAGGCGCACTGAGGCGGCAGCGGGCTACTTTATCAAGAACTGGCAGGCGTTGACGGATCAGGTTCGGGCGTTACTTCTGGAGCCCTTGTCGCTACAAGCCCTTCGGCTTGTCAAAACCGAGCGCGGGAAAATGTTCTAAGAGGCGACGTTACAGAACGTGATCGCATATGACACGTCGAAATTAAATCGCGCTGGCTTCTTGCCTACTTGTTCCTTCGTTCTCCCTTCCTGCCGGGCACACGCTTCGGGTGTGGTCCGCAAAAATGTGATCAGGTAGTCGAATCAAGTAAATGGCCGTGAGACGATTGCCAAGTGTCGAGCATCTTCCGACGGCTCTCGAAGCTGAGTCTCACGTTACAAACTGTCGTTTCTGATTGCGTGCGCTTCTACGCTGCAGCCTGGCGTAGCCGGACCGCCTTGGCCGCCGAGAATCTGTTCTTACGTAAGCAGCTGGCCTTATTCCAGGAACGCGGGAAGAAAGCTGCGCCAACGACAGCTGCCGATCGCTTTGTATTTTCGAAACTCGCTCGCCTCTTCGACTGGCGCAGCGCTTTGGTGATTGTGAAACCAGCCACTCTGATTGCCTGGCATCGAACTGCCTTCCGCCGATTCTGGCGTTGGAAATCGAGACCAATCGGGAGACCCCCAATCTCGGCCGAGCTCCGGTGCATAATCCGCCGAATCGCAGCCGAGAATCCAACCTGGGGCGAGGAGCGAATTGCCGATGAGCTCTGGCTCAAACTTCAGGTTCGACTCTCTCCACGCACTGTCGGCAAGTATGTCAAACAATTACCGCGCCCTGCTGGCGGTAAGGATCAGCGCTGGTCCACCTTTCTGCGGAATCATGCCCATCAGATGGTAGCCTGCGACTTCTTTGTTTGCGTGACTGCATGCTTCCGTCTCCTGTATGTATTCGTGGCTCTGCAGATCGGATCTAGAAGACTCATCCATTTCAATGTCACCGAACACCCGACTGCCGATTGGACTCTGCAACAGCTGCGAGAGGCGCTTCCCGGCGATCAGGATTATAAGTTTCTGCTTCATGATCGACACAAGACTTTCTCGAGCGGTCTCGATGAGGAAGTAGAGAGCTGGGGCATACGGGTACTAAGAACGCCTGTTCACATGCCGACCGCCAACGCCCATTGCGAACGGCTGATCGGCACGATCCGTCGCGAATGCCTAGACTATGTCATTCCGCTCAATGCCTCGCACTTGCGACGAACCCTTCGTGAGTGGATGCGTCATTACAATAGGGGCCGTCCTCATCGGTCCTTAGGTCCAGGCATTCCCGATCAGCTTCAGCCCGTTGCTCCGGCTGGGAAGCGGGCTGATCACTGGGGCCGAGCTTCACGAGTGATCGCCCAACCGATTCTTGGTGGCTTGCATCACGAGTATCGGTGGGCAGATGCGGCATGATCTTCCGATCGGGTTAATGCGGACGACAGAGGCGTAGAGACTTTTTGAAATCGAGCGCGTCGTTCAGCGGTGCAATGCTGTTTGGTGCGGGCGACGAACGTTCGAGCAAACACCCAGGAAGACTCGAGTTGGATTGCAGCTTTATTCTGTGCGGAACTCGCTGGCTAAAGATCCTTGGGGGACGCTACAGGAACTCGCTCTCGCTGGCTACCATTTTCTCGAAGCCGCGAACCATAAAGCGCGGACTGACCCAGGCGTTGGCTTCGGGGTGAAAGCTCCGGAACTTAAAGAACGGCTAAGCGACTTAGGACTTTCCATTGTTGGATGTCACATCAATCCACTCGATATCGACATCATTCCGCGTGCTCTCGACTACCAATCGGCACTTGGGAATAAGCAGATTGGAAACGACATCGAGTTTTACCCATATGGCGATATGGATCACGTCCTGCAAAGATGCGAGCTGTTCAATAAGATCGGTGACCTGGCGAAACAGCGTGGCATGCGATTCTACTATCACAACCACTTTCAAGAGTTCCAAAAGTTCGGCGACCAATTCGTATACGAAATCATTGCCGAAAAGACAGATCCATCGCTGGTCTTCTTTGAAATGGACACGTATTGAATGTATCGGGGAGGGCAGAATCCACTGGATTGGATGAAACGGTTGAAAGAAAGAGTTGTGCTGTTGCACCAGAAGGATTTTCCCGCGACATGCCCTCAACCGATGAATCTCTATGAACGGATCATCGACAGGAACAAGAATATCGACCTTGAGCTTTCCATGGAGAGTTTGGATCAATGTGCTTCCATCGGCAACCGTGAATTGCATACCCAGCGGAAGAACTAATCGTCGAGGAAGCTTTATGCTGTTCGCGCTGCTTATCAGGTGATCAACACTGCTGATCAACTATATCGGGAAATCCGCGGATCACTGCTTCTTCAGCGGGGGCGCCTGGACGTAGGACGAATCCTTCGGCAATTCGTTGGCGAATTGGTCGTCATCCTTAAGCTCCTTCTTCAAGCGCCACAGTTCCTTCTTCAACGCCGCAACGGTCTTCTGCGCCTTGGGGTCATCGTAGATGTTGTGCATTTCTGACGGATCGGCCACAAGGTCATAGCACTCCCACTGATCCTTCTTCCAGAAATAGATGAGCTTGTTCGTCTCGGTCCGGACTCCGTAGTGTGCGCGTGTATTATGGTCACCCGGGTCGTGATAGTAGCGATAGTACATGGCTCGGCGCCAATCCTTCGGCGTTTTACCTTTCCAGACTGGGACCAAACTGCGCCCCTGCATATCGCTGGGCGTGGAACGTCCGGCAAGGTCTAAAAATGTTGGGGCGAAATCGCAGTTGATGCCAATTGCACGCGAGGTCGTACCGGGCCCTATAGCCCCTGGCCAGCGCACCAGGAAAGGCATGCGTAGGGATTCTTCATACATGAAGCGCTTGTCAAAGAGTCCGTGCTCGCCGAGGAAAAAGCCCTGATCGCTCGTGTAGATGACGACGGTGTTTTCCCGGAGACCGGCTGCATCCAGCCACTCGAGCAATCTGCCAACATTGTCGTCGACGCTTTGAACGCAGGCCAGATAGTCCTGCATATAGCGCTGATACTTCCAGTCCTCGAGCGCTTTTCCGGTCAGCGTCGTCCGGACTCCATCCACCATCGTTTCGACTTCGGTGGGCTTCGTCGCCAGCCATTTCTGTGACTCGCTGCGAGAGAGCCCCGGCGGAGGAGTGAGCTTGAGATCGCGCCGCGTCAGGTCCCGAAAAACAGATTGCTTCTGTTCTCGGAGCGCATCGGTTCTGCCCGAATAGTCGTCGCGTAAATTTGATGGCTCCGGAATATGCTTGCCTTCAAATTGCTTGCGGTGTCGCTCGTCGGGAGTCCATTCCCGGTGTGGCGCTTTGTGATGACACATCAGGAAGAACGGCTTGTCCTTCGGCCGGTTCTTCAGCACATCAATGCTGAGGTCCGTGATGATGTCGGTGACATAGCCCTTGTACACAACAGAGCCGTCTTTGTCGTACAACGTCGGATCGTTGTATACGCCTTGGCCGGGCAGTATGTTCCAGTAGTCGAATCCCGTAGGATCGCTGCCGAGGTGCCATTTGCCGACAATCGCGGTGTAGTAGCCGGCGTCCTGAAGCATCTTCGGCGCTGTGGGCTGTGATCCGTCAAAGCGGTTAAATACAGGCACTCCATTCGTGTGGCTGTATTTACCGGTGAGAATGGTCGCACGGCTAGGGGTGCAAATGGAATTCGTAGCGAACACGCGGTCCATTCGCATGCCTTCCTTCGCGATCCGGTCGAGATTCGGAGTTTGATTGACCTTGCTGCCGTAGCAACTGATTGCCTGCGAAGCATGATCATCGGTCATGATGAATAGAATGTTCGGCCTCCCAGCTGGGCTCTCGGCTCCAAATGCCGATTTGATCAGCGGGCCGGAGGCAAACAAGCGCCCAAATGTCGCGCCAGCGGCGTTCCTCGTGAAGGAGCGCCGTGTGATCGCCGATGGTTCGCGTTTCATGATTTCAGCCTTTTCCGGCTTGCCAGGGTCACCAGATCACCTTCAGTCCGAGTTGCTGGTTGCGAGGCGTGTCCGCACTCGTGATGCTTCCGAAACTCGCGGTTCCCAAGGTGGCGCCGGGAATCCCGAAACGAGGCGTATTCGTGAAGTGGAACGACTCGAACCGGAACTGCACCCTCATCCGCTCACGAATCGCGAATTCCTTATTGGCGGAGAAATCCCAGTTGAAGAACCCGCGCTGCCGCATAATGTTGCGGCCGGCGTTTCCGACAGTGTATGGCGCATTGTTGACGAATGCAGCCGTATTGAAATCCTGCTGCACGGTACGCGTGGTCGAATACGGATCGCCGACTAAATTCGGTCGGTTCACGGTGGAGAACGTGCCCGTATTGGCGGGATTGCCGGAAGAGATTACACTGAACGGAACGCCGCTGGCGACGGTGATGATACTACCAACCGCCCATCCCCCGGCGATAGCGTCCAACACCCTCGGCATCCCGGAGCCGAAGCGTCTACCTTTCCCAAACGGAAGCTCGTAAATTCCGCTGGAAACAAACCGGTGCGGCACGTCGATGTTGTCGACAGAACGTTCGTTGCGGAGATTACGCGGGTCCTGATAGCCACAATTAACTGTGTTCCCGGCTGCAGAAGCGCCGCATATGTCGCCCATAGCCTTCGAGAAAGTGTAAGAGGCCAGCAGCGTAACTCCTTGCGAAAATCTCTTTTCGAGCCGCGTAAGTAAGGCGTTGTAGCTTGTATTGCCATTGAAGTGATAACCGTAAATCGGTCCAAGAGCCGCATTGATCGCCGTTCCAGGAACCGCCACTGACTGGTACGGCCGCTTGGCATTGATCGATCCGGGCCCTTGCTTCCTGAATAACCTATTTCAGCCAGCCAGTTGCTGCCGAGGTCCCGTTGGATACTGAAGTTCCATTGCTGGGCATAAGGACTGATGGCTTGCCGCTCTATGCTGGCAAGTTGAACGCCCGTTGCGTGCGCAATATCGAGCGCTCCCGAAGCCAGTCCCCTAGAGAGAGAGAACGCCGGCGCGGCAGTGCTGCCGTTCAACGTGACGCCATAGGCGAACGGTAGGTTGCCGACGAGCCATTCGGCGTCTCCCAGTGGTTCCATATACGCGTAGAACACTCCATAGCCGGAGCGAATGACCGTTTTCGTACCCAATTTATAAGCGAATCCGACGCGGGGCATGAAGTTATTCGTGTCGGTGGCGGTCATCGCCCGGTCATACCGCGTTCCGTCTGCCTTGGCAGCGAGGAGCTGCGGGTTTGAAGGGTTTGTCCAATCGTCGAAGTCGCCCATCCGGTTGCGCTTTTCCACGAACGGGAGGACGATTTCATAGCGCACGCCAAGATTCAAGGTGAGATTAGGAGTGATTTTCCAATCATCCTGGATGAAAGCGGCGTCGTTCCAACTTCTCAGGTTGTCCTGCAACCTCGTACTCCAGGTAAACCCACTGACCGCTCCCAGCAAGAAATCCGCCATTCCATCTTTGGAGTATTGCCCGCTAAAGGCGTAGGGACCCCCGACTTCATTTCGTATGTTGAAGATATTGTTTTGTGACTTGATGATGCTCCCGCCGAATTTTACCGTGTGCTTGCCGTGCGTCCAAGTGACGTCGGCCACGAGCTGCCGGTTTTGCGAGTCACGGTACACAGGGTTGTTCGGGCCCAGCCCGAGCGAGGCGTAGCCAGTAGGATTGAAATTGGAGAAAGCGCCCGGGATCGAGCTGGTCCCTGCCGTAATGCCGTACTGTTGATTAAAGGACTGACTTAGCGCCGATGCTGGGTTGTCGCGAGCGAAGAAGCCGTAATTCCATCCGCCGCGCACGGACATTATGAAAGCTGGCGTGAAAATGTGATTCCACGTCGCCCCTGTATTTATGCCGTCAACGCTAGAATCGAAGGGATTCCCACCATAAGCGGGAGCGGGAAGGGTCAGCACAGCGGGCAGCGTGGCGTGCTGCTGGCTCATGCGCCAAAATACGTTGTCCTTGTTCCCCAAATTGGCATCCGCCCGAACATCGAATTTGTTGTCGTCCTCATTGCTTGGCGATTGATATGTGTAGTTTGACCCCACGCTCGAAGAGAGCGGGGCCGGGTATAAGTTCACCAGCTTCGATGAGAGTGGATCCAACCGCGAAGCAGGAATTACGTTACCCGTGAAGGCTCTGCCAGTGGACGGGTCGATGATGGCAAGGTTGCGCTGCACACTTAATTGGGTGAAATCACCCGTGCGCATGGCAAGCGTGGGGACCGTGCTTACTGTAGTTGCGGTCTGCCGGATCTTGGTGCCCTCGTAATCGCCGAAGAAAAACAGCTTGTTCCTGCCGTCGACAACCTTCGGGAGAATCACTGGTCCTCCGACCGAGAAGCCGTACTGATTGCGCTTGAACGACGGCTTTGGACCTGGCACGGCAAAGAAATTCCTGGCGTCCAACTTCTCGTTGCGGACAAACTCAAAGGCTGTGCCATGCAATTGATTCGTGCCGGACTTCGTGGTAACGTTCACAACAGCTCCAAGCGCCCGCCCGTACTCAGCGGCATAGGAGCTGGTCTGAACCTTGAATTCCTGTATTCCATCGATTGACGGCTGCACCATTTCGGAACGACGCTGCGCGCCCGCCAGTTCAACCGGGTTATTATCGAGGCCGTCCAGCAGGAAATTGTTCTGCGTATCCCTCATGCCGCCCGACGAGAACCCGGAATAGCGAGCGTTGCTCAGCGGCTGTACCGTTCCCGCGGACAGGAGCGCAAGATCATCGTAAATCCGGCCGTTCAAGGGAAGTTCGACAATCCGCTTGTTCTCGATCACCTGCCCCTGGCTCGCTTCGACGGTGTTCAATTGAGGAGCGTTAGCCTGAACCTCGATCCTCTCCGTCGCGCTGCCCACTTCGAGCGTGAAATTCAGTTCGGCGCGCTGATCGACAGCGAGTACTACGCCAGAACGAACAATCGGCTTGAACCCGGCATGTTGAACCATGATCCGATATTCACCCGGAAGCAATTGCGGAACGGCGTAGTACCCGTCCGAATTTGTAGGGATGTTTCGATCCATGCCGCTGGCCAGGCTCAATACGGTGACGCCTGCGCCGGGCACTACGCCGCCCGATGTGTCAATGACGCGCCCGGTGATTTCCGCTGTCTGTCCGAAGGCCGTGCTCCCCGCCAATAGAACCGCAGCGGCAACGACATGCCTCAATTCAAAATGCCGGCGCATACTCTCTTTTCTCCACAAGAATGCAATTCTTTGCTTGCAATGCTGTTCAGCACATCATACAGCCAGACCACTTGGTCCTAGCGTGGCCTATTTCGATCGGATTGTGGGAGGGGCGCCGGCAGAGATACAGCACCGTTTTCGATGGCTTCGCTTTACCGACCGAACGAGGGGTGAAAGTCGAACCGGCGGGGTAGACGAAAACAAATCAGTGTGACCTGAACGCGGCGGAGCCGCACGGTATCTTCAAATCGGCTGCCTGTGTTTCAGTTCGAATTCAAGCCTTTATCTTCAAAACGATGCGCGTCCACATCACGTGTCCTGGTACAAGCTGCCCGCCGAAGTATAAATAGACTGCGCGTTGCATGCGTGCCCGCCCAGCCGTATTGGTGTTGCAAGACTGCTTTCGTATTACGTATACCCACTCAATTCGCGGCCAACTTCCGGTTGGTCACCCAAGCGTATTTGAATCTCAAGTCAGTAATTACAGCAGTCAAATCTAGCGGCCGCCATGCAGGGAAATACTGTATCTGCGCAATGTTGCGGGAAGAAGAAATTGAGGGTGACGCCGCATTTCCGAACCGCAGTTGAGGACGGCACCGACGAGGGCATAAAGATCGGGCGTTTCGTATTCCGGCACCCCTTGCGAAATAGCGGTTGGGGCTACGACCGCATCGCCGGAGCCCTGAAGAACCTCGGACACGATGTTTCCGACCAAACTGTGGGTACTGTCCTACGCCGTTTGGGTATCGCTCCTGCTCCGAAGCGCCGGCAACAAATGAACTGGGCACACTTCATTCGCGCTCACATGGCCGTTTTGGCTGGTATCGACTTCTTCACCGTAGAAGTGCTCACCTGGCGAGGCTTGTCAACCTATTACGTTCTCTTCTTCTTACACCTGGAGACGCGCCGCGTCACGGTCGCCGGAATCACTCAACATCCCACGGAAGAATGGATGGTGCAGATGGCCCGGAATGCTGTGGACGTGATCGACGGCACTCTGCTTCCGGTCCGTTATGCCTTACACGATCGCGACACTAAGTTCTGCAGTTCCTTTCCAACTATGCTTCGGTCTGGCGGAGTTCAGCCGGTCCTGCTGCCGCCTCGCAGTCCGAATTTGAATGCCTTGGCCGAGCGATGGGTCCGCTCCATCAAGCAAGAGTGCTTGTCGAAGTTGATCCTGTTTGGTGAAGTCTCATTGCGACGCACGGTAGCTGACTTCCCAAGGCATTAATCACTTCGAACGCAACCACCAAGGGAAAGACAACATGCTGCTCTTCCCTGCCCCTG
>Ga0308175_100001571_pt1 | contig 15463 bp, 6 predicted proteins | sample PhyCR1_3_FD_203893 | JGI IMG/M metagenome (GOLD analysis project Ga0308175, IMG submission 203893) | Soil microbial communities from UC Gill Tract Community Farm, Albany, California, United States - DLSLS.C.R1 | ecosystem: Environmental > Terrestrial > Soil > Agricultural land | place: USA...
TGCACTACCAGTTCCGCCATCGGCATCGGCGAAAGTAACATTTACAGTATATGAACCAGCCGGTTCCTGTATGTTGCCTGCAAGCGTCCATACACCCGGCGTTGCAGTCTGTGTAAGTGAAAGGCCATCTGGAAGTCCTGCCTGAGCAGGTCCTGTACCCTTGGTAAACGTGGTCGAAGGCATCAACGCTCCGGCAGCAGTTTCTACATCTGACGCCGTGAACGTCACAGGCTGCACCGCATCGCTGTACTGAACGGAAGTCGGTGATGCCTGATCGTTCGTTACGGTCGGATTGTCGTTCACCGACGCAATGTTAAGCGTGACCGTCGATGTGTTAGACGTTTTGTCGCCGTTGCTTACGCTGAAGGTAAAACTATCGGTACCGTTGTAATTCGCAACAGGTGTGTAGGTGCAGACAATGCCCGTACAGTTTACGCTTCCGTGTGCCGGCAGACTCGTCGTAGTCGTGAGCGGCGTATTCAACGGATTGACCGCATTCAGCGTAAACGGCGCCGGCGTGTCCTCGATTGCCTGAACCGTCTGGCCTGCAGTTCCCGGCGGATTGTTGCCGTCGATTCCGTTCTCGATACTGTTCTGAACAGCCTCCGGAACATTCGAGAAGAAATTATAACCCGTCTCAGTTTCTATATCTCTGACAGTCGTCAAATAGATATGCCAGTCGTTGTTACGAATGCCTTGAACGTTAGGCATTTTGACCGCGAATGTTCTGTCAGCCACAGTTACCTGACCCGGATCTATAACACCTTTTGGAAGCACAAGAACGACTTTCCACGTAAATGCCGGAACAACGACGTTGCCGTTTGCGATTGTGTTGGCAAAGCCGTTGCTTCCCGTACCGCCCTGGCCAAGCGGGCCTGAAACGATGAAAAGCTCGTGGTCCCCGTCAGGATTGTTGAAGCTTACAGGACTGGTAAGTGCCCGAAGGGCGTTTTCCATATCGGCCCATGGTCCCTGATTATTGTCGGGAGCCTGCGGGACCATATTCGACATCAGATAAGTTTCCTGATTGATCGGAATCCGGTTCTCATTGTCCCGATCTGCATTCGGCGTCATGTGACCGCGATCAAAACCGCTCAAACTATAGTCAAAATCGGTCACACGATACCAGTCGGGCGGAACCATCGGATCAGGCCGGAATGTATCGACACGGACAAGGCTGCCGAACCACGCCGGATCAAGATGCCAGCTAACCCAATTTGGAGTTCCCTTGCTGCGGTTATAGGAAAGTGCGTTACCGTCCCTCTGCATCAGAAAATTGTCCGACTGGCTAACATCCGACACGGCATTGCTCGGGTTACCCATCACCAAATGTATGCTCTGCTGAAATGGAGCCGCTGCGCCCGTAGCCACCGTAAACGACCACACAAAATCCGCCGTCATCGTATCGGTATCAGGAGCGCTGTCGTCGGTATCGACGTCATGCACCTTGTCTTTTTTGATCGTTACCGTACATTGTTCACCGGGAACAAAGTTTACGTTTGGTGTGACTTCCCAAGTTCTTCCACCGCCCGTGCTGGCCATCGTAACGTCATTGTGCTGGCCCGAAGGGCAGGTAATATCGAACCAACCTGCATCAACAGTCACCGGCTCGGTAAATGTGACCTTGGGACTCGCATCCTTAGGCGCAATCAGGTTGTTATTGACCGGATCAACGCTCAATACTGCCGGCCCGAATTCGGGTATCGGCGCCGTGCTACGCGGATTCGGAGTTCCTGTAACAAAATCAGCGCTGTTTACATCAGTGTCTTGCTCCCCGTCGGATTTTCTGAAGATCGCAGTCGTATTGCTTGGTGACGGAGCTGCGGAATTTCCTTCCGAACAATTTGGAGATCCGTAACCGACAAAATCGATAAGGCTCGGCCCCGACGCCGGACACGCTCCTGAGATTGTATCGCCATTATTTACAACAGCGATCTTGCCGGATGTGGCGCTGATATTTATCGTGGTGTTAGAAATATTTGACCGGGGAATAGGTGCTCCCAAGCTCCCGCCACCCAGACTGACGATGTAATACTGATTTGGGCCGACTGTTCCGGCAAGCGCCTGTTTGCCCGACCAATTTCCGGTGCTGGCCGCTGAACCATATTGTATAGACCAACCGGTCACATTGATCGTGTTCAATGTTGGGTTGAAAAGCTCAACATAATCGTTTTGAAAGCTCGCGGGCGCCGCGACTGTGCCATTTCCACCGCCGCCGTAGATCTGACTAATTACCAGATGATCGGCCGGTCCGCTCGGAGTTGGTGTGGGCGTTGGAGTTGGGGTCGTAGATGGAGTAGGAGTGGGTGTCGGGCTGCCGCTACACGCATTAACCGGGCTTGAACTGTTTCTGGGTGCTGGGGCAGCAGTCGTAAAATCACTAGAATTATTATCTGTATCCGTGCAGCCGCTTCCGTTGCGTAATGCTGCCGTTGTGTTGGATAAAGTGGCGGTCGGACCGGTTCCTTCGAAAGCAACTGACGTTGATCCATATCCGACAAAATCCTTTATCTCAGGCGCAGAACAATTATTAGAACCTCCGCAAGATAACGGTGTTGTGTTTGTGACCAGGGCAACTTTACCGGCTGTTGCCCCCATAGCAATTGACCCCGAAGCATCTGGCGCGGGCAAGTTCACCGTTCCGCCCGTACCTGCGGCCTCTTGGACTAAATAATACCCGCCGGCAGGAATCGTCCCGCTTAATGGTGTTACTTGCCAGGTAGTTCCCGTGGCACCGGCGGATGTATATTGAACAGACCAGCCTGTCACTGTTACCGGTGATGCTCCTCGGTTAAACAATTCAATAAAATCGTTTTTTAAAGTCGCGCCAGAGTTTCCACCGCCTCCGTAAACTTGGCTGATAACAATATCAGTTGATATTGGTAGAGGCGGAGCAGCGGCTCGCGTCGGCAATGCAAACAGAAGATTTTGCAAAACTAAAAGACATAAAACGGTTGCAGTACTGATCTTTTTAGCAATAGACGCAGGTTGAGTGTTGTGGTGGCGAATTGGCATAGCAATATCCTCTCGGACGAATTTGATGTTTTCTAATTTTAAATCGATTCCGCAGGGCTGATTCTGATTTATGATGTCCGCAGGTGTACCTTAGCGGGGGGCAAGTAGGAACGGACTCAAAATCAGGAAAACACCCTTTGGTTTATAGATTAACGCGGGATTATAAGGCAAGCCGGTGCTACGTGCAACAGTACAGGGGGCAAAATTTCAATTAATTTCTCGTTACAAACAAAAAAGGCCTCCGAAGAAGCCTTTTCATCAAACTGGTCGGGGCGAGAGGATTTGAACCTCCGACCTCACGGTCCCGAACCGTGCGCTCTACCAGGCTGAGCCACGCCCCGTCAAACAAGTATCAGATTGTAGGTTACCTGCACGTCCAAGTCAAATAGGTTTCCGATTATACCGCTTTGGCCTCAGCTCTGTTTTTGCCAAACCGGTGCTTTAGATATTCGATCAGCGGCGGCAGTAGCGAAAGTACGACGACGACGATAACGACCTTTTCGATGTGGTCTTCGAGCTTGATGCCCAACGCGCGTTCTATAACGCCGCCGAGGAAATATCCGGCCAGCACCATGCTGTTTATCCAAAGCAAACCGCCGATGATGCTAAAAAATAGAAATTTGGAATACGGCATTTCGGCCGCGCCCACGACGAGCGGTGCAAACGTTCGAACTATCGGCACAAACCTTGCCAAAATCACGGTCTTTACGCCGTATTTTTCAAAGAAATGTTTTGCCTTTTCAACTCGGCTGGGTTTAAAAACCCAAGAAGATTCGCGATTGAAAAGCGTCTTTCCCATCCCTCGCCCGATCCAGTAACCGGTGTTGTCGCCGATCACCGAACCCAAAAAGAAAGCTAGCAAAACCAACGCGATATTCAGTTTCCCAGCCGCCGCAAATAAACCCGAAACTACCAGCAGCGAATCGCCCGGCAGAAAAAAGCCGACCGCCAAACCGGTTTCGGCAAAAATGACGAACCACAGACCGAGATAAACGTAATTTCCTAACAAATTCAGCATGAAATCTATCAGGAATTTCGGGTTTAGGAAGTCTTTTATCTGGTGAAAAAATTCGACTATTGTTTCCATTGTAAATATCAGAACCAGGAGCGGTAGCGGCCGGGTTGCTAAAATACACACTCCCTAACGGTCGTGTTTCTGCCCTTGCCAGCCATGTTCACCTATCAGCGGCACAAAAGCGCACGGGCCGAAATTCTCAGTTGAGTAGCCTGCTTCCGTACGAATGACTCTGACGAGCGCCTGAGTTTTCTGATCGCTGCCTATGGGTATTACAAGGCGGCCGCCGACGCGCAATTGCTCAATAAGCGGTTCGGGTATCTGCGGGCTGCCCGCAGCAACGAGCATTGCATCAAAAGGGGCATACATCGGCCATCCGGTTGTGCCGTCGTCGCATTTGAGTGAGACGTTGAATGCGCCTATCTGCTTCAATTTTTTCTTTGCTTCGTCCGCAAGATTCGGCAAGCGCTCGATAGCAAAAACTGTGCGCGACAGTGCGGCGAGAACTGCAGTCTGATACCCCGAACCTGCCCCGATTTCAAGAACTTTTTCGCGGCCGGTAAGTTCAAGCAGTTCGCTCATTCTGGCAACGATAAACGGCTGCGATATCGTCTGCCCGCTCGATATCGGCAAGGCGTTGTCCTTGTACGCTTGTGCCCGCAGGGCTTCGGGAACGAAAAGGTGACGCGGCACGCGGTTCATCACGTCCAGAACGCGTTCGCTCGTGATCTTGTAGTGTCCGCGAAGCCGTTCGACCATCCGATGCCGCGGAATTTCGAAACCGTCGCTGTGGTTTACTCGTGAGGTGCTGGTACTCATCACACAGTAAATTATAAAGATTGTCGGGATTATATTCTAACGGGAGAGTAATAAAACATTTTACAATCCGGCGCGTCACAGCGAATCCATGAAAAGCTGATGTTGTTGTCAACCAGCCTTGTTTTGTATGATCCGGTTTCAGAATCACTGCGGCAAACCAACGCGCCGCATCAAGTCTGCAAAACGCGGATCCGAGCGCAGAGTATCCCATCTTGGCTCGATCTTGAGCGTCACCATTCGAAATGAACGGTCTTCGTAGGACTTTTCGAGCCAGATAAAAGCCTGATCCTTTTCTCCCAGACCGGTGTAAATCATCGCTATGGCCGCACCGGGAATATATTGTTGTTTATAAAGCATCTTGAGCTTATCGATCAGTGCTTTTGCTTTATTTCGTCTGCCTGATATGGCGTAAACGTGACCAAGTCCGGCCGCTGAAATCGATCCGTCACCGATGTCCATAGGAATAGCCTCGCTGAATCCGGCAATAGACTCTGCAAACATTCTCTTTTGCTCATAAGCGGCTGGTAGAAATTGTTGAGCCGGTTGGAAGGTCGGATCTAATTCCAGCGTTTTTTTGAAATGTTCGATTGCGTGATCGTAATCCCTCGCATAGTAAAATGCCAACCCCATCTCAAAATTTATTATGAGAGAAAGCGGGTCCAGTTCGAGTGCCAGCTTTCTCTCAGCGATTGCTTCGTCGTGACGGCCCATTGCCTCAAGATATCCGCCATACCACTCATGGGCCGGAGCATAATCTGGATTAAGCTCGATTGCCCGCCTGAATTCTTTCTCAGCGCCGGCCCAATTCCAATCATAAGCCATGTAAACGCGCGCCAGTGAGGTATGAGCCTCCACCAGAGATTCGTCCAGTTCCACCGCCCGCAGAGCCGCGACCTTGCCTTTAGGCATCTTTTCTCTGGGAGGTAACGGGTTTGCCGGGACGATATATGCATCGGCCAAACCCGCGTAAGCAAGAGCAAAACCGGGATCCTTTTCTATTGCCTGATTAAAATATTCGATCGATTTGTTGATACCGTCGCTCGATCGTTTGTTCCAATAAAACCGGCCCTTGAGGTAAAGCCTATAGGCATCGTTGTTTTCCGTATAGTGCTTTTCGATGCCCTTTTCGTCATTCGAAACTTTGAGTTTTAGTTTGTCGACAACCTCCTGTGCGATCTCGCGTTGGGTTGCCAATAAGTCCGTCATCCTGCGGTCGTATTGCTCTCCCCAAATCAGACTTTGGTTTCGTACATCGACAAGGTCCACGCTGATTGTTACTGTGTCGCCCCGTTGGACGATACGTCCGGAAAGTACGGCGTCCACGCCAAGTTCCTCCCCAGCCTTTGCAGGGTCAATTTCGCTGCCGGCGTACCGAAACACAGTGCTTGTCGGACTAACTTTCAGATCCGGCAACTGAGACAAACGGTAAATTAGCGACTCTGCTAATCCGTCGGAAAGATAATCCGCGTCTTCGGTTTCAGCGCTTCGATTCTGAAATGGGAAAACTGCAATGGATCTGATCTGGCTGTTTGATGCATGCGCAAAAAACATCCAGTAAGCGAAACCAGAAACAGCAAATAATAGCAAGAGCGCAGCCAATATAATTAGCGCCTTCTTCTTGTCTATTCGGAAAGGTCTTTCTTTACGCGTGTCGACCTGAGAGGTTAAGGGAGCAATTTCCTGTTTTGTCGTCCCGGTTCCCAAGCCGCTTTCATCCAATACCAGTTTCTTTGCATCATTGATCGACATCGCGCGGCCTATCGCAAATTCCTTGTCGAACAACGATTTGCTCAGTGCCGGTTTGAGTTTGGCAAGATATGCGTCGCGAAATTGGCATTCGGCGGGCTCGATCGCGTATTCGACCGACGCGCCGAGGCCTTCGGCAACGCCGTCGAGACGCGCGGCACGCAAAAAATCGCCGCTCTGTGTTGCCAAACCGGCGAACCCGCTCATGATGTGGCGGATATTTATTTTCTCGTCAAGACTAAGGGCGATCTTAAATCCTTCTTCAAAACTCGTCCGGGCCACATCAATGTCGCCAAGAGCGAACGCCGCAGCACCGAGAGTGCTGAGTTTAGAACAAATCCCTTCCTGATAACCGAGATTCCGAAAGATTTCAAGAGCATCCTGTGAATAAGTAAAAGATTCCTGATAGTTGCCGTCGCAATAGGCAATATCGCCGAGACGTCCCAACGAGGCGGCTATACCAAACTGATCATCGTCCGCCCGCGAGATTTCAAGAGCCTCGCTAATAAATTGCCGCGCCGAGCGAAAGTCGTCCCGCATGTAAGCTACGGCGCCCAGGCCGCGAAGCGACTGCGAGATCTGCGCTTGGTCGCCGCTTCCGCGAGCAACAACCAGGCTCTCGTCATAAAGCTCCTGTGCCTTGTCCAGAATGCCGCGAAACTGCGACATATTGCCGTTTGCCGTCAGGATCTTCCATCGAACCTCGTCCGTCATTTCGGCACCCGATGACAAAATTTTGGACGCCAATCTGCTGCCTTCGTTCAGGTGTCCGTGAACTGTCCAGAGGCTGCGGATCGCCGCAGCGATACGGGCCGCGATCTCCGGTCTATTTTCAACCGACCAATGTATAGCCGCACGCAGATTGTCGTGCTCCTGTTCCAACCGCAAGATCCATTTTGCCGATTCGACAGTTTTCAGTTTCGGCTCTGCCTGCTGGCCGAGTTCAAGATAATACTCCGCGTGGGCGAGGTGGACCGATTCTGCTTCGTCACCTGAGCAAAGCCTTTCCAGCGCGTAGGCACGAACGACGTCCAGCATTCGAAATCTAGGTGTTTCGCTAGAATGCTTTTGCGGGATCACGAGGCCTTTTTCGGTAAGCGATGTCACGAGGTCGAGAAATCCGGCCGTTGAGTTTTTGCCGGTTTTTGCCAGGACGGCCTCGGCGGTTCCGTATGAAAAACCGCCTGCAAAAACTGAGAGCCTGCGAAACATCTCCCGCTCGTCATCGCTAAGCAGATCGTAGCTCCATTCGATGGCGCCGCGCATCGTTTGCTGACGGGCCGGCAAGTCCTTTGACCCGCCTGTGAGCACGTCGAGGCGGTTTTCGAGCTTTTCAAGGATCGCTTGCGTCGAAAGTATCTTTGTTCGTGCCGCTGCAAGCTCGATTGCGAGTGGAATACCGTCAAGCCGCCTGCAAATTTCCGAAACGGCCGCTGCATTATCAACCGTCAACGCAAAATCAGCCCGTGCACGGCTTGCACAATGAACAAACAGTTTGACTGCTTCAAATTGTCCCAATTCTTCCACCGAAATGTTTTCGTCCGGCTGCGGAAGCTCAAGTGGCGGCACAGGATACTCAGTTTCGACTGTCAGTTTTAGCGGCTCGCGGCTTGTTACAATTATTTTTAGTGCAGCAACTGCACGAAGCAATTGCGTGATCTCCAGGCCAGCGGCCACAATTTGCTCCAAATTGTCCAGAATCAACAGCGTTGACCCGTCTTGCAAATGTTCGGCCAGAGCTTCCGCTATCACACGCGGGCCAGCCTCAGGAATCTCCAGCGTATGTGCGATAGTTGGAATCACGAGAACGGGATCAGTGACTGCCGCAAGCTCGACAAAGAAAACACCGTCAGGAAAATGTTGCTTCATTCGGCGGCCGACTTCTTGCGCAAGACGTGTTTTTCCGGTTCCACCAATGCCGGTCAGCGTGACCAGCCGAACGTCGCCACGGCGAAGCAGGTCGAAAATGTCCGCCGCTTCTTTTTCGCGGCCGATCATCGGCGATCCCGAATCGGAAAGATTGCCAGGGCGTTTTTGCGAACGCAAAACGGACGGAAAGGGTTCGACAAGCGGCATCAATGCTGTCGTCCTCGTGCTCGGAACCTTAAGAGACTGTTTCCCGAACTCCTCTTCGAACGACACGCGTTTTAACAGAGCCTTAAGATCTGCCGCCATTTCTTCGGCAGTCTGGTACCGTTCGAGACGGTCCTTTTTCAAGGCATGAGATACTATGGAGTCGATTTCCGCAGATGCCCGCTTATTTATCTGGCTAACCGGCGGCGGCTCGATTTGCAATGTTGCAGCGATCACGTCGGTAGTCGTCTCGCCGGTGAACGGTGACGCACCCGTAAGCATTTCGTATAGAACAACGCCGAGGCTGAAAATATCGGTCCGGGCATCAACAGACCTCGCCCGCACCTGCTCAGGAGACATATACGCGACCGTGCCCATTATCAAACCCGGTTGGCTTACCAGCAAAGCACGAGTTGCCGCAAATTCCGAAGCCCGATTAGATTCGGTCTGTTTCGCGAGGCCAAAATCGAGAACCTTAACGTACCCGTCGTTGCGGATCATTATGTTTTCAGGCTTTACGTCACGGTGAACGACGCCTGCTTCGTGAGCGGCAATCAATGCGGACGTGACCTGAACCGCGATATCCAGGCTTTCGGAAATGCTCATTCGGCCGCGTTTTAAACGGTCACGCAGCGTCTCGCCCTTGACGTATTCCGATGCAAAAAGGTGCACGTCGCCTTCGGTGCCGAATTCGAAGATCGTCAGAATGTTAGGATGATTGAGCGCCGACACGACATCGGCCTCGCGCTGAAACCTTCGCAGCCTGTCCCTGTCGGCAAGCATTTGTTCGGGCAAGATCTTGAGAGCGACCTGACGGTTCAGACGCAGGTCGTCCGCAAGATAAACTTCGCCCATACCGCCGACGCCGATCGGCTCGACGATCTTGTAATGCGAAATTTCCGTTCCATTTGGCAGCCGCCAGGCCGAGGGTGTTTTGATCTCGCCGACAACAGGCTGTTCAAGGAAACTCTCGGCTTCGGCAAGCGAGATAAGCAGCGATTCGACCTCGATGCGAAACGAAATATCGCCGGCGCAGGCCTCCTCAAGAAACCTTTCGCGCTCGCCCGTATCGCGGCGAAGAGCTTCGTGAAAAACCTCCTTGACCTGTGCCCAGCTTTTACCTGCCATTGTTTCCAGATTTTTTGGTAGCGGCTCTGTTTAGACGCTTTTTTGGTCTTTATGTTGAGAAAAACCGTTAACACATAGGCCACAAAGTTTTTCACAAAGAACGCGAAAAGAATAAACAGTTTAACATTTTAAATTGATCCACTACTTTTACGTCTTTTGCGGGAGAATTGTTCCTTTTTAACGGGTTAACTCTCTGTGAAGCCACGCCTTTGCAACCTGCCAGTCGCGTGCCGCAGTTGCCCGCGAAACGCCGAGCGTCGCAGCCGCTTCGTCAAGGCTCAGTCCGCCGAAATATCGAAGCTCAACAATCTTTTCCTGCTGCGGGTCAAGCTCAGCCAGCCGCGACATCGCTTCGTCCAACGCAACCAGATCGACATTTGTCTCGTCCGCAGCCGCAAGCAGTGCCTCCTCGAGCGAAACGTCTTCAGCGACTCCGCCCCGCTTTTCACGGTGACGCCGTTTTGCGTAATCGACTAATATCCGCCGCATCGCCTGCGACGCTATTGCAAAAAAGTGCGAGCGGCTTTGCCACTCCACATCTCGCTGATCGACGAGCCTTAAATACGCTTCGTGAACCAGAGCGGTCGTTTGCAATGTATGATTGCCTCGCTCGCGCCGCATAAACGCCGCCGCCTGACGGTGAAGTTCATTGTAAATGTAAGGAAAAAGCTCATCCATCACGGCGGGGTTACCGGTGCCCCACTCGCGCAGCATCTGCGTAATATTCGGCGTGTTAAGGTTCGATATTTCCATGAACAGTAACAATTATCGGACTTTTCAGGAAGCCACGCAACAGATTTAATGCTTCGCAGCTATTAATGTTGTCGCGGCGGCAATTTATCTTTGCGTGCTTTGCGGCTCTGCGTGAAATTATCTCCCGCAAAGGTAGTAGGGACGCAAATAAATAACAAATTTCAGTAGCTAGGTAGTGTTGACATTTCACAATCCAGACCGGGCTTGATCGAAAACTGCAGGCAAGAAGTCTTTCTCCGGCAAACTCTGCGGGTTTTCCTCAGCGTCCTCCGCGTTCAGCAACCCTTCACAACGCAGAGACCGCAGAGGGTTCCGCAGAGTTCGGGAGAGAGATTTGAGCAAGTGCACTAAATGTCAACGCTGCCTAGTCAATTTGAAATGTTAAGCCGTTTATTCTCTTCGCGTTCTTTGTGTTAACGGCTTTTTTTACAACACAAAGAACTCAAAAGCTTCCAAAGTGATCCACTATCTAAATTCCCATTTAGGCTCCACAAGATTAGGTCATGACTAAACCTTGCGATTTCTTTTGAGACGCTTTTCGCAAAATTGTCGCGCTAACTATTGAAGGCAAAAAAGCCGAATATAAATTGGCGAACCTTACACCCTAAACACTCACTAGAAGGAGGCAGAAAATGAAACGGATTAAGATAAATATATTGCTCCTAACAATGGTAATTGCAGGTCTTGCGGCTGTTTCGTCCTACGGACAAAGCACCCGGTATCGCGGAACTATTCCCTTTGATTTCACCGCCAGAGGCAAGAAAATGAAGGCAGGTGATTACAATTTACGTGCTCTTGGCGGCGGGCTTTTAATGCAGCAGCGAAGTGGTAAAAGCACCGTTATTCTCGGTCCGGCGGGAAATGGCAATGCTAAAACTGGCGACAAAGGAAAGCTCATTTTTGTTCGCAACGGCGCAAGTTACGCTCTGACCGAAGTTGCTACACCGGCGTTCAATCTCAAATTAAAGCACACGGCAACCTCAGTAAATGTGGCGATGTCGAATTCGAAACCGGAGATAGTTGAAGTAAGCCTCGTCGACTAAGCCCTCACAATTCGGATTTGGCAGGCAGAAAGGCACGGGCAGCAATGTCCGTGCCTTTATTTTGCCCACGTATTGTCCTTAAAAACACCCCTTTTTGTAACTCAACACAGCTATAAACACCTCTCAATCGCCGTATCGTAATTTTTTATAGTTTTTCATTGAACTATAAGCGTTTTCTATGCTATATTCTTGACGCTCACAAAATTACAATCGGGAGGAAATTTTCATGAAATTGCAAGCAATCTCGTCCCTGCTGGTATTCGTGTGTCTTTTGGCCGCGATTTCTGCGGTGGCTCAAGTCACGCCGGATCAGCAGACGGAGGAGCAAACCCTTGAAGACATGTTCATCAAGCTAAAAGCTGAAGAAGGCGATTCGCATGCTTCGGGAAACCGGGACGATCTCGGACCGGTCATACTCGGCAATCCGACGACGGCCGTGGTTGCCGTTCGCGTCGGCCTTTACTATTCGTTCACCTCGTCGGGCGCGTTTTCGGAATTTTCGTCGCTTAATCACCCATTTGTGCAGCTTTCGAACACGGTCGGGGACGTTGACGTTATCGACCTGGCGACCGGTAATCAGATCGCGGTGATGTCGCCTGGTCAGATTTTCGATGTGCGTTTTGACGGAACGAATTACGTCGTCACTGAACCGGACGGAACAGCGATAGCGGCTGCCGGTCCGATCCGATTTATGCCGACAGCGACGGACAATTTGTTTAAGATCGAGAGTATTTTGCGCAGCGACATCCTTCACAACAGCAACAACAGGATTAAACCAACCTATCGTGGCGCTATCGAGGTTGCACGAGGCCGCTCCACGGCCGACGGTAAAGTAAATCTGGTAAACATTCTAGAGCTTGAAAATTATGTTAAAGGTGTCGTCGCAAACGAATCGATCGCTTCGTTTGCCGTTGAAGCATTAAAGGCGCAGGCGGTGGCCGCACGCGGATACGCAGTTGCGAACATTGGGCGTTATGTTCGTTCAGGTTACTCGTTTGACCTCGTCGATTCATCGTCATCACAGGTCTATCGCGGCGTCTTGTCCGAGCATTCGCGCACTGACACCGCAACTGAGCAAACCCACGGACTCGTTGCGTCTTACAACGGGAAGATCATTTCCGCACTCTATTCGTCGTCGTTCGGGGGTTACAGCGACAGCAACCACTGGATATTCAATTCGCCGAGTGACCAGCTTCCCGGGTTGAATGTCACGCCGTATCTGACGGGTATCTATGACGGTGAAGGAACGCCGATAGATCTAACTGATCCGTCAACCCGCGATCTGTTCTGGAGCACAATACAGCCACAGGGTTACGACATGTGCGGCCGCGTAAATAATCGTTTTTCAAGGTGGCGAATAACGATTCCTGCAGCTTCGATCAAATCCCGTTTGACGGCAAGCCGTATCGTTGTCATTAGCGGGGATACGTCTGGTGCTGTTACAGCGGTCGAGCCGGTAATGCGAATGGATGGATCAAACCGCATTGCAATTGCACGGATTACGCTGTCAAGCGGCGTGGTCGAGGTACGTGGATGGGACAATCTCAGAAATGTGCTCGGCAGGACGGTTACCAGTACGCCGTCACTTTGTGCTGCTCCAAGTAATAGCGCAATAGCGGCAAATTTCACGCTTACGAACCCGGCACTGCTCGAGTCCTACACCGATGCAAGCGGAAATTTTGCGGGTGTTATCGCTTCAGGCGGCGGCTGGGGACATAACACGGGTATGAGTCAGTACGGCGCTCACGGACGCGGCCTTGCGGGGCAGAACTTCATTCAGATTCTAAAGGCTTACTATACGGGAGTCGATATCGGTTCTTATCCGATAGACATCGGACGTGATCCGGGAACCGGTCCGCCGACTCTTCGTCAGGTGTTCAGCGCTCCGAACAGTACGGGTACGCTGGTGATTCGAGCGAGGGGTTTGAAAAAACTTGCAGTTCATATCAACGACACGTATGACCTGATATTGGACGAAGATCAGCTTTCAGCCCCGGTCTTGAGCATCGACATTTCGCCATATCTATTACCCGGTGACAACACGATCCAGTACAATCCGGTCGGAAGATATGGAAGTGCTACGGTCAATGTGAACGTTGATTAGTTGATTGTCGGTAATGCAACCAAGCTGCATTGCCCACACATGCGTCGAGGCAACTTTGCAAAAGCCCGCGCGTGAGCAAGGGCGAAACTTTTCGCGTTGAAAGTTTCGCCCTTGCTCACGCGCGGGCTTTTGCAAAAAGAGTTACTGTGACCGCAGTGTGACGAGCGGTTTACGAAACAGCACGTCAAAGCTGGCGGCGACGCCGATCAGCATTACCAGCACAGCGGTTATTAATATCCCGGCGATGACGACGCCGTAGGCGAATTCCCATTCGATATCGAGTATGTAGCGGCTAACGGCGAACGATAGGGCCGTTGAGAACACCGCGCCGATAATGCCGGCGATCAGACCTAATATCCCGTATTCGGCAAAGAGGATTTTCGCCAGTGTTCCGCGGCTTGCTCCGAGCGTTTTTAATACGGCGTTTTCGTAGATTCGCTGCGATTTGGTCAGTGCAACCGAGCCGATCAGGATCAGAATGCCGCTAAGAATCACAAATCCGCCGACGAACGATATCGCCAGAACAAAATTGTTGATGATCTTTTGAACTGCCGAAACGATATCTGCGACGTCGAAGATCTGAACGTTTGGAAATTGGTCCAATATCTCACGCTGCAATCGCTGCCGGTCGGTTGCTGGAACGTGTTTCAGCGTTGTCGCCGCATAGCTCTGCGGAGCGGTTTCGAGCGTGCCTGGACGAAAGACGAAAACGAACGCCGTGCGGGTGTTTCTGAGATCGAGTTTGCGGATGTTTTCGACACGAGCGGTGATCTTTCGCCCTGAAATATCGAACGTGATCGAGTCGCCCGGCGACACATTCAGACGCTTTGCCATATCCTCCTCGACGGAAACTTCCGGAACGTCGGTGGTGTCGTTAGCTTGCCACCATCGACCGGCGATGACGGATTCGTTATCGTCGAGATTTTCGCGATAGGTGATGGCGAATTCACGTCCGATCTGCCCTTGCTGTTGACGAACCTGCGGATTTCCAAAATCGAACGGTTTGCCGTTTACGAACGCGATGCGGGCGCGTACGGTCGGCGTCACCTCGGCGTCTTCACCGGTACGCGTCTTTATAATTTGCCTGATGTCATCGATCTGGCTTTTTTGTATATCTACCATGAACAGACTCGGCAGACGCTGGTTGCGTGTAAAATCGAACTCGCGAACCATATTTCCCTGCAGCGATTGAACGGCGAGAACGACAAAGCTGCCAAGTCCGACGGCGAGCAAAATAGTGCGGGTTTGATTTCCGGGACGATAAAGCGAGTTGATCGCCTGCGAAAGCGAAAATACGCGAAGCCTTTTTGTGCCTTTCAAAAACCGCATAAGCATCACACCGGCCAGATAAAGCACGGCTGATGTTGCAGCCAGTCCGCCAAGAAAAAATGCTCCGACTTTTAGCGAACCGGCTTGCCATACGGCAACTCCGAGCAAGCACAAAAGCGAAAGTCCACCAATGAGCCATTTTGAACGATCAAGCGTGGCAAGGCTCGCGTTATTCTCATCGCGAAGCAGCAATCGCGGTTTGATATTTCGAATTTGCAGCAGCGGCAAGGCAGAGAAAAGAAACGAAATCAACACGCCGAGAATGAGGCCTTGAAAGGCTGTCGAAAGATTGACGGAATAAGTCATTTTCTCAGGCAGATCGGCGGCAAATCGCCACTCGGCCAACCACAACGCAACTTGCGCAAGAGCGACGCCGAAAACGCTGCCGATCAAACCCAGCACCAATATCTGCAAAAGGTAAACCGAGATCACACGGTT
>Ga0308175_100001572_pt1 | contig 15455 bp, 17 predicted proteins | sample PhyCR1_3_FD_203893 | JGI IMG/M metagenome (GOLD analysis project Ga0308175, IMG submission 203893) | Soil microbial communities from UC Gill Tract Community Farm, Albany, California, United States - DLSLS.C.R1 | ecosystem: Environmental > Terrestrial > Soil > Agricultural land | place: USA...
AACAATTCACATAGTTGAAGGCCGACATCCCGTCGTGGAACGTCTCGGTTCATCGGAAGGATTTATCCCAAATGACACGTACCTCAATTTGGATCAGAACCGCTTGATCGTGTTAACAGGGCCGAACATGGCCGGAAAAAGCACCTACCTCCGACAAATTGCCCTCATTGTGCTCCTGGCCCAAATAGGGAGCTTTGTTCCAGCTCGTAGCGCAGAGATCGGTGTAGTGGACCGAATCTTCACACGCGTCGGCGCCAGCGATAATCTCGCGGGCGGCCAAAGTACATTTATGGTGGAAATGACCGAAACCGCCCAAATTTTGCATAGCGCGACTCGGCGCAGTCTCATCATCCTCGATGAAATTGGTCGAGGCACGAGCACCTATGACGGGTTGAGCATCGCGTGGGCCGTGGCCGAGTATATCTTGGATCCAGACCGCCTCGGGGCACGAACTCTATTCGCCACGCATTACCATGAGATGACTGAATTAGCTCATCAGCGGGAAGGCGCGAAAAATTACACGGTCTTGGTCAAGGAGCGGGGGGAACAAGTGCTTTTTCTGAGAAAAATTGTGGAAGGCGGAGCTGATCGCAGCTATGGCATTCATGTCGCTCAATTAGCGGGGTTGCCTCCTGTCGTCATTACTCGAGCCCGAGAAGTATTGGCTCAATTAGAGTCAGCCAATATTTCCTCATCAAACCAGCTTTTAGCAAGCACCACCGGCTGCGGTTCCTACCAACGTCTTCCTGATCCGACCCTTCCGGCTCCCCATCCTATCATCGATGAAGTCCGGCAAATGGATCTATTCTCAATGACACCACTAGAGGCCCTTAATCGGCTGGCGGACCTTCAGCGCCGGTTAGACGAACCCGCAAAATAAAAAAGGCGGTGGCTGCTTGAGCCACCGCCTTTTTTACACAGCTCCTAAGTTTAGTGGCTGCTGCTCGAGCCTTTTCCTTCATTATATGGAGCGGTCCATGGAATCAGACCAGCAACAGGCTTTCCGCCGGGTAGTAACACATCATACTGCATAGGAAGGGTCTTTTCTCCCTTGGGCGTAGTATTCAACTCTTGCTTCCCCTTGTAGCAAGCGGCATCATATTCACTCTTTCCTTCACAATCCTTCATTCGCAAAGCCGAAATACTCCTAGGCTGGCTAGGTTCGCCGGCATTTTCCGTAAGCTTCTTTACGGAAGAAATGACACGCCGATTCTGTTCGACTTCTTGCGCGGTAAATTCCACAAGGGTAGTCGGGGAACCTGGCGGTACTTCCTTCGCGGCAGCCGGTCCCGCATGGGGGCGCGCCATTGACTTCAGTTGGTCGAAGACTTCCTTGTTGGCTGCATAAAATTTCAAATTCTTCCCTGGATGAACTTTCTGCCAAAAATATCCACTCTCCGCATTTCCACCGAAAACCGCAATATTGATCCAGACTGCCTCATCGTAAGGGTCGAGAATGATCACCCGCCCTTGGAGCGTGGTCGGCTTGCTCATGTCTCCCCACTCGAACCGTTCCTGAAACGCTTCGATTGCAAGGGCGGTCGTGGCCATGCCGGCGACAAGAGCCATGGCGGCGACAAACGCCCATCCCTTCGTCTGTGTCATGATTACACCCTCCTTACCGATCTATAAAAAATAAAAATATATCGTAACGCTTGTGCTAATCCGCCTTCAGCACCTTGAACCCAGTGATTGTCCGGCCATCCAGTGTGACTTCCATAGCCACGAGATCTTGTGAGGCCTTAATAAGTTGATCCATCAACGCTTTGTCTTTCACACTCAAACGAACCGTGGTCGCAGCATGATACCAACCGGAATAGGGATTATTCTTCTCAGGTCCGCCTGTAAATCCCCAGGCACAACATGTGAACAGAGGATCCGGCGGCTTCACATCCAAATCGCTCGATGTGCGGCCGGCTGGATTTCCTGAAGCCGGATCACCGGTATTCCAATATTGCACGCCGAAAAGAATTTCCTTATCAGGGTTATCTGCCCACTGAGACCAGACCCGACCTTTTAAACTCTTCACCGACTCACCCTTCAAGGCTTGCCCGCCGGGAATTTTACTAGAGACGCCGCCAGCGCCAGCCGGATCATCTGCTGCAACAGCAAGCCCGGAAGTCAGCACACCAGCACAAAATACTGCAGATATGGCAATAATAACGCCCCTTCTCATACCTTGTCCCTCCTTCATAAGATCCCACATAAGACCCTCACTGTTTAAGAGATCGAGAAAAGATGATACTCAAAAGGCCTAAAGAAAGAGAAAGATGCCCCGGACATGAAAAAGTGCGCACCTCCTTTCCCTTCTATACTTCTTCGCATATTAACAAGAGGATTACTCATAAGTAGGAGGTGATCGTACTCAATCGAATAAGGCTTGTCAAGAAATTATTTAGTCTGATTCGCCATCGCGCTTTACATGTAACTGACTAAAAAGAAGGATCTTTTCTTGAGAATTAATTCAAGGCGCTGTGAAGCGAGCGCTGTGAAATGGGACCGATAGCCGCCACGGAGAGAGACTCAAAATCGAAGAGCTCATGAACGAGACGAAGTATTTGATCGCCTGAAATGCGATCAATTTCAGTCGTCATTTCTTCCAGTGACAGATGCCGGCCATGATACAGCTCATCTTTAGCCAATTTACTCATGCGGCTCTGGGTGCTTTCCACACTGAGCATGAGACCGCCTTTTATCTGGTCCTTCACTCGCTGCAATTCTTTCTTGTCCATCCCGTGTCGATGAAAGCGCTTCATCTCGCGGCGCACCAGTTCGATCACGCGAGCGGCTTCTCGAGGTCTGGTCGCAGCATAGACCGTCAATGTGCCGGTATCCGAATAGGAAGAGGCATAGGAGTAAATGGAGTAGGCCAAGCCGCGCTTCTCGCGAACTTCTTGAAACAGTCTTGAGCTGACACTCCCTCCGACTGCCGCATTTAACGCATAGAGCGCATATCGATCCTTGTGGTCTAACCGAAGCCCCTTCAGACCGAGACAGACATGCGCCTGTTGAAGTGGTTTACGGCGCGCGTACAACCCCGCATGAACCGCCGGCGACCAGCGATTGAGTTTGGGCCGCTGTGGTTTGCTGAAATTACCGAAGCATCGGCTTAAGAGCGGGACCATCTCCTTCATATGGAAATTTCCGGCGACCGAAATCACCGTTTCAGCCGGATGATAATGAGCATCGACGAACTCAAGAAGACGCGCACGCCCTAATCCTTTGATCACGGCAGCCTGCCCGAGAATAGGACGTCCAAGAGGATGCCCGTTAAATGCCTGTTCCATGTGCCAATCCTGAACGAGATCTTCGGGATCATCCTCCACCATCCGCACTTCTTCCAGAACGACCTGTTTTTCTTTCTCGATTTCTTTCGGTGCGAATTTAGCGTGGTGGAAAAGATCCGACAGGAGTGCCAGGGCTTGAGATAGATGTTGATCGAGGACTTTGACGTAGAAGGTCGTCGTTTCGCGTCCGGTGAAGGCGTTCATTTCGCCGCCCAATGCATCAATCTCTCGCGAGATCTGCATGGCAGACCGAGTGGGAGTACCTTTGAAGAACATATGCTCGGTGAAGTGCGAGAATCCTTCTTCCCCCTTTTCTTCATCGCGCGATCCCACATTCACCCAGATGCCGACGGTAACGGATTTGGCGGACGGCATACGTTCCGTCACGACGCGGACTCCATTATCGAGCACTATTTTTCGGTACATATTAGCCGGCGGCAGGTGCAGTAGGTGCGGGCATCGTTTCTTTCCGGCTCAACCTAATCTTGCCTTGCTTATCGACTTCCAATACCTTGACCATAATTTGATCTCCTTCAGCGACCTCGTCGGAGACAGCCTTCACACGATGATGCGCTAATTGCGAGATGTGCACCAAGCCATCCGTCCCAGGAAGGATTTCGACGAACGCCCCGAAATCCATGATCTTCCGCACAGTGCCAAGATATACCTTGCCGACTTCAACCTCTTCGGTCAGACGGCTGATCATATCCTTGGCCTTCTGAGCGGATTCTTCATCCACGGCCGCAATCGACACATCACCGGTGTCCTCGACATTGATCTTGACGCCGGTCTCTGCAATGATGCTGCGAATCATCTTCCCGCCTGGGCCGATGACGTCGCGTATTTTGTCCTGCTTGATTTTCATGGTAAAAATGCGTGGAGCAAAAGCCGACAGCTTGGTTCTCGGCGCACTTAGCGTCGCCGCCATCCGCTCTAAGATATGGAGGCGGCCTTCACGGGCCTGGTCGAGCGCCTGTCGCATCAGACCGGCCGTGATGCCGCCGATCTTTATATCCATCTGCAGCGCCGTCACACCATTTTTCGTCCCGGTGACTTTAAAATCCATATCACCGAGATGATCCTCCAGTCCTAAGATGTCCGAGAGGATCATGACACGATCCCCTTCTTTGATTAAACCCATGGCAATGCCGGCTACTGGCTCTGTAATCGGAACACCGGCATCCAATAATGCCAGTGTTCCGCCGCAGACGGTCGCCATCGAGGACGACCCGTTGGATTCGAGAATGTCGGAGACAATCCGTAACGTATAGGGAAACTTTTCTTTCGTAGGAATAATCGGTCGCAAAGCGCGCTCGGCCAAAGCCCCATGTCCCACTTCGCGACGTCCCGGCGACCGAAGCGGCCGCGCTTCACCGACACTGAACGGCGGAAAATTGTAGTGCAACATGAAAGCCCGATAGTACTCCCCCTCTAAGGCATCGATCCGTTGCTCATCCTCTGTCGTCCCCAACGTGACGACAGCCAAGCTTTGTGTCTCGCCGCGGGTGAAAAGCGCCGAACCATGCGTACGTGGCAGGACACTAACTTCACTCGAGATCGGTCGAATATCGGCCGGTCCGCGCCCATCAGCTCTGACGCCCCCCAAAATCATCTCGCGTACTTCCGTATATTCCAGGGAGTGGAATATCAACTTCACGTGCCGCTCACGATCAGGGTCATCCGTCTTAAGCTTCGCGACCGCGTCATCGCGAACCTGATCGAGGCGCTCTTGACGAGCGGTCTTGTTGGGAATCAGAATCGCTTCACGAATCGGCTGTCCAACGAGATGGCGAACCTGATCGGTCAAGACGGAATCGATGTTCTCAGCTTTGATCTGCCGCTTGGGCTTTCCCGCCACTCCTTTCAGTTCCACAATCTTCGCCACAATGCGCTTGATTTCGCGATGGGCCGTCTCAATCGCTTCAATCATGACGGATTCTGGTAGTTCGTTCGCCCCGCCTTCCACCATCATGACGGCATCGGCCGTCCCGGCGACCACCAAACTAAGCTCGCAGGCTTCAAATGTAGCCACATCGGGATTGATGACGAACTCTCCGTTGACCCGTCCGATCTTGACCGCCGCGACGGGGCCCTGGAAGGGGATACTGGAGACTTCCAAGGCGGCGGATGCCGCGGTCATCGCGACGACGTCGGAGCAGCCGGTCTGATCGGCGGACAGGACTGAGGTGATGACCTGCGTTTCAAAATAGTATCCTTCCGGAAACAGCGGCCGCATCGGGCGGTCGATCAAGCGGCTCGTGAGCACTTCTTTCTCCGACGGCCGGCCCTCTCGCTTGAAATAGCCGCCCGGAATTTTTCCGGCCGCATAGGCCTTCTCCTGATAATCGACCGTCAGGGGCAAGAAATCGATTCCTGGTTTGATCGTTTGTGACGCGACGGCCGTGGCCAATATCACCGTATCTCCATAGGAGGCGAGAACAGACCCGTCCGCCTGCTTCGCGACTCGGCCGGTCTCGAGGCGCAGTGTGCGGCCTGCCAACTCAATTTCAATGACATGCATCATCTGTGATCTCCTTGCGTTTTGCTCCACAGATGCCCACAGAGATAGCCTCACGGACCAGTGATGAGCGATACGTGCAGAGTGATAAACCTTTTGCTCGGATCATTCATCGTTCTTCACTCATTATTTATCACTATTCATCACTTGCTCGTGAGCCGATGTCCGTGTTCACCTGTGAGAACAGCGCTTCGCGGTATTTTCTGCGAAACGCATAAGTGTAGTTACTTTCGAATTCCTAATCGCTCCAACGTCGAACGATACCGGGCCACATTGTGCCGTCGCAAATAATCGAGCAATCGGCGCCGACGGCCAACAAGTTGCAACAGTCCTCTTCGGGAATGATGATCCTTCCGGTGGACCTTGAAATGATCGGTCAGATATGTAATGCGATTCGTAAGAATGGCAATCTGAACCTCCGGCGACCCCGTATCCGTGTCATGGTGTCGATACTGTTCGATTACGCCTGTCTTCGCTTCCTTTGTAAGAGCCATCGCTCACTCCTTCTATTAGTTAGACTCTGTGACTTGTTGCGCCGTCTCGGCCAATACCTTCACGATTGCCACGATGCCGTCCGCATGCGGTGAATCTCCCTGAACTAATCCGATCCCCAATAATCGCTCACTCGGATCTTTCAGGCGAACGACCCGCCCACGTAGAGCAACGCCCTGGTCCGATACCCTGTCCCATCCCACTGCATGAAAAGGAATGGAAACGCCGTGTCGTGCGCGTTCAGCCGCCGCCTGTGTCACCATCAACACCGGTATGTGGGCGAGTGCCTCGTCTAAGCGCAGCAGGTGATGCGTCATGCGGCCCATCCGACCCCAGTCCACGGCTTCATCGATCGTACACGACTGTTCGATGTGGAGCGGTCCTACGCGCCGTCGTTCTAATTTCAGCAGATGCCCGCCAACCCCCAGCGCCTCTCCGATATCCGCGCAGAGCGTTCGAACGTATGTTCCCTTGGAGCATCGCACGCGGAGCGTGACATCACTCCCATTGATCTTCAGGACCTGGATCTCATGGACAGTAACCCGGCGCAAGGCCCGCTCGACGGTTTTTCCGGCTCGCGCCGCTTTATATAGCGGCATCCCCGCCACTTTGACGGCCGAATACATCGGCGGAAGTTGATCGATCTCGCCTTGGAACAGAGCACACGCACCGTGGATCGACTCGTCCGTCAGTCCATCGGTTGACGCTTCGCGTAATACGGCCCCCGTCGCGTCCAACGTATCCGTCGTGCAGCCTAAACGGAGAATGGCTTGATACTCCTTCTCCCAATCCAGCAAATATTCGGCGATACGCGTGGCCCGTCCGACCAGCACCGGCAACACTCCGATTGCTGCCGGGTCTAAAGTGCCGGCATGGCCGACTCGATGACCTCTCAGCACACCACGCAGCTTGGCTACGACATCATGAGAAGTCCATCCCGCCGGCTTATTGACATTGAGAATGCCCTCCACAATAGCCAGCCCTTGCCCTCTTTCTTTAATTGCTAACATGGTCAGTTAATTCCCGGGATGGTCCTTCGACTCAGGCAGGATCGGAACGTCCGCCGTCGTCTCCGTCGGCTCTTCCAATTCATGCAGTATCGATAGGATTCGATCCCCGCGTGGGCCAGTGGTATCTTTCTGAAAAATCAATTCCGGCGTATACCGCAAATTTACCCGTCGCCCAAGCTCGGCGCGAATAAAGCCCGCCGCCTTCGCAAGACCGGCCAGTGCGCCTGCCTCCTGCTTCTCATCGGGACCGGTCGTCACAAAGATTCTTGCAAGTCGAAGATCGCTTGTCAGTTCGACATCCGTCACAGTGACGACTCCCACGCGAGGGTCTTTTGTCTTTCGCATAAGAATATCGGCCACTTCCATGCGGATCTGATCAGCAACTCGCGTCGCTCGTTTATAGGCGGTCTTTGACATGACGATGGCACTAGAGAAATTCGATCTGAAATTTCAACAGATCAACGGTCGGAACCGATCGAATCAAATTGAGGCCTTGGTCCAAGACTCGATTGACGTGTTGTTGTTCATTGGCCACACAGGCCATTCCAAGCACAGCCTTCTGCCAGAGCTCTTGATCTCCGACCTCTGCCACAGACACATTGAACTTTTCACGCAGACGGTCCTTCAGACTCGTAAGCACCTGCCGCTTCTCCTTCAGTGAGTGGCTTTCCGGAAGGAACAACTCAACGGTGCACAACCCGACGATCATGATGGAGCAGGAAGACGTACGAGGCAGGTGACCTTATAACTTGGCCGCCACTTTATCAACGGTATAAACCTCGAGAATATCGCTCGGCTTCACATCGCTGAAGTTTTCGACACCAATTCCGCACTCGTACCCTTGTTGGACCTCGCGCACATCATCCTTGAACCGCCGTAACGACCCCAACTTTCCTTCGTAGACGACGACATGATCTCGGATGACACGCACACCCTCACTGGCTCGCGAAATCGTTCCGTCGATCACATAGCTTCCCGCAATGGTGCCGGCCTTGGGAATCGTAAAGACCTGCCGCACTTCGGCCCGACCTAACACCCGTTCCTTCAGCGTGGGTTCCAACAGCCCTTCCATGGCGGCCCTGATATCGGCGATCGCGTCATAAATAATCGTATAGAGTCTGATATCGACGCCTTCGCGTTCCGCCAACGCGGCCGCTTTCGGCTCCGGCCGTATATTGAACCCAATGATAATGGCGCGTGAAGCCGAAGCCAATAACACGTCCGTTTCCGTAATTCCCCCGACCCCGCTATGAATAACCCGCAATTTTACGGCAGCCGTCGAGAGCTTTTGAACCGCATCGGAGAGTGCTTCTGCTGAACCCTGCACGTCGGATTTGATCACCAAGGCCAGTTCCTTGACATCGCCTTCTTTGATGCGAGCATACAAGTCATCGAGGGTCACTCTGCCGGACCCAGCCGCTAATTCGGTTGTTCGCTGCTTTTGTAGTCGATCCTCGGCGACTTCTCGCGCGATTCGTTCATCGGCGACCACGACGAATTGATCGCCGGCCGCCGGCACACCGGGCAATCCGTTCACTTCAACGGGAACAGAAGGCCCAGCCTCCAAGACTTTGGCCCCCATGTCGGAAACTAAGGCACGGACACGTCCACTGAATGTGCCGACGACGAACGCATCCCCGATACGAAGCGTCCCGCTCTGCACGAGAACGGTTGCCACAGGGCCACGTCCACGCTCCAGCCTGGCTTCCACCACGGCACCCTTCGCCATCCGAGCGGGATTTGCCCTAAGCTCCAACACTTCGGCTTGCAACAAAATCATTTCGAGCAAGGTATCGAGTCCCAACTTTTGCTTTGCAGATACTTCGACAAAGATGGTTTGCCCGCCCCACGCTTCGGGAATGAGGCTGTGCTCGGCTAACGCATGCTTGACCCGGTCTACATTCGCACCCGGCTTATCGATTTTATTGATGGCCACAATGATCGGCACATTCGCCGCCGTGGCATGAGAAATCGCTTCGACGGTTTGTGGCATAACGCCATCGTCGGCAGCGACGACGAGAATGACGATATCGGTAATCTTAGCCCCACGGGCCCGCATGGCAGTAAAGGCTTCATGGCCAGGCGTGTCCAAAAAAGTAATTCGCTTTCCATTCGTCTGGACCACATACGCGCCAATGTGCTGCGTAATGCCGCCCGCCTCTTGCTCGGTCACTTTTGTCTCCCGAATCGCATCGAGCAGGGACGTCTTCCCATGGTCGACATGCCCCATAATGGTCACGACTGGAGGACGCGGATCGAGACTCTCTGGTTCCGTGGATTTTGCACCTGTATCCTCAAGCAGCGCTTCGCCCTCCTTGTCGGATGACACTTCGACCTTCACTCCGACCGACTCTGCCAACAGAACGGCCGCATCCAGATTGACCGGCTGGTTCATCGTGAGCATCTGTCCCATTTCCATTAATTTCCGGATCAGATCGCTCGGGCGTTGGCCAATCAGTTCGGCTAATTCTTTTACCGTAAGGCCAGACGATAGTTTAATAATCTTTTTCCGTGGCTTGGTAATTTCTGCCACAGGCGACGGTTGAAGATGACGAGACCGGTCCTCACGCCGGTGAACGGGAATGGCACGCAGATCTTGCCATCGCGTCACATCGGCCCGAACTTTCACGTCTTCTTCTTCGCGAGTCCGAACTACCTTTTTCTGCTTCTTCAGCTTGTCCTTGAGACCTTCTTCCGGGGTCAATGCAACAATGTCACGTTTCTTCTCTTCCGATCCCACGGGCCGCGGCTGGGGCACGATAGAAATAGGAGTCCCGGTCGCCGATCCGGCGACTCCAGGCAACTCCACTTTCTTCGATTCACTTTCTTTCGCCTGTTGCGGATGATCTCGATCCAGGATCGAGGGGGCAGGCGGCATGCCCATCGAGGGATGACTTGGGCTAGGGATGGACGGAAACTCAGGCGTCACTGTGGGAGCTAACCCGGAAGGCAATGGCTGCGGCCTCAAGCCTGGCGATGCGGCAGCGGATTCTGGAGCAGGAGTCTGTGCGACTAACGCTTCCGCCTCTATCTCGTCGTCAGGCTTTTTCCGTTTAATGAGAATGCGCTTCTTATCGGCTTTAGGGGCTTCTTCTACGGCGGCCATAGAAGATCTCCCTCCAAACGCGCTTTTGGTCTCTTCTTCACGCGCGGCGGCTTTCCCCTCACGCCCCGAACCAGCGACCTTACTCGTTGCGTTTTTTTTCTGGTCTCCGTTCGATCCCATCAGTCCCTTCTGCCCGGACCCGGCCTTTGGCGTCAGTTGATCCAAGGCCTTTCGCACGGCGACGTCATCGAGGGCGCTGCTGTGCGACGCCACGGAGATTCCGAGGCGTTTGAGTTCGGGAATCAATGCCCGATTTTCCATACCGAGCTTCTTCGCTAACTCGTACACTCTCATGTTGTTCGGTCCCGTTCCTGTCCATCCTGACCAAGCTACAGAGCCGAGGAGGCTTCAGACGCAGATGCGGCCGCTGCTTCCTGCTGGGCACGCGCTTCGTCTTGTTCTCGCTGCGCCTCTGTTTCTTCGGCTAAGGCCGCCTTGATTTCCCGATCTCGCTCCACCTTTTCTTTTTCATATTCCGTCGCGCTGATAATGTCGATTTTCCACCCGGTCAGCTTGGCCGCCAACCGGACATTCTGACCGTTCTTTCCGATTGCCAACGATAATTGAGAGTCGGCTACGACAACCAGGGCGGATTTTTTCTCTTCATCAATGCCCACTTTTTCAATCGAAGCGGGATTAAGCGCTTCTGCAATGAAGACACGCGGATCGGATGTCCAGGCAATAATGTCGATTTTTTCTCCACGCAATTCTCGAACGACAGCTTGCACACGAGACCCTTTGATTCCCACGCATGCCCCGACCGGATCGACGGCCTTATCTCGCGATGAGACGGCGATCTTGGTACGATCCCCCGGCTCACGGACGACGCCTTTGATCTCAACGATCTTCTCGGAGATTTCCGGCACTTCTACTTCAAACAATTTGGAGACGAACTGGGGATGGGTCCGGGATAATATCACTTGCACGTCTTTTGGGGTCTTCCGAACCTCAAGTAGATACGCTTTAATACGATCGCCCCTTCGATAGGTTTCGCGGGGGATTTGCTCCGATGCGGGCAACACCGCCTCGGTCTTCCCCAAATCGACGAGGTAATTCCTCCGCTCCTGGCCCATAATAATCCCATTGATCAAATCGCCCTGTCGCGTGGAATACTCCTTCAGGACCGCCTCCCACTCCGCCTCTCTCACTTTCTGACAGATCACTTGCTTGGCCGTCTGGGCCGCGATCCGACCCAATTCGTCCATCTCGATCAACGATCCGATCTCGTCCCCGATCTCCGCCTCCGTATCGATGCGGCGCGCTTCATTGAGCGACACTTCCGCTTTAGGATTGACGACGGTCTCGACAATTGTCCGGAGAGAAATGACCGAGATTTCGCCCGTCTTCGTATCCATCTGAACCTGGATATTTTCTCCTTGGCCAAATCGCTTTTTCGCCGCTGTCTGGAGCGCAGACTCGACCGCGCCGATGATCCGGGCCTTATCGATGCCTTTCTCTCGCCCAATTTGATCGATGACCGTAATCAATTCTCGATTCATAAGACCGCCTCGCTTCCCTCACACTGGTACTTGGACTAAAACTCCACCTCAAGACGCGCCTGACTAATAGCATCCCAAGCAAGGAGCCGCATCTCATCCTGCTTCGGCCCCGATATTTCCAGCATCACTCCGGCATCCGTGAAATCTCGTAGGCGCCCACACATACGCCATTGTCCGTCTATCTGATGTGCGAGCTTCACAGTCACAAGCTTTCCGATGGATCGCGCGTAGTCCTCACGCCGCTTCAACGGGCGATCGAGACCAGGCGAAGATACTTCCAACGTATACTCATGCGCAATCGGATCCTGCACATCCAGCGCATGACCGAGCGACACATGGACCTGCTCACAGTCGCTCACATTTACACCGTTCGGCTTGTCGATGAACACTCGCACCATGGTTCGCGCCCCCTGCCCAGTACATTCCACATCGACCAATTCAAGATCGAGCGCTCGTACGATTGGGGTGGCGATCGAGCGGACTGATTGCGCTATTTGTTCACACGCCCGCACAGCAAATTTCCGAACGGCGTCTTGGGCTCAAACAAAAAAGTGGGCCGACGCCCACTTAAAAAACGAGTTACAAAGTACCATGTCCAGCCTAGCGATGCAAGAGGGCCTATCGTGCAATCTGCTCCAAAAAAAATGCGCGCAATCGCTTCGTCAACCGGCCCGGCTGCCCGCTTCCTACCGGCACATCATCGATGCGCACAACCGGCAACACCTCGATCGTCGTCCCTGTCAGAAAAACCTCTTCGGCCTCACGAAGTTCGTTTAGATCCACGTTTCGCTCTTCCACAGGAATACCGGCCTTGCGTGCGAGGCCGAGCACAAATCGACGCGTGACGCCCGACAAAATCTGCACCCCTTCCAATGGAGTGATGACACGGCCTCCGCGGACCATCATAATGTTGCTCACGGCGCCTTCCGTTACCATGTCGTCACGTAGCAAAATGGCCTCGAATGCGCCTGCCTCTGAAGCACGTTGGCGAGCCAATACATTGGGCAAAAGATTGAGGCTTTTAATATCGCACCGCCCCCAGCGCAAATCGTCCATGGTCATCACGACAACTCCGGCCTGACACAACACCGGGTCCAGCGGACGCATTTCCCGAACAGACATGACGATCGTCGGTGTCGTTTTGGGTGGAAAGAGGTGATCACGAGGCGCTACTCCACGGGTCACTTGCATATACACCTTACATTCGGGATAGCCGGCACGCGCGACTCCTTCGCCAACCCATTCCTTCCATTGCGCAAAGTGGATAGGCATGCTTAAACCGATTGCATAAGCGCTTCGTTCGAGCCGCTCTAAATGCGCATCCAATTGAAACGGCGCCCTTCCATAAGTACGCACCACTTCATACACGCCATCGCCGAACTGAAACCCTCGGTCTTCGATTGAGACCCTGACCTGATCTAAAGGCATGAATTCGCCGTTAAGAAGGCCGATATCAGGCATGATTCACCTTCATGACGTGCCGTCCGCCACGCCGATCAAAAACACCCGGCGGTCTTCGGCCGTAAACTTCCAACCCATATGTTTTTCGAATAGAAGTCGATGAGTGCCTGGGAGCACTGCACGAAACTGAAATGATCGGCGTCCTGAATCGACGGCGTTATTGCTGACTGTCCGAAGAAAATCCTCACTCACCATCGCCAACGCGGTGGAATCATAGGAGGGTACCCACATCTCGCCCCTCGTCCGGTCTTCCCAGAGATGAATAAAAAACGTCGCCCCGGCGTGTGTCATGATTTTTTTCGCGTCTCGATCCAATTCGCCCATCGTCCACTGTTTTAGCGGCTACCTGAATAATACGTCGGAATGCAATGAATGGTTGCGGCGGGATGAGACCAATCACCGATAGTGGGATTGATGTTCACCAAAGACGATTCCCCGGGTCCCATTCCTTTATTTAGAATTTTCGCCGTCCACCGACATAGACGTCATTTCCTTCGACCTGGACTTCATAGCTACCCACGCAATAGCCGCCACCGTCAGTCGCTTGGCCATTTCGAATATCAAAAGCGAGGTCATGCCACGGGCAGAAAATGACACATCCTTTGCGCCGTCCTTGTGCAAGCGGGCCACCCTCATGCGGGCACACATTATAAATCGCATGAAAGAGCCCATCGACATTAAACACCGCAATGGGTTTCTGATCGACTTGGACAACTTTCACTTGACCCGGCGGTATGTCATCTACGCCGGCTACATGTATAAAACCGTCTCTAGGCATTGAGTCTTGCGATATTTTAATGTAAGGGTGAGGCTACATTCGGAGAGTAAATTTTAACTCCATGCCCGGCTCGACATGTTCTTGAGCTATGAATCCTGCCGCCGCCTCAATGACATATCGCGCATTTTCCGGAGGAGGGCCATAAGAGGGGCATGGATCTTTTTCGCACGGCTCGGCATTCGCCACGACATGCACGATGTGCCGGCTTTCGTCAGCCCATATCATATCGACTGGCATCTTGAATCCCTTCGTGTGCATTCGATGACGATCTGAAGTTTCGAAGATATACAGCATCCCCGAGTTGGACGGCAATCCCTCCCGAAAGGCCAGCCCGAAGAAAATCTTTTCGGGCGTGTCGGCGACTTCGGTCTCGAGTTGCATGCCGCTGGGAAAGGTTACAATGATAGTATCCGAGTCTTTTTGGCTGGTCATAAACCAAGTGCCGGTAAGAAGGAGTGCGGATAAGGCAATGAGAACAAATATCCGTCTTCGCTTTTGAGGAGAAGTGGTAAACGCCGACTGTTCCAATCGTTCCTTCGTTCCTTAACGAGCGCCACGCAACTAGGCCCAACGGCCCAGATAGATCAATGACATAGGGCTTCTTCTCACGGTGTTGTGTATTGACTTAGAAGAAAATCGCAGTCTAGAATGGGCACTCGTTTTATGGCTGGACTATGAGCCGTCACGATCAATGTTGTCAATACAGCTTGTAAGGAGGCGAGGGTCATGGCTCTCTTAATTACTGACGAATGCATCTCTTGCGGGGCCTGCCTACCGGAGTGTCCCAACGAGGCCATTTTCGAAACGCGGAGTGATGCAGAGGGTAAGGGTTATCATGTCGGTGACGGGCAAGGTGAGGGAGATAATATCTATATCATCACCCATGATCGTTGCACTGAATGCGTCGGACATTTCGACGAACCGCAATGCGCCGCTGTGTGCCCAGTAGATAATTGCTGCATCGCCGATCCGGCATATCCCGAGACCACCGAAACACTCTTGGAAAAGGCCCGTACTCTTAATCCTGACAAGGAAATCGACGCGAATAAAGTGTGGAGTGGAGTTCGGAACTGATCTCACTTCCGTCTGTCTGCATTCTATTAAAATTCCCGAAAAGCCCCGCTCTCGCGGGGCTTTTTCCTCTTGATTCACCCTCAAGCAGCTATCGATGATATAATCGAAGAAATAACCCATTTGGGAGGGGTCCCTATGTTGCCCAAGATGGCTCTCCTGATCATGCTTTTCGTATCCTCACTGTGCCTTGCGTCCCCACTAAACGCAAACACCGGCGATATCACACTCGT
>Ga0308175_100001573_pt1 | contig 15452 bp, 15 predicted proteins | sample PhyCR1_3_FD_203893 | JGI IMG/M metagenome (GOLD analysis project Ga0308175, IMG submission 203893) | Soil microbial communities from UC Gill Tract Community Farm, Albany, California, United States - DLSLS.C.R1 | ecosystem: Environmental > Terrestrial > Soil > Agricultural land | place: USA...
TCGCGGCGACGCGACTACCCGACGCGGCGCAGGTGATCGGCCCAGTCCCGGTCGGCCCGGCGGGTGAACGGGTGCTGATCCGAGTGCCTCGAACACGCGGGGCCGATCTCGCTCGGGAGCTCAAGGCCGCCGCGGCTGGGCGGTCGGCACGGAAATCTGCAGAGCCGGTTCGGATCCAGTTCGACCCACACGAGCTGATCTGATCCCGTAACCTGCGGCGACATGGGGTATCCCGCGATCGACCTCGCCGAATCCGTCGTGCTGATCACCGGCGGCGGGCGCGGCATCGGCCGGGCGACCGGAGCTGCGTTCGCTGCTCACGGCGCCTCGGTCTGCCTTGCCGATCTCGACTTGCCCGCAGCCCAGGAGGCGGCCGTTGACATCGGCGGCGCCGCCTTCAGCGTGGACGTCACATCACGCGCTTCGTTCGATCGCTGCGTCAACGAGGTGACCGATCAGCTCCGCCACATCGATGTGCTCGTGAACAACGCCGGCGTGATGCCCCTCGGCGGGTTCCTCGATGAGCCGGACACGCTCTCGGCGACCACCCTCGACGTGAACCTGTGGGGGCTCATCCACGGGATGCGGCTCGTCCTGCCGGCGATGATCGAGCGGGGCAGTGGGCACGTCGTCAACGTGGCGTCGATGGCCGGAAAGCTCCCGGTGCCGGGGATGGCCGTCTACAACGCCAGCAAGTTCGCGGCGCGCGGACTGTCGCTTGCGGTGCGCGAGGAGATCGACGGGACCGGCGTCAGCGTCACCGTCGTGCTGCCGAGCGCGGTGCGGACCGACCTGGCATCCGGGGTGCCGCTCGGTCGTGGGATGCCGACCGTCGGGCCGGAGCAGGTCGCGCGAGCGATCGTCGGCAGCGTGCGCACACGTCGTGCCGAGATCCCCGTCCCGAGCTATCTGCGGCTGTTCGACGTCGTTGAAGCGCTGGTGCCGGACCCACTGCTCCGCGTGGGCCGCCGGCTGATCGACGACCGTCGTGCGCTCACCAGCGTCGATCCGGACGCGCGCCGCGAGTACGAGCAGCGGGTCGCCGACCAGGCAGCGATACGCGCCATCCGCAAGGCCGAAGCCGACCGCTGATGTCCGCGCCCGGCCGGCAGGTGCACACCTTCTGCCCGTTGTGCGTTTCGCGCTGTGGTGCCGTGGCGACGGTCGAGAACGGATCCTTCGTCGAGCTGCGGCCAGATCCTGATCACCCGACCGGGTCGGCATTGTGCGTCAAGGGCAAGGCGGCGCCCGAGGTGGTCAACAGCGCCGACCGGTTGCTCTACCCGGAACGGCGGACACGGCCGAAGGACGCCGACGACCCGGGTTGGGTGCGCATCACCTGGGACGAAGCGCTGGACGAAATCGCCGTCCGAGTGCGCGATATTGCCGCCGAGCACGGGCCGGAAGCAGTGGTGTTCGGGTCGAGTTCGCCGTCCACGTCGGCGATGTCCGACTCGATCGACTGGCTGACCCGCCTTCGTAGGGCGTTCGGCAGCCCGAACCTCGTCACCTCGATGGAGCTCTGCGGGTGGGGCCGCTACCTGGCGCCGTTGTACACCTTCGGCGCGCCGGTGCCCGGTGCCTACATGCCCGACCTCGCCAACGCCGGCTGCATCCTGTTCTGGGGCTACAACCCGTCGGTGGCGCGGTTGTCGCATGCCACGGCGACGACCGCAGCGCTGCGTCGAGGCGCCCGCCTGGTCGTCGTGGACCCGCGGCGCGCGGGACTCGCGAGCAAGGCCGATCACTGGCTGCGCGTCCGGCCGGGAACCGATGGCGCACTCGCGCTGTCGATGACGTCCGTGCTCATCGACAACGGCTGGTACGACGCCGACTTCGTCCGCCGGTGGACGAACGCTCCGCTGCTGGCAACCGACGACGGCAGCCGGCTGCTGCGCGCCGACGAGGTCATCGCCGGCGGCGACGCGAATCATTACGTGGCGTGGGACGAGCAGGCCGGTGCTCCGGCGACCTATGACCCGAAGGTCGGTCAGTACTCGGTCCCTGAGTCGAGCCTGGCGCTGTCGGCGACACCGAAGCTGGCTACGCCGGCCGGTGCGGTGCGAAGCCGGACGGTGTGGCACCTGTTGGCCGAGCGGTGCCGCGCGCTCGCGCCGGACGTCGCTGCCGAGATCACCGGCGTGCCGGCCGAGCTCACTGCCGCCGCGGCCCGCACGATCTGGGAGTCGCGGCCGCTTGCGTTCTACACGTGGAGTGGGCTCGAGCAGCACAGCAACTCGACGCAGACGGTGCGTGCGATCGGTCAGCTCTACGCGCTGACCGGCTGCCTGGACGTCCAGGGCGGGAACGTGCTGTTTGCATCTGTGCCGACCAACTCGATCGAGGGCATCGACCTCATCTCCGCGGAGCAGCGCGCCAAGGCGATCGGATTGGCCGAGCGACCGCTCGGCCCGGCGAAGTTCGAGTTCACGACCGGCGTGGACTTCTACACCGCGGCGCTGGACGGGCAGCCCTATCGCGCCCGCGCCCTCGTCAACTTCGGGTCGAACCTCGTGATGGCCCACGGCGACAGCGCGCGCGGCGCCACGGCGCTGCGTTCGCTGGAGTTCTTCGCGCACGCCGACCTCTTCCCGAGCCCGACGTCGCAGCTCGCGGACATCCGACTCCCGGTGACCAGCGCGTGGGAGGCGGAGGCGTTGCGGGTCGGCTTCGAGAACGACGAAGCGGCGCAGTCGCTGGTCCAGCTCCGCGCTCCACTGGTGCCGCCGCGCGGCGAGTCGCGTTCGGACCTGCGGATCATCTTCGACCTCGCCGATCGGCTCGGGCTCGGCGAGCACTTCTTCGGCGGTGACATCGACGCCGCCTGGACGCACCAGCTCGCACCGAGCGGCGTGACGCTGGACCAGCTGCGCGCGAACCCGGCGGGCGTTCGAGTCCCACTCACGACGCGATACCGCAAGCATGCGGAGGCGGGCGGTTTCCGCACGCCCACCCGCAAGATCGAGCTGTACTCCGAAACGTTGGCGCGGCACGGCTACCCACCACTCGCGGAGTTCGCCGAACCCGGGACGAGTCCGGTGTCCCGGCCGGATCTCGTCGGTCGCTATCCGTTGATCCTCAGCTGCGCGAAGTTGCTGCGATTCTGCGAGACCCAGCACCGAACCATCCCTGCGCTGCGGCGAGGCGCGCCGGACCCGGTCGTCGAGCTGCACCCGCAGGCGGCGTTGGTCCGCGGGATCGACGCTGATGACTGGGTGGCGATCGAGACGCCGCTCGGCTCCGTCCGGGCCCGGGCGAAGCTCAACGCGAACCTGGACGAGCGAGTTGTGATCGGGCAGCACGGTTGGTGGCAGGCGTGCCCGGAACTCGATCTGCCCGGGTATCCGCCACTCGGTCCGGGCAGCGCAAACCTCAACCTCGTGCTCGCCCAGACACCCGCCGACCCGGTCGGCGGCAGCTCGCCACTCCGCGCCGCGATGTGCGAACTACGCAAGCTGTGATCCCTCCCGTCAGGTGAGACCGGACCACGGGTCCTCGCGTTGCCAGACGGTGGGGAAGTGCAGCGTCACGTCATCAGCGGCCGCGAGGCGCTCCAGCCGGCGCATGGTTGCGTCGAGGTCGTCTCCTGCATAAGGCAGGGCGCGCAGGGGTTGATCGAGCGGGCGGAAGAAGTCGTCCCAATGGATCAGCACCGCGCGCTTGGCACCGACCGCGCGGACGGTGTGCTGCCAGTACGCAGTGACATAGTCGTCGTCGAGCAGCCCGAGTTGCCCGACGCCGAGATAAGCGACGTCTGCGCGGCGACCTTCGAGTGAACCCGCGACGTACCCCGCGCTGCCTTGCACCAGTGCCGTCCGCCCGGTGGTGTGCTCGACGAGGATCGACCATGCCTCGCCGCACTTGTACGCATCGGCTCGCGCAGGCGGTGCGAGCGGTTCGGTGATCGCGCCGGGATACCGGTCCGGCGGGCAGTGCGTCGAGGCGATGAGAGTCAGCGTGAACGAGCCGAACGACTGCTCATGTGCTGACCGGGCGACCGCTATCTGCCCGTCGGGCAGCCCACCGCCACGCCCGATGTACGCCGCCGATTCGCTGCCGAACAGCGTCGCACCGGTGCGCGCGGCGACGGCTGCCGCATCGAGCCCGTGATCGAAGTGCGTGTGCACCGGGACGACCGCGTCGAGCCGGCCGATGTCCGCACGCGAAAGAGCCGTGTCGATCCGCTTCGGGTCCGGAGCGATCCTGGACACCGCCACCCTCAGCAGCGATGGACGGGAGAAGAACCCGTCGGTGAGGAACGCGCTCTGCCCGTCGTCGAACAGCAGCGATGACACGCCGAGGAACGTGACACTCAAGTCGCCGTCGGCGGCCGGCACGTTGAAGCGATCCGCGTATCGCCCGATGTCCGGACGTCCGAGCTTGAGTCGCATATCGAGATCATGCCGCGCCCGCGTTACGTCTGTCGGACGGCCTCGTCGTACGCGACGTCCTCACCCAACACCGCCGGGACGGCCAACGCGTCGCCCTCACGAGCGGTCGCCTCGACGACCGTCTCGGGGTGGACTGCGTCGTCGTGGATGTACCGCTCGCCACGCATGAGCGATGCGCCCGCAGCGATCAACAGCATGATGATCGACGCGCTGAAGGCGATCAGGAGCCCGTGCCGGAACGGGTCGGCGATCAGGTTCGGGAAGAAGGTCTGGCCGTAGATGTGCGAAGTGTTCACTCCCGGGCCGGGGTTCGGGACCAGGTCCTTGATCGGGTTGTCGCCGAGGAACGCAGCGAACAACGTGCCGACGGGGGAGACCTGCGAGGCTGCGTGGGCCGCGTGCGGCGAGACGCCGGACGCGGTGAGCCCGTGCGAGAGCGCCGCGGGCAGCCGGCTCGACAGACCTACCGCCATCAGCGTGAAGAACGCACCCATCGACAACACCATGCCGGTGTTCATGCCGGTGGCCCGGATGCCGGACGCTGCCCCGCGTTCCGATGCGGGCACCGCGTTCATGATCGCCGCCGCGTTCGGCGCGGCCGTGAGCCCCGTCCCGATGCCGTTCAAGGCGAGCAGGGCAGCGAACCACACGTAGTTGAAGTTCGCCGGCAGTGCGATGAGCCCGGCAAAGGTCGCTGCGGCCAGGAGCAAGCCGCCGGTCGCGAATGCCCGGGCACCGAACCGGTCGGACACCGCGCCGGAGGCTGGACCGGCGACGAGAAAGCCGATCGTCAGCGGCACCATGTAGATGCCGGCCCAGAGCGGGGTATCGGCGAAGTCGTAGCCGTGCAGCGGCAGCCAGATGCCCTGCAACCAAATGATCAGCATGAACTGCAGTCCGCCGCGCGACAGTGCCGCCAGCAGGTTGACGGCTTGCCCGGCGGCGAATGCGCGAATCGTGAAAAGTCGCATGTTGATCATCGGGTCGGTTACCCGCATCTCGATGAACACGAATGCCACGAGCAGCGCCACGCCAACGATCAGTCCGGCGAGCACCTTCGGAGCCGTCCAACCCATCGTGTGCCCGCCATAGGGCTGCAGGCCGTAGGTGATGGCGACCAACACGGCGATCAGCCCGACACCGAAGGTGATGTTTCCCCACCAGTCGACGGTGACCCGTCGGTTCGGGTCGCGTGGCTTGTCGTGCAGCGTGCGGTAACCCATCCAGGTGCCCCATACGCCGACCGGCACGCTCACCCAGAACACCGCGCGCCAGTCCCACTCGGACAGCACGCCGCCGATGATCAGCCCGAGGAACGAACCGGCAAGGGCGGACACCTGGTTCACGCCGAGTGCGAAGCCACGCCGTTCGGGCGGAAATGCGTCGGTGATGATCGCGGTCGAGTTGGCCATCACCATCGCGCCGCCGACGCCCTGGACAACGCGCAGCAGGATGATCTCGAGCGCCCCGGCGGCTCCGCTGTTCGGCACGAGAGCGCAGCCGATCGAGGCGATTGTGAAGATCAGGAAGCCGAGGTTGAACAGCTTGGCCCGGCCGTACTGGTCGCCGAGTCGTCCGAACGTGACGACCAGCACTGCGGTGACGAGCAGGAAGCCCATCAGCATCCAGAGCAGGTACGAGATGTTCGCCGGCGCGAGTGGGTCGAGACCGAGTCCGCGGAAGATCGCGGGTAGCGAGATCAGCAGGATGGACGAGTTGAGCGTGGCGGCGAGGATGCCGACTGTGGTGACCGACAGGGCAATCCGCCGGTCGTGGGCTTCGGAATGGCGCACGACACTTCCCTTCGTTAGCCATTCTAACTATCTGCCCGGCTATCTGCCCAGTCGAGCGAAGAGTTGATCGCGTCACTGTCCGTAGACTTGGGAGCCGTGACGGTGCAGCCCATTCGCCTCTTCGGCGACCCGGTGCTGCGTACCTCCGCCGATGCGGTTGTCGACTTCGACAAGGAACTGCGCACGCTGGTCGCCGACCTCGCCGAGACGATGCTCAAGGCGCCCGGACAGGGGCTTGCCGCGCCACAGATCGGCGTTGGATTGCGGGTCTTCACCTACCACGTCGACGATTCGATGTCGGGGCACCTGGTGAATCCCGTGCTGCACTTCCCGAACGACGAGGAGCAGGACGGGCCGGAGGGCTGCCTGTCGATCCCGGGGCTCACCTTCGACTGCAGGCGCAAGGCGAACGTCGTTGCACACGGGCAGAACATGTACGGCGATCCGATCACCATCGAGGGCACTGCGAATCTCGCCCGTTGCGTCCAGCATGAAACCGATCATTTGGACGGAGTGCTGTTCGTCGACCGCCTCGACGTCGAGACTCGCAAGGCGGCGATGAAAGCCATCCGGGACGCGCCCTGGGCCGATCGCGCGAACCCGACGATCAAGGTCAGCCCGCACGCGTCGTCTGGCTTCGGCGTCTTTTGAGTGAGCGAAGCTTGCGAGCGAACAATGGGCATCGTTGGCTCTGCCGATCGAGCGGAGCTCGATCGTGAAGGTCGTTTTCGCCGGGACTCCCGCCCCGGCCGTTCCGTCGCTGCGTGCGCTGCTCGACTCGCCCCGACACGACGTGCTTGCCGTCGTAACTCGACCGCCCGCTCGCGCCGGACGCGGACGCAAGCCGAATGAGTCGCCGGTCGCGGCGGTAGCCGCGGAAGCTGGCGTTCCGGTGCTCGCGCCAGGCCGGCCGAGTGAATCGGAGTTCATCGAGCGTCTCGCCGAGCTCGCTCCGGAATGCTGCCCGGTGGTCGCCTACGGCGCGCTGATCCCGCCGCCAGTGCTAGCGATTCCGACGCACGGCTGGGTGAACCTGCATTTCTCGCTGCTGCCTGCGTGGCGTGGAGCTGCGCCCGTCCAGCACGCCGTGCTGCACGGCGATGACGTGACCGGTGCGTCGACGTTCCTGCTCGAAGAAGGCCTCGACACCGGCCCGGTGTTCGGAGTACTGACCGAAACCATTGGACCGGAGGACACTGCCGGCGAGCTACTCGATCGACTCGCCGTCAGCGGCGCAGGCCTGCTGCTCGCGACGCTCGACGGCATCGAGGACGGCAGCCTGGTCGCCGTTCCGCAGCGCGGCGACGGCGTGTCGTTCGCGCCGAAGGTCACGGTCGACGACGCGCACATCGATTGGACGCAACCCGGTCGACATGTCGAGCGGTTGGTGCGCGCGTGCACACCGCAGCCCGGCGCGTGGACGACGTTCCGCGGCGAGCGGCTCAAGCTCGGTCCAATGCGCGTGCATGGCTCGAATGACCTTGCGCCGGGGGAGATCCGTGCGGACCGGTCATTCGTCGCAGTCGGCACCGGCAGCATCGCGGTCGAGCTCGGGGAGGTGCAGCCGTCCGGTAAGCGGCCGATGCCGGCGGCCGATTGGGCCCGTGGCGCGCGCATCGCGGACGGCGAGCGCTTTGGCTGACCGATCACGTCGGGGGCGCCGAGCTTCGGCTGACCCCGCCCGGATCGCGGCATACGAGTTGCTGCGTGCGGTCGACGAACAGGACGCATACGCGAACCTGGCGCTACCGCGGATCCTCGTCGCGCGCGGGCTGACCGGCCGGGACGCCGCACTCGCCACCGAGCTCGGCTACGGCACGTTACGTGCGCTCGGCACGCTGGACGAGATCATCGCGCGCTGCGTCGACCGAACGCTGTCCGGCGTCGATCCCGGGGTGCTCGACGTCCTCCGGCTCGGCGCATATCAAACGCTGCGCACGCGAATCCCGCCGCACGCAGCCGTGGCGACGAGCGTCGACCTCGCGCACGAAGTGGGTCACGGCCGAGCGGCCGGTTTCGTCAACGCGGTACTGCGTCGGGTGACCGGCCGCAGCTGGGATGCCTGGACGCACGAGCTGGCTTCCGGCGCTGCGCCGCACCGTGCCCTGGCGATCCGCACTGCCCATCCGGACTGGATCGTCGCCGCATTCGCGGGCGCGCTCGGTGACGACCTGGACGAGACAGCCTGCGCGCTCGCAGCCGACGACGACCGGCCACGTACCCACCTGGTGGCATGGCCCGGTCGGATCACGCGTGAAGGTTTGCTCGGCGAGGCGGGTGGCGAGCCAGGCCCGTACTCGCCGTATGCGGTGCGGATGGCAGGTGGTGATCCGGGCGCCCTTTCCTCAGTCGTCGAGCGGCGGGCCGGCGTGCAGGACGAGGGCAGTCAGCTGTGTGCACTCGCGTTGGCGAATGCGCCGATTGCCGGTCCCGACGAGCGCTGGCTCGACCTGTGCGCGGGGCCGGGCGGCAAGGCGGCCCTGCTCGCTGCACTCGCCACTGAGCGTGGCGCCCGGTTGGTGGCGAACGAGCGACGTCCGCATCGCGCCGATCTTGTCCGCCGAAGCACCGAGCCGTGGGATGTCGAGGTTCGAGTCGGGGACGCCCGCGCGCTCGACCCGGTGGACGGGCGGTATGACCGCGTCCTGCTCGATGCGCCGTGCACCGGACTGGGCGCACTGCGTCGGCGGCCGGAGGCGCGCTGGCGTCGTCGTCCGGATGACCTTGCCGAGCTCACGGATCTGCAGCGCGAGCTGCTTTCCGCGGCATTGCGTCTCGTCCGGCCCGGCGGCGTGGTCGCCTACGTCACCTGCTCGCCGCATTCGGCCGAGACGCACGACATCGTCGCCGAAGCCCCGCTCATCGACGCACGTCCGTTGTTCGCCGGCGTTCCGCAGCTGGGCGACGGGCCGACCGTCCAACTGTGGCCGCACCGGCACGGCACCGACGCGATGTTCTGCGCACTCATACAGTTAGCTACGTGAAGCCAGAGCCGATGATCGCCCCGAGCCTGCTCGCGGCCGACTTCGCCCGGCTCGCCGAGGCGGCGGACGCGGTCGCCGGCGCCGATTGGCTGCATGTGGACGTCATGGACGCCCACTTCGTCCCCAACCTGACCATCGGTCTACCAGTCGTCAAGAGCCTGCGCGCCGCCACCGAACTGCCGCTCGACTGTCACCTGATGATCGACGACCCGGATCGATGGGCACCGGGCTACGCGGAGGCCGGCGCGGCCAACGTGACGATCCACATCGAAGCGGTCGCCGACGCGGTGCAGACGGCGCGCGCGATCCGCTCGGCCGGTGCGCTCGCCGGGCTGTCGGTCAAGCCCGGCACGCCACTCGAGCCGTATCTCGAGGTACTGCGCGAATTCGACACGCTGTTGGTCATGACCGTCGAGCCCGGGTTCGGCGGCCAGGACTTCATTGCCGACGTGCTGCCCAAGGTGAAGCTGGCCCGCGAGCACGTCCGCGCGGGACACCTTCGGCTGTACATCGAAGTGGACGGCGGCATCGCGCCGGACACGATCGAGGCAGCTGCCGAGGCCGGCGCGGACGTGTTCGTCGCCGGCTCCGCGGTCTACGGCGCCGCTGACCCGGCGCGCGCGGTCGAGGCTTTGCGCGCACAGGCGCGCGGCGCGATGAGCGTCTGATGGTGGCGACCGACGCCGAGCAGGCGGCGATGCACCGGGCGCTCGCGCTCGCTGAAACGGTGCGTGGAAACACCAGTCCGAACCCGGCCGTCGGTGCCGTCGTGATCGACGCGGCCGGCCACCTTGCGGGTGAGGGCGCAACGTCTGCCCCAGGCGGTCCGCACGCCGAGATCGTCGCGCTTGATGAGGCGGGCGACGCGGCGGAGGGCGGCACAGCCGTGGTCACGCTCGAACCGTGCGCACACACGGGACGCACCGGCCCGTGCACCGACGCACTGATCGCAGCCCGCGTCGGGCGCGTCGTGTACGGCGTCGATGACCCGAATCCCGAGGCGGCCGGCGGTGCCGACAAGCTACGCGCCGCGGGTATCGAAGTGGTCAGCGGCATCGAGGCGCACGCCGCTGCGAGCGGCGCACTGCGACCGTGGCTGCACGCGATGCGCACCGGTCGGCCGTACGTCACCTGGAAGTTCGCCGCGAGTCTGGACGGACGCGTGGCCGCAGCCGACTACACCTCGCAGTGGATCACGTCCGCCGCCTCGCGGGCCGATGCGCACCGGCTGCGCAGCGCGGTCGACGCGATCGTGGTGGGCAGCGGGACGGTGCTCACCGACGATCCGCACCTGACCGTCCGCGACGCGGACAAGCTGGCCGACCGGCAGCCGCTGCGGGTGGTGCTGGACCGGCGGCACCGCGTCTCGGATGACGCGCGCGTGCTCGATGGCGCAGCCGAGACAGTGGTTCTCGACACAGCAGTACCCCAGTTCGCCCTGAAAGCCCTGTATGACCGAGGAGTGCGACACGTTCTCGTAGAGGGCGGCCCTACGCTTGCAGGTGCGTTCGTAGAGGCTCGCTGCGTCGACGAGGTCGTCGCATACCTCGCCCCGACGCTGCTCGGTGCCGGCCCGGCCGCGCTGGGCGATGCCGGGATAGGAACGCTCGCGGATGCCCTGATGTTGGAGATTGAGTCGGTGTCCCGGCTCGGCGAGGACATCAAGGTGGTCGGCCGTCCGAGGTGGGCGCAATGGACGGACGAGGCAGGAGTCTGAGTGTTCACCGGAATCATCGAGGAGATCGGCGCGGTTGCCGGCGTCGAGCAACACGGCGACTCGGCGGTGCTGACCGTCAACGCGTCGCGCATCGTCGACGACATCGCGCATGGCGCGTCGATCGCGGTGAGCGGTGTCTGCCTTACCGTCGTCGGCTGGCGCCCGGGTGACGTCACCGCCATCGACTTCGATGTCATGGGCGAGACGCTCAAACGGTCCGCGCTCGGCGCGCTGACCAAGGGCGACCAAGTCAATCTCGAACGCGCGGTGCGGGCCGACGCGCGGCTCGACGGGCATGTCGTCCAGGGCCACGTCGACGGCACCGGCGCGGTCATCTCCCGAACGCCAGGCGACGCGTGGGAGTCCGTCCGCTTCGGGTTGCCCGGCGAACTCGCCGGGCTTGTCGCGGAGAAGGGCTCGATCGCGGTCGACGGTGTGTCGCTCACCGTGTCGGACGTCGGCCCGGACTGGTTCGAGGTCGGGCTGATCCCGGAGACACTGCGCGCAACGACCCTCGGTGGCAAGGCGCCCGGCGACGCCGTCAACCTCGAGGTTGACGTGCTGGCCAAGTACGTCGCCCGACTGCTGGAAGTGGGCGGTCGATGATGGGCGTCGTCAGATTGGACACGATCGAGCGCGCGATCGCCGAGATCAAGTCCGGCAAGCCGGTCATCGTCATCGACGATGAGGATCGGGAGAACGAGGGCGACCTGATCTTCGCGGCCGAACTCGCCACGCCAGAGCTGGTCGCGTTCATGGTCCGGTACACGTCCGGCTACATCTGCGTCCCGCTCACCGAAGCCGACGCGAATCGGCTCGACCTGCCGCCGATGTACCACACCAACCAGGACCGTCGCGGCACCGCGTACGCAGTCACCGTCGACGCGCGCGAGGGCGTCACGACGGGCATTTCGGCGAGCGATCGCGCGCACACCATCCGGATGCTCGCCGACCCCGAGTCGCGCGCGACCGACTTCGCTCGGCCCGGTCACGTGGTCCCGCTGCGGGCGAAGGACGGCGGCGTGCTGCGCCGCCCCGGCCACACCGAGGCTGCCGTCGATCTCGCCGTACTGGCCGGCCTGCATCCGGCCGGCGTGCTCTGCGAGGTGGTTTCCGAAAAGGACCCGGCGGGTATGGCTCGCACCGATGAACTTCGAGTCTTTGCCGACGAACACGACTTGGCGCTGGTCTCCATCGCCGACTTGATCGCCTACCGGCGCCGGTTCGAGAAGCTTGTCGAGCGGATTGCGTCGGCACGCGTGCCGCTGCGCTATGGCGAGTTCACCGCGGTCGGATATGCATCGAGTTACGACCAGCGCGAGCACGTAGCGTTCGTCTTCGGCGACATCGGCGACGGCGAGAACGTCCTCGTCCGAGTGCACTCCGAATGTCTCACCGGTGACGTCTTCGGCTCACTGCGCTGCGACTGCGGTCCGCAGTTGGACGCCGCGCTTGCGGCGGTCGCTCGCGAAGGCCGTGGCGTCGTGCTGTACATCCGCGGCCACGAGGGTCGCGGCATTGGGTTGCTGCACAAGCTGCAGGCCTACCAACTGCAGGACGCCGGCGCCGACACCCTCGACGCGAACCTCGAACTCGGGTTGCCGGCCGACGCGCGCGACTACGGCACCGGCGCGCAGATCCTCGTCGACCTGGGCATCCACTCGATGCGGTTGCTGAGCAACAACCCGGCCAAACGCGCCGGCCTGGAGGGTTACGGACTGCGCATCGTCGGACGTGAGCCGCTTCCGGTGCACGCGAATCCGGAGAACCTTCGCTACCTGCTCACGAAGCGCGACCGGATGGGCCACGAGCTCGACATCGAGCACGGGGGCGAGTCTTGACCGGCGAGGGCGCACCGGATTTGCACGTCGAGGGCGCGGCCGGGCTCAGGGTCGTGGTCATCGCGAGCCAATGGCACGAGCAGGTGATGGACGGACTGCTGGACGGCGCGAGGCGGGCATTGAAAGAGGCGAAGGTCGAGGACGTCGTCGAGTTGCACGTGCCCGGCGTGTTCGAGTTGCCGGTCGCGGCGGCGCGGGTCGTCGCCCGCGGTGACGTCGACGTGGTCATCGCGCTCGGTGTGGTGATCCGCGGCGGCACTCCGCACTTCGACTACGTCTGCTCGGCAGCCACGACCGGACTGACGCTCGTCGCGCAGCGCACCGGCACTCCGATCGGTTTCGGCGTGCTCACCTGCGACGACGAAAAGCAGGCGCTCGACCGCGCCGGCTTACCCGGATCCGCCGAGGACAAGGGCTACGAGGCCGCGCTGGCCGGGCTCGCGACCGCTGTCACGCTGCGCGAATACCCCCGCTGACAACTAGGGTCGAGCGCGAATGAGCGCTCGCGCGAAGAGCGGAGAAATCATGAGTGGCGGATATCAAACGGTCGTCGTGGGGACGGACGGCTCGGAGACGTCGTTCCGTGCCGTCGAGCGCGCCGCGAAGCTTGCCGCGGACAGTGGCGCGACGCTGCTCATCACGTGCGCGTACATCTCCGAGCCGCCGGACCCTCATGCCGAGGACGCGCTCGGCGACGACGCGTACCAGGTGACGGGCTCCGCACCCGCGGACGACTCAGTCAGCCGGGCGCGCGACCGTGCCGTCAGCGCCGGGGCCGGCGACATCGAGACAGAGGCGGTCCAAGGCAAACCAGCGGATGTGCTGATCAAGCTGGCCGAGGATCGCGGCGCCGATCTGCTCGTCGTCGGCAATCGCGGGCTCAACACCCTTGCCGGACGACTCGTCGGCTCGGTGCCACTCGACGTCATCCGGAACGCACCCGTCGACGTGCTCGTCGTCCACACCACCTGAGCTGAGATGACAGACGCGGACGACAGCCAGGTCGATACCTCTGGCGTCGACATCGGCCGACTCCTCGAGCATGTTGAGGAGTTGATCCTCGGCGGACCACGCAAGTACACGCCGGCCGAGGTGAGCGACGCCGCCGAGGTCGACCGGGATGAAGCGCGTCGGCTGTGGCGTGCGCTCGGCTTTCCGGTGGTCGATGACGATGATGTCGTGTTCACCGATGGGGACGTAGGGGCATTGCGCACGATGCGCGAGCTTTCCGCGCAGGGCCTCGCCGACGAGGACGTCCGACTCGCGATCGCCCGGCTGTTCGGCCGGACGTTCTCTCGGCTCGCGTCGTACCAGGGCCAGTTGTTGCTACAGCAGATCACCGAGCACCCGGAGGTCCTCGAGTCCGACGAGGGTGTGGATGAGCTCGTCAGGTCGATCCTGCCGCTCGTGGAGGAACTGCAGAACTACGCATGGCGGCGGCAACTCGCCGCGTATGTCGCACGGATGGCTGCGCAGGGCGACGCCGATGTGGCGAGCGGACCTGCCCGGCTCGCGATCGGGTTTGCCGACATGTCGCGCTTCACGTCGTTGACCCGCAAGTCGACCGAGGCCGAGTTGCGCACATTGCTCGACACCTTCGAGACGTTTGCCACCGAGATCGTCGGGCAGAACGGCGGGCGGATCGTCAAGACGATCGGCGACGAGGTTCTCTTCCAAACGGATGACCCGGCGAGCGCCGTCGAGATCGCGCTTCAGCTGCTCGAGGTCGCGGCCGAGCACAAGGAGTTGCCGGAGATGCGCGCCGGGCTCGCGCTCGGCGAGGTCGTCAGTCGGCTCGGGGACGTCTACGGCTCGACGGTGAACATCGCGAGCCGGCTGACGTCGATCGCCCGGCCCGGCTGGGTGCTCGTCGACCGAGAGCTCTATGCAGAGCTCGAGGACGACGAACGGTTCCGGTTCAAGGCGCGGCGCCCGGAATCGGTCCGCGGCTTCCATCGGCTGTATTCGTGGCGGGTCACTCGCGGTGCACCGGACGGGCGGCGCTGAGTTCTCCGCCGGTACCCTCAACCCCTGATGAAGACTTTCGATCAGCTCTTTGCGGAGCTCGGCGACCGGCAGCGCGAGCGGCCGGCCGGCTCCGGCACGGTTGCCGCGCTCGACGCCGGCCTGCACGAGCAGGGCAAGAAGGTCGTCGAGGAGGCCGCCGAAGTCTGGATGGCGGCCGAGCACGAATCGGCTGAGCGCACGGCGGAGGAGATCAGCCAGCTGCTTTACCGTGTGCAGGTCATCATGTTGGGCAAGGGCATCGGGCTCGACGACGTCTACCGACATCTGTAGGCCGCTCCCGCCCGTCCGCCCTTCACAGACAGGTTTCGCATGCTCCGCATCGCCGTCCCGAACAAGGGTTCGCTGTCCGAGCCCGCCAGCCAGATGCTCGTCGAGGCGGGCTACCGGCAGCGCTCCGACAGCCGCGAGCTCGTTCTGCTCGACGCCGAGAACGACACCGAATTCTTCTTCCTGCGCCCGCGGGACATCGCCACCTACGTCGGTGCCGGCCAGCTCGACGTAGGGATCACCGGCGAGGACCTGCTGCTCGACTCCGGCGCGGCGGCCGAGCCGATCCTGCAACTCGGATTCGGGCACTCGACCTTCCGGTTCGCCTGCGCCTCCGGGAGCCTCACGACCGTCGCCGAACTCGCCGGCAAACGGATCGCCACGGCATACCCGGGCGTCGTCGCCGACTACCTCAGCCGGCAGAACATCGC
>Ga0308175_100001575_pt1 | contig 15439 bp, 11 predicted proteins | sample PhyCR1_3_FD_203893 | JGI IMG/M metagenome (GOLD analysis project Ga0308175, IMG submission 203893) | Soil microbial communities from UC Gill Tract Community Farm, Albany, California, United States - DLSLS.C.R1 | ecosystem: Environmental > Terrestrial > Soil > Agricultural land | place: USA...
TGACCGCCACCGACTTGATCTCCATCGTCCCGCCGGCCTTGAACCTGGCATTCGCGTCGGCCGCGATCTCGATTTCCGGCGACTTGACGGTAATCTTCGCTGCCTCGATCTTGATGCTGCTCGATCCGACCTTGAGCTCGATCGAGGTGCCGGCCTCGATGACGATGGTTGTCCCTACCTTCACGTCCTGCTTGCCGTCGATCTTGACCGCCTGGTCGTGGTCGACCTCGAGCTTGTCGTCATGCTTGACCAACCGCAGGAAATCCTTTTCGGCATGCATGAACACCTCTTCGCTGCCCTTCTTGTCCTCGAAGCGCAGTTCGTTGAAGCCCCCGCCGCCTTTCGAGGACTGGCTCTTGACGGTCGACTTGGTCTGCTCGGCCGGCAAGGGGTATGGCGGCATCGCATCCGAGTTGTAGAGGCAGCCTGTCACCAATGGCCGGTCGGGGTCGCCTTCCAGGAAGCTGACGATCACTTCCATGCCGATCCGCGGCACGGTCATGGCTCCCCAGCCCTTGCCGGCCCAGCCCTGCGCGACGCGCGTCCAGCATGAGCTGTTCTCGTCGCTCTGGCCCACGCGGTCCCAGTGGAACTGCACCTTGACCCGCCCGTACTTGTCGGTCCAGATCTCTTCGCCGGCCTTGCCGACCACGATCGCCGTCTGCGGCCCGCGCACGACCGGCCTGGGCACGGTCGGCAGCGGCCGGTACGGGTGTTCCTTGCCGACCGCGCCGACCAGGCACTGGAAGTCGAAACCACCCTCGCCGCTCGCATAGTCGTTGCCCGTCATCTCGTAGCGCGCCGAGGTGACGAGGTAGTCGCGGTTCTGGTCATCGCGCGGATGGTCGGCGAGGGTAAACAGGCCGCCCGGGTGCAGCCCCCGGGCGTTCGTGACGGCGGCGATCCGCTCGCACTGCCCGTGCTGGGCTTCGATGCGCGCGCGCGCCAGCGCATTGCCGGCAGCCACTTCGGCATAGTTGCCTGGGTAGTCGAACATCTCATAGGACGCCTGACCGAACCCGGCCGCCACGTTGGCCGTGGCCAGCAGGCCGCCGCTCAGGCAGTTGGAGGTCTTCTCGAAATCGAAATCGCTCAGCACGTATCTGCTGCTCGCAATCGTACCGGTCGCCTCCCATGAAGAAACGCTCTCGTCCGCCCACTGTCCCTTGCGTTCGGCGCGGGCGAACTTGAGGCCGTCGTAGCCCTGGATCGGCGCGTGCGCGCCGTAGGAATCGGCCAGTACCATCGTGTGCTTGTCGGCCTCGTGGGTAAAATAGAAATAGATACCGGCCTCCTCGAGCAGGCGGCAGACGAAGTCGAAATCCGCTTCGCGGTACTGTACGCAATACGGCAGGGCCGCATAGTCGCCGCTGAGCGAGGAGGCCGACAGCGACACCGCGCCGCCATAGGCCTGGCATACCTGCCTGACGATGTCGGGCACGGCGAGGTCCTGGAAGATGCGGCAGTTCGACGAGCGCTTGAGCAGCCACAGCCACGGGTGGACAGTCGCTTCATAGCTCGCCAGCTCGCCGCGCCAGCCGGTGCTGGCGAAGCGCGTGACGATCCCGTTAAAGTAGCGCACTTCGCCGTCCTCGTTCGTCTTCAGTTCCACCGTCAGCGGCTTGCCGAGCACGTCGGCGATCCTGACGTTGCCGTCGGCCGAGAGCAGCCTGATGGTGAACTCGAACAGGCGCCCGAGTTCCTCCACTCCGCTCATGCCGGCAAACAGCAGGACGTCATCCGCCAGGGCGGTGCTGACAGTTGCTTCGCGATTCGCTTGTGTGGCATCCATAGCTTCAGGGGATCATGGTCTTGGTCGTGCCGGAGGTCGTGAACGAAATCACGCCGCCCCAGTTGCACATGCATTTGGAGACATTGTCCAACGCCGGCATGCTGGCGATCAGTACCGTGGGCGCACCGGGCACCCACGGCGTGCTGGTCGCTGGCACGCAGGGCATCGGCGTGAGCACGCCTAGCGCGGCAGCGGTGGCCGCCGCAACGGTGGGATTGCCCATCGAGCTGCACAGGCCGAAGGGCGTGATGTTCGCGATGGACACGTGGTCCATGATGTTGGCGGCAGGGGGCCCCTCGCACAACACCTTGTTCCTGGGCAGGACGACCAGCGGCGCCGGCGTCGCGCCGAAGCTGCATGTCATCATTGCGCCCATGGAAACCTGGTTTGGCATGATTACTCCTGGCTCCTCAGGTGCTCACCGTAACCCCGGCGTGGAACTGGTCGGGATAGACGGACGTGATGAACAGCGCGTCGCCGTGCGCCCGCATGTTGAGCGCCACCGTCTTGAGCTTCTTGAGATCGGTCCCTTTCTGTTCGTAGCCGTACCACGGTTTCGAGACCGGTAGTGAGGTTCCGCCATGCAGCCACAGGCCCGCGGCGACGGTCGGGTTATCATCGAGCCATTGGAGCGCTGCCTTGCCGCCGGTGCTGGCGAGGACCTCGACGATGACGCCGACCATTGTCTGGTTGTCCTGGAACCGCGATTTTTTCCCGGGCCCAGTGCGCTGGCTGAGTTCCTCCCGTTCCGCTGTGTGCATGTAGACATGGCCCACACCCTTTCCCGACGCGTTGTAGGGACGCGTCGCCGGATCGGTGGCGGGGCCATATTGCATCCCGTCGAGTTTTACTCCGGTTGAACGGAAAAGTACGCTCTCGACCATGGCGATGTCGTAATCGGTATCGGCAACAGGCATGTTAATTCTCCCAGGTTGACTTCATTGTTCGGTTCTCGGTTCATTGGGGCTTCAGAAGTCGTAGACGAATGCGCCCTCCTCCACGCCGACCTGCACCCGCTCCGCCGCCCTGCCCTCCATCATCCGCGTCAGGAACTCCCGGCTGACGTCCGGCAGCATGGTGTTGGTCAGGATCGCGTCGATCATCCGCCCGCCCGACTCGCTCTCGGTGCAGCGCGACACCACCAGCCTGACCACGTCCTCCGAATACTCGAAGGGGATCTTGTAGCGCGCTTCGACCCGTTTCTTGATGCGGTTCAGCTGCAGGCGCACGATCTTGCCCAGCATCTCGTCGGATAGCGGGTAATACGGGATCGTCACGAGGCGGCCCAGCAGCGCCGGCGGGAACACTTTCAGCAGCGGCTCGCGCAGGGCCTTGGCCATGCCTTCGGGATCGGGCATCAGGTCGGGGTCCTTGCACAGGCTCGCGATCAGCTCGGTGCCGGCGTTCGTGGTCAGGATGATCAGGGTGTTCTTGAAGTCGATGAAGCGCCCTTCGCCGTCTTCCATGAAGCCCTTGTCGAACACCTGGTAGAAAATTTCGTGGACGTCGGGATGCGCCTTTTCGACTTCGTCAAGAAGCACTACTGAATACGGCTTGCGGCGCACGGCCTCGGTCAGTACGCCGCCTTCACCGTAGCCGACATAGCCGGGCGGAGCGCCCTTCAGCGTCGATACCGTGTGCGCTTCCTGGTACTCGCTCATATTGATCGTGATGAGGTTCTGCTCGCCGCCGTAGAGCGCCTCGGCCAGCGCCAGCGCGGTCTCGGTCTTGCCGACCCCCGAGGTCCCGGCCAGCATGAACACGCCGATCGGCTTGCCTGGGTTGTCGAGCCCGGCGCGCGAGGTCTGGATGCGCTTGGCGATCATCTCCATCGCGTGGTCCTGGCCGATCACGCGCTCGCCCAGGGTCGAGGCGATGTTCAGGATGGTCTCCATCTCGTTCCTGGCCATGCGCCCGACCGGGATGCCGGTCCAGTCGCCGACCACGCTTGCCACCGCCTGGTAATCGACGGTCGGCAGGATCAGCGGGTTTTCACCCTGCAGTTCGGCGAGCTTTGTCTGCACCGTCTTGAGCCGGGCCATCAGTTCGCTGCGCTCTTCGCGCACCATCGCGCCAGGCTCGGCGCCGGCGCCCGCTTCCAGCCTGCTGCCGGTGCCCTCGACCGGGCTGGCGCCATCGCGCAGTCGGGCGCGCAGCGACAGCAGTTCATCGACCAGCGCACGCTCGCCGTTCCAGCGCTCTTCCAGCGCCTGCAAGCGACTGCGCTCGGCGCCAAGGAGGTCGCTGGCTTCGCTGGCGCGCTTGCCGATATCGATGCCGATCGCTCCCTCGCGGCCAATGATCGCCAGTTCCGTCTCCAGCGCCTCGATGCGCTTGCGGCTATCGTCTACCTCGGCCGGCGTTGCATGCAGGCTTACCGCGACCCGCGCGCAGGCGGTGTCGATCAGGCTCACCGCCTTGTCCGGCAACTGGCGGGCCGGGATGTAGCGGTGGCTGAGCCTGACCGCCGCCTCCAGCGCCTCGTCGAGGATCTGGACCTTGTGGTGCTTTTCCATGGTCGAGGCGACGCCGCGCATCATCAGGATCGCCTTCTCCTCGCCCGGCTCGTCGACCTGGATACTCTGGAAGCGCCGTGTGAGCGCCGGGTCCTTCTCGATGTGCTTCTTGTATTCGGAAAAAGTGGTGGCGCCGATGGTGCGCAGGGTGCCGCGCGCCAGCGCCGGCTTGAGCAGGTTGGCGGCATCGCCGGTGCCGGCCGCGCCGCCCGCCCCGACCAGGGTGTGGGTCTCGTCGATGAACAGGATGATCGGGCGGCTAGCCGCCTGCACCTCGTCGATCACGGAACGCAGACGCTGTTCGAATTCGCCTTTCATGCTGGCGCCGGCCTGCAGCAGGCCGACATCAAGCGTGCGCAGTTCCACGTCCTTGAGCATGGGCGGCACGTCGCCGCGCGCGATGCGCTGGGCAAAACCTTCAACGACGGCAGTCTTGCCGACGCCAGCTTCGCCAATCATGATCGGATTGTTCTGGCGCCGCCGCATCAGGATGTCGACCATCTGGCGAATCTCTTCGTCGCGTCCGACGATCGGATCCATCTTGCCGCTGCGCGCCTGTTCGGTCAGGTCGACCGTGAATTTTTTCAGCGCCTCCTGCTTGCCCATCGCGGCCGGCGCGATGGCGCCACTGGCTTCGCCGGGAGCGGCGGCGGTGAAACCATCGGTGGCCGCCATCGCGCTTTCCGGCGAGGATGCCAGCAGCTTCGCGAAGTTGTCGCCCAGGTGTTCCAGCTTGATTTTCTCGAACTGCCTCGACATGCCGTACAGCGTGTTGCGCAGGCTGGTCGTCTTGAGCATGCCGACCACCAGATGGCCGGAGCGGATCTGCGATTCGCCGAACAGCAGCGTGCCATAGACCCAGGCTCGCTCGACCGTTTCCTCGACCTGCGAGGACAGGTCGGTCACTCCGGTCGCGCCACGCGGCAGGCGGTCGAGCGCCGCCGTCAGGTCACGCGCCAGGGCCGCGGTATCGAGCTCGTACTGCCTGACGATGCGCACCAGGTCCGAGTCCTGCAGCTGCAGGATCTGGTGCAGCCAGTGGACGACCTCGACGTAGGGGTTGCCGCGCAGCTTGCAGAACACGGTGCTGCTTTCGATCGCCCGGTAGCACAGGCTGTTCAGCTTTCCAAACAATGCGACACGACTGATTTCGGCCATGATCATCTCTTATGGTTGTGTTTCGATGCTGTTCCGGCTGATCCGCATCTGGTCCGGATCGCGCGGCAAGGCGGCGCTCGCGAGCCAGGTGCTCCAGCCCATCCGGGTCTGGCCGCCCAGGCGCAGCGGCGGCACCTCCGCCCTCTTCAGGATCAGGCGCACCTCCCAGTCAAGCGCCAAGCCGCAATACGTCCGGACCCATGCCCGCAGGCGCTTCAAGCTGTCTCCCCCCGGCATGAAGCGGCGGTAATCGTCGTAGCCGACCGGACCGATGACGATCCGGAAGCGGTTCTGGCAATCCCACACCTTCCGCCCAAGCACCAGCGAAGCGCCGAGCCGGTTGCCGTCGCCCGATGCGCCAACCCGGCTCTGGACCTCGTCCGGCAATACCATCCAGTGGCCGGCGAACTGCTCGATGCGCAGCGGCAGCCGGAAGTACTCGCGCAGGATGCTGGCCAGTCCCGAGGCTGGGCGCGCGCGGTTCGCCAGCAGGCCGGCGAAATGCAGCTTGGCGAAGTCGCCGATCTCGTCGCGCTCGCGCAGGGCCGGCGCGCCGATCCCGAACATGCTGCCCACGAACGCCGAAAAGCGGTCGCCATCCTCGCGGTCCAGGCTGATGACCGGCTCGGCATTGGCGCGCGCCCGGTAGAACAGCGACAGCATGCGGTGGTGGAACACGTCGAGGAAGGCGCGCAGGGTGGGGTCGCCGCCGTGGCGCAGCCGGTCGCGCACGTATTCGGTGAGATGCAGAGGCAGCGGGCCGTTGGCGCCCAGCAGCCCGAAGAAGTTCACGGCCAGGCGCGACCGCGCGTCGGGCCCGGCCCTGGTGAAGCCTTCCAGCGCATTCTCGTGGAAGGACAGCGACGGGTCCTGGCCCAGGCCCACCGCGTCGTCGCACGGGCGCAGCGAAGTGCCGATGCGCGGCAGTTCGGGATGGGCGTTCTCGATCAGGCGCAACACCTGGAAGAAATCCATCCTGGCCGCATTCCTCTCCAGCTCGGCCTCCAGCGCTACAGGATCGCGCATGCGCCCTCCCTGGCCGGCCAGCGCATGATGGTTCCACGCGCCAGCGTCCTGACGACCGTCTCGGTGAACGAATTGATCGATGCGTATTCGGCGAAGAACTCGGCCAGCACCGCCCCCAGCAGGAAGGCGCCGGCACCCTCGAAGGCGGCGTCGTCGAAGGTGACGGCGACTTCGATCCCGCGCCCGAAGGTGATCGGCCCCGGCGACGGCATGCGGCGCGTGACCGGCCGCGACGAAATCGATCGCAGGCCCTCGACCTGGCGCTGGGCGTACGCGTCGGCCGGGTGGCAATACAGCGCGAGCATCTCGCGCAAGGCCACGGCGCCATGTTCCAGGTCGGTGTCCAGCAACGAGAGGTAATTCAGCGACAGGTGGTTCAACAGGCGCCACGCTGCGCTGCCTTCGGCGAAGGATGGCTGCGGCTCGCTCGGTCCGGCGAGGCAGCGCACGGCGACGACCGGGGCCCCGGCATCGAGGATGAAATCCGTCTTGCCGACGCCGAGCGGCATCGAAAGCGGCAAGTCCCGGTTGGAGCACCATACCGTGAGTCCTAGCTGGCGCAGGTCGATGCCGTAGGGCGCGCGCGCGGCGTCGACAATGGAAATGAAGGTTTCGCTGCCAATATAGCTCGAGCGCGGGCCGTCGCGCTTCTGGCGCTGCGACGGCACTCGCTGCTCGCGGCGAACCTGGAAGAAGGCCTGGCCGGGATCCGGCATGCCCAGGTCGCGCGCCGTATAGAAAGGCCGGAACGGCTGCTCCGAACCCGGGCCGCTGCCGTAGCCGGTCACTGACTCGACCTGGAAAACCTCGTAGTCCAGCGGCCGGGTACGGTCGACCAATACGTGGTACTCGAGTTGTTCGCCGGACAGGTTGATGCGGTCGGCGCGGCGCTGGAAAAGGTTGATCGCGGGCGTGCAATGCAGGGCGAAATGGCGGACATCGAGCGTTTTTTCGAGCTGTGCGTCACCGCGGTTCAGGAGGATCGTCACCTCCACTTCCTGCTCGACGCAGCGGCGCAGCCCGGCCTGCAGGCCCGACAGGTCGACGAACTGGTAGCGCTGGGGGAAAGCGAAATATTCCTGCAGCAAACGGTAGCCGCTGAAGGTACGGCCACTGGCGGGCAGCAGCGCGTCGTCCGCACCAAAGCCGCGTGGGCGCACGGCGGTCTTCGGCAGGAGCGTGTGCCAGCCGGCGGGGCGCGCGAGGGGCGTCACCAGCACGCCTTCGATGCTGCCGAGCAGCAATTCATAGATACGTACCGGCAGCGCATCGGCGCCGCGCAGGTGCAGGCAAAGGCGGTCGAGCGGCAGGTCGCGGAAAGCCGGCGCGCTTGTACGCAGGCGCAGGCGGATGCCGGCCTTCGCGGCCGGCGGACAGGGGATGCCTGTCTGCGCACCGCCCAGTGTGACGAACCTGGCCTCGACCAGTTCGATCGGCCACAAAGTCAGCTCGTGGGCGCTGCGGTACTCGCAAGCGGTGTTGTCGTCCTTGCCGAGCACGCTGCGCATGGCGCAGCCGCGCTTGACCACGAAGCCCTTCAGCAGCGCAGGATTGCTCAGGTCCGGCTGCAGCTGAACGACCGCCATCGAGGGCGTCGGCGCCAGGAACTGCGGATACACGAGCTCCGACAGGTGCTGGGTAAAGCGCGGATACTCGGCATCGATCTTCATTTGCACGCGCGCGGCCAGGAAGCTGAATCCTTCCAGCAGCCGCTCGACGTAGGGATCGGCGCATTCGAAGCTATCCAGGCCCAGGCGTCCAGCGATCTTCGGGTAGTCCCGGGCGAACTCGCCGCCCATTTCGCGCAGGTGCTGCAGCTCCTGGCTGTAGTAACGCAGGAAGCGCGGATTCACGGTGCGCTCCTGGCGCCGGTCTCGGCGAGCGTGACGGCGCCGCACTCGAGATCGAGTTCGGTGCGCAGGAACAGCCGTTCTGGATAGGGCTGGGCCCACATGTCGGCCTCGATCTCGAAGGTGAGCTTGTTATGGTCGGCATTCGTGCCGGACAACGCGCGCACATTGACCGTCGAACGGATCAGGCGCGGCTCGAAGTCCCAGATCGCCTGGCGGATGGCCCGCTCCAGCCGCGCCAGGTTGAGGCTCGAGATCGAATTGCCGGACAGGCTGGGCACGCCGTAATTGAGCACGGAATTGGCCACGTGCGGCAACTTCGGCGCGTCGACCGCGGACATCAGGTTGCTCGTGTTCAACAGCCAGGCGAGGTCGCGCAGCACTCCATCGCGCAGCATGCGCAGCGTCAGGACGCGGCGTTCGCGCGGTTCGGTCTTGGCGCCCGGCTCGTCGTCGGTCAGGCGGTCGAGCAGCGAGGGCTGCAGCCGTTCGCGGGGCGCCAGGTCAGCCATTGTTCACCACGTCCCCGTCGTCCGCGACCTCGGCGCCCTCCGGCAGCGCGTCGAAGTCCACTTCGCGCGCATTCATCAGGGGGTGGTCTCCGTGGTCGCTGACCAGCATGCGCTGGCCTTGCACCTCGTCGCCGATCCACTCAGTGCGGCGCGCCAGCAGCAGGCCGTCGTCGCCGGTCTCGACGGTGCCGCTATAGCGCGTCGGGATCAGGCCGACGCCCGATGCGCCATTGGTCCAGGTGAAGGTGGCGGCGGTCCAGACCGTATCGCGAAGGTCGGCCGGTGCTTCCAGCCCGATGTGCGCGATGCGGCACATCGGGATCCAGAAATAGCGGCCGTTGACGATCGCCTCGAGCACGGGGCCCAGGCGCATGTCGGCGTCGGCCAGCCAGGGAAACGGCGCGCCGTCGATGCTGCCGGGCGACGCGGGCGCCGCCTCATAGGCCTGTTCGCGCGCGGCCGCGGCGCGCGGCGGGTCCGTGCCATCGTACTTCAGCGCGTCGATGAGCAGGGCCAGCCAGGGCTGCGGCTCGCCGAACACCGTCGGCGTGCGCCTGCCGGCGAAGATCTCGGCTCGCAGCGCTTCGCATTGGATCGCCTGGCGATAGGTCTGCACCATCGGCAGCGTGGCGGCGTCGAGCTCCCCGGCCACGTTGAGCTGGTTCAGCGCCCTGTTCCACTGGCCCATCACCGCCAGCAGCTGGAACAGGAAGACTCGCAACCTGACGTCGGCCGCGTCCTTGCGGACTGCATCCTGGAGCGCGGCCAGGGCCGCGCCGAGGTTTCCTTCACGAACGAGCTGTTGCGCAAGCATTCATACGCTCCTCATGCGGATTTCGATGAGCGCCCTTGCTGCAAGCCACGCGGCAAAGGCTGCCCTGGCGGACTCAGGCCACGTTGCCGTGGTTTTCGGCGATATTCCAGGTGAAGGTCTTGTCGCCGGAAACCGTGCCTTTGCTGTCCTGCGGCGTGTAGGCAAAGCTGACCTTGCCAAAGTTCAGCGTGACGTTTTCGGTCAGGCGGTCTTCACCGCCGCTGCCGCCGGTCGAAATCGACGTTACCAGCACCTCTTCCATCGTGATGCCGAGGTACTTTTGCTGACCCTCGCCCGCCTTGCGGACGAGTAGTTCGACCTTTTCCAGGTGCTTGCCCTGGGCGAGCGCATTCATCAGCGCGTTCGACGAGCTGTCGAGGTACTTGGTGAACGAGAGATCCTGGAAGTTGGCCTTGCCCGCACCACCGCCGCCACCGGTATGGGTTGTGCCCGACTGGCTCATGCCCCAGCTCCATGCCAGGATGTCGATCTTGTCCTTGTTTTCCTTGTCGCGGGACTCGCCCTTGATCGAACCCATGTCGACAAACATATCTAATGCCATGTCACTCTCCGGTTATGCCGGGCATGTCGTCCCGGCGTGGTTGCACACCCCTGCGCGGACGGCCTACCCGCCCGCGCGACACAAATATGCGCCGTCAGGCCTTCGCCGATGGCAGCTTGGACACCAGGCGCAGCGACACCGTCAATCCCTCGAGCTGGTAGTGCGGACGCAGGAAGAACTTCGAGGTGTAGTAGCCCGGATTGCCCTCGACTTCTTCCAGGACCACCTCGGCCGCCGCCAGCGGCTTCCTGGCTTTGGTCGACTCGCTCGAGCTGGCCGGATCGCCGTCGACGTACTGCATGATCCATTTGGTCAGCCAGCGCTGCATCTCGTCCTTTTCCTTGAATGAGCCGAGCTTGTCGCGCACGATGCACTTGAGGTAATGGGCGAAGCGCGTGGTGGCGAACAGGTAAGGCAGGCGTGCCGCCAGATTGGCGTTGGCGGTGGCGTCCGGGTCGTCGTATTCGGCCGGCTTGTGCATCGACTGGGCGCCGATAAAGGCGGCGAAGTCCGTGTTCTTCTTGTGCACCAGCGGCATGAAGCCGTTGGCCGCGAGTTCGGCTTCGCGCCGGTCGGAGATCGCGATCTCGGTCGGGCACTGCATGTCGACGCCGCCTTCGTCGGTCGGGAATGAATGGACCGGCAGGCCTTCGACCGCGCCGCCGGACTCGATGCCGCGGATCCGCGAGCACCAGCCGTATTCCTTGAACGAGCGGTTGATGTTGACTGCCATCGCGTAGGACGCATTCGCCCAGGTGTAGTTCTTGCTGCCCGGGGCCGAAGTGTCTTCCTCGAAGTCGAATTCCTCGACCGGATCGGTCCTGCTGCCGTAGGGCTGGCGCGCCAGGAAGCGCGGCATCGCGAGCGCCACGTAACGCGAATCCTCGGACTCGCGGAACGAGCGCCACGCCGCGTGCTCCGGCGTCTGGAATATCTTGGTCAGGTCGCGCGGATTGGCCAGCTCCTGCCACGACTCCATCAACATGACCGAAGGCGCCGCCGCGGCGATAAAGGGCGCATGCGCGGCGGCCGCCACTTTCGACATCGAAGTCAGCATCTCGACGTCGGGCGCGCTGTTGTCGAAATAGTAGTCGGCGACGATGGCGCCATACGGCTCGCCGCCGAACTGGCCGTACTCTTCCTCGTACATCTTCTTGAAGATCGGACTCTGGTCCCAGGCCGTGCCCTTGAATTTCTTGAGCGTCTTGCCAAGATCGTTCTTCGAGATGTTCAGCACCCGGATCTTCAGCATCTCGTCGGTTTCCGTGTTGTTGACCAGGTAATGCAGCCCGCGCCAGGCGCCTTCCAGCGTCTGGAACTCGGGCGTGTGCATGATCAGGTTGATCTGGTCGGTCAGCTTCTTGTCGAGCGCGGCGATCAGGCTTTCGATCGTCGCCAGGACGTCGCCCGACACGACCTTGCTGTCCCTGAGCGCCAGCTCGGCGAGCGTGCGTACGGCAGTCTCGACCGATTCCTTGGCCTTGTCCGACTGCGGTTTGAATTCCTTCTGCAGCAGGCTGCCGAAATCGCTCACTTCGAGCGAGCCGCTGTCCTGCTCCATCCGTTCTTGTAGTTCGGCCATCGTCGCCTCCGCGCTTGTCAGGTTGATTCTTGTGGTTTCGGCGCCGAGGCCAGGGCCTGCATCAGGGCCGGTTCGGCGAGCAGCTTGGCGATCAGTTCCTCGGCGCCGGTTTTGCCGTCCATGTAGGTCATTAGATTGGAGAGCTGGGTACGCGCTTCGAGCAGGGTGTTGAGCGAGCCGACCTTGCGCGCGATTGCCGCCGGGGTAAAGTCGTCCATGCTTTCGAAGGTCATCTCCACCGCGAGATTGCCTTCCCCGGTCAGGGTGTTCGGCACCTGCACCGCCACCCGCGGCTTCATGGCTTTCAGGCGCTCGTCGAAGTTGTCGACGTCGATTTCAAGGAACTTGCGCTCGGCGGCCGGCGCCAGCGGATCGGCCGGCTGGCCCGACAGGTCCGCCATCACCCCCATCACGAACGGCAGCTGGACTTTCTTTTCGGCGCCGTAGACCTCGACGTCGTATTCGATCTGCACACGCGGCGCACGATTACGCGCGATGAACTTCTGGCTACTTTCTTTGCCCACGATTGCCCCCTTGAATGAACACCCTGATTAATCGTTGTCCTGCTTCGAACCACCCGGTCCGCGGATCATCACCAACTGCGCGACGCCTTCCGGCGCCAGGTCCTGCAAGAGTTCAAAGAAATCCATCGGCACGAGGCGCTTGGCGCGCTCGAGCAGGATCGGAATCGGGCTCGACGGCTCATGCCGGCCGTAGTATTGGATCAGCCGGTCGAGCGTGCGGACTACGTCGTCGCGGCTGCGGATCTCGCCGCTGGCGCCGGCCTGCGCGGCCCCGATGGCAGGTGCGGCTCCGGCAGGCGCTGCGGTGCTGCCGGATTGCGTGCTGTCGACTGGATCGGGCTGCGCATCGGCGGCCGCGCCCTGCTGGCGCGCCAGAAACTCGCGTGCCTTGCGCAGGGGACGCGTCAAGGCATCCAGGCTCAGTGCCCTCGCGCTACCTACCCGCTGCACCAGGATCACCTCGATGTTGACAACCGCCTCGAGCGCCCGCGCCAGCGCATCGACCGCAGCGGCCAATGCGCCGCGATCGAGGTCCGCGATCGCGCGCTCGATCGATCCGATCTCGATCTTCTCCTGGCCGGCGGCTGGCACCTCGCCATTCGCGACTTCGAGCATCTTCATCGTAAGGGGACCGAGGCCGGGCAGCGTGACCAGCGTGGTTTCCTTCAGCTCGCGCAGCAGAGTCCCGGTGTCGCACAGGATGGCCAGGGAATTGATACGCTCGGTAGGATCGTTATTCTCGTCGGCGTCGAGCATTGGATGCACGCTATCCCAGCGGCCATCAAGCAGGCGCTCGATCAGAGCGACGCCATCGGCCATGCCGGCGATGCCGTTCAGCGCCAGGTTTGCACGCAACAGGTGGACGGCCAGGCGCAGGTCGCGGCTGCGCCCGAGCAGATCGTCGGCCATGTGTCGCACGACCTTCCAGTCCGGAGGAACCGCAGGCGTAATGGTGGCGCCATACTGCACCTCGGGCTTGCCTTGCGCTTCCCGATCCAGTGCCAGGAACGCCTGGTCGCCTTCCAGGTTCGCCCCACAGGGCGCCGCTGGATCGACCGCCATCAGCAAGGCATCGATATCGACAGTGCTCATTAATGCTCCAAAACATGCAGCGTTAGCGATACATGCGTGAAACGGCCTGCCTATCCGCCCGTTTGCCCGGAGTGCTTGCGTGCGTCGTCATCGATTATTTCCAGCCTGCATAAATAGCACGCCCAGGAGAACCGCGACGAAGTAAATACTAAACAATTACCGCCGAAAAGTGGAAAGAACTTATGGATTTTTTTTAGTTTGCGCCAATCGATCGAATACGCGGACGAGCGTGGGCGCAGGGGCGTGCCAAGGCCACGCCTCCAATAAACGGCAATGATGAAAACAGAGAAATCAGGCGGAGATCTGCCGCTCGATACAAATATCAGCAACCGCCGCGGCTATCGTTTTCGGCGAGGGTGTGTGGCAAAGTCCAGGATGCCGTATCGTTGAAAGTGCTCGTGATCCAGAAAGGTTTTGCCTGCATTGGCGCGCATTCTCATCCCCTTTTTACTGCACGGCATTTTTATTGTTGTGCACTCTGCCCTTATTTCGCGGCATCGAGCGATAATTATTATCCTCGCTGCGAAAAGCTTTGGAAAAAAATAAGAGGGCACATCTCAAATATACAACAGATTTCCCAAATAAAATAAATAGCCCGATATCAACTAGCTCGATCCACACGGTAAATGCCAATGCCAATTCGCGTAATAAAAACGTGGCGATTTATTACCAGCTGAATCATAATATATTGAACAGCCAACGAGTTCTCCCATGAGCCAACCTCCTGAAGATGACCGTACTGTGCTTTCTACCGGCACCATGCGCGCGTCGGCGGATGACCACGCGCCCCATCATCCACACGCGTTGCAAGCCGGAACCCGACTGAACGAATTCGAGATCACGGGCATATTGGGGGAAGGCGGATTCGGCATCGTGTATCTGGCTTACGACCACTCGCTCGAACGCCAGGTGGCGCTCAAGGAATACATGCCCTCTTTTGCCTGGCGTTCGAACGAAGCGCATGTCAGCGTCAAGTCGACCCAGAACGCGGACAGTTTCGAAGCCGGCTTGCGTAATTTCATCATCGAAGCGCACATGCTGGCGAAATTCGATCATCCTTCGCTTGTGAAGGTCTACCGTTTCTGGGAGGCAAACGGTACCGGCTACATGGCAATGCCTTATTACCGTGGCCCTACCCTGAAACAAGTTTTGCACGATCGCACGACGCCGCCCGACGAATCATGGGTAAAGAGGCTGCTCGCTCCATTGATCGACGTACTTGAAGTCATGCACGAGAATCGCTGCTTTCACCGTGACATCGCACCTGACAATATTCTGATACTCGAAGATGGGCGCCCGCTGCTGCTGGACCTGGGTGCGGCGCGACAAGCGGTCAGCGATACGAACCAGGCGTTTACCGTCATTCTGAAGCAGAATTACGCGCCGATCGAGCAATACGCCGAGATGCCTGGCATGAGCCAGGGTCCGTGGACCGACCTGTATGCGCTGGGCTCGGTCGTGCATTTCATGATCGACGGCCATCCGCCGCCCCCGGCGCTGAACCGGATGATGTCCGATCCATATGTCCCGCTCGCCACCCGCTACGGGGAACGTTACAGCCAAACGTTCCTGGAGGCGATAGATCGGACCCTGGCGTTCAAACCTGAAGAACGTCCACAGAGCGTTACCGCCTTGCGCGCGATGCTCGGACTGAACCAGCCTGCAGCCGTGCCTGCGCCAGTGGCCGCCTCCGCACCACAACAAGCCCGCGTCGACAAGAAAGCGGCACCGGGCAGTCGGACCGTGCTGATCGGCATTACCGCTGTCGTGCTGGTCGGGGCGGGCCTGATTGCCTATACGAAGCTGCGGCCCTTGCCCGTTGCCGGGACCCCAGCTGTGGTTGCGCCAACGGCCGTGGCGCCGGCCACCGCGAGCAAGCCGCCGACCTTCGATCCCCTCACCGCCATGAACGCAATACTGGCGGGGGCCGATCCGGGACGCAAAGTGACGGCGCAGGCGGTCAATCCCCGCGTCCGAATCAAGCGCGACAAGCTCGGCTTTTCGGTGCAGT